>Ga0137375_10010701_pt1 | contig 10850 bp, 8 predicted proteins | sample SagtaG_24_FD_104936 | JGI IMG/M metagenome (GOLD analysis project Ga0137375, IMG submission 104936) | Vadose zone soil microbial communities from Sagehorn Ranch, Mendocino, California, USA - Sage1_R_113_16 metaG | ecosystem: Environmental > Terrestrial > Soil > Vadose zone | place: USA... | reverse complement strand
CGCGTCGAACCCGCTCATGCTGGTGATCGTGCGTACCCCCAACGTCTCGGCTGCATCGAACACGCGCGCATAGGCGTTGGTCACCTGGCCGGCGGCGGGCGGGCTGAAGGCCAGATCGTAGTAGGCCAGCGCGGTGATCTCCACGCCGTGCTTCGCGCAGAGCTGTTTTGCCTGGCTGATCTTGTCGGCGTCGAGTGCGCCCGCGCCGGCCTTGCCAAAAGCGCTTGCGTTCAACTCAACGCCGTCGAAGCCCAGTCGCGCGGCTTTCTCGATATCGGCGGCGTTGGCGGTCAGGAAAGCGAATTTCATAAGGCTCCTATCTGCTGAGTAGACATGGTTGACTCCTCCTTAAGTCGTCTTGCTGACATAGCAAGCCAGGGCGCGCCTCGCAAAGTGCGGGCCAGATCAAATATGCATAGAAAAATATCGATTCATGTTATGGTTGCTTGCAAAATCGAGCGGGTCGTGGTATTTTCCTCTAGAACTCTCAGCTATTTTACTTTCATTTTACTTTGTCTTGCAGGAGTAGACAATGCATGATTTGCCAGATCATTTGCACAAAGCGCTACGACCCTGGCTGAGCTTCGATCTCGCGGGGCCGCACGAACAGCCGAAAGGCAAGGATTTCCCGCCCCACCAGCACAGCACATGGGAATTAGTTTACTATCGTTCCGGACATATTCAGTGTCTGATCGGCGCGGATCTGTATGAGTGCCGGCCCGGCGTGTTCTTGCTCACACCGCCGGGAGTGGTGCATACTGAGTATGCTTGGACAGCGTACTCCAATTTCTGGATTCAAATTCATGCGCCCGCCGACTATCCCTGGCCGCGCATCTGCCTCGACGACGCCGAGCATAACTTCGAGCGGGTCTGCGCCGCGCTCGCCCGCGAATCGAGCCGGCAGGCGCCGGGGCGCGAGGAAATGCTGCAATTGCTGCTGAACCAACTCGCCATTCTGATCGAGCGCACGCAGGAGCGGCAGCTGCTGTCGGAGGCCGAACGGCTAGTGCTCGCGGCGGAGCAACTGATTGAGGAACGTTTCGCGGCGCGGATCACCATTCAGGCGATCGCCAGAGAAGTGGGCATCGCGCCATCCTCGCTGCGTGCCCAGTTTATGAGCCTGCGTGGCAAATCTCCGATGGCGCATCTCCAGACGCGACGCGTCCAGCACGCGCTCGCGCTGCTGCGCAATTCCAGCCTGACTCTCGAAGCGGTCGCTAGCCTAAGCGGCTACGACTCGGCCAGCCACCTGAGTCGCTATGTCAAGCGCGCGACAGGTAAAAGCCCTGGCGCGCTGCGCTCCGGCTTAGCAGCTGGCCTTGTCGCGCCGCCTCTCCAATTCCTTTAAGATTAAGACCCCCGCAAGACTCGTGTAGGGCCTCTGAGTTATACTCTGATCAGGAGCGACGCTCAATATTGATTCCCGAAAGGAGGGCGGCCATGTCCGTCGCCGACCTCAAGGCGCGCACACAGCAGATTTTCGACCTGTTCAATACCCACGATGTACAGGCCGCCTCGGCCTACTTCGCCGAGGAGGCCGAGCTGCGCGATGTCTCTGTGGCGCGGCCCGCGACTGGCCCGCAGCAGATCGCCGCCGTCTACGCGCGGCAGCTCGACGCCATCCCCGACAGCGTCGTGCGCGTCGATCGCATGGTCGCCGAGGGCGATATGGTGGTGGTCGAGTGGACCCTCTCCGGCACGCATCGTGGCCGGATGTTGGGTATCCCCGCGACCGGTAAGTCGGTCAGCTTCAAGGGTGTCAGCATGCTGCGCTATCGTAAGAATATGGTGGTGACCGATACGCGCATCTGGGATCTTGCCGGTCTGCTGCGGCAGATCGGGCTATTGCCGCGACAGGAGTAACCGCCCCAACCTCCGGCTGGGATTAGGTACGCAAACCTTTTCAAAGTTCAAAAGTTGGTCGTTTGTGCGTTCGCCCTGCAGGGCGAACGCACAAACGACCAACAAAAAAGAAAAAGTACCATATTTCCACTACCGCGCGCCGTAGAAAGCTGAAAGCTTCGCGGCGTTTGTTTTGTAATCCAACTTTCTATGTTTCGTAAGGACAGCTGTGTATAATGTAACTAACAATCTGCGTTTCCTCGTGGAAGGTTTCCCTGCCATGCCGTCGTCGACCGTCAATCTCAGTGCAACCCTGATCATCGATGCTTCGCCCGAGCGGCTCTGGCCGCTGCTTTCGGATACCGGCCGTGTTGATCGCGCGACGGGCATACCGGCCTTCGAGCGCAGCACGCTTGAGCCAGATCTCTCCTTTGCCGTCAATAGCCACTACCTGGGCGTGCCGGTGGCCTGGCGCGAATACCCCTATGAGTGGGTCTTCGAGCAGTGGTACCAGGTCTCGCGGGTATTTCTGCCGCCGCTGCCGATCGAGCGGGTTGTGAATCGCACGACGCTCACCGCGCTGCCTAGCGGCAAGACGCAGGTCGATGTGACTATCGCGGTCGAGCCGCGCGGGCCGATCGGCTGGCTGGCCGCGCGGCTGTATATCGGCCGGAAGCTGCTGGGCGACCTGATGCGAACCTACCGCTCGTTTGGCGAACTGGCGCAGGCGGCCGCGCTGGTGGCCCCGCCGCCGCCGCGTAAGCCGGTGGTCAACCTCGATCGCCTGACCCTCGGCGCCGATCGGCTGAGTCTGTTCAGCATCCGCTCCGCGCTGATCGAGCGGCTTTCTAAGCACCTGCGCTCCGCGGACGATCCCGATGTGATTCGCATGCGGCCGTTCGCGCTGGCCGATGCCTGGGGCGAGCAGCGGCTGGAGGTGCTGCGGCTGTTCTTGTACGCTACGCGCGCCGGCCTGCTCGACCTTGAGTGGGATGTGATCTGCCCGAACTGCCGTGGCGCAAGCACGCGCACGCCCACGCTCGCCGATCTCACGCTCGACGCGCATTGTTCTTCCTGCAATATTCGCTACGATGTCAACTTCGATGAGTCGGTCGAGCTGCGCTTCAGCGTCAGCGCCGACATTCGCGATGCAGCTGATCTGGCGTATTGCATCGGCGGCCCGGCCAATACGCGCCATATCGTTTCGCAGATCTGGCTGCCGCCGCGCAACACCAAGCAGCTGCGCTTGCGGCTGGCGGAAGGCTCGTACCGGCTGCGCAGCCGCCAGCTACCGAGCATGGCGTTGCTCAACACCGTCGCCGGCGCGCGCGCCGATGCAGCCCAGGCGCGCTTCGCGCAGGACGAGATTGCGCTGGATACGACTGAGCTGGCGCCCGGCGATGTTACGCTGAACTTCGAGAATAGCACTGGCGCGAGCGTGCTGGTGGTGCTGGAGCAGACCGCCTGGAGCAGCCAGGCGGTCAGCGCATCGCTGGTCACAGCGATGGACGAGTTCCGCCAGCTGTTCTCCTCGCAGGTGCTGGCGCCCGGCATCGGCGTCTCCATCCGCAACCTGACGTTTTTGTTCAGCGATCTCAAAGGCTCGACCATGCTGTACGATACGATCGGTGACTCGCCGGCCTACGCGCGCGTCCGCGATCACTTCGATGTGATGAAGGCGATCATCGCGGAGCAGCACGGCGGGCTAGTCAAGACAATCGGCGATGCGGTGATGGCGGTGTTTCCCTCGGCCGAGGATGCGGTCGAGGCTAGCCTGGCCATCCAGCGCGAGTTCGTCGCCGGCCAGCTCGCTAGAGATGACCCAGCACTGCATGTCAAGCTGGGTCTGCATCGCGGGCCGTGCATCGCCGTGAATGCGAACGACCTGCTGGACTACTTTGGCTCGACCGTCAACATCGCGGCGCGGGTTCAGAATGAGAGCATCGGCGGCGATATCGTCATCACGCCCGAGGTGCTTGGCGATCCCGGCGTTCGAAGGATACTGGAGCGCGAGGCGCCCCAGATCGAGACCTTCGAGCGCGAATTGAGGGGCTTCACGAAGAAGGAGAGAGAGTCAACACTTTTCGGGCCCGATGGACGTGCAAAATTATATAGACTACGCGTTGCCCATCCTCAAGAGCAAGCTCTCCCGTCAATCCTAGTCGCTCAATGAGTTCGCGCCGTCCGTCGATGGAGATGATGTATCTTGTGCATAATGGAAGGATCAGCGTAATTGCCGATACCATAAACGCACAGGCTATATCTGCAAGAAACAACCCTATATATGGCTTGTAATACGACACGAATTTCTTGCTTCGAGAATTCACAAAATTTCTCCTCAAACAGACAAGGCTGTATTGTAACGGTGGTAGATTGATATGTTCTCCAGATGTGCCCCTCAATGCGATCCAACCCAGCGGTTTTTTCTGGCATGGAACGCAAAACGGCCGCAGGGATGCCTGCGGCCGTACGAACGACGGCCACGGGATCGCCCGTGGCCGTTCAAAAAGCACGGCCACGGGGCTGACACTCACCCGTGGCCGCTTCGATTGTCTATATGCGCTGCGAGAGGAACATCAACGGATACAACGGATCAAGCGAATCGAACAGATGGTTCTGCCATCCGTCGATTCATCGCGCATCCGTATCAATCCAGCAGAGCCGCGGCTGTCGCTGAACGATGAGCCGCGAAGGAGTGGATCAACCGCGTTCGTCGCGGTAGCCGAGGGCTTGAGCCCGGCGGCGGCCGCTAAGTGCAACACGCGCGCCGCCGGGCTCAAGCCCTCGGCTAGCGGTACCAAGCCCTTCGGGCTGAGACGCGTCGTGCAAAACCGTGCATCACACCCAAAAGACGGAAACGCCGCATACGTCGCTAGGATGCGCTTGCCGACGTGGAGAAGATCAGGCGCGCCAGATTGGCCTATAACATGGTTCTTGCGAACCTTATACTTCTCGGTGGGGATTGGGGCGGCGAAGCCGCCCCAATCCCCACTTTTAACTATAACGAATCTGGCTCAATCATACGTTTAGTTTCATGTTCAATCAACACATCGATGCCACACTCCTGATATAATCAGGCCTAGCCGCTATCGACCGTATAGGAGCGTAGTCTTCGGCTGGATAATATAGCAATCCGTGCGCGGATCGCTTTTTTATTGTGGGCCACGGCATTGGCCAACAACCACTTGCCGGGCCGTCTATCAATGGAGATCTACATGCATCGTACAACACGTTTCGGAATACTGCTTGCGTTCGCACTCCTGCTCGCCCTCGGCGGTCGCAATCTCTTCGCACAAATGCCGGGCGCGCAGTCCGACACGCTGATCCGCCTGGGACGTGTGACCTTCGACCCAAGCGCAGGCGAGCCCGCGCTGGCTCGTTCGCTGCAATCGGCGCCAAAAGATGGCCCGAACACGTATTTGCTCCAGTTCAACGGGCCGGTACAGGAGCCATGGAAAGCCGCCGCAGCTCAGGCAGGCGCGCATCTGTATGGCTACGTTCCCGAGCATGCGTTCATCGCACGGATCGACACCGCTGCCCTTGCGGCGGTGCGCGCGCTGCCGTTCGTCCGCTGGGTTGGGCTTTATCACCCGGCCTACCGGCTCGACGCCGCGCTAGATGCCCGCCGCGACCCCGGCAGCGTCACGATCGAGGCGCAGACGCTGCCCGACGCCGATCTGGATGCGCTGAGCCAGACGATCAGCGGATGGGGCGGCACGGTCGCTGGCCGGGCCGCCAACGCGATCGCCGGCTACCTGCGCGCCACGCTGCCTGCCGCGCGCCTGGGCGATCTCGCAGCCCAGGACGCCGTGCTATGGGTGGCGCCCTACGCCGCGCCGCAACTGCATAACAATATTGGCGGCGGCCAGATCATGCGTGCCAACGAAGTGCGCCAGAGCCTGGGCCTGTTCGGCGCCGGGCAGACTGTGGCGGTCGCCGACACTGGCCTAGATGTCGGGGACCCGGCCACCATCCACCCCGATTTCCAGGGGCGAATTGTGAAAGGCTACTGCCTTGGCAGGCCGAGCCCGTGTGACTGGAGCGACGCCGACGCGCACGGCACACATGTCGCCGGCTCGGTGCTGGGCAGCGGCAAGGCCTCCGGCAGCAACCCAGCCACACATCAGTACCCGGCCACCTCTTTCCCCGGCGTGGCGCCCGAGGCCAAGCTGGTGATGCAAAGCGTTGAGGCCGCCGACGGTAGCCTGGCCGGCATCCCTGACGATGAGGGCGACCTGATGCGCCAGGCCTATGGCGATGGCGCGCGCATCCACACCAACTCATGGGGCGGTCAAACCGGCGATGATCCGCAGCATCCGCAATATGGCGGCTATGTGCCGGACAGCCAGCAGATCGACCTGGCCGCCTGGCAGAAGAAAGACATGCTCATTCTGTTCAGCGCCGGCAATAGCGGCACCGACGCCGACGGAAATGGGGTGATCGATTCCGACTCGATCGGCGCGCCGGGCACCGCCAAGAACGTTGTCACCGTCGGCGCATCCGAGAACCTGCGCGCGTCCGGCGGCTACAACCCCAGCGGGGATTGCACGAGCTGGGGCGATTGCTGGCCCAACGATTTCGGCACAGGCCCGCTGTCCAACGATACGCCATCGGACGACGCGAATGGCATGGCCGCATTCTCTAGCCGCGGCCCCACCGACGATGGGCGGATCAAACCGGACATTGTCGCGCCCGGCACCAATATCCTTTCGGTGCGCTCGCATCACCCGCAGGCCGGCACCGGCTGGGGCGTCTACAACGCCGACTACATCTTCGAAGGCGGCACCAGCATGTCCACGCCGCTGACGGCCGGCGCCGCCGCGCTGGCGCGCGAGTGGCTGGGGCGTGTCAAGGGCTTCGCGAACCCCAGCAGTGCGCTCATGAAGAGCGTGCTGATCAACGGCGCGGCCGACATGAGCCCAGGCCAGTACGGCACCGGCGCGAGCCGCGAGATCCCGAGCCGGCGCCCGAACAACGTCACCGGTTGGGGCCGTGTCGATCTGGCCGAGGCGCTGAACCCGCCCGCGCCACGCAAACTCTGGCTCACCGACAACACCGCCGGCGTCGCCACCGGCGGCAGCGCGACCTACCAGCTGAATATCAGCGCGGCACAGGCGGCCGCCGCACGCCAGCCGGTCTCCGTCGCGCGCGCTGGCATGGCCGGCGCCGGGGAGCTGGCCAGCGCGAGCGCCATCAGCCCGCAGGCGAACGCGCAGCTGCTAGGCAACGGCGGGTTCGAAAATGCCACCCTGACCCCATGGGATACCTTCGGCAGCCCCACGATCGATACCAGCGTCAAGCACAGCGGCGCGCGATCCGGCCATCTCGGCGGCAGCGACAATGCCGACGACGAGCTACAGCAGACGTTGAGCATCCCGGCCGATGCCAGCGCCGCGACGATCGACTTTTGGTATCAGCTAAATACTAACGAGTTCGTCACCAATTCCGATCGGTTTTGTTATGGCCTGTGGGACATATCGCTCCAAACCAGCTATCTACAACAATGTGGCGATTTCGCTGTGCTCGGCAGCACCGGCTGGACCCACGTGACGCGCGCGCTCACACCGGGCGAGCTGGCAAGTGTCGCGGGCCAGTCGGTGGTCTTCGTCTTCTACGTATGGACCGACTCTAGCCTGCCGAGTGAGGCCTGGGTTGATGACGCCGCGCTGAATGTGACCACATCTGGCGGCGGCACCACACCCTCACCAACCGTCACCACGCCGCCAACACAATCCGGCGACCCGCTGCGTGTCACGCTAGCCTGGACCGATTATCCCGGCGAGCCGTCGGCCGCCAAGGCGCTGGTGAACGACCTTGATCTGGAGGTGATCGGGCCAAACGGCGCACACTACAGCGGCAACCAGGGGCTATACACAGCCGGGCAGTGCCTGCGCGACGGCACCTGGGACGCCTGCAACAACGTCGAAGGGATCATCATTCCACATGCGGGGGCCGGCGCCTACACGATTATCGTTCACGGCGCGCAGGTGCCGCAGGGCGGCGCGCAGCCATTCGCGCTGGTGGCATCGGGGAACGGCCTACAGCCGCCACAGCAGCGCCCCGTGTTCGTATCGCTGATCGTGCATGGCGGTGGGGCCGTCGTACAGGCGCACGATAGCGCGCCGACACCGACGCCGCAGCCCGCGCCGACCGCGGCGATCAGGAAGGAGACGCGCTAAAACGTCACAGCGCCGGCCAAAGACTATATGGTTCACGAATCGGCCAAAGCTATGCGCCTCAATCGCCAGCGGTGTCAAATAAAAACCACACAATAATACCGCGCCAATCGCCAACGGTGTCAAATAACATTTGACACAATTCCCCAATCGTAGTACGATACGCGGCAGCTCATCCAACCAAAAACAGCACGAGCCGGCTGGTGTTACAGCACCAACCGGCTCGCTAACCCCGCGCCTGTAGCAGCAGGTGTCGAGGCTACCGTGCATTGTATCACAATGCGCGGCGGCAGCGGCTCCTTCGCCAGTTGCGGCATATCGCATGCACCGGCGGGGGAGCCGCTGTCGTTGGGAGAACTGGGTGCTCTCTGAGCAAACCGAGAACCAAGAATCGAGGAGCCGGCGCCTGGTTTGGTTCTCAGCGCTCAGCGCTCAGCTCTACCATTGGGTGAGCGCGGATGTCCTTGTTTGCCATCCGCCGGCGCGGGGCGAGGTTGGCTGGCTTCCTCGTCCCGCCAAGCCGAGCATTCAGAAGGGAGCCAAAGGTGAGCAATTACACTATCGATGAGTTGATCGCCCGCTGGAAGCGCGAGGAGCTAACGCTTGAGCAAGCGATCGGGCAGATCTTGCTGCTGCTGAAGGAGCTAGATCGGCGGATGCGCGAGGCAGCGCCGCCGCACGAGCGCCGCGAGCGGTGAGCGCTGGCGCCTGCCGCAGCGCGCTAGACTTCCGACGCGAATAACCTGCCACCGAGAACACCGAGCTATCAACGATTTGCGCGATCGCTGCGGCACAATCATCGGCCGCAATCCGATCGATCGTCACCTGCGCGCAGATGGTCAGCCCAATCGCGGCGCGAAGATCATGCAGCGCGCCGTGCAGCTGCTGGCCGCACGCCAGGCGTGCGGCGGGAGCGATCCAGTAGCGCAGGCTCGCAAATCACGTGAGGAGCCGGACGGACGTTACACGCGCCCGCTGCGGTTTTGTGCTTGTCAGAGAATCTCCTGACTCGCGCTGCCTATTTCCCCGACATTACGTTGGGCAATCCTAGTATACACTGGTGCCAAATCCTTTCTGAGTGCCAGCACATCCACGCGGCTCAGAGGGAGAGAGGATGACGGGAAGGTGGAACCACAGCCGTTGTATGTGGGTGATCGTGTCCGCACCATCGTGCCGATCGCGGAACTCCCTGTTGGTGTGCACGGGATCATCCGCGCGATATTTCCCCTCGGCGACCTCTACGATGTCTTTTTCACTGAGGGCATTGGACTCCGCATCGTACCGCGGAACAAGCTCGAACAGCTTCGGCGATCGCAGGACAGCACCTCGGTGGGCAGCACGTGAACGTGCCGCCGGCGTCGGCTGGGGCGTCACATCTCTGCGCGTGGTCGAGCGAGGATGGCCGCAATCCGCGTGAGCAGATCCGCCATGTCGACCGGCTTCGACAGATAGGCATCGGCTCCTCTGTCAAGACCTTTCAGGATGGATGGCCCATCCGATTGTCCGGTCAACATGAACACCGGAATCGCCTCAGTCGCAGGATGCGCCTTCAATTCCTTGAGCACCGCAAAGCCGCTCGCGCCAGGCAGAAGCACATCAAGCAGAATTAGGTCGGGTTGGTACTTATCGGCAGTGGGCAACACCGCACTGCCATCGTCCACAATGAGTGCAGCGTGCCCACCGTGCTCAAGTCCCAAGCGCACGAGTTTCGCGATCAATGGGCTATCTTCAACCACCAAAATACGAGCCATAGTCGCACCTATCTGTGGATTGTCACACCGCCGAACGGTGACGCCCAGTGGGCGTACGGTGGAGTATAGCAGCGTGTTGGCGGCTGCGCATCTGGTGCATGACAGAGATCGAGCGCGCCCTGCCGCGGCTGGGATAGGACACGCGCGCGACCCTGCACGTGTGGACCCAAATCGTCGGCAAGGTCACGCTGGCGCTCGTGCCCTTCCTCAACGAATGGTGGGAAGTGGGCTTCACGGTGACAGCGCGGGGCCTCACCACCGCGACCATCCCCTTCGGCCGCCGGGTCTTCCAGGTCGACTTCGACTTCATCGACCACCGCCTGGATATCCGCGTCGACGACGGCACCGCGCGCTCCCTGCTCCTGCGTCCCCGCTCGGTGACCGACTTCTACCACGAGTTCATGGCAGCTTTGGAGCAGCTCGGTATCCCGGTGCAGATCACGACCCGCCCGGTGGAGGTGGAGCACACCATTCCGTTTGACCAGGACCACCTCCATGCCGCGTATGATCCCGAGTACATCACGCGCTGGTGGCGCATCGTGGTGCAGGTGGATCGGCGCCTCCAGGCGTACCGCACGCCGTTCATCGGCAAGCGCAGCCCGGTTCTGTTCTGGTAGGGCTCACCTGGACTTCTTCCAGAGCTCCTACGCGGTCGGAGCTACGCTGGGCGGGTGGGATCGCGCGGCGCTGGAACGGGTGAAATCAATCGCGCGTGGCGCTCAAACCGCGCCACGATGATCAGTATCACGGTGCGGCTCGGCTTCTGGCCCGAGCCGCTCGCCGGCGTCGCCCGGCTGCGCAAAACGCCTGCGCAACGTCGCACATACGCCAAGATCGCACTTGTTCTTGTGCATGATCGATGCTATCCTAGCGCGGTCGCTCCTGTCGTGCAGAGTGAGGGATTGGCATGGTATCGTGGCCAAACGAAGCGCAGCGTGTTGCATATCAGATGCCGGCCGAGGCCGTGATCGCCGCGCTCGGCAGTGATGTGAATAGGGGACTCAGCCGCGCCGAGGCGCGGGCGCGTCTCGCGCGCGACGGCCCGAATGCGCTGGAGGCGGAGCCGCCGATCCCAGCCTGG
>Ga0137375_10010690_pt1 | contig 10858 bp, 8 predicted proteins | sample SagtaG_24_FD_104936 | JGI IMG/M metagenome (GOLD analysis project Ga0137375, IMG submission 104936) | Vadose zone soil microbial communities from Sagehorn Ranch, Mendocino, California, USA - Sage1_R_113_16 metaG | ecosystem: Environmental > Terrestrial > Soil > Vadose zone | place: USA... | reverse complement strand
CGGCATTCGTCTTCGCCGACGGTGAAGAACGACATGTAGCCGAGCAGGTCGTAGGTCGTGCGGATGACGCGATCGAGGCCGGACTCGGTGAGGCCGAGGTCCGCGAGAAAGGCCGCCGCATCGTCGCCTTCCAGCTGCGAGATCTCGAGCTCGATCTTGGCGCACAGCGCGACCGCCTTCGTCGCAGCATGCGCGAGAAATCCCGTAAGGCCTGTCTTTTCCGCCGCGCGTTCGATACTCGATCCGGCATCGGCGACGTCGTCTTCGTCCAGGTTGATGACGAGCAGGAGCGGCTTCGCCGAGAGGAACTGGAAGCCGCGCAGCAGCTTGCGATCGTCGCCCGTGAGCTCCAGCGTCCGCAGCGGCTTGCCTTCCTCGAGCGCGGCTTTGCAGTGCTGCACGAGGTCACGCTCGCGTTCGAGCTCGGTCGAGCGTCCCTTCTTCAGATCCTTCTCGATGCGTTCCAGGCGGCGTTCGGCGATACCGAGGTCCGCGAGGATCAGCTCGTCTTCCATCGCTTGCGCGTCGCGCGCCGGATCGATCGAGCCGGACGGATGGGCGACGGCGGGGTCGCGAAATGCCCGCACGACGTGCACGAGCGCATCGGCGTTCTTGTAGCCAGCGACGTCGACAAGTGCCTGCGCCCCGGTGCGGGCCGGCGCGATCAGATCGGTGAATTCGATCGTCGCCGGCACGCGCTTTTTCGGGTTGTACATCTTGGTGAGCACGTCGAGCCGCGGGTCGGGCACCTTGGAAATGCCGATGTTGACGTCGCCTTTGCCTCGCGGCGCATCGCGCGCGCTGGTCATGAGCTGGAAAAGGGTCGTCTTGCCGCTGGAAGGAAAGCCAATCAGAGCCGCACGAAGCATGGACGTGGAGCGTACCACGCGAACTCGCGGTGGCTGGGTTGCTAGGTAGCTTATCGAAATTCAGGCGAAAGTTTGGCGTAACTTAAGGTCCCCCAGAGGGTTAAGGTTGACAAGGCCTCTGCTCAGGCTTAATATCCGGGTGGATTTTTGTGGGTCAAAGTGGAGCAAAAGGGTCTCAGGGGCAGCTCTCCGGCGCGGATCGACGACAAAGGCCGGCTGAAGGTGCCAACGATGTTTCGGGGGGTCATTCACGACCAGCAGGGGCCGGACGTCTTCGTCACGAGCCTGACGGGCGAGTGTGTCCGCATCTACCCGATGCAGGTGTGGCTCGGGATCGAGGAGAAACTCTCGCAGATTCCTGGCAACCATCCCTCGCGACTCAAGTTTCTGGATCGGGTGAATTACTACGGGCAGACCGGCGAGCTCGACGGCCAGGGCCGCGTCGTCATTCCCGCGAACTTGCGCGACAGCGCATCGATCATCGGCGACGTGCGGGTGTTCGGCCGCATCGACTACCTCGAGGTCTGGAACGAGGAGCGCTTCCTGCAGAAGCTCCAGCGGGAACCGTGGATGGACGACGACGGCCTGAAGCTATCGGATCACGGGATCTAGCGGACGCGGCGGTGAGAGGCGATGCACGAACCGGTCATGGTCGCGGAGGTGCTCGAACACCTCGCGCCGTCGCGCGGCGGGGTGTTCGTCGACTGCACGCTGGGGCTTGGCGGTCATTCACGGGCGCTGCTCGAGGGCGGCGCCTCGAGGCTGATCGGCGTCGATCGTGATCCCGCGGCGCTGGAGCTGGCACGCGCCGCGCTGAGCGAGTTCGGTGATCGCGTGGAGCTGGTCCACAGCGATTACCGCCGGATCGACGAGCTGCTCGACGCGCGCGGCATCACGCAGGTGGACGGTGTGCTGGCGGATCTCGGGGTGTCGTCGATGCAGCTCGACGCACCGGGACGCGGATTCAGCTTCCGCCGCGACGAGCCGCTCGACATGCGGATGGATACGACGGCGGGCCCGACGGCGGCCGAGGCCATCCGAGACGCCGACGAGCGGACGCTGGCGGACGTCATCTACGAGTTCGGCGAGGAGCGGCACGCGCGGCGCATCGCACGCTCGCTGATGGAGCACAAGAAGCGGGCGCCGATTGACACGACCGGGCAGTTCGCCGACATCGTGCGGCGGGCGATCCCGCGCAAGGGCTATATGCGGATCGACCCGGCGACGCGGACATTCCAGGCGATCCGCATCTGGGTGAACCGGGAGCTGGAGGGCCTCGACGCGTTTCTGCAGCACGCGGCGCAACGGCTCTCGCCGGGAGGACGGCTGGCGGTGATCACGTTCCACTCGCTGGAGGATCGGATCGTCAAGCACACGCTGCGGTCGCTGCAGGCGGCGGGCGAGATCGGGCTCACGGTACGCACGAAGCGTCCCCTGGTGCCCACCGAGGTCGAGGTCGAGCGAAACCCGAGGGCGCGCAGCGCCAAGCTGCGGGCCGCCGAACGGAACGGGCGGACATCATGACGGCGGACACATTCGAGTACGCGATCAAGAAGGACATTCGGAACAACCCGATCGTGCGCGAGGTCGACCGCGATCGGCACCGCGAGATGTGGCGCTCGGTTGGCGTCGGCGTCTTTCTCGTCGCCGTCCTGTTGTTTTCGGCGTGGCAGCATTTCGAGCTGCTGCGCCACGGCTACCGGATCGAGCAGACGCAGAAAGAGCGCGCTTCCGAAGTCGAGATCAATCGTCATCTCAGGCTCGAGATCGAGACGCTTCGCTCGCCCGCCCGCATCGAGCGGCTGGCGACCGAACGGCTCCAGATGATCTCGCCGGGCCCCGGCGACGCGTCGGTGATCGAGCGGGTGCTGCCCACCCCGCCGCCGCCGCGTTCGGTCGTCGCGCGGCGCTAGGTCGGAAAGAACGGGGATTCGGTGGCAGACACACCAGCCAACGCCTGGCGCACGACGCTGAAGCGCCGGCTTGTTGTGGCCGCCGCCATCTTTCTCGCGTGGTCGTCCGCGATCGAGGCACGGCTCGTGTACCTGCAGGTCATCCGTCATGACGATCTGCTGAGCCGCGCCGAACGCCAGCAGATGCGGACGGTCGCCGCCCCCGCCAAGCGAGGGGAAATCGTCGATCGCGCCGGCCGCGTGCTGGCCTACAGCGTCGACGCCGAGTCGATCTACGCCGTTCCCACCGACATCGCCGATCCCGACAAGGCGTCGGACGCGCTGTGCGACGCCCTGGACGACTGTGCGCCCAAGGAGCGGCAGGCGCTGGCGGAGCGCATCCGCAAGGGCCGCTCGTTTGTGTATGTGAGGCGCCAGGCCTCGCCCGACCAGGCGGCCCGCGTGTCCGAACTGCAGCTCGAAGGCGTCGGGTTCATGAAGGAGAACCGGCGCTTCTATCCGAACAAGGATCTCGCCGCAGCCCTGATTGGTTATGTCGGCCTCGACAACTCCGGCCTCGGAGGAATCGAAGCGACATACGACGGCCTGATCAAAGGCCGCGCGGGCACGGTGTTGATTCAGACCGATGCGCGCCGCCACGCATTCAGCCGGACAGAGAAGCTGCCGACCGCCGGCGCATCGCTCGAGCTGACCATCGACCAGTACCTGCAGCACGTCGCCGAGCGCGAGCTGCGCGCGGGCGTTGAATGGGCCGGGGCCACCGGCGGATCCGCGATCGTGATGGACCCGATGAGCGGCGAGATCCTCGCGCTCGCGAACTATCCGACCTTCAATCCGAACTCATACCGGCAATATCCGGAAGACGAGCGTCGCAACCGCGCCATCCAGGATCTGTACGAGCCAGGTTCGACCTTCAAGATCGTCACGGCCAGCGCGGCGCTCGAGAACAAGCTGTTTACCCCTGAATCGCCGATCGACACCAACCCCGGGCGCATCCGCTTCGGCTCGCGGGTGATCGACGAAGACAAGGGGCACAACTACGGCCTGCTCACGTTCACGAGGGTCATCGTGAAGTCGAGCAACGTCGGGGCGATCAAGATTGGGCTGAAAGTCGGGCCGGAACGTCTCAGCGAATACGTCAAACGCTACGGCTTCGGACGGCCCTCTTCGCCGGACTTCCGCGGCGAAAGCCCCGGCATCGTCTGGTCGTCGTCGCGACTGACCGACAGCGCACTCGCGTCGGTGTCGATGGGATACCAGGTTGGAGTGACGCCTCTGCAGATGGCCGTCGCGGTCAGCGCGGTCGCCAACGGCGGCGAGCTGCTGCAGCCACGCGTCGTGCGTGCCGTCGTGCGCGACGGCAAACGTGTAGCCGTTCCCCGCAAGGTGATGGGACGCGCCGTCGAACCTTCGACCGCGGCCGAGCTGACGTCGATCATGGAAGCGGTCGTCGAAGACGGCACCGGGAAGCCCGCGAAAATCGCAGGCTACACGGTCGCCGGGAAGACCGGAACCGCGCAGAAGGTGGTCAACGGCCGTTACTCGAACTCCGACTACAACGTCTCGTTCGTCGGCTTTCTCCCTTCACGCAAGCCTCAGTACACGATCATCGTCGTCGTCGACTCCCCCCACAAAGTCGCGCCGTACGGAAGCACGGTCGCGGCTCCGATCTTCCAGCGGATCGCGAACGCCGCGCTGCGTCAGGCCGGCATCGCGCCATCCATCAATGCCCCGCCACCGCTGCTCGTCGCCCGGCGCGACGACGACGGTGAGCAGGCGACGAGTGGCCCGGCGGACATGCCGGCCATCGTGACGCTTGCGGGCTCGTCGCCGGGTTCGGCATCGCTTTTCCCTGACCTTCGCGGGCTTGGCGCTCGTGATGCGCTGCGCTCGTTGACGCGCCTGGGACTGACGGCGCGCCTTCACGGCGATGGCGTAGTCGTCCGGCAGGCGCCGGCACCGGGCGAGCTGATCGAGCGCGGAACGCAGGCGACGCTCTGGCTGAAGCGCCAGGCGCCAGAACGCGAGGCGAGCGAACCAGAACCATGACGGTGTACGAGCTGCTGTCGGCGTGGGTGCGCGCATTGCCACCGGACTTGCCACCGGACGAGCGCCCTGATCTGCCCGCCCACACCGCCGCGCTCGACATCGCGTGCTCGCGAGTGACACACGATTCCAGGCAGGCGTCGCCGGGCTCGGTGTTTGTCGCGTTGCGGGGTTTCAAGAGCGACGGTGTCGACTTCGCTCCGCAGGCGATCGCCGCCGGTGCCGCCGTGGTCGTCGCGGAACGCGCGCCTGACTCGCCATCGAGCGTGCCGTGGGTCGTCGTCGCGGACGCACGGCTGGCGCTGGCGCAATTGGCGGCCGAATTTTTCGGCCATCCGAGCCGCGAGATGCAGGTCGTCGGCATCACGGGCACGAACGGGAAGACAACGACCGGCTACCTCGTGAGCGCGATTTTCGAGGCAGCGGGGATCACGTGCGGATTGATGGGGACGGTCACGTATCGCGTCGGCGCGCATGAATTTGCGGCCACGCGGACCACGCCGGAGGCGCCCGAGGTGCAGGGGTTGATGCGGCAGATGGTCACAGCGGGATGCGGCGCGTGCGTGATGGAAGTGTCATCGCACGCGCTTGCCCTGCGCCGCGTCGACGGCATCACGTTCGCGGCGGCCATCTTTACGAACCTGACCCGCGACCATCTCGATTTTCACGCGGACATGGAGGATTACTTCGCCGCGAAGAGGCGATTGTTCGAAATGCTTCCCGAGGGCGCGCCGGCCGTGGTGAACGTGGACGACCCCCGCGGCGTGGCGCTCGCGGAGAGTGTGGCGCGGCCGGTGACCTACGCGATCAATCGCGCCGCCGATGTGGCGCCGGGACCATTGTCGTTCTCGCTCGAAGGGCTCGAGTTCGACGTGCGCACGCCGCAGGGCATTGCCCACGCGAAGTCAAAGCTGGTCGGCAAGCCGAACGTTTACAACATCCTTGCGGCGGTCGCGGCCACCGCAACCCTGGGCATTCCGGTCGAAGCGATCGAAGAGGGGTTGAACAAGCTGCCCGGTGTGCCCGGCCGCTTCGAGGTGACGTCGTCGGCTGCCGATGACATCACCGTTGTGGTGGATTACGCGCATACCGATGACGCGCTGCGGAACCTGCTCGAGACCGCCCGGCCGCTTGCCGCGCGGCGCCTGATCACTGTTTTCGGCGCGGGAGGCGATCGCGATCGCACCAAGAGGCCGTTGATGGGAATGGTGGCCGCCCGGCTGAGCGACGTCGTGGTGGTCACCTCGGACAACCCGAGAAGCGAGGATCCCGGCCGGATCATCGACGAGGTCAAGCGAGGCGCGGAACCGGAGACCCGGCAGCGTGGCGCCGAAGTGCTGACGATCGTCGATCGCCGCGACGCGATCGCCCGTGCGGTCGAGAGCGCCGCCTCGGGCGACGTTGTCTTGATCGTCGGCAAGGGTCACGAGAAGTACCAGGAGATCAACGGACGCGTGCTGCCATTCGACGATGTCGCGGTGGCGCGAGAGGCGCTGGAGGCGCGGCGGGTGAAGTCGCGCGTTGGGTGAGCGAACTGCGCCTCACGGTGAAGTGGGTCGCCGACGCGGTCGGCGGCCGGATGGTGTCCGGTGAGCCGGATCGGGTGGTAGGCCATGTCACCACGGATTCGCGGTCGCTCCGGCCCGGGGATTTCTTCATCGCGCTGCGGGGCGCGCGGTTTGACGGCCACCAGTTCGTTGGGGATGTGCTGAGCCGCGGCGCGACGGGCGCGATTGTGGAGCGCGGCTGGACGCCGGGTCCAAAGGACCCGGCCTACGGGACTTCTGGTGCTGCTGTCATCGAGGTCGGTGACACCACGAAGGCGCTGCAGGACCTGGCGCACGCGGTACGGAAGGCGTCGGGAACGCGCGTGGTGGCGATCACCGGCAGCGCGGGCAAGACGACGACCAAGGAAACGATTGCGGAGTTTCTGTCGGCGCGGTTTCGCGTCGTGAAGAACCAGGGGAATCTGAACAATCACATCGGCCTGCCGTTGTCGCTGATGCAGCTTCGCGAACAGCCAGACGTCGCCGTGATGGAACTTGGCATGAATCACGCCGGGGAAATCAGCACGCTCGTGGCCATCGCGGAGCCCGAGGTGCGTGTCTGGACGAACGTGGGCGACGCGCACATCGGGTTCTTCGAATCGCCCGATGCGATTGCCGACGCGAAGGCCGAGATCCTCGAAAGGGCGGGAGCCGACGATGTGCTCGTCTGCAACGCCGACGATCCACGCGTGATCGCGCGGGCCGCCGGATTCGCGGGCCGCACGCTGACGTTTGGCACATCGGAGGGCGCAACGGTCCGCGCCACGGAGGTTCACGACCTGGGCCTCGACGGGATGCGGGCGCACGTCACGACCCCGGCTGGCGCCATGGACGTGCAGACACCGCTGCTCGGCCGCGGCAACCTCGCCAACGTCCTCGCGGCCACCGCTGTCGCCGTCGATTTCGGTGTCGGCCTCAATGAGATTGCGGCTGCGGCGTCGCGCCTGACGCCGGCGGATCGGCGGGGCGCGGTGCGGCGCCTGCGCGACCGGATCACGCTGATCGACGACTCGTACAACTCGAGCCCGACGGCGCTGAAGCGTGCGCTCGAGGTGCTCGCGAACGAGACGCGCGCCTCGCGGAAGGTGGCGATCCTCGGCGAGATGCTCGAGCTGGGCGACCACTCGACGGAGCTGCACCAGCAGTCGGGTCGCGCCGCCGCGGATGCAGGCATCGATCTGCTCTTTGCAATCGGCGGCGAGCCGGCGCGTGCGCTCGCGGACGCCGCCGTCACCGCGGGAATGCCGCAGACCGCGGTCAATTATTTCGAGAGTAGCGCGGCGGCGGCCGTTGCCGCGGCGGCATCAATCAAGGCGGGCGACGTCGTCCTCGTCAAAGGCTCTCGCGGCACGCGCACCGACGTCGTCGCCGACGCCGTCGCGGCGGAGCACGCCTGATGCTGTATTACCTGCTGCCGCCGCTGTCACCGATGTTTGGCGTGCTCAACGTCACGCGCTACATCACGTTCCGCACGGCCGCGGCGAGCCTCACGGCACTGCTCATCAGCCTCGTCTTCGGCCCGTGGCTGATCCGCAGGCTGCGCGACTTTCAGATCGGACAGATCATCCGGCAGGAAGGCCCGCAGTCGCATCGCGCGAAGGCCGGGACGCCGACGATGGGCGGATTGCTCATCCTGACGGCGGCGATCGTTCCGACGCTGCTGTGGGCGGATCTCGCCAACCCGTACATCTGGATTGCGGTACTGGCGACGCTTGGATTCGGCGCTGTCGGTTTTGCCGACGACTACCTGAAAGTCATCCGCCGCTCGCATCACGGGTTGATTCCCCGGTACAAGATGGGGCTCCAGCTTGTCATTGCGCTCGGCGTCGGCGCCGCGCTGCTGGTGCTCGCGCAACAGAACCCGCCGCTGTACAACACGCGGCTGATCTTCCCGTTCTTCAAGAACCTCATCCCCGACCTCGGGTGGGGCTATGTGCTCTTCGCGGCGTTTGTGCTTGTCGCGTGGTCGAACGCGGTGAACCTGACCGATGGCCTCGACGGCCTGGCGATCAGCACATTCGCCGTGGCGGCCGCCGCGCTCACGGCGTTGGCGTATGTCACGGGGCACGCGGTGCTGGCGGACTATCTGCTGCTCGTGCGCTTTCCGCCGGCAGGCGAGCTGACGATCTTCTGCGGCGCGCTTGTCGGCGCGAGCCTGGGGTTCCTCTGGTACAACTCGTACCCCGCGGAAATCTTCATGGGCGACGTCGGATCGCTCGCCCTTGGCGGCGCGCTGGGCACGGTCGGCATCCTGATCAAGCAGGAACTGCTGTTGCCGATCGTCGGCGGCATCTTCGTTCTCGAAGCCGCCTCCGTGGTCATTCAAGTGGCGTCGTTCAAGCTCACCGGCAAGCGTGTGTTCAAGATGTCGCCGATCCACCACCACTTCGAACTGATTGGGTGGAGCGAGCCGAAGATCATTTCGCGGTTCCTGATCTTGGCCGTGATCTTTGCGCTCTTCAGCCTCACGACGTTGAAGCTCCGGTGATGGCGTGGGCAACTTTACGGTCGCTGGACGGCGGGTGGTGGTGGTCGGCGCGGCCAGGAGCGGGATCGCGGCGGCGGAACTGCTCGCACGCCGGGGGGCGCGCGTGACGCTGACCGAAACGCGCGACTCATTCGAGGGGATGGACCGTCTGCGCGGCGCAGGCGTCGAGCTCGAAGTCGGAGGCCATCGCGAGCAGACATTCTCCACGGCAAACCTCGTGATCGTCAGTCCCGGCGTGCCATTGGAGCAGGCCGCGTTCGATCGGGCGCGCGCTCAGCACGTCGAGATCATCGGAGAGCTCGAGCTGGCCTCGCGCTGGGTGGAGGGCCGCGTGATCGCCGTCACTGGCACGAAGGGGAAGTCGACGACAACGACGCTCGTGGGACGGATGCTCACGGCGGCCGGCCGGAAGGTGCTCGTGGGTGGAAATATCGGCGTGCCGCTCAGCGCGCAGGTCGATCAGTCGACGCCCGACACGCTGCACGTGGTCGAAGCGAGCAGCTTTCAACTCGAGACGACGACGACCTTTCATCCATGGATTGCCGTCTGGCTCAACCTCGCGGACGACCATCTCGATCGGCATCCCACGATTGACGCGTACGCATCCGCGAAGGCGCGCATCTTCGAGCGCCAGGGCAAGGACGACTGGACGGTGGTGAATGCCGACGATCCGCTGGTGATGGAGCGCACGGCACGGTCGGCGGCCACGCGCGTGCAGTTTTCGCTCGATGGCCGAATCGACGATGGATTCGTTGTCGATGGCGAATGGATCGTCAGACGCACGGCGACCGGCGCCGAACGGCTCCTGCCGCTGTCGGCGGTGGAGCTGACCGGACGTCACATGTTGAACAACATTCTCGCGGCGGCGGCCGCCTCGACGCTGGCGGGAGCGTCGCCCGAAGCGATGGCTGTGGCGCTGCAGGGGTTTCACGGTCTCGAGCACGTGATGGAGCCGGCAGGTGTGATTGGCGGCGTGCGTTTCATCAACGACTCGAAGGCCACCAACGTCGAGGCCGCGAAGCGGTCAATCGAGAGCTTCGATCGCGGCGTCGTGGCGATTGTCGGCGGGCGGTTCAAGGGTGGCGACTTCCGGGAGTTGCGGGAGCCGATGTCGAAGCGGGGCAGGGCGGTCGTGGCGATTGGAGAAGCCGCGCCTCTGGTGCGGAAAGCCCTCGAGGGAACGGTGCCGGTCATCGAGGCAGGCTCGATGCGCGAGGCGGTGCAGCGGGCGCACGCTGCGGCCGAGCCGGATGGAGTGGTCCTCCTGGCGCCGGCGTGTTCGAGCTTCGACTGGTTCCGCGATTACGCGGAGCGCGGGCGCGTATTCAAAGAGGAAGTCGAGCGCTTGAAAAGGGAGCAGTAACGGGAGGAGTAGAGGCCGGCTGTAGCCGGCCTGGAGCGTGAGTGGTGAGCAGTCGTCAGTCGGTTGTGCGGATGGGAGCCTACCGCTGGGAACGCAGACGACCCCTGTCTGCGAGGTTGGTGTCCTATCCCGCGGCCGGCTGATGACTGCTGACCACTTTACGCGCGGATCTTAACCGATCGTAGGGCGGGTCCTTTTGGACCCGCCGAAAAGAGCGCGCAGGTGGAACCCGGAGGCGCCACCTTGCTTAGCAGCCCGTTACGGCCCCTGTTAAGCACGGGTGGAAATCCGGCGCGCAATGAGAAGTGTCGGGCTCAACAGTAAAGAACTTTAATGGCGAGAAAACTCAAGTCAGACAGGGTCCTCTTCACCGCGACGCTGCTGCTCGTGTGCGCGAGCATCGTGATGGTCTACAGCGCCTCGGCGCTGGTGGCGCTCGAGCGCTTCCAGCAGCCCTATCTCTTCGTCACCAAGCAGGCGCTCTGGGCGGTGCTCGGCCTGGCCGTGCTCGCCATCACGATGCGCGTCGACTACCGCACGTACCGGAACGAGAAGTTCATGTGGGCGCTCCTGGCGCTCGTCGCGCTCATGCTCGTCGGCGTGCTGTTCAGTCACCCGGTCAACGGCACGCG
>Ga0137375_10010688_pt1 | contig 10859 bp, 11 predicted proteins | sample SagtaG_24_FD_104936 | JGI IMG/M metagenome (GOLD analysis project Ga0137375, IMG submission 104936) | Vadose zone soil microbial communities from Sagehorn Ranch, Mendocino, California, USA - Sage1_R_113_16 metaG | ecosystem: Environmental > Terrestrial > Soil > Vadose zone | place: USA... | reverse complement strand
GGGATCGTGAACACCGGATGCTCGCCCAGCACGATCCGCTCGATCGCCGCCGCCAGCGCGGCCGCGACCACCACGCCGGTCAGCACGGTCTGATCGAGGTCGCCCACCACCTCCTCGATCGTAAAGGTCACGGCGGCGATCGGCGCATTGAAGGCGGCGGCGATCCCGGCCGCCGCGCCGACCGGCAGCAGCCGGCGCAAGTTTTGGCGCGAGAGCGCCGCCAGCTGCCCCAGGCCGCTGGCGATCCCCGCGCAGATCTGCACCGTCGGCCCTTCGCGCCCGAGCGATGCGCCGCTGCCGATCTGGATCACGCCGATCACGAATTTGCCGATCGCCACGCGGATGGGCATGCGGCCACCTTTGACGACATAGGCGACCTTGACCTGCGGGATGCCGCTGCCGCGCGCATCGGGCACCACGTAGTACAACAGCACGCCGCTGAGGATGCCACCCAGCGTCGGCACCAGGATCGTCCAGAGCATCCAGGATGTGCCAGGAGCAGCCATGGCGCGCTCGATCAAGGCACCTTCCGCCGCCTGAATGGCCAGGTGGAATGCGACCGCCGCCAGGCCGCACAGGGCACCGATCACAATCGTCAGCACGAAGACGCGCTGGCGCTCGGACGGTGCCAGCCGCAGAAACAGCCGCAGGGCCGCGAGATTGATCGCCCGCCAGCGCGCATCCTCGGCACGCGCGCGCTCAGGAATTGAGTCCATACCAGCCACACATACCGATCTAACATTCCATCGCACTATAGCACAACTTCTGGCCTGGCGCGGCGATGCGATGCCGCGCAGCCGTTCCTGTTTACCAATATTTACCACTGATCACTGGGCGCGTTCACCTGCATGCGGCAGCATATCCATGCTCCGGCATAGCATATGCTTCTCTACGCTCAGTGATATACATCATCACAGGAGAACGCCATGGCATCCCAAATCGAAGACTATGCGCTGATCGGTGATTGCCAGACTGCTGCGCTGGTGGCGCGCGATGGCTCGATCGACTGGCTGTGTTTCCCGCGCTTCGACTCAGGCGCTTGTTTCGCCGCGCTGCTGGGGACACCGGAGCATGGCCGCTGGCTGCTCGCGCCAGCCGGGGAGATTCGCCGCGTCACACGGCGCTACCACGAGGGGACACTTATCCTCGAGACCGCGTATGCGACGGATGCGGGTGCTGTTACCGTGATTGATTGGATGCCCATCCGGGCCGACACGCCGGACACCTTTCGGATGGTCGTGGGCAAACGTGGGCAAGTCCGCATGCGCATGGAGCTGATCGTCCGCTTCGACTACGGCTCGATCGTGCCCTGGGTGCGGCGCATCGAGCGCGGGATTCGCGCCACCGCCGGCCCGGACACGCTGTACTGCCGTGCCGATGTGCCGTTCCACGGCGAGGATCTGCGGACGGTGGCCGAGTTCACGGTCGCTGCCGGGGAGCGCGTAGCATTTGAGCTGGCCTGGGCACCCACCCACGCGCCCGCGCCGGAGCCGCAGGGGGCCACCCAAAGCCTGCGGTGCTCTTATCGAACGTGGTGGATAATTCCAATCCGCCCATCCGACCGGATATGCGCCCGTTTTTACACGCATCCGGGGTGTGTTATCGCCCGTATGCCACACATGTGGTCCGCCATGATCCCGCTCGAGCCGCTGTAGGGGCCGTCTGCCCCCGATTTCCTCGTCCTCAGCCAGCGCCAAGCGGTGCCGGCACCAGCGGTACCGCGAGCAGTTCCCGCACCGTCCAGCGGCGACACGTCAGCCTGGCTGCCATTGCTGGTGTGCGCTGCCGATAGCGCTGCCTCTGACGCTTATCACCGCGTGCGATCGGCTGTGTCAGCAGCACGCGGAGCGACTCGTGCGGGCGCACAAAGTGATACTACGCGCGCCACCATTCGAGGTGCAGGAGCAGCTGCGGCGTGTCCTGCAGCGTGGACCAGGTGCGGCGCACCAACGCCGCTACGCTTTGCCGCACGGTCAGATTCACGCGCTCGACAAACGCGCTCTTCAGCCGGCCGCTCAGGCCCAGCCCCTGCAAGGCCAATCGCAACGCCGTGCGCGTTCCGCAGCGCATGACATATGTCACGCCGACCAGCCGCCGCCGACGATAGCGCTTCTTGACCTGTCCATAGAGCAGTCCCGCTGCCACCTGCCACTCGCGCGCCCGCTGTCCGACGCCCTGTACCCACTGCCCAAAATGGGCCGTCAGTGCATAGAAGTACAAATGTAAGCCGTCGCTAGTGAAGATCGGGAGGCAGTCGGGCGCGAGCCGCTGCCGGAGGTCATGCACCACGGTGTGCGCCACGTCCTGAGACCGTGCCCCCAGTACCCTCTGGGTGATGCAGCACCGGGATGAGCTTACTGAGCGGGTCAAGGGCGACCCACAGCCACACTGCGCACGCCCGGCTCCGCAGCCGCGTCCGCAGTTCGTCGAGCTGAATGTGTGGGAGGTGAAGGTTCGGAAAGACGCGGTCGTGGAGGGTGGCACTGTGTTGGCCAGCCCGCGTGAGCCAGGTCATGATGGTGGCGTGGCGATGCCCGAACACGCGCACCGCGGCGGCGACAGAGAGTCCTTCGGCCAGCGCTGTCAGCACTTCGCCAACCCGCTGGGATGCGGTTTTGAGCCGATACAGCGGGGTCACCCAGAGGGTACCCGCGGCGGGTGCTGAAGGTAGCATCACACGCCTGGCAGCGTAGCGTCTCTCTGCGCTCGCACCGTCCGTGTGTACCGTCACCAACGAGCGCGTGAACCTGCGCATCGGTGATCCGATAGTACGCACACACGCGGTTGGGGCACGCGAAGCCGGCGGTGTCGATCCGCTTGGGCGCGCCACGGCGACTTTTCAGCTCCCGCCAGGGCGTCACGGGGGGATGTAGTGGGGTGGTGGGTGTCGAGGTCGCCACCAACTGGCGGCAGGCCAGACAAGCCTCCGGCGTGCGTGGCTTCAGCAGCCGCTGGACGGTGGTCGTGACGGCGGCGGTGCGCCCTTGAGAGTGCTGCCGACGCCAGATCCACGCCAGCCAGGTCAGAGCCACCACAAGCAGCAGTACAATCCAGCACCACGCGGTCGGCATCGGTGACCTCACGCCAGCATTTCAGAGCAACGGGAATCGCTCAGGAAGGATACCGAGGACGCCGGGAGCAGTCAAGTGGCTGGGAAGCAAGACGCGGAATTATCCACCACCAATAGAGGAAGTACCTGTAAAGCTTTCCTGCGCCGATGACGCGGCCCAACAACGCATTCCAGCCGACGCCGCTGCGCGACCCCAAGATCGCTGGCATTTTAGAATCTGGTTTTTATGCTTACACTCATACCGATCTAATGGTGCGGCGCGCCTGAATGCTCGCCGTTGGGCCGCCTCTCGATGCTGTCCTGCTTGTCACGCCAGAACCAGAGCACTATAATCTCTTATCTCTTGGTCTGTGCGAAAGGATAACGTCACGTGCCCAATAGAGCACTCACCATTGAGCAGGTTCTGACCATACTTGCAGAAACGCCGCCGCGCATCGCCACGCTTACCGCGGGTCTGGCACCGGCTCAATTGCATACCTCCCCCAGTCAAGGTGAGTGGTCCGCAAATGATGTGCTTGCCCATCTGCGCGCGTGTGCTGACATGTGGGGCAACTGCATTGTGGCAATCATCACCCAAGACAAACCGGCACTGCGAGCTGTCAATCCACGTAACTGGATCCGAAAGACGGACTATCTGGAACAGGAATTTCAACCCTCGTTGCACGCCTTTACGGCCCAGCGAGCCGATCTATTGGCAGTATTGGAACCGATGGCACCCGAAGGCTGGTCACGCACGGCCACAGTGACGGGGGCGGGAAAGGTGTTCGAACGGACCGTGCTGTTTTATGCGCGGTGGCTTGCAGGCCATGAAAGGCCGCACCTGAAACAGATTAAACGCATTGTGAACACGATGCACATATAGCAACGGCCATCGCTTGAGCAGGCGGTCCAACACGGCGTGCAGCGGACGGCTGGGCTCAATCCTAGCGGGTTGAGATCTTGCTGATTGGCATGAGTTGCGCGCTGTGGGCAATGTGGCTGCTGGGGCGCGCACGAACACATCCGAGGTCACAAAGCTTCGACCACAACACCACAACGACGACGTAAAAGTATCATTCAGCAAGGGATCAGTGCGTTTATGAATGCGAGCAAGAAACAGCGCATCTTAATCCTCACCACGCCGCCAAAACCGCGCGTTCTTGACTATGCACGCACGTTCGAGCCAATGCTAAAAGATCATGTCATACACTAAGGTGGGCAGCCTTGCGGACATATCTGCGGGTGTTCCGTGGCGTGCATAAACGGTACCTGAGTGGCTATGTCGCGCTGCACGAGTTTCGGGTCAATCTGAAAGCGGTCAGCGAGCTGTTTGTGGCCGCTCTAGTCACTGTGCACTACTTGTACTCTTGAGTCTTAATTTTATATAATTTTCCAAATATCTTTTCGCCATTATTTCTCTTGAGAATCGCTGACGTGCTAATTCGCGGCATTCTGATTTATTTATAGTTCGAATTTCTTCAATTCTATTTGCTGCTTCATCTAGGGAATTGACGAGGATACCCAGATTGGGATCGTTGATCAATTCCGGGATGGAGCCGCGTTTGTTGCCGATTACTGGGACGCCTGAGGCTAGGGAGTCTGCAATAAAGAGTCCGAAAGGTTCGTCCCAGTTGATGAGGCCGACGGTTGCGAGGGAATTGGCTATGGCTTGGGAGAGTTGGTCTTGGGGAAGATTGCCGAGGTATTCGATGTTTGTGCCATCGATGTGGGGTTTTACTTGCGTGTCGAAGAATTGTTGGTCGGTGATGTAGCCGGCGATTTTTAGGGGGATGCCTGTTTTTTTTGATAACTCGATAGCGTTCTCTATGCCTTTTTCGTGGCAGATACGGCCGTTGAATAGGAGATAGTCCCCTACTCTTTCAGTGAAGGTGTATTTGTTGAAATCTACGCCGTTGTAGACGGTATCGATATAGTTAAGGTCAGGCATGAAGTTTCTTTCGGCGTTGGAGATGGAGATGAAGTTTTTGTTTTTGAGGAATTGGTAGTAGAGAGCGTTCTTTTTTTCAATCGCAGCGCCGTGAAGTGTTGCGACTACTGGTGTGTCGATGAGTTCGGAATACAGGACGGGGTGAATGTTGAGATGGGTGTGGATGATGTCGTAGTTTTTGGCTTCTTTTAGCACTTTGATTGCATGTATTGTCAATGCTGCAGTTGTGTAGTCTTTATCGTCTTCTCCGGTTGGATGATCGAGGAAGGAGCGTTTGTTGGCACTTATATTAGCGTCGGCAGTTGTAAACACGGTGACGTCGACACCAAGTTTGACGAGTTCTTCTTGGAGGTTATAGACGACGAGTTCCCATGGTCCGTAAGCTACCGGAGGCATGTTGTGGGTTATTGGAGCGAGTAATGCTACCTTGGGGTATTTCATGAATTTATTTTACTATATTCTTTTGCAGCCCATAAATATACGATGGTGGATTCGGAACCGTAGTTGGTGCTGACGACTTGGTCGCCGATCCAGTCGGCGCAGGCACCTTCGTCAGTGATAAGGTTTTGTTTCATGATGTTGTTACCGTAGAACCAGTCCATCCACTCCCCTGCTTTGGTATTGTATAGTTCGTCTTGGAAATATTCGTGGGCTTTGGTGAGGAGCAGGACCATGAAAGCGGAATCGATGGGTTGTTGGCCATAGATGTCGCGTTGAGTGTCGTCGAGTTGTTGCCATTTTCTATTTCCTACCGGCGCGGGGATGACGCCGATGCGCATGTATTTTTCTAAGGTTTGGATGGATTTGAGGATGACTTCCTCGAAGTGTGCATCTTTGATTTTGAATGCTTCTAAGTAGGTTAGCAATGCATACGGGATAATAGCGTTGGCATATGTTAGAAGTGGTTCAAACCAGTTGAAGGATTCGTTGAATTGGTTGGCAATTGTGTTTGCAAGGCTTCCTGCGTGTTCCTTGTCGTTAAGTAATGATGACGCAATTAATGTGTAACTTTGGGTACGGATGTAAGTGGATTCATAAAGAATGGTTTTATTCAGGTTGTCGAGAAGCGATTGGACGCGGTCGATTTCGAACTTTTGGGTTTTGGCATAAGCGAGTGCCCAGAATGCTAGTGCGTGTGCGTCTTGGGAAGAGCCGTAGATTATGGGTTCGCGGTGTTCGTTGAAGAAGCCAGTGAATAGGTCGTCATTTAGGGATTTTTCAAGATAGGAAAGACAAACGTTTGCATTGTCACGTTTGTTGTAGAGGAGGTAGACGATGAGGGCGCGGGCGGAATCGTCCAGTGCGTAGCCTTCACTTTTGAGAATCTGGCCGTTTTCAAAGAACTGCCATACCCCGAACTGGTCGGTTAGTTTCTCTAAGTGGGTCGTCTGCGGACGGGAGTTTGTGTTCATAGTGATTTAATTTAAGCGCGTCACGCACTGCCAGTGCCGTGCGCCCGGAGCACTCTGGCGCCTGCGGATGACCGTCGATTCGCCGCTAAGACGGTATATGCCTCATTCAGCCGTTCGTCCGAACGGTACATCAGCTTGCCAGCTTTCATTAGTCAGGCGGTTCACGAACGTGAAATGTACCATCTGCGTGTCCTGGTCAACCTGGTGTCCACCCCAGCGCCAGGGGGGCGCCAGTCGGCCGTCGGCTTGTGTGGCCGGCATTGGCGTGCGCAACGGAAGCGATGTCACGGACTCGCTGAGACGGACAACGAAGCTGGCGCCGCCATTCGGCGCGAAGACAACCAGCGGGTATCTTCCTGGCATGCTGTCCTCCCGATAGGAAGAGGCGCGAGATTGGGGCCGTCGCCCACAGGTAGGAGGCGCATCTAAGGACAACGCAAATAGGTTAATGGCAGTATAGCACGGTTGCGAGCCAAATGAAATGATAGCGCCTGGATCACTCCTAGGGCGTTGCGGCGCGCGTGCGGGGGCTAGGCGGCTTCAACCGTGAACGTATCATCCACCTCGACAAAGTGAATGGTGTATGAACTGGCTGCGCCGCTGTGGTACAAGAAGACGATGACGAACTGCTGTGCTGGATCGTACCTCCGAACTAACTCGGCCGTCTTTACATCCGGCCAACGGCTTTCGGTTGTTTGCACGGCAGTAACGGTAAGGTAGTGCGCAGCTGTCCCGGACGGTTTCGCCTCTTCTTCCTTGACGATAAAGGCGCCGCGTCCGCGCTTGCGATAAAGGTCAAGCGCGCTGCGCGCGAGATCCGTGCTATTTCGTTGAACCCAGTTTAGGTGTGCGACATCTTGCTCCGTCAGTGCTGGTGGAGGCGGCCGCTTGTGTCCTTTGCTCATTGGTCACGCCCTCCTATGTGTGTAGTATAGCACCCCATGAGCCGATTGACTGGGGCATCCGGCCTGCGACCAGAAGGCATGACACAAAGAAGCGCCGCCCGCAAGCCCTGACAGCTCGTGAGCGACGCGGTGTGTTCCCCAAAGCTACGTGGATGCAACCGCACTTGCCCAAGGTGGTCGATCCGAGCGCGCGGCAGCACATTATCCAATTGGCCGCCGGCATCTTTGAGCGCCAGTCGGCGCTCGTAACCAACATCGCCAAAGCAACCGCGTTTCGAGCCAACACCGATAGCAGTAACGAAACCCAAGTTCGGCGCATCTTACGCGATGAACGTCTGTTTCTCGCCTCGGCCTATTATCCATTTATTCGCCAGTTGCTGCCTGAGATAGCGCCAAGTGAACTGTATCTGACCATCGATGAGTCCAGCCATCTGGACAATTTCGGCATTTTTGGCGTCGCGCTAGCAACCGACGGCCTGTCCATTCCACTCGGCTGGCTGCTTTATGAGAGCAATGACGCGCGGGCCGAGGAGGCTCGCGAGTTGTTGACCACGCTGGCCCACTATCTACAACCAACCACGCGTATCATTGTCCTGGCCGATCGGCTCCATACCAGTGAGCCATTTCTGGCCTGTCTCGAAGCGTTGCATTGGGAATACGTGTTTCGAGCGAGCGCCGACACCCAAATCGAGACATCGCGTGGCTGGAAGAGATTACACGCGCTCAGCTTGCGCTCGCGGCGCGGCCGGTTGCTCCACCAGGTGCGGATCTGGAAAGTAGGTCAGCACCGCACGAATGTCAGTTGCTACAAACTGCCGCGCAAGGGCCACCGTCCGGTGATTTGGTATCTGGTTTCGTCTTTGCCGGCGGCTCAAGAACGCTTTGTCGAATATGCCTGTCGCTGGTGGCATGAATGCGGCTCTCCAGGGCTGAAAAGCGCGTTATTCGACTGGGAGCGTGGACGGATCATCGAGTTTGAGCGGGTAGAAATCTTGCTGATTGGCATGAGTTGCGCGCTGTGGGCAATGTGGCTGCTGGGGCGCGCGCACGAACACATCCCAGGTCACAAAGCTTCGACCACAACACCACAACGACGACGTAAAAGTATCATTCAGCAAGGGATCAGTGCGTTTACCAACGCAAGCAAGAAACAGCGCACATTATCGCTCTCAACACCACCACAACCACGTGTACTCGACTATTCACACACATTCGAGCCGTCGCCGCAGAATCATGTCATGCAGTAAGGGCTAATGCTATACTGCTCATCATAGTTTGGGCGTACCGCAACGATCTGGAGGTGTGACATGAATATTCAGCTGCGCTCTCAAGCCCTGCTGCCCCTACTCGGCATCGCCGCCGCGCCGCTCTTCTTAGCCGGTATGGGTCTTACCCATCCCTATGATCTCACCCCAGCAACGGCGAGCTACTGGTACACCCTACATTCTGTGCTCCTCCCCATTTTCCCGCTCTTGGGCGTTAACCTCTGGTGGTTGCTCGCCAACATTCCTGGTCCTTGGGCCTGGCTCGCGCGTATCCTCGTGTTTGTGTACATCCCGTTCTATAGTGCGCTCGACGTGCTCGCTGGCATAGGGACAGGACTAGTACTGAACCGTAGTCACGCAACGGCTCAGTTAGGGCTGGCGGCTGTCAACTTTTGAAACCAGGATTTGGCTCGAAGCTCGTCTCGATCTATCAGTGCGGCGCGGCTGACGCGCAACACGTTAGGCGTCACAAATAGGGCACCACGTGATACAAGACACAACCAGTTTGGGTAAGCTCAGAATCACTACTGTACGCGGCACAGCCGTTCATCATGTCCTCAGCAAGAGACAAGCCGATGCCACAACGATCGGAGGAAACCGTGATGGAACCCACTCCCTTTACCATCCAGATCCCAGACAAGACCCTCGCTGACCTGCACGAGCGGCTGGACCGCGTCCGCTGGCCCGATGAGATGCTCGGCGCTGGCTGGCAGTACGGCACCGACCTGGCGTATCTGCGACAACTCGTCGATTACTGGCGCGCCCAGTATGACTGGCGCGTGCATGAGGCACGCCTCAATACCTTCCAGCAGTTTACGGCGCCCCTGTCTGAGATCGAGTTGCACTTCATCCATCAGCCAGGCGTCGGCCCAGCCCCGCTCCCGCTTCTTCTCTTGCACGGGTGGCCTGGCTCGGTCTGGGAATTTCATAAACTGATCCCGTTGCTGACCGATCCGGCCCGCTTCGGTGGCGATGCCAGCGACGCCTTCACGATCGTCGCGCCATCGCTGCCAGGCTTTGGGTTCTCGTTCCGTCCGCACCAGCCGCGTCTGAACCGCTTCGCCATGGCCGACTTGTTCGCGGCGCTGATGACCGAGGTGCTGGGGTATCATCGCTTTGCTGCACAAGGCGGCGATATCGGTGCGCAAGTGACCATGCGGCTGGCTGCCGCGCATCCCGAATTGCTGTACGGCATCCATCTGAACTTCATCGGGCTTCGCGACGTCAAACGTCCGGAGAATCCGACGGATGAGGAGAAGCAATACCTCGAGGAGTTGCAACACTGGCTCACGGAAGAGACCGGGTACCAGTGGATCCAGGGGACCAAGCCCCAAACGCTCGCCTACGGCCTGACCGACTCACCGGTCGGCTTAGCCGCTTGGATGGTCGAGAAGTTCCGGAGTTGGAGCGACTGCGGTGGGGAAATCGAGCGGTGCTTTACCAAGGACGAACTGCTGACGGCCGTGATGCTCTACTGGGCCACCGGCGCCATCAACTCCTCATTCTGGCCCTACTATGCGAGCCGTCACGGCGACTGGTCAGTGGCCACCAGCCCGCGCATCGACGTGCCGACCGCCTACAGTGCCTTTCCGCGTGAGCTCATGCGGCCACCGCGCTCGATGGCCGAGCGCGTCCTGAACATCCAACGCTGGACGACGATGGACAGCGGTGGCCACTTCGCTGCCCTTGAGCAGCCGGAGGCGCTGGCCATGGACATTCGTGCGTTCTTTCGGTCGTTTCGCGCCTAAGGGTGCGTTGGGTATCTGCGGAAGGCAGTGACTTGACCCGCAGGGTGCTTCGAGGGCGCGGGGCGGGTCTTGCAATACCACATATGCCTGGCCTAACAACCCAGAAGAGCTGACGGCCCACAGCGTAGGTTTTTGGGGCTATTCCTGGCGTTTTTTCTGCGGGCCACAGCTCACCGAGAGCGTTGGGCCGCCGAAGGTTAATGAAGAGGAGACGAGCATGACCCTGAGCGTCTGTCCTGCCGACACGGTGCATGCACCGGTTGAATGTGTCTGGGAACTGTTGATGCAGCCTGCGGGATACGGTCGTTTCTGGGATGTCACGGTCGAGCGCGTCGAACCGGAGGGCCCGGCCGTGGTCGGGCAAACGTTTGCTGGCTGGAGCAGGGCCTTGGGTAGGCGCTGGCCGATCGACGGCGAAATTCAGCAAGTGGATGCGCAGCGCCATCAGATCCTATTCCGCATGTCTCTCCCGTTCGGGGCCGTCGGCAACAACCGGATCGTGGGTGCACAGATCGACGAGCAACGTTGTATG
>Ga0137375_10010686_pt1 | contig 10860 bp, 9 predicted proteins | sample SagtaG_24_FD_104936 | JGI IMG/M metagenome (GOLD analysis project Ga0137375, IMG submission 104936) | Vadose zone soil microbial communities from Sagehorn Ranch, Mendocino, California, USA - Sage1_R_113_16 metaG | ecosystem: Environmental > Terrestrial > Soil > Vadose zone | place: USA... | reverse complement strand
TCCTCGTGGGAGTGCTCGTCCGTGGGCCGTTCTGGGCGGAGGCCCTGCGCACGCCCGTCGACGGCGACAGCGCGATCATCGGCCTCATGGCGCGCCATCCCACGTGGAGCGCGACCATGTGGGGCCAGCCCTACGGCTCGCCGGTGGAAGCCTGGATCGCGGTGCCGCTGTTCGCGCTCCTGAGGCCGGACCCGGCCACGCTGCGCCTCCTGTACTTCCTCCTCGGGCTCGGCCTCATCCCCGCCGCCTACGCGCTGGCGCGGTCGCTCGATCCTCGGGCGGCCCTGCCCGCCGCCGTGCTGATGGCCTGCCCTTCGCCGTACTTCCTGCTGCTGGCCGCGCTCCCGCCGCCGATGTACCCCTCGGCCCTGCTCCTCGCCGCGGCCGTGCTCGGGCTCGCCTCGAGGCTCGGCCCTGCGCTCGCGGCGGGCACTGCCGGACGCGCCGGTCTCGTCCTGTGGGGCGCGCTCGCGGGCCTCGCCCTCTGGACGCACCTCATGACGGCGACCGCGGTCGCCGCGGCCGGATGGTGGCTCTGGCGCCACGCGGCCGGACGGCGCGCCGTGCTCTGGCCGGCCGCCGCCGCTTTGCTCCTCGTCAGCGCGCCCTGGTGGGGCCGCGCCCTCGCCGATCCGCGAGCGCTCGAGGTGGTCAGCGTCTCCGGCCGCCGCGCCGGCATCGCCGCCCACCTGGCCGGCACCCTTCCGCGGCTGCACGAGCCGGTCGGGGGACTCTTGGGTACGCACGTGCCGCTCGTCGCGGACGATGCCGAGCACGTCCTGGAGGCCTCGGGGCTGGCCGCGGCCGCCGTCGTGATCGCGTACGGGCTGACCCTCGTCCTCGCCGCTCGCCGCGCGTGGCGCGCCTCCGGCGGCGACGAGGGAGCCGCGCGAGCCAGACTCCTGCTGGCGGCGGCGGGTCTGGCCCTTCTCGCCTTCCCGTTTCCGCTACGGTCCTCGGCGGCATCGGTGCGCTTCCTCACCCCCGCCTATCTGCCCGTGATCGTCCTCGTCACTTGGGCGGCGGTGGCCGCGGGAGGCCGCCGCCGGGCCTGGACGCTGGTGATGATCCTGGCCTCCGCGCATCTCTTCACGGGCCGGCGCCTCCTGGACGCCTGGCGGGTCGCGGATCGCGCCGCGCCCCCCTTCCTCCTCGTCGACCTCGCCCCCGTGCGCGCGCGACTCGAGGCGCAGAACGTGCACCACGCCTACGCGTCCTATGGGCCGGCCTATCGCCTGACCTTCGAGTCCGGCGAGCGGATCGTGGCCTCGCAGCCCTGGAACGAGCGCTTCCTCCACTACGCGCTGCCCTACCTCGACGAGGTGCGCTTCGCGAAGGACGTGGCCTGGGTCCTCACGCCCGACGTGCCGACCGACCTCCCGGCCCCGCGCGCGTTCGAGGAGGCGCTCACGCGCGCCGGCGGCCGCTGGCGCCGCGACGAGGCGGGGCGCGTCATCGCCTACGACGGCTTCGTGCCCCCGTTCGCGCCGACGGTGGAGGCGCTCGCCTCCGCCGGTGCCGCCGGCGACGGCGATCCCGCGACGCTCGCGCGGCCGAGTCCCACCGACCCCACCACGTTCGCGCTGGCCGCACCGCGTGAGCTCGACGCGGTGACGCTCTTCTCCTCCGCCTCCGGCGAGCGCCTGCCGCGGAGCATGGACGTCCAGGTGAGCGCGGACGGGATCACGTTCGAGACGGTGGCCCGCCGGCGGCGCCGTGGCGAGCGCGAGGACCTGCGCTGGGTGAATGGCCATCCGCAGTACGTGCTCGATCACGACCTCATCGCGGTTCCGCTGGGCGGGCGCGTGGTCGCCGCCGTCCGCGTCGTGCCCGTCCTCTCCAGCGATCCCTGGACGCTCAGCGAGATCCTGCTCCATCCGGCCGTCCTTCCCGCCGCGCGTGGCGGCTGGGACGAATGGCTGGACCCGCATTTGTCGTGGGCGGAGCGTGCGCGCGCGCTGGACGGGCAGCGGCGCCCCGACCGCGAGGACTGGTACTACCGCTGGATGCTGGCCGCGCGCCGGCGCTGAAGCCCCGCTGCCGCGACGTGCGCGTAGGCGGCACGGACCTTCTGCGCGTAGCGCGCGGGGCTGTACTCGCGTTCGACCAGGGCGCGTCCCCGTGCCGCGCGACGCGCGGCCTCGCTCGGATCGTGGAGCGCGGCTCGAATCCCGGACGCCAGCGCCTCCGGCGTCGCTTCCACCAGCCAGGCGTTCGTGTCGTCGAGGACCTGCGTGTGGCTGACGATGCGGGTGGCCAGGAGCGGCCGGCCGGAGGCGAGATAGGTGTAGACCTTGAAGGGCGTGTTGACGCCCCGGCGCCGGGGCGAGGCGACGAGGTCGGCGAGGGCGAGGAAGCGGGGCAGCTCGCTGGGGGGACGGCTGCCCACGAAGACGCAGCGATCGCCGGCGCCCGTGGCCTGGGCCCGGGCGCGCTCTCTCTCGATCTCGCCCGGCTGGCCGCCCATGAACACGAACTGCGCTTCCGAAACCCGGGCCGCCGCGTCCACCAGCAGGTCCACGCCCTGGTACTCCTCGAAGTTGCCGGAGTAGAGGACGACCGGACGCGCATCGAGCCGCAGGGCGACGCGCAAGCCCGCCACTTCGTCCGCGGCGGGCGGGGACGCGTCGACGAGCGGCGGGTCCTCGACCTGGAAGACGGCCGCGCCGGGCGCGCGCGCCCGGACGCCTTCGGTGAGGCTCGTGCACACGGTGATCACGGCTGCGGCCTGACGCAAGGCGTGCCGCTCGAGCGCGGCCGCCGCCCAGGGCAGGGGGCCGCGGCGCGCGAAGCCCGACTCGCGGAGCTGGTCGGGGATGGACGAGTCGACGTCCACGACCAGGGGCAGGCCAAGGACACGGGCGAGAGGCGCGGCCAGGTGCGCGGCCTCCTCCACGGCATGCACGACGTCGAAGCGGCCGGCCAGCATCCGCCACGCGGCCTGGGCCATGAAGGGCACGTCGAGAAGGAGCTTGGCCAGCGACGCCCCGGGGCGGACGTGCCCGACGGGCAGACCCAGGCTCCGGCGGTGGTCGAGGCCCGGAACGTCCACCTCGACGCCCTGGGCGAACGTGAGCAGCTCGACGTGATGTCCGGCCGCGACGAGCGCGCGCACCATGGCCAGCACGGCCAGCGGAGTGCCGCGGACCTCGAAGAACGGCTGGGGGGCGAGGAACAGGATGCGCAGGCCGGGCGTCTCTCGCGCGGAGAGCGCCGGCGTCGCGCTCACGCCGGCCGCGCGTCCTCCGTGTCGCCGGGATCCCAGTCCTCGGTGACGTGCTCGCCCAGGAACCGCTCGGCGTCGATGGCGGCCATGCACCCGCTGCCGGCCGCCGTCACCGCCTGCCGGTAGCGCGAGTCCTGTACGTCGCCCGCGGCGAAGACGCCCCTCACGCTGGTGGCGGTGCTCCGCGGCGCCGTGACGATGTAGCCGCCCGCATCGATCTCGAGCTGCCCGCGGAAGGGCGCCGTGTTGGGCTCGTGGCCGATGGCCATGAAGATGCCGCCGGCGGGGACTTCGCTCAGCTTGTCCGTCTTCAGGTTGCGCACGAGAGCGCCCGTCACCTTGGTCTCCGCGCTGCCGAGGATCTTCTCGATGGCGCTGTCCCACAGGAACCCGACCTTGGGGTTCTTGAAGGCGCGCTCCTGCATGATCTTCGACGCGCGCAACGTGTCGCGGCGGTGCACGACCGTCACCTGCTTCGCGAACTTGGTGAGGAAGGTCGCCTCCTCCATCGCGGTGTCTCCGCCCCCCACGACGAGGACGTCCTTGCCCTTGTAGAAGAAGGCGTCGCAGGTGGCGCAGGCGGAGACGCCGCCGATGCGCGTCCGGAACTCCAGCTCCTCGGGCAGGCCCAGCCAGCGCGCCCGGGCCCCGGTGGCGATGATCAGCGTCTCCGCGACCACCTTGCCCTCGTCGATGGCGAGGGCGAAGGGACGGCGGGAAAGGTCGACCGTCTTCAAGCTCCCGCTCGTGAACTCCGTGTCGAAGCGCTCGGCCTGGCGGCGGAAGCGGTCCATCATCTCCGGCCCGAGGATGCCCTCGGGGAAGCCGGGGTAGTTGTCGACGTCGGTGGTCAGCATGAGCTGGCCGCCCGGGACATCGGTGGGATCGCTGCCGCCGCCGCCCTCGACCACCAGCGGCTCCAGGTTCGCGCGCGACGCGTAGAGGGCGGCGGTGAGGCCGGCCGGTCCCGACCCGAGGATGACGACCCGGTATTCGCTCTTCTTCGGCATGACTTCGTCAGTATACCCGCGGCCTCGCGCACCCTTGGAAGCGCCGGCGGGCCCCGCTCTGTTGACAGCCCCGCGCGCCGCGGGATACGGTCGCCGCATGCCCGCGATCGCACGCATCGACGTCCTGCTGTCGACCCTCAACGCCACCGACGTGGGGACGCTGGAGAGCATCCGCGCGAAGCTGGAGCAGGTGGAGCAGGAACTGATGGAGTTGGATCAGCCGGAACTGGCGGCCCGCGCGGCGGAAACGATCGCGTCCCTGGCGCGCGGCGACGTGGCGGAGTTCAAGAGAGGACGCGCCTTCCTGCAGTCCAAGATCGGGCACTTGAGGTAGCGCTGTTGACGCGTTCGTCGATGGTAGACCGACCCAGCCACAACTGCTAATCTGCGCGCGCGACCCGGCCCTGGCCGAGCGCGTGTTGTTCCTGGCCGCGACCCCCACAGGCCGCGAGTGCGCCTGCTGCGCACGCTCACCCTCGTGCTCCCCAAGCCGCTGGGGCTGAGCGAGCTGGTGTCCGCCCTGGTGGGCCTGCTCCCCTGAACGCCCGCGGCTGCTTCACCGTCGACTTGTTCAGCGCAGGAAAGCGAGGGCGAACTCCAGCGCGGTGTCGCGCCCGGCCAGGAAGTCCTCGTAGGTCTGCTCCTTCACGATATGCGGGATGAGGCCGGCGCCCTCGGTCTCTGCGCCCGAGACCGAGCGCTCGATCCCTGGCCGGGTCGGCAGGCGGAACACGATACCCTGAGCGGTCTGGAAGAACTGGGGCCCGTTGCCGGTGCTCCCCGCGGTCGGTGAGCCGATGAACGTCGCCCGTCCAGAGTCCTTGAGGTTGTGGGCCAGCGACTCGGCCGCGGAATGCGTCACCGGGCCGACGAGGGCGGCCACGTGGCCGGTGAAGCGGAGGCTGGCCGCGGGCTGGAGCACCTGGCTGGGCCACTCGACGCGGGTGGGCTGGTCGATGAGGTGCGCGATGATCGGCAGGCCCAGGCCCGAGCTGCCGCCGCTGTTGCGGCGCAGGTCGAGAATCAGCGCCGGCTTGTCGACGAGCTTCGCCAGCTCGGCCTCGAACTGCGACACGACGTCTCCGCTGAGCGAGTCGACGGAGATGTAGGCGACGTCACCCAGGGCGCGGCCGGTGACCAGGACCTGGGTGCCGCCGGCAGTGGGCGTGCGGTCGAGCCGGACCTCCAGGGTCAGGCTGGCGCCGGCGGGGCTGCGGAACGTGAAGCGGCGCTCGACGCGTTCGAACCAGAAGCGGGTCGTGGCCTGCCGCGCGGCGGCCACGGTCCGGTACTGCGGCGTCGAGGCGCTCACGAACTCGCCCCGCTGCGCCAGCCACACCGGGAACGGAACTCCGTCGATGGCGCTGATTTCCCAGCCGCGCGTGAGGCCGTTGTCCAGCAGCGCGCCGTCGGAGATCTCGCCGGTGAGGACGAGGCGATCACCGATGAGCACCGTGCCGATGCCCGCGTCGGCGAAGGCGCGTCCCGGCAGGGACAGGCCGCTGTGGCTATTGTGCAGCGCGGCGAAAAGCCGCACCAGCACCGAGTAGAAGGCCTCGGCGCTGCCCGCACGCTCGATCTCCGCCCCGAAGCGAGTCCGCAGCTCGGCCGTATCGACGCCCTTCAGCTCCTTCAGCGCGTAATACCTGTCGATGGTGGCGAGGATCGCCTCGAACTCCTGCCGGAAGGCGTCCGCGGGGATGGCGAGGTTGGAGACGCCGCCCGACGCGCTGGGGGAAATCGCCGCATCCGGCGACGTGGGATGCGAACAGACGGCCAGGGCAGAAGCCGTGAGCACGGCGGCCAGGAGCGCTCGCGCCGTACGGCCGCAGCCCTGATACCCGCCCGGACCGGGGCCGGCCACTGGATCGGAGATCACTGTCCTGGCGCCCACGACCACGTCGAAGCTACTGGTGCTTGGACGGCGCGGCCGCCTTGGGGCTTTCACCGGGCACTCCCGATTCGGGTCGACGAGGAGTACCTTCGTCTCAAGATCCTGACCGGCATGCTGCCGCCACTATGACCAAGTCCTTCCGATGGTTCCTTATAGGGTTTTCACCCACACGATTCCGCGAAGAGCCTTGTTTTTTTCCTACTGCACCGTCCCGCTGAACGGCTGCGTGACGTGCACCGGCGCGGGCGACGAGTGATGGTGGAACATGCGCCAGCCCTCGCCCGAGCGGAGGAACAGGTTCGTGGCCTGCGCGACGGCCACCCCCACGTCGCCGTCGCTGGTGGCGGTGATGTTCTCCGCGCAGCCGACGAGGCCCACCTCGCCCAGCACCTGGATGTCGATGCTGGTGGGGATGACGCGGATCCATTGCGTGCCGGAGAAGATCTGCTCCCACGAGTGCCGGACCTTGTCCCAGCCCACGAGCAGGTCCCACCCGGGATGGATGCAGCGCACCCACGGCTCGTGGAGCCACACGCGCTCCATGGCCTCGAGGTTGAGCTCCTCGACCGCGCGGTAGAAGGCCCCGTTCGATTCGCGGAGAGCCTCGCGCTGATCGCCCACCACTCGACCGGCCACGCCTTCATTCTAGCGATGTCTTCTCCGCGCGGGCGGAGGGAAGCGCGGAGTTAGAATCGCGGTCATGGCCATCGCGGAGGCTGCCGCTCCCGATCTCCTCGAGCGCGCCCACTCCTGGGTCGCCAACCACGAGGTCGAGGGACGGGCGGGCCGCCGTGCCGCCGTCAGTCCCGCGACCGGCCGTCCCTTCGCGGAGACGACGCTCCTCGACGCCGCACAGGCGGGGGAGGCCGTCGAGGCCGCGCGCCGCGCCTTCCCGGCCTGGAGCCGCCGGACCTTCCACGAGCGCGGGCAGGTCCTCCGGCGCGCCCACGACCTTCTCCTGGAACAGGCGGAAGAGATTGCCCGGCTCATCGCGCGCGAGCAGGGCAAGCCGGCGGCGGAGGCGCACCTCGTCGAAGTGTTCCCGGCCCTGGAGGCGCTGGACCACCTCGCGCGCCACGCCGAGGAGCTGCTGCGCGACGACGTGGTCGAGAGCCACACCCTCCTCCTCGCCCACAAGGACGCCCGCCTCCTCTACGCGCCCCTGGGCGTGATCCTGGCCATCACGCCCTGGAACTATCCCTTCTCGATCTCCCTCACGAACGTCGCGGCCGCGCTCATCGCCGGCAACACCGTGCTCCTCAAGCCCGCGCCCGCCACCACGCTGGTGGGACTGCGCATCGGCGCCCTCTTCCAGAAGGCCGGCGTGCCGGAGGGGGTCCTTGGCGTGCTCGCCGTCGACGATGGGCTCGCCGCCTCGCTCGTCGAAGACCCGCGCGTCGCCAAGATCGTCTTCACCGGCAGCGTGGCCACGGGCCGGAAGGTGATGGCGGCGGCGGCGAAGAACCTGACCCCGGTCGTGCTGGAGCTGGGGGGCAAGGACGCGGCGGTGGTCTGCCGCGACGCCGACCTCGATCGCGCGGCCCGAGGCATCGTCTGGGGAGCGTTCGTCAACGCCGGCCAGACCTGCGCGTCGGTGGAGCGCGTGTACGTCGAGCAGGAGGTGGCGGAGGCCTTCACGGCCAAGGTCGTCGCGGAGACGCGCCGGTTGCGTGTGGGCGATCCGGCCTCGGACGAAGTGGACGTCGGACCGATGACCATGGAGCGTCAGCGCCGGATCGTGGAGGAACACGTGGCCGACGCCGTCGCGCGCGGCGCGCGCCTGGCCGTGGGCGGCGTCGCCCCCACCGGTCCCGGGTACTTCTACCCGCCGACGGTCCTGACCGGTGTCGACCACACCATGCGGATCATGCGCGAGGAGACGTTCGGCCCCGTCCTTCCCATCATGGCGGTGCCCTCGATCGACGACGCGATCCGCCTGGCCAACGACAGCGAGTACGGGCTCACGGCCAGCGGATGGACGCGGGATCGGGACACGGCGCGCCGCCTGGAGCACGAGCTGCAGGCGGGCGTGGTGACCATCAACGATTGCGTCTACAGCTACGGCGAGCCGACCGCGCCCTGGGGCGGCGTCAAGCAGAGCGGGATCGGTCGCACGCACGGCCTCCTCGGCCTCCGCGAGATGGTGCAGGTCAAGTACGTGGGGCGGGAGCTGGGCGGCGGCGCCGACCTGTGGTGGTATCCCTACGGCACGGAGTTCCATCGCCTGATGTCCACGGCCAACCGCGCGCTGCACGCGCGGTCGCTCTGGGCGCGCCTTCGCGCTCAGCTCCGGCTCCTGGGCTTCGGCCGCTTCTGGCGCCGCGCCCGGCTCGGCGGCATCCTGAAGAACGCGGACAAGCTGTTCTAGGACGCGCGAGGCAAGGGTCGGGCCGGGGTCTAGAATGACGACATGAACGTGAGGAGCCAGCTCTCCTCGACCCGGCGGCCGAAGTGGATTCACATCACGATCGGCTCCATCCTGATCGCGCTCGCGGTGGCCCTCACCGTGGGTTGGCAGATCCTGGCCGGCTCGGACTGGCTCGCGCGCGAGGCGGGCACTCTCCGCTGGGTCATCTACTTCCTGGGCACCCTCCTCTTCCTGCTCCTCATCGGCGGCCTGACCCTCATGGTGCTCCTGCTGATCCGCGAGGTACGCCTCAACGAGCGGCAGAGCAATTTCGTCAGTGCCGTCACCCACGAGCTGAAGACGCCCGTGGCCTCCCTCAAGCTCTACCTGGACACCCTCCAGATGCGCGAGCTGCCGGAGAGCCGGCGGGAAGAGTTCTATCGGACGATGCGCCAGGACCTGGACCGCCTGCACGCCACCATCAACAACGTCCTCAACGCCGCCATGTACACGGACCGGCCGGTCGTCGATCCGCAGCCGCTCGACCTGGCCAAGGTCGTGCGCCGCTCCATCGACCTGACCCGGACGAGGCACCAGCTCCCGCCCGAGGCCTTCTCCTACGAAGGGCCCGACTCCCTGCAGCTCCGCGGCGACGCGGAGGCGCTGGAGACGGCCGTCGTGAACCTCCTCGACAACGCGGTGAAGTACTCGAAGGAGCCCGGCGAGGCCCGGGTGGAGGTCGAAGTCGGCGCCCACGGCGACGGTCAAGCCCACCTGCGCGTCCGCGACCACGGCGTGGGCATGAGCCGGGCCCACCTGCGTTTCATCTTCAATCGCTTCTACCGCATCGGAAGTGAAGTGCGCCGCAGCCACACCGGCACCGGGCTCGGGCTCTTCATCGTGAAGTCGGTGGTCAAGGGCCATCGCGGCACCGTCTCCGCGGAGAGCGCGGGCCCCGACAAGGGCTCCACCTTCACGGTGACGCTGCCCGGCCTGATCGAAGGCGCTGCCGCCGATCAGCCCGCCGCCGATCAGCCCTCTCCCGTCCATGGCTAGGCTGCTCATCGTCGAGGACGAGAAGAACCTCGCCAAGGGCATGAAGTTCAACTTCGAGCTCGAAGGGTACGAGGTCGACGTGGTGGGCGACGGCTCGGAGGCGCTCGCGCACCTCGCCCCGGGGCCGGCCGCCGGCTACGACCTCGTGATCCTCGACGTCATGCTGCCCGGCATCGACGGCTTCGCGGTCGCCGATCGCACGCGCAAGGCGGGCAACTTCGTTCCCATCCTGATGCTGACCGCGAAGAGCCTGCCCGCCGACGTCGTGCACGGCCTGGAAGCGGGGGCCGACGACTACCTGCCCAAGCCCTTCGACCTGCCCGTGCTGCTGGCGCGCGTCAAGGGCCTTCTCCGACGCCGCGACTGGGCCCGCGGCGACGGCGGCGGCGACGGCGACGTCGAGAAGGCGCGGATCGGCAAGGCCCATGTCGACTTCAAGAACTTCCAGATCCAGACCGGCGGGCAGGTCCACCCGCTCACCCTCCTGGAGGCGATGCTCCTGAAGCTCCTCGTGCAGAACGTCGGCCGCGTGGTGACGAAAGGCGAGATCCTCGAGAAAGTCTGGAATGTCAGTGCCGACACCCAGACGCGCGCGGTGGACAATTTCATCGTCCGCCTGCGCCGGTACCTTGAGCCCAACCCTCGATTTCCCAGGCACCTGCTGACCGTCCGCGGCGCCGGCTACCGGCTTTTGCCGGACGCGGACGGCGGCACCGGCGACTCCTCCCCCGAAGCGGACGCGTAACGCCGGCCCTTCCGCCCCGTCTCATTCCATATGCGCGGGAGCCCGGGCGCTTCGACCGCCGGACCCCGGCTGGCCGACGATCTGGCCCATCTGATGACGCTCGCGGATGGGCGCGCGCTGCCCATCGCGCACGTGATGTCGGCCATGGAAGACCGCGGCTATGCGCTCGCGCTCCTCTTTCTGGCTTTCCCCTTCGTCCTTCCCATCCCGAGCCTCGGGATGTCCGCGCCCGTGGGCTTCTTCCTGGCCCTCACCGGGCTCGCGCTCGTGCGCGGCGGCACGCCGTCGCTCCCGGCCTTCCTGCAGCGCCGCGAGATCGCCTATCCCGCGCTCAAGGCGATCGCGGCGGCGATGGCGCGGGCGCGGCGGGTCAGCGGCCGCCTCGTCCGGCCCCGCCTGCGTCCGGTGACGTCGGGTCCCGCGCGCGCGGCCATCGGCCTCTCGCTCTGCTGCGCGGCCGTGATCCTGGCCCTCCCCATTCCCCTGCCCCTGTCCAATTTCTTCCCCGCCGCCGCGATCCTGATGCTCGCGCTCGGCCTGCTCGAGGGGGACGGGCTGATGGTGATGGCCGGGCACGCGGCG
>Ga0137375_10010676_pt1 | contig 10865 bp, 6 predicted proteins | sample SagtaG_24_FD_104936 | JGI IMG/M metagenome (GOLD analysis project Ga0137375, IMG submission 104936) | Vadose zone soil microbial communities from Sagehorn Ranch, Mendocino, California, USA - Sage1_R_113_16 metaG | ecosystem: Environmental > Terrestrial > Soil > Vadose zone | place: USA... | reverse complement strand
TCCGGGTTCCCGCGGGCGTGGGTCTATCACATCGATACCGGTCGATGGGAAGACGTGACGCCGGCGACGAATCCTCCCGGCCTCTCGTTCCCCGGCCTGGTGTACGACACGCTCACGCGCAAGGCGATTCAATTCGGCGGCGGCAGCGCCGGCGGGATTTATTACAACCAGACCTGGGCGTTTGACTTCGCCACGAAGACTTGGAGGCGCAAAGCGCTGGCGACCGGGCCCACGATCGCCCCTCTGAATACCCCTCTGCCGCAAGCGGCCCTCGATCCGGTGAAGCATCGCATTTTCCTGCACATCCCGGCGCTCGTGCCCGAAGACTGGATGTACGACATCGCGTTGGATCTCTGGCTCGTGCTCGTCACCACGGGCGGTGGACCGGCGTGCAATCTATCGAACACGATGGCGCTGGATCGGCGCACGGGCAATACGTTAGTCGCGCACTGTCGCGATATCCTCACCTTCGATTTCGAAACATGGCGCGGGCTCATCACGAACTGAATCGCCGATAAGTGTGACGACCAATCCGATTGCGTCCCAGGGTTCGACGGCTCAATTCCTCGAATCCCGATCGTCGCGTTGATGTAGTCGCGCAGGATCGCCTTCCCCGTATCGAGATCACCCGCCAGGGACATTCCACTCCTTCCCGAGGCACTGCTCGTCGAGGCCTGGTTCTCAGAATATGACTTGACGAGAATATAAATGGTCGACTATATGTCTATTGTGGAATCATCGTTTGCCATCGTCGCGGAGCCCAACAGACGGGCGATCTTGAGCCTCCTGCTCTCGTCTGAGCGCTCCGTTGGCGAGATCGAGCGCCTGCTTCGACTGTCGCAGCCGTCGGTCTCCAAACACCTGCGAGTGCTGCGAGAGGCTGGGTTCGTGGAATCACGAATTGAAGCGCAGCGGCGCCTGTATCGACTGAGACCGGAGCCGCTCATGGAGCTCGACGCGTGGCTCGTCCCCTTCCGGCGCTTCTGGTCAAAGCACATCGATGCCCTGGAGCAACACTTGGAAAAGATGGAGAAGGGACCTTCTGTGAAAGCAAAGAAAAGACATGAGCAGCCGTGAGCAATACGCGCCGGGTGCCGCTTCTGGCGCCGAGGTCCGAAAAGATGGAGAGAAATGGACGCTCGTTCTCGTCCGCGACCGCCCCATCCTCCTGCAAAGGTTTGGAAGGCGCTTACGGACCCTGAGCATCTCCGCGAATGGGCTCCGTTCGATTCTGACCGGAATCTCGGTGCCGTTGGCACCGCAAAACTCTCGACAGTGGGAGCGCCGACGCCGTACGTATCCGAGACCCACGTGAAGCGGGCTGACGAGCCGAGGGCGCTCGAATATACCTGGGGTGGAGACATCCGCTGGCAACTGGAGCCGCTGGGAGGCGGCGGCACTCGGCTTACTCTTTGGCACAACATCGACCGTGGATTCATATCGATGGGCGCTGCGGGCTGGCACATCTGCCTCGATGTGCTGGATCGGCTTCTCGCCGGTCAGCCCATTGGACGCATCGTCGGCCCCGAGGCCATGAAGTTCGGCGGCTGGCAGCGATTGAACGCCGAGTACGCAAAGCAGTTCGGCGTTGAGCCCCCGGTTAGTCGCCCAACGCCCCGAAGCCTTGAAGGAGCGAGGAAGGACATCATGGAATCGACCCTGCAGAACCCGACACTCTTGCCCACGGACCTGAGCCTGCCCCGCTCCAGAGGAATCATCGGCTTCTGGATCGTCACCGCGCTCTTCTGCCTGCAGATAGGCTTCACCGCCTACGCGCAACTGCGCCTACCGCCGGTGATCTGCGATCTGAACCACGACTTCGAGCAGTGCAGCATCGGAGCGGCTCAGCAGTAACCCACCTTGTCGTCGTCCGTGATAATCCATTTGGGATGAGGCTACGAGCGAGCGCCGCTGATCCGCTCTGGTACAAGGACGCTGTGATTTACCAGCTGCACGTGCGGTCGTTTGCCGATGCCAATGGCGACGGCATCGGCGATTTCCGTGGGCTTCTGGAGCATCTCGACTACATCGAGTCGCTTGGCGCCAGCTGCCTGTGGCTGCTGCCGTTCTTTGCTTCACCGCTCCGCGATGACGGATACGATGTGGCGAATTACCGTCAGGTGCATCCGAGCTACGGGACGCTCGATGATTTCCAGACATTCCTGCAGGCCGCGCATGAGCGCCACATGCAGGTGATCATCGAGTTGGCGCTCAATCACACGTCCGACGCCCATCCGTGGTTTCAACGCGCCCGCCGCGCTCCGCCCGGAACGCGTGATCGTGACTACTACGTTTGGAGCGACACGGATCGAAAGTTCGAGCAGGTCCGCATCATCTTCGTGGACACCGAACGCTCGAATTGGACATGGGATCCCGTGGCGAGCGCGTACTATTGGCATCGCTTCTTCTCGCATCAGCCAGATCTCAATTACGACAATCCAGCCGTGCTCAAGGAGATTCTCGGCGTGATTGACTTCTGGCTCGGTCTCGGAGTTGATGGCCTTCGGCTCGATGCCATACCGTACCTCGTGGAGCGCGAGGGAACCTCGTGCGAGAACCTGCCGGAAACGCACTCCGTGATCAAGACGATCCGGCGTCATGTCGACAAACATTATGCGAACCGTTTGCTGCTCGCTGAGGCCAACCAGCCGCCGCTCGACGTCCGCGCGTATTTCGCTGACGGCGACGAGTGCCACATGGCGTATCACTTTCCATTGATGCCGCGACTCTTCATGGCCATTCATCAGGAGGATCGACAGCCAATCACAGAGGTACTCGCGCGCACGCCGCAGATTCCTGACACATGTCAATGGGCATTGTTCCTGAGGAACCATGACGAGCTCACACTCGAGATGGTCACGGAGGAGGAGCGCGATTACATGTACCTGGCCTACACGGCCGATCCGGAGGCGCGGCTGAACGTCGGCATCAGACGCCGGTTGGCGCCGTTGCTTGGAAATGATCGGCGGAGGATCGAGTTGATGACGACGTTGCTGTTCTCGATGCCCGGTACACCCATCATCTACTATGGGGATGAAATCGGCATGGGCGACAGCCTCGCGCTCGGCGATCGCAACGGTGTCCGCACGCCTATGCAATGGGACGGCGACGTCAATGCCGGCTTCTCGACCGTCCAGCCGGAGCGGCTGTACAGCCCAGTGATCACCGACCCGGTTTACGGGTATCAAGCGGTGAACGTGGCGTCGCAGCTGGCCGACTCCGCGTCGCTGCTTCACTGGATGCGCAACATGGTGAACCTGCGGCGGCTCTTTCATGTCTTCGGCCGCGGCAGCATCGAATTCCTGGAGCCCGAGAATCGCAAGATCGTCGCTCACCTCCGCCGATTCGAGCGCGACATGATTCTGTGCGTGGCGAACCTGTCGCATTTGCCGCAGCCCGTCGCGCTCGATCTCTCCGCTTTCGCCGGCGTGTCGCCGATTGAGATGCTCGGATACACCGCGTTTCCGCCGATTGGGCGCGACCCGTACTTTTTGACGCTTGGTCCCTATGGCTACTACTGGTTCGAGCTCCAGTTTCGCGACTGATCTGCCCCGGCCGATGGCTGACGTTGTCGTCGGCCTGACGACCTCCGACCATGCCGGCGACGCCGGCCAACTGGCAAAGGCCGTCCGGGCGGCGTTCGACCGGCAGCCCGAATCGATTCGATGGCATCTGCTCGTCGCGAATCTCGTCCCCGATGCGACGGCGGTTGATTCCGTCCGCGCCGAGCTGGGCACATCGGCGGAAGTCAGCGCAGTGAACGTCGGGCACCCGGCTCACCATTCGCTCGTGATGCCCTATCACGGGCTGCCCGGGCGTGCGCGCGCCGTGCACGCGATCTTCGCGGAGGCCCGCGCGCGCCAGGCCGCCGCGTGCCTGGTCCTCGACGCGCGGTCCGCGACCGGCAGTCCGGAGACCATCGCGCGCCTGCTGGAGCCGCTTCGCACGCGCGCGGTCCAGTTCGTCGCGCCAGCGTATCCGAGACATCCATTCAACGGTGCGCTGGTCCACGCAATCGTCTACCCGCTGTTCCGCGCCCTCTATGGCGCACGACTTCGGTGGCCGATCGGCACCGATTACAGCGCCTCCGCCGATTTTATGGATGCCGTGCTTCCGCATCCGATTTGGGACAGCGAGCGCGGGCAGCTCGGAATCGATCTGTGGCTGTGCACGACCGCCGTTTGCGGAGGCTTCCGCGTCGGCGAGGCGCTCGTCGAGCGCCGCGAGTTCTTCGAGCGTCACGAGCTGAGCTTGAGTACCGCTCTCGCGCAAATCGTGGGCTGGCTCTTCGAGGACATGGGCACGCGCGCGGCCGTGTGGCAACGCATTCGCGGATCAACCGACGTCGTGCGTGTGGGTGAAGCACTCCGGCTGCCACCTGCGCCGAAGATCGATCCGGCGGAGCTGGTCGAGTCGTTTCGGCGGGGCCATCGCGAGTTGCAAGAGGTGTGGGCCGAAGTCCTGCCCCCACTGGCGACCCTGCAATGGCGGAGGCTGGCGAGCGCCCCGTTCGAGACGTTTCGCGTCGAGGATGCCCTCTGGGCTCGCACGCTGTACGACTTCGCCATGGGCCATCGTCTTCGCGTGATTGCGCGGGATCACCTGTTGCGGTCGCTCGTGCCGTTGTACCTGGCGTGGCTCGCGTCCTTCGTGCGCGAAACGCGGCACGCGCCGACAGAAGAAGGCGAGCGGCGCATCGAGCAGCTGTGTCTTGTGTTCGAAACGGAGAAGCCGTATCTGATTTCGCAGTGGCGATGGCCGGAGCGTTTCAAGCCCGTCAAATTTCGACGCTGAGGGCAAGCGAGATACACAGAAGGGAGTGAGGGAGCCATGTGGGAGCAGGTCGACGCCATTCTGCGCCGGGCGATGATTCGAACCGCCGAGAACGTGGCGAATTTCCTACCAGGAATAGTGGGATTGATGCTGATTCTTCTTGTCGCGGTCGTCGTCGCCGTTGTGAGTCGCCGACTCGTTCTTCGCGCACTCCTCGGCATGCATTTCGATCAGCGTGCAGAGCGGTGGAGTCTCGGTGCGCCGGGCGACTGGCAGGCCGCCGGCGGCTTGTCCGCGCTGATTGCGCGCGTCGTGATGTGGGCGATTCTGGTCATGGGACTGCTGGCCGGGTTCAGCGCGCTCGATGCGACGCTGCCCGAAGCGTTCGCGCGCACGATCTTCCGCTACATTCCGAATCTCCTCGCCGCGCTCGCGATTCTCGTGCTCGGCACGATGCTGTCCCGGTTTCTCGCGCGATCGGTGCTGATTGGCGCGGTCAGTTTGAACTGGCCCTATGCGCACCTGTGGAGCACGGGCGTGAGGTGGCTGGTGCTGATCGTCAGTTGGGTCATGGCGCTCGAGCACCTCGAGATCGGGCGCCGCACCTTGCCGCTGGCGTTCGGGATCCTGTTCGGGGGCGTCGTCTTCGCAGCCGCCCTGGCCGTCGGGCTCGGCTTCAAGGACGCCGTCAGCCGATCCATCGAGCGGAAATGGCGCGACGACCGCGAAAAAGCAGACAAGCTGTCGCATGTGTGAGGTGCCATGGCCACGCGATCCGCGCGCGATTTCGACAGCGAACCCGTCGTTCTCACGGATGTGTTGCCGTTTATGCAGCTGTTGTGGGCTGTTGTTCACCGTCTCGAACGAACGTCCTCGCGTCTGACCGGCGAGTCGTAAATCGCACCTTCCCGACCAGGGTTCGATCCTTTGCGCGGTCATCGCGCGAGTTTCAACTTTGAACTGGCAACTCTGAACTGGAAACTCCGCCCGAAGGGCGGGTACGCGCCCGGCAGGACTCGAACCTGCGACCCTCGGCTTAGAAGGCCGATGCTCTATCCACTGAGCTACGGGCGCTCGCTGTTCATTGTAGCGACACCAACGGTATGCCCGCGGCCAATGAACGGCTGGCCCGATCAACGAAGAGCGTCGCGGCTTGAGCTCAAACTCACTTGGGTCGGGCCGCCAACGGCGTCTACAAGCTCGAACGGCGCCAGTTTCGGCCCAGACACTCGGTCATCTCGATGCGATGATTGTCAACACAAGTGAATTGAGGGGTTAGAATGCCTGCCCGATGCTGAAGTAGAAGCGGCTGTGTCGCTCGCCCGCGCGCCGATCGAGAACGACACCGTAGTCGCCGCGCACGAGAAACCAGGGCGTGCGGAACCGCAGACCCACGCCCGCCGACTTACGCAAATCGGTGAAGGAAAAATCAGAGATCCGTGGATACACGTTGCCGATATCCGAGAAGACGACGCCGTCGATGATGCTCACGAGCGGGAAGCGAAGCTCGTTATTGATGATCAGCACCGCGTCGCCTCCCAGCGGCAGTCGATCCAGGCCGATTGGGCCGACGGCGTTCTGCGCAAAGCCGCGCAGCGTCGTGCTGCCTCCCGCAAAGAAACGCTCGCTTTCGGGAATGAGACCAACTGCGCCGTGGGCAAGTCCAATCCGGATGCCAGTCGCGTAGACCACTCGCGGACGCAGGATCTCGTTGGTGAACGGTTTCCGTCGTGGCGCTTGCAGCGGAATGTAATGGAAGTACTGGCCGAAGTACTTGAGGAACGCTACATCCGAGCCGAGCCAACCGGGCGAGTACGCAAACGCCTGCGACATGAACGAGCCGGTTGATGCGTCGAACGCCTCGTCGCGGACGTCGCGCGTGAAGGTGCTCGTAAGCGGCGACACGGTAAGTGTTCGATCGAGCAGCCCGCCCGGCGCGGGATCGAACGTGCGCGCACGTTCGTAGCGGAAGCCGTAACTCCACACGTACGAATCACCCAGTTCGGTTTCGCCCTGCAATGACGCGCCACGCCGGTCCACATTGAATGGGTTCGTGATCTCGGTCAGCGGATTCCGTTCTTCTCGGTAGAACAGTGTCCCGGTCAGCTTGATCGGCCAATACCGCAGCGCCGGCTGACTCAGATAGAGGCGCGCTTCATGAAGCTGCCGATCGTACCGGGATCGCAGACCGACGACTCGCGCCTTCCCCAGGACGTTGTGGCTGGAGATATCGAACAAACCACCGGCCCCGCGCTCGGTGTCATAAGAACCGCCATAGCGAAGCTGCAGGGGCTGCACCTCGCGCACCGAGACGTTGATACGCACCGGTTTCGAATTCTCTGCATCTTCAGCCGGTTTCGGCGGGGCGGTTGTGGAAACCGGCACGTCGCCGCCGAGGTCCTCACGGGTGACATCCACAACCGAGAACGCGCCCGTGTCATACAGGTTCCGCCGCGAGCGGCTGAGGGCGCTGAGATCCAGCACCTGATCCTGCGCAAGCTCGAGTTGGTCGCGTACGAGGTGCTCGCTGGTCTTGTCGTTGCCCTCAACCGCAATTTCAGCGATCACGCTCTGTGCGCCCTCACGGATGGTGAATGTCACGTCCACCTGGCCCGCCGCGCGGTCGAGCGCCACTTCGTAATCCGAGCTCACGTCGTTGTAGCCGCGCTGCCAATACAACTCACGAATTTTCTGCAGCGAGTTCTCAGCAGCGACGGGCAGAAACGGTTCGCCGGTGACCAGCGGCAGCTCCGATATCAGCAGCTCGCTCGGAAGAGCGGCATTCTGCGCGACGGCGACTTGTCGAACGGTGAATCGCGGCCCTTCAGTGACCGCGAGCACAACGCGCGCTGTCGCGCCAGTGAACTCATAGCGCGGTTCGCGGACGTCGGCGACGAGATACCCTTGCTCGCGGTAGTAGCGTTCGAGCAGCTCAGTGACGACTTTTGGATCGGTGAACAACTGCTGCTCGAGGTGTTGGTCGGCGATGATTCGATCGAGCTCGTCGGGATCGATCCCCGATGCTCCATCGAACGCGAGAACAACTTTACTGAAGCGGGTCCCAGGCTCGAGCCGGAACATCACGACGCGCTCGGCCGCACCGACATCCTCAATCGCATACGTGACTTTCGCTTGCAGGTAATTGTCCCGCATCAACCACGCCCGCAACACCGCCGCAGCATCGCCTCCGCGCTGAGTGTCGAACACACCGCGATGCCACTGGGTGCGCACCTCGTCTTGGACCCCGCGCGGCGGTGCGGCGCCTTCAAATCGCATGGTCACCTTTGGGCCGGGCGCCACACGCACACGCAGCTTCAAGCCCTGCTCGGTTTCCTCGCGATCGAGGTGCACGCGCGACTGCAACCAGCCTCCCTCGACATACGAATTCTCGATACGTTGCTGGCCGCGCCGCGCGCGGAAGAAATCGAATGCATCTCCCGCTTTCATCCTGAACAGCTTGGCAACCTCCTGCTGGGAAGATGCATCGCCCGCGATTTCGACTGCAGCGACAACAGGACGCTCGCGAGCGAGCCGACGCGGTGCAGGCTGGCCACCAAAACGAACGTCGTGCGTAAAGTCCAGGCGGTAGGTGTTGTCCTGCTGGCGCACGGCGCGCGTTTGAAATCGTCTGCTGATGTCGTACTCCGCAACCCAAATCTGGTCGTTGCTGTCGGTGAGATTGGTTGAATAGACAAGCTTCAGGTCGCCGGTCAGTTGCTGGCCGAGCGTGAGACGGGCGCTCGGGTCGGTCTCGTTTGCAATCAGGTTTGGCTCGATTCGCACCTCGCTCAGACCGGTCGCTTTCTGGATGGAGCGACCCAGTCTCGATCCGACCCGACCCGTCATATACGACAACATCTGCTCGCGAGCGATCTCGAATTCTTCACCGCGCATCTCTTCGAGCGTGCGGCCCGTAACGAGCATCGCCAGGATGTCAGGCTCCGGAAGCTCGGGATCAGATGTCAGCTTGGCTTCGGTATCGCCCGGAGTGCCTGTTACCGCGACAGTGATGTCGTAACTGCTGGCTGAGGTGCTGAGCAAGAGATCGAACGATGGAAAGATGCGCCGTTCATCGACAAACGTCATGAGGCCGCGCTGCACTTCGTACCGACGCTCGTTGAGCGTAATCTCTCCGCCTTCGAGCACACTCAACTGTCCGGCGAGTCCCGTCTCGTACGGTGTCCCGACGACTCGCAGATCCGTTGTGACTTCTGCCTTCGCGAGATTGTTGTCGATGAGGATCGGCGCCGCCGTGTCGACGTCGATGTTGAACCTGACGCGTTCGAGGAATGGATTGCGCCGCTCGGTGAAATCGAGCTTTCGATGTTCGGTCATGGATGCGAGCACGCCGCGATCGAATTTGATGTCGCCGGTCAGACCCCCTTCGGTGACGGTGATTTGACCGCTGACGACGAAGTCTTCGCCGCGTTTCGCGACCTGCAGCTTTGCATCCGACAAGCTGCGGAGCTGGAGCGGCGCGTCGAATGCGAAATCCTTTGTTTCGGCTCGGACATCGATGTCAGCTACTCCGGCGCTGCCGAGAGTCACAACACCCGAGCCGTTGAGCGTGCCGCCATTGACATTCGCCGTCAGGCGCGACAGCGTAATTCGCGACCCGTCCAGATCGACGTGCGCGGCGATCGCCTCGGCTGCAACGTTCGGATCATCCGAGACCATGGTCGCGTCCTTGATATCGATGTCGCCGTTCAGCTCCGGCGACGCCATGGTGCCGCGTGCCGTGATTTTGAGGTTCGATTGGCCTTCCGCACGCACCCGGTCGGTAAACAACGTAACCGCGCCGATATCGAGGTTGCCGTCAGCTGTGATATCCAACGGTCGCGGCTCTTCCAGTCCCACTGTGCCGCGCGCGGCGATAGTGCCGGCAGTTCCCGACAGATTGAACGATTGGATTTGTGCGGTGCCCCCGCTGATGGCGATGACGGAGGGTTGCTGCTGGGCCAGTGTCAAACCACTGAACGCGAGCTGCAACTCCGGAAATGTGATCCGGCCCTGCACGGCGTCGAGTGCCGCGCGCGATGCGCCAATCTCCGCCTCGAGCGAGATGCGGCCACTGAGATCTGCCGGCGCGCCAGGTAACACCGCGGGATCGAGTTCGCGAACACTCGCGCGAAAGGTTGCTGGTCCGCCCTTTCGAGGAATATCAACGGGCAGCTGCGGCAGCACCTCGAATGGTACGCGTCCGGTCGCGGTGATCTCGGCTGGCCCCCAATTCGCGTCGAGCTGCTCGATGTTGGCTTCGCCATTCACCACTCGCGCGCGTAACTGCAGGTTGGACAGACCAGGCCCGAGCTGCGGCGCCGTCAGTGAGGCATTGTCGGCGGTGACTGTCAGATCGGGATCAATAGCCTTCAGCGTTCCGCGAACAGTCCCGGTCAACAGGATCGCGCCGCTGCCACTCAGTTCCGTGCCGGCTGGCGCGTACCGCGTAAGCGTTGCGAGATTGCCCCGCGCATCGACCTCCAGCGCACCGGCAGGTCCGCGTTCGGTGAGCGGAAGATCACCCTTCACCCGCACCGTCGCATCCTGCGCGCGCAATGTCAGCGTGTCGATCAGCAAGCGCTCGGTTTCGTACCGGAGAACGGCTGGAGCGTCGACACTGAACGGCTGATCGTTCCACGAGCCTTCCAGCGCCTGCACGTTGGCTGTCGCGCGGCCGTTCTCTGGCGCGCCGATGTCGCCAGCGGCATCGACCGTGGCCTGCAGATGACCCTGAAGCGGAGTTGTGAGGTTCAGGGGAAGGACCGCAAGGTCGAGATTCTGGACCGCCAACCTGGCTGTTGTTGGATATGGCTGCTGCACGCCAATCGTCGCGTCCGCGTTCAGCGTGAACCGGTCCGCGGTTGCTTTGATGACGGCTTGCTGGTTTGCCAACACAGCGTTCGCGCGGACGGTACCCAGTTCGTATTCGGCCACACGCAGCGCATCGACCGCGAGCGTGATGTTGCCGGCTGGCGCGCGAGTCGTGCCCGCGCCCGTGCCGGTAAGCGCCACGGCGCCGCGCAGCGGACGACCATCGGGAAGCGTGGCGCTCAGGAGTTGGACGTTGTCAGAGCGAACATCAAACGTGTACG
>Ga0137375_10010675_pt1 | contig 10865 bp, 4 predicted proteins | sample SagtaG_24_FD_104936 | JGI IMG/M metagenome (GOLD analysis project Ga0137375, IMG submission 104936) | Vadose zone soil microbial communities from Sagehorn Ranch, Mendocino, California, USA - Sage1_R_113_16 metaG | ecosystem: Environmental > Terrestrial > Soil > Vadose zone | place: USA... | reverse complement strand
CGCCTGTGTGGTACGACCACGACCGAGCTGCTCAACCAGCTGCGCGGCAATACCCAGGCAGCCAAGAACGTGCGCCTGCTCACTCGTGAGGTCGATCCCCATGAACACGCCGTGTGGACCCTTGCGGATTTCTCGGCCATCTTTGCAGAGTGGGCCTACGAGGTCTACGACCAGATGGAGCATCCGGCCTTGGGACAGAGCCCACGCGAAGCGTTCGCACAGGGCATGCGGCTTGCCGGGGCGCGGCTCCACCGCCTCATTCCCTACTCCGAAGAGTTCATCATGGGGGTTTTTGCAGGTCCCCCCATACGCATCAAGCTTATTCATCGACGGTGGTCAGAGCTAATAAAAGCTGATAGGTATTCGGATGTTTCGCTCGCGTATTCATGCGTGCTGTACGCCTCAACACTCGCTCTATGCTCTCCAGCACTTCGGTCAACCGCTCGGCTCGTGCCTGCGCACTGGCCAACTCCATCGCATGGTCACGCACCACCGCTGCTGCCTTGACCAAACTGCGATCAACATAGACCCAGCAGCCGACTACCAGCGCCCAGTGTTGCAACACCAGCGCCAGCAACTTGGCATACACTTCGCACAGGATGCGCGCCGGCTTGGCCGTACGCCAACTATCCAGCTGGCCCTGACTCTTCCAGAGTTTGAACAGCAGTTCGATCTGCCAGCGCACCTTGGTCACAATCAGCGCTTCTTCCAGGCTCAGCATCTCGGGCGGGATGTTGGTCAGCAGGATAGTCCAAGCTGCCAATGCCAAGGCTGCCGCGCTGGGGGTCTGGCCTTTGTCGCGGGCAGTCTTGCGGATGCGCCGCCGCCGCTGGTCGGCGACTTCCTGCGGCACGCGCATCACCAGCAGCCGTCCAGGCAGCCGGCGGCCACGCCCGACCCAGACGTAGCCTTCCCACTGCGCGATCTCGCCCAAGCCGGTCACAAAAGCCAGCAGCGGGCAGTCGCTGTGGCCGGCATCACTGATCAGCGCCGTCGGCTCGAGTTTGGAAAGCCAGTACACCGCCTCCTCACTCAGGCTGGCCAACACATTCAGATCGTAGAAGCCCAAGTCGGCCTGCTGCGGCTGCCTTTGGGCAGATTGGCGTGTTGGACGCCCAAGCGATGGTCCGAGGCGCGTCCGTCGGTCAGATCCAAGCCACTCAGCGCACCAGTCAGCAGGTCGAGTTGCACGCCACACTTGAGTGCGGAGGCGGTGTGCTCAGCTGTGCTCCCGCCACAGCCGGCCCACAGCTCGGCCAAAGCGTCCGGCAGCACAATCGTGGTGCTATCGTGGATACGCACGCCAGTGAAGCGCTGCAAGATTGGGATCGCAACCCCATCGCTGGCAATCAAATGTTGCATACTGGCGCTGAGCACCTCCTGCAACAGTGCGGCGGTAGCCAGGGTGAAGCGCTGGTCAATCGCCTGCGCCGTGACGTCCACACCGACACGGGCGGCACTCTGGGAGAGTTGCTCGACGGTGGCATCTGGATGAGCCAGGACGCCCAAGACCAAGGTTTGCACCAGCGTGCTGGCAGAAAACTTGGCCTGGTCGGCGCGTCGGGTATAGTGCAGTTTGGCATCCGCAGCTTCGGCGGCGCTGGTCAATACCTGTTGCATAGCCTGGCTGACCTGTGGTATTGTCGTCATATGGAAGCTCCTTTGGTTATCGTGAAGTCTGGCAACTCCATGATGCCACAGAAGCCTCCTTAACTTTTTCCTTGATGTGTATGGGGGTTTTTGCAGGTCCCCCCAAAAAGGTGCATTATACGCAATCGGATAGAGCCTGACCTGCCTGTATGTGCGTCCCAGATGCCATGTTGTTGCGGTGGCCTCCCCACGCAGGGCAAAAGAAGGTGTACATCTTGAGACGGCGCGCCAGCGTGTCTCAAAAGATGTCTCAAACCAGCATGCTCAGACGATCTTCACGGTTTTGCGCCAGCACAGTGCAGCGTTGAGCGATCACACAAACGCGCGGTGTGGTCGGCACACGCCCAGAGTAGTGGAGCGAAGAACCAATTTTTAACCCCACTGCACCTTTTTGGGGGACCTGCAAAAACCCCCAGCCTCGCGTCCGCCACATCCGTGTCTTGATCCTAGCTCAGCGCCGTGCAGAACTGATCGAGCGCTCCACTCTGCCCCAACAAGACAGCGAAGACATCGTGTGGTTCCCTCATAGACGTAATATTCCCACGCAGATCAAAGCCGATGCACCCGACATTATGCAGAACCACCCCACTTCCGGGCATAGTGACATTGTAGAACAGCCCCCTGAGCTGTTCGGTCGCAGTGTCCAAGTTGCCGGTGTCCTAAACTCAAAGTGCTCGGTGAAATGTTCGTTAAAGGGCACTGACTTGCCCGTTGCAGGATTAGTAACTGAATCGAATGATGAACTTGGCTTCCTCCTGAGGGCTATCGGCGAAAATGACGAGGATCCGCCGCGGGCACGCACTTGGTGGCAATGTTGGCGGCTGCGCTTCACAGGTAATCACATCTCTGAAGCGCAGCAGATTATCAGTCTCCCAATGCTATGCAGAAGCCTTGTACGTCACCATTGACTTGCTGAGCACGGGATGCAAAGATGATGTTGCCATCGCCGTCGAAGACAAGTTTCCCGGTCTGGAGGAATACGAGCCCGTGACCTGGCACGACGATACGCAGGTTTAATCCAGTAACAGTAAATGTTGCCACCGTGCCATCCGGATTATAGAGAACCTTGACCGAGGAGGGACCAGGCGAGGTGATCGATTTGCCAGTGTTCAGATTGGTAAAGGTTATCTGGAATGTTGGAGCAGTGCTTATCTCGCGGACGACATTCCCGTCTTTGTCGTAGTGGACCGAGGTATTGACAATACCGGTAAGGTGGTTCTGGATCGAGAAGCCACATAGCGGTGATAGCTCCTCGTTCAAAAACCTAACATCAACCTGCGTAGTGTCATGGTCAACTCGCGACGCTGCGAGGGAGGGCGAGATGACCGCAAGCGACAGCAAGGCCGCGAGGCCGACCAGGAAAAAACGACTGAATCGGGTGATGGACATGGCTTTCTCCTTATTGTGTAGCTTATTGGCCGGAGCTATATGCTCCGCGGCCGATAACCGCTTGGTGGCACTGAGGATCAAGTGTTGTCTGAAATCACCTCCTTGTGCGCTGTACCAGGAGCGACCTCAAGAGCCTTGCCATAGGCTATAGCGCGCTGCGATAACGTCGAATCGCGGCTCTAGATTTGTGAAGTTCCACCACTCGTCGATATGTACGTCCGCGATCGAAGCTCACGAGACTGGCATCTGAGTATCGCCCGCCAGTCATGTGCATACCAGGTAATCGTCGTTTGGTCGGGATTCCTTGGCCATCGTCGCTCCGCGTCATGCTTCCGCGGCCCACGAAGATGTTGGATGTCGTTACTAACGATAGACCACTCGATCGGGACACACATCTGCAGAACTATATATTCCACTCTATAGAAGTATCTATTTCACGCCGTAGAACGAGCGCGCAGATACACGCCAGCTGGCGGGCTTGAAGGTCCCAGGAAATAGGCTATAATCAGTCATGCAGCTGCTCTACCCGATGCGGGTGTTTCCGTTTCCCATGCTTCACGCACATACCATCGACTGGGCGCGAGATCTCCTCGCTACGCTGCTTCCTTAGCCCATCCAGGCGCGGGGCGGCTAACACCTATCCATGCGCCAACGTGATGGAGCCAATCAGCAGCGCAGCAAGGCCGCAATAGCCTCAACGCTGTTCCGGGAGAAGAATATGCGCCACCGGACCAGCCTTGACGCCCCGCCACAACTGAGCGACGAACTGAATGATCTCCCGCTCGCCGTTCCACCGGCATGTGTCTTCGTCAGCTATGCGCGAGGCGTCGAGCCAGATGCGGGGCTCGCCGTGGAGCTTGCGGCGGCGTTAGGCCAGCAGCACGCCGTCTTCATCGATTCGGGCGTCCCCCTCGCGGGTTGGGCCGAGCGCATTGATGCCGAGCTGCACCTAGCCGACGTCGTCATCGTCTTGCTCTCGGCCCAGGCGATCCAGAGTGAGTTGGTGGCCGCCGAACTGGCGACCGCAGCACAGCTGGCCGGAACACCCGCTGGTCATCCGACCATCCTGCCCGTGCGCCTGGCCTATCCCGCGCCGTTCCCGTACCCCATGAGTACGTATCTGGATGGACGCGGGTGCGCAACATGGGATACTTCGGACGACACGCCCCGCCTGGTCGGCGAGCTCCAGCAGGCGATCGCTGGAGGCTCACTCGCGGTATGGGCTGCGACGATACCGGCCAGTACGCCAGCAGCATTGCCGCCGCCTTCTCCTACCGCGCCACTGGAACTGCCGGAGGGGACGATGGATCTCCAGTCGGCCTTCTACATCGTGCGGGCCGCGGACAATCTGGCACTGCAGACGATTGAGCGCCAGGGCGTCACGATCACGATCAAGGGCCCGCGGCAGATGGGCAAGAGCTCGCTGCTGGTTCGCACGATTGAGACGGCCATCCAGGCCGGCAAGCGGGTCGCGCTGCTCGATTTCCAGTTTGTCGACTCGGCGGCGCTGGGCAGCGCCGAGGTCTTTCTGCGTCAGTTCTGTGCCTGGCTCAGCTACCGGCTGAAGGTCGCTGAGCAGGTCGCGGACTACTGGCGGCTGCCGTTGGGCAACATTCAGCGCTGCACCGCCTATCTCGAGGACTACCTCCTACCAGCAGTGAACCAGCCGCTGGTGCTGGCGCTGGACGAGGTCGACAAGATCTTTGACACCGACTTCCGCTCGGATTTCTTCGGGATGCTGCGCGGCTGGCACAATCGCCGTCAGGCGACCTCGATCTGGAAGCAACTCGATCTGGTGCTGGTCACGTCGACCGAGCCGTATCAGCTGGTCGCCAACCTCAACCAGTCGCCGTTCAACGTCGGCCAGGTGATCGAGCTGGAGGATTTCACGCCCGCGCAGCTGGCCGATCTGAATGCGCGCCACAGTAGTCCATTCACGCCGGAGGAGGAGGTACGGCTGATGGCGCTGCTGGGTGGTCAGCCCTACCTGGTGCGGCGGGCGCTGTACCTGGTCGCCAGCGAGCGGCTGAGTAGCGCGGCGCTGTTCGCCACCGCCGCCGACGAGCGCGGCCCCTTCGGCGACCACCTGCGCTACCACCTCTTGCGGATGCACGATAACGCTGCGCTGGTGGCTGGGCTGCAACAGGTGTTGAAGCACCATACCTGCGCCGATGAACGGGTTTTCTTCCGTCTGCGCGGCGCGGGCCTCATCAAACGAGAGGGCCGGACGGTGGTGCCGCGCTGCCAGCTCTACGCCGACTATTTCCGTGAGCACCTCACGGCGGCGACCACGCCGCGCCGGTTAGAAGCGCCGTCGCCCGCTGATGAGGCCGGGCTGAGCGGGCGTGAGATCGAGGTGCTGCGGCTGCTCGCGGCCGGGCTGAGCAATGCCGTCATCGCCGAGCGGCTGGTGATCGGCGTTGGCACCGTCAACACGCATCTCAGCACGATTTACAGCAAACTCGGCGTCTCATCACGCACGGCCGCCGTGCGCTGGGCGATCGATCATGGTCTCACTTGATACAGGACACGCACACAACTCGAAACCAATAGTTTTATATAGCCGGCTCTATAGTTCTCCAGATGCGCCTCGGCAGCGCGCCGCCTATACTGGTCGCACAACATCGGCAGATCGCTCGATAAAGGAGGACGACCATGCGGAACCATCGACTGCTCGCGCGCATCACTGCCACCTTACTGATCTCGCTCATCCTGGCGGCCTGCGGCGGCCCTGCGGCGACTGTGCCCACTGCCGTGCCGGCACCGACTGCGCCGGCACCTACGGCCGCGCCCGCGGCCATTCCGCCGACCACCGTTTCCGTAGCATCCGCGCCCGCGCCCACCGTCGGCCAGCCCACCGCTAGTCTGGGTGAGCTGGTCTGGAAAACGATGGGCAATCCCAATAAGCTGAACAGCCCATTTAGTCTAGCGGTGGATGGGCTGGGTAATGTCTATGTGGTGGATAACGGGGAGAACCGCATTCAGAAGTACAATAGCAACGGTACGTTTGTGACGATGTGGGGCAAGAAAGGCAGCGGCGATAGTGAGTTTGCGTTCTGGAAGACATTTCCACCGTCCGGTGAAGATGTTATGAGTGGCTTTATCGCTATCGACAAGCAGGATCACATATACGTATCCGATGGCTACAATGGGCGCATCCAAAAATTCGACCCAAACGGGAAGCTGCTGGCGAAGTGGAATTGCCACACCTCTGGGGAGTCTGGGTGCACATTCGTCGGGCCGATAGCTGTCGATGGTCAGGGCAATGTCTACGTGGCGGCGCTGCGCCAGGGTATTCAAAAATTCGATGGCGAGGGGACGTTCCTGAACGAATGGACCAACCAGGGAACTGATGATGGTCAGTTTGCTGATCCGGCTGGCATCGCGATCGACGCGCAGGGTAACTTTTACATCTCGGATGCCGCCCAGGCGCGCATTCAGAAATTTGACGCCAACCGAAAATTCTTGACGAAGTGGGGCACGACGGGCAGCGGAGATGGACAATTTAATGTACCGCTGAGCATCGTGCTGGACAAGCAGGGCAATGTCTATGTCGGCGACCTGAGCAGCCGCGTCCAAGAATTCGACTCAAACGGCAAATTTCTGGCGCAGTGGAACAGCGCGGGTGATGGTAGCCAGTTTGAGCTCGCGATCGGGCTCGCATTCGACCGCCAAGGCGACCTCTACGTGTCCGATGCGACAAATAGACCGGAGGGGATTGTATATAAGCTTCGCCTGCCCGCTGCCACCTCCGCGTCTGCTGCCAGCCAGGGCGAGGCCAGCCCGGTCCAGTTCGTGCGCGAGCTCGTCGCACCGCAACAGCCAATCAAACAGCCGCAAGGAGTGGCCGTGGATGCGCAGGGCAATGTGTACATTGCCGACGCGGCCAACCACCGCATGCTGAAATTTGATAGCGCCGGGAAGTTCGTGACGGCATGGGGCAGCCGTGGCACCGGCGAGGGCCAGTTTGTGCTCGTAGGGCCGGACAGTCCGGAGGAAACCAATGGCTGGGTGGCAGTCGATAACCAGGGCCATGTCTATGTCGCCGATGCCTGGAACAAGCGCGTTCAGAAATTCGACGACAACGGCAAGTTTCTGGCCAAGTGGGACGCCCCCGCGGATGCGATCGTGACAGCCTGGATCTCGATCGATAGTCACGGCGATCTGTACGTGACGACCGAAGGCAGTGGCATTCACAAACTCGATGCGAATTTGAAGCCATTGGGCACGTGGGATCGCACAACTGCCGGCGATGGTTCGACGACGCCCGGCGCGCTTGAGGCCATCGACCGGCAAGGGAATTTCTACGCCGCCGATTTCGGCAAGCCAAGCATCCAGAAATTCAACAGCAACCGCAAACTGCTGACGACGTGGGGCACTGAGGGGAGCGGCGACGGCCAGTTCGCACATCCAACCGGCATCGCCTTCGATAGCCGGGGCAATATCTACATCGCCGATGTCGGCGGCGCACGCATCCAGCAGTTCGACGCCAACGGCAAATACCTGGGGCAGTGGCGCGATCCTGGCAATGGTGCTGGCCCCTTCACGTCGCCGATTGGGCTGGCGATCGATGCCCAGGACCAGATCTATGTCACGGATGTCGATGGCGGCCACGTCTACGTCTTCCGTCTGCGCCAGCCGTAGGGGTTCAAAACAGGGAAGAGCGGAACGCGGGAAGGAGCGGCATGGTCGGTAGCGCCCTTCCCGCGTTCCGCTGGTTACGCATGTTGCATTCGTGTCTCATATGCGAATCGAGCACCCAATGGTTGACCCGCCCATCTACACCATCGGCGGCACCGTCCAGGCCGGCAGCGGCCGCTACATCGCGCGTCGGGCCGACGAGGAACTACTGGCGCTCTGCCGGGCGGGCGCGTTCGCCTACATCCTGGCTGCGCGCCAGATGGGCAAGTCCAGCCTGATGCTGCGTACGGCCGAGCGACTTGCGGACGAGGGCATCCGTACTGTCCAGATCGACCTGACCCTGATTGGCACGCAGGTCGACGCCGCGAGCTGGTATTTCGGCCTGTTGTTCGAGTTCCGCCGCCAGCTGCGCCTGACGATCAACGTGCTCGACTGGTGGCAGACCTACGCCGAGCTCGGCCCGACCCAGCGCTTCAGCCTGTTCTGCATAGAAGTCCTGCTGCGCGAAATCCTCGGCCCGCTGGTGATCTTCGTCGACGAGATCGATACGACCCTCAACCTCCCGTTCACCGACGATTTCTACGCCGCCATCCGCGGCCTGTACATGGAGCGCGCCCAGAACCCGGAACTCGCGCGCCTCTCATTTGTCCTGATCGGCGTGGCCACACCGGGCGACCTGGTGCGCGACCCCAAGCGCACACCCTTCAACATTGGCCAGCGCGTCGAGATGACCGATTTCAGCTTCGACGAGGCGCTGCCCTTAGCGGAGGGGCTGGGGCTGCCGGAGATTGAGGCCCGGCGGACGCTGCAATGGGTGCTCGACTGGACGAGTGGCCATCCCTATCTGACCCAGCGGCTGTGTCAGGCGATCACAGAGCGTATCACCCCGCCCCCGTCGGACGGCCGAACGCCCCCGCTCCCGTCGCAGTGGGTGCGCGAGCCGGGGAATGCGCGCCTCTCAGAGACCGACATCGGCGATCTCACGCATGCAACCTTTCTCGACGCACCGGGCGAACAGGACCATAATCTCCAGTTCGTCCGCGATATGCTCACCAAGCGCGCATCCGACTCCGAGGCCATGCTGACGACCTATCGCGCGGTGCGACGCGCGCGGCCGCCGGTGGTGGATGAGGAGCAATCGCTGGTCAAGTCGCATCTCAAGCTCTCGGGAGTGGTGCGGCGCGAGCGGGCCGAGCTGCGGGTGCGTAATCGGATCTACCGCACGGTCTTCGACGAGCGCTGGATTAGGGAACACCTGCCAGTGAACTGGTCGCGGCGGCTGCGGCGGGCGCTGCGGCTGATCGCCATCCTGCTTGCGCTAGCGCTGAGCCTCGGCGGCCTGGCGCTGTACGCCCTGGTGCAGCAGCGTGAGGCCAGTGCGCAAGCCGCGACCGCGATTGCGGCGCAGACCACCGCCATCGCCGCGCAGGCAACCTCCGAAGCACGGCGGCTGGAGGCCGAGCGCCAGAGCGAGCTGGCGCTCTCGCGCGAGCTGGCCGCCAATGCCATTGTGCAGTCCCCGAATGATTCTGAACTGGGCTTGCTCTTGGCGCTCGAAGCCGAGCGCGTCACCCCTACTGGCCAGGCTGAAGCCGCGCTCCGGCAGGTGCTGCTTGAGTCGCAGCTTAATGCCCTGCTGCGTGGGCACACCGGCGAGGTGTGGAGTGCCACATTCAGCCCGGATAGCCAGCGTGTCGTCACGGCCAGCGCAGATGGCACAGCGCATATATGGGATACCCGCTCCGGCGCGGCGCTGCTGACGCTGCGGGGCCATACCGGCGCGGTGACGAGTGCCAGCTTTAGCCCCGACGGGCAGCGCGTCGTCACCACCAGTGCAGATGGCACGGCGCATATATGGGACGCCCGCTCCAGTGCGGCGCTGCTGACGCTGCGGGGCCATACCGGCGCGGTGACGAGTGCCAGCTTTAGCCCCGACGGGCAGCGCGTCGTCACCACTAGCGCCGACACGACCGCGCGACTGTGGGACGCCCACTCTGGCACACAACTGGCGATTTTGGCAGGGCACACCGGGCCGGTATCAAGCGCAGCGTTCAACTCCGATGGGACTCGCGTCGTCACGGCCGGCGATGACGCCACCGCGCGCATTTGGAACGTCGCTTCCGGCACACAACTGGCGATTCTGGAAGGGCATGGCAGTGTCGTTCGGACTGCAGTTTTCAGTTTCGATCGCACACGCGTGGTAACAGCAAGTTATGACGGCACGGCGCGGGTCTGGGAGGCCGGCTCCGGCAAACAGGTGGCGGTCCTCCAAGGGCACACCGATCGTGTCTACAGCGCGACCTTCAGTCCCGACGGCTTACAAATCGTCACTGCAAGCCGCGATGGGACAGCGCGGCTCTGGGATGCGCAATCAGGTGAAGCGCGATTGGTCCTGGTCGGACACACCGATGCGGTAACTGGCGCTGTGTTCAGCTTCGATGGCGCCCAGATCGTCACCACGAGCAACGATCGAACGGCACGGCTGTGGGACGCCGGCTCCGGCCAGTTGATCGCGGTCTTACGCGGGCACACCGCAGCAGTGACAAACGCGGCGTTCAGCCCTGATGGTGCGTGGGTCGCCACGGCAAGCACTGACACGACGGCGCGCGTGTGGGAGGCCCACGTGAAGCAGCGCGCGATCGCTTTACAAGGCCATGGGGGGGCGGTAGTCAGTGCGGCCTTCAGCCCCAACGGCGCATTGGTCGTCACCACAAGTGCGGATCGAACCATCCGCCTCTGGGATGCGCGATCCGGTAAACTGCTTGGGCTACTATCAAAGGCGTGTGCCTGTCCGCTCTACCGGGCAACCTTCAGCCCCAACGGCACACAGGTGTCAGCGGCGAATGATGACGGCACCGCGGAGATCTGGGAGGTCGGCTCGCACAAACGCCTTGCGTTGATTCGTGCGGGCACAGCGCATATTCACAACGCCGCTTTTAGCCCCGACGGCACACTGATCGTGACGGCGGGTGCGGACGGCACGGCGCAGGTGTGGGAGGTCGCAACCAGCAAGTCTCGCCAGATTCTTCAAGGCCACGCGGGGGAAGTCAAAGATGCGGTCTTTAGTCCCGATGGCGTGCGGATCGCCACGGCAAGCCTGGACGATACGGCGCGGCTGTGGGATGCCGAAACGGGGAAACAAATCATGGTGCGGTCAGGCTTTGCCGGGGGGTTGGTCAGGGTGG
>Ga0137375_10010674_pt1 | contig 10865 bp, 9 predicted proteins | sample SagtaG_24_FD_104936 | JGI IMG/M metagenome (GOLD analysis project Ga0137375, IMG submission 104936) | Vadose zone soil microbial communities from Sagehorn Ranch, Mendocino, California, USA - Sage1_R_113_16 metaG | ecosystem: Environmental > Terrestrial > Soil > Vadose zone | place: USA... | reverse complement strand
GGAGCGCAGACCTGGAGGTCCGCGCTCCGGCAAAAGGTCAACTACCGCGCGAGCGTGCCGGTTACGACGACGCCCAGGCCCGGCCTGCGGTCGACAAGCTCGATCGTGAGGCCGTGCAGCCCTGCGATCGCCTTGACCAGGGCAAGGCCAAGGCCGCTGCCCGCGGTCGAACGGCTGCGGTCGAGACGGTAGAAGCGGTCGAACACCTTGCCGCGTTCAGCCTCGGGAATGCCCGGCCCGTTGTCGCTCACCTCAATGGTGAAGCCGGCTGCCCTGCGGTTGAGCGCCAGCGACACCGTCGAGCCCGCCGGTGTGTGGCGCAGCGCATTTTCCACCAGGTTCGAGATCATCTGCGCCAGGAGCTGGCGATCGCCGGTGAAGCTGACGCTCTCCTCGATCTTGATGTCGAGCGCATGGTCCGAATCCTCGGCGGCGGGCTGATAGGCTTCGCCGATGCTGCGGGCGAGGGCGGACAGATCGAGCTCGGCGAAGGCGCTCTTCTGAGCGCCCGCCTCGACCTGGGCGATGCGCAGCAGGGCGGAGAAGGTCTCCAGCAGCTCGTCGGCTTCCTCGATGGCGGCCTCGGTCGCGGCGTCGTAGTCCGCCGTGGTCTTGGCGCGCTCGCGTGCATCTTCCAGATGCTGGCGCAGCCGGCCGAGCGGCGTGCGCAGATCGTGGGCGATGTCGCTCGACACCTGGCGCAGGCCGTCCATGAGCTGCTGGATGCGGCCCAGCATGGCGTTGAGGCTGGCGATGAGCTGGTCGATCTCGTCCTGCGTGCCGCGCACGGGAATGCGCGCCGAGAGGTCGCCCTCCATGATGGCGCGGTTGGTGCGCGTGATCGCGTCGATGCGGCGCAGGAAGGAATTGGCCAGCACCGCGCCGCCGGCGATGGCGAGCAACAGCGTGAGCCCACCCGCCCAGGCGAAGGCGCGCACGATGGCGTGCTGCATGTCGGTGAGGCGTGCGGCGTCCTGGGCGACCAGCAGGAACGAGCCGTCGGGCAGGGTGAGGCCGAAGCCGGTGAGCTTGGTGTTCTCGGCGTCGGCATCCGGCGCCGGCGTGTCGGGCTTGGGCACGAAGTCGACGACGCCGTTGACCGGCGGCATGCCGGGCAGGTTGCCGACGACGACCCGGCCATTGGGCGCCTGCAGGAGGTAGAAGATCGGCCCGCGCGAGCGGAAGTTCATGCGCCGCGCGATCTGCTGGGCAAGGCCGCTCAGCCCGATGCGGCTATGGACCTCGGCAAGCTGAAAGGCCTCCGAGCGCAGCACCGCCGCCATGTCGTTCTGCATCGCCGCCGTTGCCGTCACGTACACGGTGGCGAACAGCGCGCCCGCCGAGGCGATGAACAGCGCGGCATAGAACAGCGTCAGCCGGAAGCTCGCCGACCGCAGGATGCGGCCGAGCGTGCTATTCGGGCGAACGGATGACATAGCCAGCCCCTCTGACGGTGTGCAGGAGCGGCCGGCCGAAGCCTTTCTCGATCTTGGAGCGCAGGCGGCTGATGTGCGTCTCGACGATGTTGGTCTTGGGATCGAAATGGAAGTCCCAGACCTTCTCCAGCAGCATGGTGCGCGTCACCACCTCGCCGGCATGGCGCAGCAGGTACTCCAGGATCTTGAACTCCTGGGCTAAAAGCTCGATGCGCTTGCCGGCGCGGGTCACGGTGCGCGCCAGGAGGTCCATCTCGAGATCGCCGACCGACAGCGACGTCGTCGCCACGATCGGCGGCCGGCGCGCCAGCGCACCGACTCGCGCCAGCAGCTCGGCGAAGGCGAAGGGTTTTACGAGATAGTCGTCGCCACCGGCGTCGAAGCCCGCGACGCGATCGTCGATGCCGCCCATGGTGGTGAGGAACAGCACCGGTGTGCGCACATTGGAGGTGCGCGCCGCCTTCACCAGCGACAGGCCGTCCATGCTGGGCAGCATGCGGTCGACGACCATGACGTCGTACTTCTCGCCGGTGGCGAGATAGAGCCCGTCGCGGCCGTTGTCGGCCTGGTCGACGACATGGCCGTGCTCGCGCAGGCCCTTGGCGATGTAGTTGGAGGTCTGCTTGTCGTCTTCGACGAGGAGGATCTTCACGTCTGTCATCCCGAGCGCAGCGAGGGACCTTTACTGCCGCGTCCGAACAAAGGTCCCTCGCTTCGCTCGGGATGACAACGGAGCTGTCATCCGCACCAACAGTGGCCTGACGCAGCATCTGCCGGTATTTCCGGCGAAACGCAACGTTCCCCAACTATACAAACATTCAATTTAGCAGCCATCCGGTCGCCATGGGCTCAGTCCCATATTTCCTCTGCCAAAGCCCGGACCCCCCAAGGAGGTAGCTTCGATGACCAAGACCAAGAGCCGCATTCTCACCGCCCTGGCGCTGACCACAGCGCTGACGGCGCCGGTGCTGATTGCCCCCATGTTCACGGCGCCATCGGCCGTGGCTGCCGCGCCGACGACCGTGTCGGGCGTGCAGGACTTCTCCGATCTCGCCGCCAAGGTGACCCCGGCGGTGGTGAATGTCGCCGTGACGATGAAGGGCGGCGCGGCCGACGACAGCGACGAGATGCGCATGTCGGACAAGGACAAGGCCGACCAGCAGAAGCAGATGGAAGAGTTCATGCAGCGCTTCGCTGAGCGCTTCGGCATACCGATGCAGCCTGGGCAGCCCGGCAAGCCCGGCGCCAAGCCGCAGCGTCCGGCCCAGAAGGGCCAGGCCGTCGGCACCGGCTTCATCGTCGACGAGAAGGGCTGGATCGTCACCAACTATCACGTCGCCGGCAAGGCCGACGAGATCGTGGTGAGCCTGTCGGACGGCCGCAAGCTGCCGGCCAAGATGATGGGCGGCGACGAGAAGACCGACATCGCCCTGCTCAAGGTCGAGAGCGACAAGCCGCTGCCGTACGTCTCGTTCGGCGACGCCTCCAAGGTGCGCGTCGGCCAGCCGGTGATGGCGGTCGGCAACCCGTTCGGCCTGGGCGGCACCGTGACGACCGGCATCGTGTCGGCGCGCGGCCGTGACATCCAGTCCGGCCCGTTCGACGACTACATCCAGACCGACGCCGCCATCAACCGCGGCAACTCAGGCGGTCCGCTGTTCGACATGGAAGGCAAGGTGATCGGCATCAACACCGCCATCTTCTCGCCGTCCGGCGGCAGCGTCGGCCTGGGCTTCGCCATCCCCGCGAGCCTGGCCCAGCCGGTGGTCGACCAGCTCAAGGTCAACGGCAAGGTGGAGCGCGGCCTGTTGGGCGTGCAGATCCAGCCGCTGAACGAGGAGCTCGCCAAGAGCATGTCGCTCGACAGCGAGAAGGGCGCCCTGGTGGCCCAGGTGACGCCGGACAGCGCGGCGATGGCCGCGGGCATCCTGTCGGGTGACGTGATCAAGAGCGTCGACGGCAAGAGCGTCGACACGATCAAGGACCTGACTCGCATGATCTCGTCCATGAAGCCCGGCACCTCGGCCAAGCTCGGCCTGTGGCGCGACGGCAAGGACATGACCGTCACGGCCAAGATCGGCGGCGACCAGAAGGACGAGGCGAAGGCCATCAAGACCAGCGCCGACAAGTCCGACGGCAAGCAGGCCGACAAGAAGGCCGAGCCGATGTCCTACGGCGTGTCGCTGGCGCCGATCTCCAAAGAGGCGCGCCAGGGCCTGAAGCTGGACGACTCGGTCAAGGGCGCGCTGATCGCCGCGGTCGAGCCGGGCAGCCCGGCCGACGACATCGGCCTCAAGCAGGGCGACATCCTGCAGCAGGTTGGCAAGGAGGCGATCGACAGCCCGCAGATGGCTGCCGAGAAGCTCAAGGAAGCGAAGAAGGCCGGTAAGCCGGTCCTCATGAAAGTGTATCGGGAGGGGATGACCAGGTTCGTCGCTATCTCTCCCCGGGCGGCGTAGCTGATCCTCTCGAGAAAGCCGGCGGTGGCCCCACCATCGCCGGCTTTTTCTCGGTCAGTTTTCTTCGTAGCAGCAATCTTCAGGAGGGGGGCGCATCCGACCTGCGGTGAACGCGGCGGATGCCTCGCGGAGGGGGACGGGGTCCGCGGCTCACGCGTACGTGGGGCCGCGGGCCTCTTCTTGTTTTTTCTGGGAGCGCGCCACTCCGTGGCGCTCATGCTCTTCCGGACCGCGCGCATCCTGCGCGCTCATGATCATGAAGCGCGCAGGATGCGCGCGGTCCAGAAGACTCAGAGCGCCGGCATCACTTCCTTCGCCAGCAGCTCGATCGAACGCGCCGATTCCTCGAACGACAGATCGCCGAAGGCCAGCCGGCACAGGCAGTAGTTGATACCGGCGATCTCGTTGTCGCGCTTCAGCCGGTCGCGCACCGTCGACGCCGAGCCCGCGATGATGTAGCCGCCGTCGAGCGCCGGCTCGAACTCCGCCGGGATCATCTGGCGCGGCAGGCCGACGCCGTGGGCGCGCCACAGATGGATCAGCGCGTCGTACCACAGGGCGAAGGCGCGCTTGGCCGCGCTCTGTGCCTCGCGGTCGGTGTCGCCGACCACGACATGGCGGCTGAGCCCGATCAGCGGCAGGTCCTTGTCGTCGCGGCCCAGCGCCTTCCACGCCGCGCGATAGCGGGCAGAGAACTGGCCGACGCCGTCGGCCCGCATGCCGACCACGGTGTTGCAGGCCTGCTTGGCCAGCCGATCGGCGCTCTCCAGCGAATTGGCGCCGTACCACAGCGGCGGATGCGGCCGTTGCACCGGCTGCATCTCCATCGGCACGTCCTTGAAGGTAAAATACTTGCCCTCGTGGCTCAGTCGCTTCTCGGTCAGGCCCTTCATGATGACCTGCATCGCCTCGGCGAAGCGTTCCGGTCCGGTCGCGGGATCGACGCCGTAGTAGCCGACCTCGTATGGGGAGATGCCGCGGCCGATGCCGAGTTCCAGCCGGCCGCCGCTCATCTGGTCGAGCATGCAGATTTCGTCGATCAACCTGAGCGGATGATAGAGATTGACGGTGTAGACCAGCGGCCCGAAGCGCAGTCGCCTGGTGCGCTGCGCGACGGCCGCCAGAAACACGCTGGGTGAGGGCGCCATGCCGAGCGGCGTCGCATGGTGCTCGGCCAGATGATAGGCATGAAAGCCCGCGCGCTCGTAGAGCTCGATCAGCTTCAGCCGATGGTCGAACTGCCGGCCGAGATCGGGACCGGCGCGGTCCATGTGATCAAAGACGCCAAACTTCATCCGTTTCCCCCGTTTTGCGCAATGCTACAAGGTCTGCATGAAGAAGTACCTGTGTCTCGGCTGCGGCTTTTCCTATGACGAGGCGCGCGGCCTGCCCGAGCATGGTATCGCACCGGGCACGCGCTGGGTCGACATTCCCGCCGATTGGGTCTGTCCGGACTGCGGAACGCCGAAGTCGGGCTTCGAGATGGTCGAGATTCCCTACTGGTCCGAGGCGAGGCCGTCATGAGCGTGCGCTTCGTCCTGCGCGCCGGCAACCGCGGCCACTCCTACCTGCCGTCGATCGGGCCGAATGCCAGCTACGTCGCCGGTCATCCCGACGGCGTGATCACGCGCCATTCCAGCTTCAACTTCCATGAGTACCAGTCCGGCATCCCGGGTTTCGGCGTCATGAAGGTGTTCGGTGACGAGACCTTCACGCCGGGCGGCACCGGCTACAACATGCACCCGCACCACAATTTCATCATCATGGCCTTCGTGGCAAGCGGCGCACTCACCCACATCAACACGATCGGCAAGGTCGATGAGCTGCGCGAGGACGACTACTACGTCTTCTCCGCCGGCTCGGGTGGCAAGCACAGCGAGCTCAACATCGGCGAACAGGACCTCCATGTCGTTTATGTCTGGGTGCTGCCGGGGCAGCTCCTGGCGCCGCCGTCCTACCGGCGTGGCCGTTTCGATCGCGCGGCCGGCGCCAACCGCATCACCTGCCTCGTCGGCGACGAACAGGGCGCGCTGCCGATCGGCCAGACCGTCAAGGTTTCGCGGCTGCTGAGCGACGCCGACCGGACGCACGTCTATCGGCCGGCGAAGGAAAACGGCGTCTACGCCTTCGTCCTGGAGGGCGACGTGGAGATCGCCGATGCCATCCTGACGCGCCGCGACAGTCTCGCTCTCGAGGACGAGGACAAGCTCGAGATCAAGGTCCGCGCCGCCGGCACGGACATTCTGCTGGTGGAAACGAAACTCTGACGCGGTCATTCACAAGCGCCGCACGGCGATCCGCGCGAAAAGGTGCCATTTGGAGTTTTCCACGAAGACCCGCAGGTAGATCTGCTCGGGCTTCGATCCCGACTGATGCTCAAGCAGGAGCTGCACCGGCTTGTCGGTTTCGTAGAAGGCTTCGAACAGGCTGGGCACGAGGTTGGCCGTGCTCGGGCTGCCGATGCAGATGACGCTGGGATCGCTGTTGGGCAGCCCCCGCATGTTCGCCGGATCGATGGCGGCATCGGGGTCGAAGCGGCGAAGCCGGCAGTATCCCGCCGACGCCGGTGAGCGCGGCACGATCGTCTCCGGCGGGTCGTCCTTGGTGAAGTAGGCGACCGCGGAAAGACCGGAAACATGGTAGGCGCCAGGCGCCAACGTCACGATTCCCGTCGTGAAATCGCATTGGATGGCGCTGCCCTTGTGGACGTCGGTGTCGGTGAAGACGCGCCGGTTCCAGCCGGGCGTCGCCGGCTTGGAGGCAGGCGAGAGTTCGGTGAAGACCGCGTAGTCGGCCGGTGGGGACATCGCTAGAGCGCCCGCTTCTTACTGCTGATGACGCCGCTCGCAATGCCGTGCCATTCGATGGTGCCCGAGAGCCGCGAGTGCTCGATCTTAGGGCAGCGGTTCATGACCACCATGAGGCCGGCTTTCTCGGCCCGCTCGGCTGCCGCGTCATTGCGCACGCCGAGCTGCATCCACACCACCTTGGCGCCGTGCTTGATCGCCTCGTCGGTGATCGGGCCGGCAGCCTCGGAATTGCGGAAGATGTCGACCATGTCGACCTTCTGCGGCAGTTCGTCGAGCGAGCTGAAAACCTTCTGGCCCATGATCTCCTGGCCGGCAGCGGCCGGGTTGACCGGAAGGATCTTGTAGCCGCGGTCCAGCAAGTACTTCATTGCAAAATAGCTCGGACGATTCCAGTTGGCCGAGGCGCCGACCATTGCGATGGTCTTGGTGTCGCGCAGGATCCGGCGCAGGTAGGCGTCGTCGTAGCGGTCGTGATTCACGGCGGACTTAAGAGTGGACATGGTGGGGGGAGTATACATGGCGCAGCCGATGCTGTTCGAACCGATTTCCATCCGCGACGTGACGCTGAAGAACCGCGTCGTGGTGGCGCCCATGCATCAGTATTCGGCCGTCAAGGGCTTCGCCACCGACTGGCACCTGATGAATGCCGGCCGCTATGCGGCGGGCGGCGCGGGCCTGGTGATCATGGAATCGACCAAGGTCGAGCGGCGCGGCTGCGGCACGGTGGGCGACCTCGGCATCTGGGATGACAAGTTCATCCCCGGCCTCAAGCGCTGCGTGGAATTCATCCGCCAGCACAATTCGGTGCCCGGCATCCAGCTTGGCCATTCGGGCCGCAAGGCGCGGCGCTTCCGGCCCTGGGAAGGCGGCGCGCCGCTCACGCCCCAGCCCGAGATCGACGACTGGGACCAGTGGGAGCTGGTGTCGTCGAGCGCCAAGAATGCGCCCGAGACCGATCCGACGCCGCGGGCGCTGACGCGAGACGAAATCCCGCAAGTCATCGAGCGCTGGGGCCAGGCGGCGCGGCGGGCGCATGAGGCGGGCTTCGACGTGCTCGATATCCATGCCGCGCACGGCTACCTGATTCACCAGTTCCTCTCGCCGTTCTCCAACCTGCGCAACGATGAGTATGGCGGCAGCGAACTCAACCGCATGCGCTTCTGCATCGAGGTCGTGGAATGCGTGCGCACCTACTGGCCGGCCAGCAAGCCGTTGTTCGTGCGCTTCTCCGTCGAGGACGATGCCGGTTGGGGCCCTGACCAGAGCGTGGCGCTGGCGAAGATCCTGAAGCCCAAGGGCGTCGACGTGATCGACTGCAGCTCGGGCGGCATGCGCGGCTCGCCGGTGGTGAGCGCGGGCCCGGTGACCTACGGCTATCAGGTCCCCTATGCCGAGCGGCTGCGCTGCCATGCCGACATCATGACCATGGCGGTTGGCCTGATCGTGCATGCCGACCAGGCCGAGCAGATCCTGCAGGAGGGCAGGGCCGACCTGATCGCGCTTGCCCGCGAGCTTCTCTACAATCCCAATTGGCCGATGGATGCCGCGCAGAAGCTGGGCGTCGACCGCCAGTTCGGCTCGGTGCCGCCGGCGCAGGCCTACTGGCTTGCCAAGCGCGCGCAGTCGGTGAAGAGCGTCGTGCCGTCGACCTTCATGAAGGGCATGAACGTCGAATGAGGTGATGTTGTCATCTTCAGTGCAGGCAGTGATTGTCGATTTGCTGCAGGACAGCGTCTAGCATCGTCGCTCCACGAGTAGAGTACGCAGCGCATGCCGACGCTTGAGAATTCGACGTTCCTCGATCTGACGAGTTACGGCACGACAACGGCGACCACTGTCGAGGCCGCTTTTCAAGTAACGGGGACGCCGGCTGTCAGCGACGTCAACGTCGCCTTCATCCTGCCGCGGGCCAACGACCCGACGGCGCTGCTCACCAGCAACTGGGCGACGCGGCAGACGACGCTCGAGCAGCTCAAGGACAACGGCACCTTGTGGTCGACCTATGGCGCCACCACGAGCGACTACAACAACGCCTATTCGATCCTGTCGAGCCACGGCACCATCATCGGCAATGCCAGCGGCAGCGACGGCTACGTCACCTCGCAGGAATCGCGGACCATCTGGGTGAAATTGACGGCGCCGCAGTTCGAGACCCTGTTCAGCGCCCAGCCCTATCAGGCCGGCGATCTCTACTACTGGAACGGCAACCTCTCGGTGCCGAGCGGCCTCAAGGTGGCGGGACTGTGGTTCGATACCGCGCCGTGGTTCGGCACGCCTCCGGCCGTCTCGGACCTGTCCAACGGCGCCAGGGCCGTCCTGCACGACGGCCCGCAAAGCATCGGCAACTACATGTCGACAAACAGCGGCACATTCGCCGGCGACATGGCCCAGCACTTCTACGACTTCCCGCTGGCGGGGAAGAACGTCGCGACCAGCACGGTGGGCCTGATCGAACCCGGCATCGGTGACGCCATGCCGGGCGCCAGCCCGACTTTTCAGGCGGCCCTGACCGCCTTTCGCCACGCCGCCGGCATCTCTACCCCGGGCGACTACTATCTGGTCGGCAATGCGAGCGGCCAGAGCTTCAGCGAAGGCAACAACGTCGAGCGGTCGCTCGATGTCGGCGTCGTCGCCTCCGCCGCGCCAGGCAGCAAGATCGGGCTCTATACCGGCTCGGGCTTCACCTTGCCCTCGCATGCCAACGATTTCACCTCCTTCCAGGCGGCCTTCTGGGACACGGTGAACAATCCGGCGGTCATCTCATCGTCCTTCTCCATCGTCCAGCAGACTGCTCCGGGTTCGGTGTTCGCCAACGCCGTCAAGGAGCTGTTCATCGATGCGGCGCTGCGCAACGTCACGATGGTTCAGGCCAACAACGACTTCGGGTCGAGCTGGGGCATCGCGACCGGGCTTGCCAACCAGGCCGTCAATTCGAGCTCGCCATTCATGCTGCTGGTCGGCGGCACGTCGCTCACCACCATCGCCGCGGCGCCCTTCGATCCGACCGTCGCCGACGAGCCGTCGGCCGGGCAGTCGCTCTACGGCCTGGCGATGGCCGGCGATCTTTCGACGCTCTGGCGATTGGTCGAGGGCGGCCTCACCAGGCTGCCGGGCAACGCGCCGGCCGTACAGGACAGCCAGGATGTCTTCCTCGAGTCGGTATGGAATTCCTTCGTGCTGTCGGACGGCCATCGCACGCCGAACCTGGGGGCGAGCGACGGCGGTGTCGACACGACGCAGCCCACGCCCTGGTACCAAACGGCGTTCGGTCTCACGCCGACCAGCGTCAACCCGTCCCACGGCACTGGTCGCGGCGCGCCCGACGTCTCGGCGGATTCCGGCGGCAACATGTTCTATCTGGCGCCTGCGGGCGACATGCTCGGAGTGGGGCGCACCGACGGAACGAGTGCGGCAACGCCGCTCTGGGCGTCGCTGATGGCGGAGATCGACACCATCTTCCAGGACCAGGGCCTGCCGCATCTCGGCTTCGCCAACGACCTGTTGTACATCGCGAGCGCGATCGCACCGGCCTCGTTCAACGACATCGTGTTCGGCAACAATGTCACATCGTACATCCGCGGCGGAACGGACCCGATCATCGACGACAAGGGCAATCCCATCACGCTCACCGGCCTCGGCTACTACGCCGGGCCGGGCTACGACCTGACGACGGGACTGGGGTCGCCCGACGGCACGCTGCTGGCGCGCGCGCTCACCGCCGTCGCCCATTCACAGATGTCCTTCAGCTCGAGCCCCGACATGCTCGATGCCGACGGCTCCGGTTGGCTAAGCGGCGCCGACCAGAGCCTGATGTTCCAGACGATGTCGGTATCGGGCGCCAACGTGGGCATCGATATCGGCACGGCGGCTTTCGGCTTCTCGAGCGTGGCGTCCGGCACTTACGCCTGGACCAGCCGGCTGGCGCAGCAGGTGCTGCAGTCCGACTTCGATCCCAATCTCGTGCGCCTGTTCGACAAGCAGGCGCAGGGCTGGGTTGGCCAATCCGTCCTCGAGGCGGGGGAGCACCTGTCGGTCTCGATCAACGCCCAGGCGACGGTGGCGCTGCAGGCTTCGATGACCAGTCCGTTCGACTTCGCCGACTTCACCTCGGCGAACGGCGCCGTGCGCGTGGCCCGTGCGGTGGCGGTCGCCGAGACGGC
>Ga0137375_10010671_pt1 | contig 10867 bp, 20 predicted proteins | sample SagtaG_24_FD_104936 | JGI IMG/M metagenome (GOLD analysis project Ga0137375, IMG submission 104936) | Vadose zone soil microbial communities from Sagehorn Ranch, Mendocino, California, USA - Sage1_R_113_16 metaG | ecosystem: Environmental > Terrestrial > Soil > Vadose zone | place: USA... | reverse complement strand
CCTTTGTGCCGCCTAACGGTCACTTCAGCTTAGCAATCAAGCGATAGATGGCAATTAGAATTCCGAATCCCACGTACGTCCCCAACAACGCAACAAGCATTAGTTTCGCCATCTCGAAGCTTATTATTTTCATTTCCGACAGAAAAATAATGATGCCAACGAGACCAGTAAACGAAGCGGCGATGCCAGCGACGGCTTTTAACGTTCTACTTCTTGGCATAGATTATCCGGGGTCTCTTGATGACGCCTAATGGGACTATGCCGCCTGAACCAAGCTAACCGGCGCCGAACGGACGGCGCGCCAGCTCCGCCGGCGAGGCGTTCGGGTCGAGCGAGAGATTAGGCGTCATCGTGCCGAAGCTTACTTGCTTTTCAGGTGGAACCAAACCCGGTTGGTTCCTAATCCTTCGGAATAGAAAGACCCGGGCGCTCATCGTCCCACGCCATCGCGCTCATCTTCCAGCCGACCGGGGTAACTATGAACTGCGTTGAGATCATGCCTCGCGATTCGAAGGCGATGCCCTTCATTGCGCCGGATTTCGCGTATGCGCTGAAGCGATGCGCTACGTTTCCGAAGATCTCCGTGGTCTCCGACAGCTCCACTTCGCGGAAGCGCGTCAGCTCGCCAGAATGGACCAGCGCCTTGCGCGGCTCGATGAACTGACGGACGGTGGATATCTCCGGAGTCGAGGCAGTGTTCTTGATGAGCAGACCAGTTTCGATGAAGAGCGCATATATGTTCTCGTACGGAGGCATTTGACCTGCTTCGAAAGATACCGCTTGAAAGAACTCGGCTGTGAGCCGATCAAGCTCGGCTTTGACGGCATTACGGGTCGGCTGGCTCATGTGTCACTCCTGCGCGAAGCGCATTCTGAACGGTGCGCACTACGTCTTGTCTGATGCCCGACGAATGAAGCTAACCGGCGCGCTGCGCCCACGCTATTACGCAATCACCGAATCTTGGCGAAGTCGCCGTGCCGACCGAGGCCGTCCTTGAAGCGGCTCGCACCCGATACGCCGTCCTCGATCAGCGCCTCGCGTCCGTTGTACCATTCCTGGATCAACGCCTCGCGTACGCTACGCCCGTGACTCTTGATTGCGGAGCGTCGATCGGCGCGCACGCAAACCTGCGGGAAGCGTGCGATTTCCTGTGCCAGTTCCTCCGCTTTTTCGCGGGCGCCCCCTTTGGGAGTGACGTATTCGCACAAGCCGATGTTCAAGCACTCCTCCGCTGGTACTTTTCGCCCCGTGAGAATGATCTCGAGTGCGCGACCCTGGCCGACGATCCGGGGCAACCGCACGGTTCCGCCGTCAATCAGCGGTACTCCCCAACGACGGCAATAGACGCCGAAGTAAGAATCCTTCGCCATCACTCGGAAATCGCACCATAGCGCCAGTTCCATGCCGCCCGCGACGGCAGGGCCCTCGATTGCTGCAATGACCGGCTTGTCCAGCTCAAGCCGAGAGGGCCCCAGCGGTCCGCGCGGAATTTCGCCGCCATTGCCACGCGGCCGTGCAGGGGGAATATCGAGCTCCCCGAGCGGATAGTCAGTGTCGAGCGTACTAACGTATTTGAGATCCCAGCCCGCGCAAAACGCACCGCCCGCGCCATGGAAGACCGCAACCGAAGCATCTTTATCGGCATCGAATTCAAGAAAGGCGGTTGTCAGCGCATCCGCACTCTTAGGATCCATGGCATTACGGGCTTCAGGCCGGTCGTGAATGACTGTCCATACGGCTCCGTTTTTCTCAATTCTCACTGCCATATTGGATATCCTCCTTACTCTGTAAAATCCTATGCACAAACTTGGCGCCGTGCCGAACCGAGGCGGGCCCGTCCGCCCCGAATGACATCAGGCCTCCGATATCCGCAAACGCGCGCGGGGGTCGAGGCCGTCGGCAAACGGTACTTGATCGCCAAATCTGTCACAGGTTTGATGCCTGTCGGGCGACCGGCGAGCTGAACTTGTTCAAGCATCGCCTTCGCGTATACAGGATTTGTGGCGTGGCCCAATACGCCCACGCACCGCACGGACGGCAGCATATCCCGGAACAGTTCGACACTTTTTCCATTCGATGCGGCAGCCATCACAGACACGCCGGTAATGTTTCCGCCGGGCCTCGCCAGGCTTGCGACGATGCCGGTTTCGACAGGGTCTCCTGCCAATATTACGATGGGGATCTCGCGTGTTGCTTGCTTCGCTGCCAGCGCGCAGGGGACGTAGAGTGCCACGATCACGTCGACGCTGAGACGGACCAGCTCGGCTGCAACGCCGCCGGCAAGGAGTCCGGGTTGAGCGAAAGGTTAAGCCGCACAACGCTCTTATGGGAAGAACTCGGACCGAAGGAATGATTTCGTGCCAGGCCGACCATAAATGTGTAGCGTCACCCGGCCGCGCTCAGCCGGGATCGACAGATCGAACGCCAGGAACGGACAGCACAGCCGTTCTAGGGCGACCAGCTCGCCAAGCCGAGAGAGCACGAGAGGGTCATCTGGAATGACGACGCGATAGCCTTGGTCGGTTTCCTGAGCATCGCGAAATATACGCCTGAACTCTGCGAGAAGGGCCTGTTCGCGCGTCCGCTGAGCAGAAGATAGCGCCCCGAAGTCGCAGGCAATCGGAGGAACTGTCGGAGCCAACATCAAGAAATCTCCATCGCCCTGCGGCCTAACGAACCAAGCTAACCGGCGCCGAGCGGACGGCGCGTAAGCGCCGCCGGCGAGGCGTCCGGGTTGGGCGAGAGGTTAGGCACCATGCACGGCCCGACGAAAATAGACGACCCGCTCCGTTTCCTCGAACCCAAGCGCCAAGTGCGTTGCATGCGCTGTGACGTTCTCGATTGGCGAATCGGACGCGAGCTCGCTGCAACCTTGGGCCGCCGCCCAGCGCTCGACTTCGGCGACGAGCGCGCGCGCCATGCCTTTACGCCGCGCAGATGGATCAACGTACAATGCCTCCAGAAAAGCGACCGGCGAGGTACTTGTACCGTTGACATAGTCGACTCGCTGCGACGCCTCAACGAAGCCCAGCGCAGAGCCATCAGGCGCGGAAGCAAGGCGCACGCAATGCCCGCGCGCCAGGGCGTCAGCCATGTAGCGTAGGTGCTCGGACTCAGTTCCGTCAGGCCACAACCGTGAGCGTAGCGATAGCCAGGCGAGATCCGTGGCGCTCGCGGGAGGGACGATCTGCATGGTGCCTAACGAACCTAACGAACTAAGCTAACCGGCGCCGAGCGGACGGCGCGTAAGCGCCGCCGGCGAGGCGTCCGGGTTGAGCGAGAGGTTAGGCAGCATGCTCATTGAGTGAGCACGCCGCCGAACGCAAGGCGGCCCGCTGCGGCGGGCGCGTACTCGATATGCACGCAGGTGGCTGGACGCCCCACAGTCTGGGCGACTGCGCTGGCGAGCGCGGCGACCTCGCGCTCGAGCTCCGCGCGCTGCAAAGCTTGCCGCTTGAGTATGGTGACGAAAACTGGCAACTCGGCAGGATCGAGAGATACGCCATTCTCCGCATATTGATCGCGTGCAATAGAGCGAACGCGAACCCAAGTCTGCCCGGGAGGCGACTTTAGCGCGCCGCCAATCGCATCAGCAAGCGATTGTGCAATGTTCTGCGCCATTGGCTCGTCTGCGCCAGTGACAACCTCGACAGTTACGATTGGCATGTTACCTAACGAACCAAGCTAACGGGCGCCGAGCCGACGGCGCGCAAGCGCCGCCGGCGAGGCGTCCGGGTTGAGCGAGAGGTTAGGTGGCATGGGGATGAACGCACAAGATTCTAGGAGTGCCGCAGTCCACCTAAAGCTGCCTTACGGATTGATCGCTTCCACTATCTGGTCGGAATTTTCTGACACTCAGTTGTGAGCAGGTTCAGGCATAGCATGCAGGTAGCTGTAAAGGCTGGCAATCTCTGAATCCGTGACGTGCGACAGATTATTGCGAGCCTGCCTGCTCATCGCACCAAGTTCTCTCTCCGAGGGCGGTTCCTGTCCGTAACAACCGAGTGAACGCCTCCAGGGAATAGGAAGCCACCACCTTCAGGTCCGGGCTTGTGAAATCCGGATTGGCGGCACCGCGCAGGCTCGTCCCATGGCACTCGGCACAAATGGTTCGCGCGAGATACCGTCCAAGCTGCGCCTCTTGATTCGTCGCCTCGGGCGGCGGCACGGCATCAGCGATGAGCTGGGCCACGGTCTTGAATTTTCCGGTAACGAGGCCAAGGCGCCCGAGCGGACCTACCGAGACACTCGGACCGGGCCCGGAGACGAGTGGCAAGCTCTTTAGAAAGGCGATGATGCGGCCGAGGTCTGCGTCCGTCATCGCGGTGAATGCCTCCCCCGGCATGACGACCACGCTGCGGCCGTCCGGGCGGACTCCGTTGCGGACAATGATGGCGATCTGCGCATCGCTGTATTGACGAACGGAGGCCGTGAGATTCGGCGCGACGATTCGCGCGATCATCGGATCGTCGAACAACACGTGACCTTCGGCCTCCTTGCCATGACAGTCATGGAAGCAGCCGCGCACGGTGGCGAGCCGACGCCCCTCTCGGATTGAATCCGGGTCGGTCGGAATCGCCAGCGCGACGGCGGGGACCTCATAGGTGCGTCGCAGGATGCGTTCGGAGAGCCCGTAGACGACCGCGTACCCGATGATGCTCAATCCGACCACACCGCCAACAGTTATGCCGATCCAGCGCAGCAGGCGGCGCATAAATCCTCTACCTCCCGGCAACTGGCGGAGTTTGATCGCAACCCGACGCTTGGGTCCGGTGCATTGACGGCTTGGGCGTCATCCGTGCGTCACACGACGAGCGAATCTAAGGAACGAGCTTCAACCGGGCTCCATTCCGATTTTCTTGATGATCGGGCCCGCGTCAGGCGCGGTAAGGAACTTCACCAGCGCCCTGGCTGCGTCCGGCGCCGGCGCTGCCGCGTGCAGGCCTGCGGAATAGACAGTTACGCTTTGAATTTCGGCTGGCAATGGTCCGAAGTAGTCGATGCCCTTCACGTGTAGAAGTTCGCTGATCTGCTGGAAGCCGAGATCAGCCTCCCCGCGCGCTACCAACTCGCCCACTTGAACACCGGAGGCGGGTTGCCTCACCTTGTCTTTGATCTGATCGGTGATGCCCATTTTCTTGAACAGATCCGCAACATAGAAGCCGCTCGGCCCCGAAGAATAAGCAACAGAATTGGCTGCTAGCACTGCCCGCTTGACAGCCTCACCCGAGGAAATGTCCGGTTTCGGCAGACCGGTGCGCACTGCAATGCCGACACCGGACTTGGCGAAGTCTGCTCGGCTGCCTGAGACCAGCTTTCCCTCTAGAATCAGCCTGTCGATGTTGGGAGCCGCGATGATGACGATGTCGACCACCTCGCCGCCACTGATCCTCTTGGCGACCTCTTCAGTACCTCCCCAGATGGTCGTGACTTTGTGTCCGCTCGATCTCTCGAAGGCCGAGACGAGCTCGAGATAAGCCTGCTTGACCGCGTTCGCCGTCATCACCTTGACTTCGGCCGCTTGTGCCGCGTCGATGCCGATCATCGCTGCGATCAACAGCAGAAACGCCGCTCTTAATTGCACCGGCACAGTAATTCTCCTTTGATCTCGAAGTGAGAAAGGCTACGAATGTTCATCGAGCGGCGCGTCGCGTCGATATTGATCCGCAGCTCGGTCAAGTGTCGGCTCATGAAATGATGCCCAACGGACGAAGCTAAGCGGCGCCGAGCGGACGGCGCGTCAGCGCCGCCGGCGAGGCGTCCGGGTTGAGCGAGAGGTTAGGGGTCACCTTGTGTCGCCCTCTGAGGTTGCCGAGCGTAGCTGACCGTCAAGGCTTCCCATACGTGTCCATCAGGCTCGCTCCAGTACACGATGCGGCCGCCGTGCTGCGTGTTGACTTGCATGTCTACTGGACCGTGCGGGGTACTTCTGTACTCGACGCCGCTGGCCCTGAGTCTTGTCACGATGGCGTCGAACTCGGCCTCGCTCACGCGAAAGCAATAGTGTTGGACGGGAAAGGGTCCATCGGCTTGGTCGAAGTCGAGGGTCAAGCCTTCGTTCACATAGACAGGGCAGAACGGACCTACTCCGGACTCTGCCCAGGGGACGCCGAGGACGGTAGCGAGCAGTTCCGCCGCAGTTTTCCTGTCCCGGGCTGGAACTATCGCGTGATCGAGTTGAACGCTCATCGTGGGTACCTGTGTCGTGAGCCATCGGTGAGGGCGAATCGCTGGTGATGCGTCACTTGTGTGCCGCGCCCGAATCGAAGATCACGATCTCCTGGCCGACCTCTACTTCGCCGTACTTGAGGCCGCCAGCGCGCTCGTATACGTGCAGGACAGCACCGGTAGTGGTCTGTTGCGTGTCGACAAGCCGGAAGCTGCCCGGGATTGTGCCTTCGCCGAACAGGTGCTTGCCGGCACCGATAACCACAGGGAACAGCCAAATGCGAAGCGTATCGATAAGATTGTGCTTGAGTAGGGTTTGGAGGAGGTCGCCACTGCCGTGGACCTGAATCTCGCCACCTTCCTGTATCTTGAGCTTCGCGACCTCCTCGGCAACGTCACCCTTGAGCAGGTGGGAATTGTTCCAGTTGACCTTATCAAGCGTCCGCGAAGCGACGAACTTCGGCCGGGTGTTGAGCGCCGTGGCAATCTCGTCCGCCGGGTCGGTGGACTTTGGCCACGAAGCTGCGAAGATCTCATACGTTTTGCGGCCGAGCAGGAAGGCGCCGGCTCGCTTGGTCCACTCAGTCATGATTTCACCAAACTTCTCGTCAAAATAGGGGACTAGCCAGCCGCCGTGCCGGAAGCCCCCTTCGCGGTCCTCGTTGGGGCCGCCGGGCGCCTGCATGACGCCATCGAGAGTCAGGAAGGTTCCCACAACCAGCTTTCTCATGTTCTTCTTCTCCTCTACGAAGGTTTCGCTGAAGCCTAACGAACGAAACTAACCGGCGCCGAGCGGGCGGCGCGCCAGCGCCGCCGGCGAGGCATCCGGGTTGAGCGAAAGGTTAGGCGTCATTGTTACGTGCTCGCTTCAACGAGCCTCGCAAGTTTCTCGAGCGCCATTCGCCAACCCGCTTCGTTATCGGCTGGCTCGACGCCAGGAGGCAGGTTGTCGTGAACGCCCAGCACATCGGTGCCGCCGCCTGCATCCGAAAGCGTGAACGTGACCGTCATCTCGCCGCGCATTTCGGCATCGGCAGTCTCGAACTCCATGACTTCGACTACCTGCTCGTTTGGCACCAGCTTGACGAAGTGGCCATGGTACGTGTCGGTGTGCGCAGTGGTCTTGCCGGTACCTTTAGGCGTGTTGTAGGTGAGAGAAATGCGGAACGAACCACCTTCGCGAGGTTCGAACGCGTGTACGTGGCTAGTCATGCCATTCGGCACCATCCAGATCGCGACCGCGCGCGCATCGACAAGCGCACGATAGACGCTTTGCCGAGACGCGTTCACGTGTTGACGCAGCTGAGTGGAGGTCACAAGACGAATCTCGCTGCCGTAAATGTCGACGCCTAACGAACGAAGCTAACCGGCGCCGAGCGGACGGCGGGCAAGCGCCGCCGGCGAGGCGTCCGGGTTGAGCGAGAGGTTAGGCCCCAATCTGTACGGCCTCGCTAGAGACGAGACGGACCCTTGGTCCGAAACTTGAGATGTTGGTCAGAGTGGCGTTGTGATGCTGAATCACTTGGCGAGGAGTCAGGTAGCCATTGCCTTCGGTAGTGTGTGCGTCTTCGATCAAGATGACCGGGTAGCCAAGCGCAAGAGCTCTGCGAGTGGTTGTGTCCACACAGAACTCGGTGTGCATACCGCAGATGATCAGATCAGTTATGGCGCCTGCCTGCAGGGTGGCTTGAAGGTCTGTCCGTAGAAACGAGTCTGGAGTGGTCTTTCGGATGCGAAGGTCAGACGGTTCAGTGTGTAACCCCTCCGCAAGTTGCCATGCGTGGGTGCCAAACTCCAGATATCCGGCTTCTGACTCATGCTGGATGAAGATCACCGGGATACCCGCCGCGCGTGCTTTGGCTGAGACCCGATTGATTCGACCGATGACATCTGCTGCTTCGAAGGCGCTGTGTTCGCCTTCGCATAAGCCTTGCTGGACGTCGATGATGAGAAGTGCCTTTTTCATGGTGGAGTCCAGATCGAGCTGCGTTTGGGGCCTAACGTAGAAATGAGCGGCGGCCTAAGGCCATCCGCTCGATTGCCGGGTTGGGCGTCACGATATTGGAGCCAAAAGGTTTGCGTCCCGCGCGAGGACCCACGAGCCAGTCGCCTGTTTGCGAAGAATGGACAGTGCGCTTCCCGACCGGACCTTCGCGTCGCCGCCTGAAAGCGGGACGACCCGTACATTTAGGTCGGTCCAACAGTACGCCAGACTTCCCGAGACTTCGACTTCCCGGACTTCGCCTGTTGATTCGATGCGATGCTGGGTAAGAAGAGCGCGAAGAACGCGCTCGAACGAACTGCGGCCTTTCATGGGCGGTTGACCGGGAACCAGGAAGACAACGTCGTCGGCCATGAGACCGAGGATGATGTCGACGTCACCTGCAGCAGTTGCCCTGTGCCAACGCGCAACAAGATCGCGAATGGCTTGTTCTTCAGTGCTCATGGCAGTTCCCTATGTGATGCCTAGCGAACGAAGCTAACCGGCCGCGAGCGGTCGGCGCGCAAGCGTCGCCGGCGAGGCGTCCGGCTTGAGCGAGTGGTTAGGGCGCGACACGGGTGGTGCCTTGGTGAAAGGTCAATTGCCAGCGACCATCGCGATGTGTCCAGATTGAGCTTCGTAACGATTCGACGGTTTCATTAAGCGTCTCATTTCGCCGGGTTGCCCGATAGGTGGCAAGCACTACGTTCTCGGCGAGCGCGACGATGTGAAAGTCTGTAAGGGACCGTCGATACGTGGCTTTGCGTTGGAGCGCATCAATAACTTGTGCTTTGCTGTATGCGGCGCCATCAGATGCGAATTCAGTGAAGTCATCCGCAAGCAATGCTTCAAGAGCGGGACGCGATCGTCGTACATCGGACTGCAGCAACTGTTCTTCCAGTTTTCGAATATCGTCCCGCAGCGATAGTGCGAGTTCCATGGCGCGCCCTAACGAACCAAGCTAACCGGCGCCGAGCGGACGGCGCGCCAGCGCCGCCGGCGGGGCGTCCGGGTTGAGCGAGATGTTAGGGGGCATGATCTAGGAGATCACACGCTAGCTGCGGCGGCCATTTCGCTACGGGCACGTGGTCGTGTAGGACTGAGGCTCCGGAACACGCCCGGCGAGAATGCTTTCGAGAACCACGGGATCTCGGATCTTGATGTATTCCACCAACCCCGGCTCGTTGTCGCTCGCGCGAAGATTTCGAGACACAAGCGCGAGTTGCAGTTTTTTCAGCTCTCTGGTTTCCGTCAACGCTGCTTCGTAGCATTTTTGCACCAGCATCGATTCGAGCCGCTCATAGAACTTGTAATGACCGAATGCGAGCATCGCCTGCGCGGATGCCAGACTGCGATTGTCCTCCGTCCGCTGTGCCGGCACTCCGTATCGCAGCGCGACCGCCGCCGCGGCGAAGGCGGTAAGTATGATCAATATGACCCAAAACAACGTTGATCGAATCATAGCTGGGTCAGCCGGTTCACGATTGCCCCCTAACGAACCAAGCTAACCGGTGCCAAGCGGACGGCGCGCCAGCCCCGCCGGCGAGGCGTCCGGGTTGAGCGAGAGGTTAGCCGTCATTTGCTTTGGCTAGGTGCGAGGTGATAAACGCAGACCAGATTTGATCGGGCTTCCATACCGTGCGCATCAAGCTGAACGCATCTTCCTCGGCCCATCTGAGCCGCAGCACGCGATAGAGCCCGACAAAGGCCGTGACGCGCATGTTTGCGGCGCAATGGATCCATACGCGACAGCCGGAGTTTCGATCCATCGCGTCAAAGAACGCTAGCAAGTCTCCTTCCCTCGGTGCGCCAAACTGCACCGGTATGTGGACATAATCGAGGCCAAGCGCTCTTACCGATGCGGCCTCATCGGGCAAAGAGTAGCGCGGATCGTTGTGTAGCGCGAGATTAACTACAACGTTGTAGCCGGCGGCCGCGATTGCGCCAAGTTGCTCTTCGGTAGGTTGGCCGGATGTGGCTAGATCCGGTGCAGCCTGACGAAAGTTGTACACGTCGTGAACGGACAAGGACGACATGACGGCTAACGAACCAAGCTAACCGGCGCCGAGCGGACGGCGCGTAAGCGCCATCGGCGAGGCGTCCGGGTTGAGCGAGAGGTTACGTGGCAGCGCTTGATTCTGCCACGCTGCTTCTTGGATAGTGCTCAAGGCCTTCATTTAGACTCTCCCAGGCAACTTTGTGCTCGACCCAGATCTCCTTTGTGGGTGGAAAATCATCGGGACAGTCGAGCGTTGTCGTTGTCACGTCAATCTTGTCTTGGCGAGAAGCATGTTGATAAGTGAGCGGTGTGCCGCAGTTGCCACAGAATGTGCGCACGACAGGCGGCGACGAACGGTAACTGTTTGGTTGCCCCGACACAAACGCGAACTGGCTGGCCGGAAAAACCGCCCAGGCGACGGACGGAGCACCACTCGCCAAGCGGCAACTGTGGCAATGGCAAAGCGCTCGGGCCAGCGTTTGACCCGTGACTCGATAGCGAACCGCGCCACACAAACACCCGCCCTCAATAGCAGCGCTCGTCATAGTCTGTTCCCAGAAACAGTTCAGCCATCAAAGGGCTCCTCCTCCTGCCACCTAACGCAGAAGTGAGCGGCGGCTGAAAGCCGTCAGCTCGACTGCTAGGTTGGGCGGCAGCGCGCTAGAACATGGAATTGCCATTGGCGGACTCGCTCGGCACGACTTGCAGCACGTCCCAAT
>Ga0137375_10010665_pt1 | contig 10869 bp, 6 predicted proteins | sample SagtaG_24_FD_104936 | JGI IMG/M metagenome (GOLD analysis project Ga0137375, IMG submission 104936) | Vadose zone soil microbial communities from Sagehorn Ranch, Mendocino, California, USA - Sage1_R_113_16 metaG | ecosystem: Environmental > Terrestrial > Soil > Vadose zone | place: USA... | reverse complement strand
GGCGGCCGCCGCCGCGGACCGTTCCGCCCGAATCGCCCGGCCGTGCTTGAGCCACGTCTCGATGATCTCGCGTTCTTCCTCATCCAGGCTGGCCCAGATCGCCTCTTCGCCGATTTTCGGCACCAGGCGATCGTAGCGGTCGAGCGCCTTTTCCGCCTGCACCACGTAGTAGGCTTGCATCTCGGTCGCCGTGTCAATGGCCGTCAGACCCCCGCCGATCACCACCGCCGGGAGCCGTAGCTGCAGGTTTGCCAGGCTATTCGCCTTGTAAGCGCCGGTGGCCTGCAGCCCCATGAGAAAATCGGAAGCCAGGCGCACGCCGCGCAGCAGGTTGTTTTTCATCGACACCAGCGTCGGCTTGCCGGCACCAGCGCCAATGGCCACATGATCGAAGCCCAGGTTCCAAGCGTCGTCGAGCGTCAAGGTGCCGCCGAAGCGAATGCCGTCGTACAGGCGAAACTTCTTGCGGCGCATCAGAAGGAGGTAATTAATATCCAGAAAGTTCTTGTCCCAGCGCACCGTGATGCCGTACTCGGAAACCCCGCCGAAACCAAGGATGACGCGGCGATCCAGCGGCCCGGTGACGTCGTTGATCTCCTTGATCGGCTGCGGTACGCGCCGCTTGGCGCCGCGCATGCGCACCGACAGCGGCTCGATGCGCAGCCCGTCGATGCCAACGACGCCGAAGCCTTCGTTGAGCAGATGGTGAGCCAGCGTGTAGCCCGCGGGCCCCATGCCGACCACCAGAATGTTCTTGCCGTTGTAAGCCAGCGGAAAGGGCCGGCGGAGGTTGAGCGGGTTCCAGCGCGCCAGCAGCGAGTAGATTTCAAAACCGTAGGGCAAATGCAACACGTCGGACAGGATGCTCGTTTCGATCTGCGGAATGTTCACCGGCGTCTGCTTCTGGTAGATACACGACTTCATGCAGTCGTTGCAAATGCGGTGGCCGGTGCCGGCGCACAGGGGATTGTCCACCATGATCATCGCCAGCGCTCCGATGCCGTGGCTCTCGCGCTTCAGCAGGTGCGCCTCGGAAATCTTCTCCTTGAGCGGACACCCCGTCAGCTCGATTCCCAGCGGATTTTTCTTCGCAGACCCGTCTTTCTCGCGCAACCCCTTGGAACAGGAATCCTTGTCGCGCGGGTGACAGATGATGCAGTAGTGCATCTCGCGCAGGGCTTCGCGCGGCGCCATGCGCTCGTCGGTGAGGCCAAAGCCGTCGCGGTGGCGCCGTCCCTCCGGCGGACCCTCGAACAGCGTCGGCAACTCCGGAAAGTTGAACTCGCGGGCCACCAGGTTGTCAAAATCCAGCTTTTCGGGATGCACAAAGGAGGCAAACTGGCGCCGCCGATCTTTCAATGCAGGGTGAAAGGCCAGTACCCGCGTCCAGGCCGAAACGTCGCGCAAACGCTCTTCGCAGCGCGCTGACTCCGCAGCGTCGCCCTGGCTTTTCGCGGTCGTTTGACGGTCGAGTAACTTGAGAACTACTTCGGCCAACTCGCGCTCCGGATCGTTGGCCCATTCGCCGCGCGTGAGGATTTCCGCCACCCGTTCCCGGTAACGAAACTCGACGTCGGCGATGTTCATAATCGCCATTTCTTGCGGGTCAGGAGGCGTTTTCAACACCACGCGATCCAGGAAGCGTTTCTTGAACTCGTAGACGGTCCGGTCATCGGAGGTGCGGCGATTCAGGGCGTTCACCTCCTTTTCGATGTGGAAAAGTCGGGCAAAGAAGCGATCGAGGTGCCTGGCCACGTCGATGAGCAGCGCCGTATCTTCCTTGCCCTCGCCACGGGCATACTCGGCGCAGCTGTGGTCGTAGCGCTCGGCGAGTGCCGGGTCGGCGGAGCGCAGTTCCTCGCGAAACACCTGGTAGAGAGCCATCAGGCGGCGGACGCGATTGAGGTCGGCGTAGCGAAAGCCCTCGATCCCCAGTGGGAAGTTCCACGCCGTCGCCATGCTCCGCGAACTGGACGGCAAATGCAGATTATTCATGGTCGATCCTGTCAACGATCTTGCGGGCGCGCGTTTCGTCTCTCGATGGCCTGAGAGTCTGCGGGAAACCCCTCCCCCCACCCCCTCCCCTACAAGGAGAGGGGGAGAAGAAAAGACGCCGTGAGGCTTGCTCCCCCTCTCCGTTGCGGGGAGGGGGTTGGGGGGAGGGGTTTCCCGCAGGCACTGAGCCGTTTCTAGTATACCGTGCCGCCGTGGCCGCCTATAAACTCACCAGGGAATCGTGTCCGCGCACGCCGACGGTGTGGCGGTTCAACCAGGCATCGGTGGTCTCTCAGCAAAGGCTCCGAATCATGATGAAGCGACTCGGGCTCTCCCTTGTGTGTCTTGCCGGCGCCCTGGCGGTCGCCCAGGCCAAGGACGACTACCAACTCGGTCCCGATTCGATGGAACAGGCGGGCGTGCCGAAGGGTGAAATCCACGAATACAAGAACTGGGAAAGCAGCGTGTTCAAGGGGACACTGCGGGATTGGTGGATCTATGTACCCAAGCAGTACGACGGCAAGGAACCGGCTTGCGTCATGGTCTTCCAGGACGGCGGCGGTTACAAGAACCCGAAGGGACAGTACCGCGCCACGACGGTGCTCGACAACCTGATCCACAAGAAGGAACTGCCGGTCATCATCGGCATCTTCATTAACCCGGGCACGTTCCCCGGCAAAGACAAGAAAAAAGGGGGCAGTAATCGCAGTTTCGAGTACGACTCGCTGACGCCGCAGTATGCCGAGTTCCTCGAAAAGGAGATTCTGCCGGAGGTGAGCAAGAAGTTCAAGTTGCGCCAGGACGCCGCCGGGCGCGGCATTTGTGGGGCTTCTTCGGGCGGCATCTGTTCCTTCACGGTCGCCTGGGAACGCCCGGATCTGTTCAGCAAGGTGCTCAGCCACATCGGCAGTTTCACGAACATCCGCGGCGGCGACCGCTATCCGGGCATCATCCGCAAGAGCCCGAACAAGCCGATCCGTGTGTTTCTCCAGGACGGCTCGAACGATCTCGATAATCCGGCAGGCCACTGGTATCTGAGCAACCTGCAGATGGAGGCGGCTCTCAAATTCAAGAAGTACGACTACAAGACGGTCTGGGGCGACGGCGGCCACACCGGCAAGCACGGCGGCGCCATCCTCCCCGATTCGCTGCGCTGGCTCTGGCGGGACACGCCTCCCGCCCCTGCCGCCAAGAGCGCCGAGAAGAAATAAGCATGCAAAGGACGTATTGTTCGTAGTCCCGCCTTCAGGCGGCAAGGTGTGTTCCGCCTGCAGGCGGGACTACGAACAGGAGGTCGCTTGAACTCCCACTAGACCGCCACCTTGGCGGTCGACAATTCCGGTGTTCGGCGTCGCCACTCCTTGGCCCAGAGGAAGGCAATCGTCAACAGGTCGCACGCGATATGGAAGTAGCGTGCCCCAGCCACATCATACTCCGGCAAGGTGGGCTCGAGTTTGGTGCGGACGCGCTGGATATCCGCCGCCTTCGGCCCGGAGGCCGGGTAGTCCTTGATGGCCAGAAGGATGGCGTGCCGCTCCTCCGCGGTCGTTTCAATGGCTCCCAGGTTCTTGTAGGCAAAGCCCGCATACAGGATGCTGATCAGGATGGTGGTCACCAGCTCCGGTCGCTGCCGGAAAGTGGAGAAACCCAACACGCCGCCAATCACGAGGACGTAAATCGTCCAGTACCATTGCAGCGCCGTCGAGCGCTCGAAGTACGCCTGGATCAACTCGCTGTAGTTCATGGAACCTCCCCAGAAGAGAAGGCGTGCTGCTCGGGACCGGCGCCGAGCCGGCAAGCTGAGTACGCCTAGCCAGTCACACCCTCGCCTCTTCATGTCTGAGGAACATCACCACTTCGCGCAATTCGTTGACTACCAGGTCGAGCGTGGCCATGGCCACGGCGAGCGGCGCGGCGTCAGCCCGCCGGTGTGGCTTTACCGGCGGGCTGACGCCGCGCCGCTCGCCCAAGGGTGACCTTGGCTTCGGGCGATAGTAGACCGTGAAGCCCATGAGTTCGCCTCCTCGCCCAGCGAACGAGCCAACTTCGGGAACCGATTCGCAGCGCGGCAACATACTCCCGCGCCGCCTTGGGCAGGTCAACCCCGACTGGTGGATTCCGCAGCGGGTCGTTGGTGTCCGTGAGAAGGTGATCGCCGTGGGGGGAGCGGATTCGCTGCGGCCGGATAAGATGATCTCTGCAACCCCTGCGTCAGGTCCAGACGCCCGAGCTTTCTCACAAGGTGCGTTATGGCGGACATTGTCCTGATCAACCCGCGCTTCGAGGTCTCCTACTGGGGTCTGGAACACGCCCTGCCCTTTTTCGGGAAGCGAGCCAACTTGCCCGTGGCTGCGCTTCCCCTGCTCGCCGCCCTGACCCCGCCGGAGCACACCGTCGCGTTGGTGGACGAGAACGTCGAGGCGATCGACTTCGACCGCGTGGCCCGGGCCAATATCGTCGGGGTGACGGGCATGAGCGTGCAGCGCTTTCGCATGCGCCAGATCCTCGGCGAGTTGAAGCGGCGTGGCGCCTTCACGGTGGTCGGCGGCCCGTGGGTCACGGTGCAGGAGGATTACTTCGGCCCGCTCGCCGACGCCATCTTTGTCGGCGAGGCCGAGGAGACCTGGCCGCGCTTCCTCAACGACTGGACACGGGGCCACCCCGCACGCCGCTACGAGCAGGCGGACCGCACGGACATGACGACCGTGCCGGTGCCGCGCTTCGACCTGCTGAAGATGGGGCACTACCTGTTTGGCAGCGTCCAGTTCTCGCGGGGCTGCCCGTTCCAGTGTGAGTTCTGCGACATCATCGTTACGTTTGGTCGGCGGCCACGACTCAAAACTGGTCCTCAGGTTCTTGCCGAACTGGAGGCCCTGCGCGCCCAGGGCGTGCGTGCGGCCTTCATCGTGGACGATAACCTGATCGGCAACAAACGCGCCATCAAGGATCTGCTGCGCGAGTTGGTGGCCTGGCAGCAGACCAACGGCTACCCGCTGGTGTTCTTCACCGAGGCGTCGCTGGACCTCGCCGAGGACGCCGAATTGCTGCGGCTCATGGCCGAGGCCAACTTCGTCAGCGTCTTCATCGGCATCGAAAGCCCCAGTGCGGAGTCGCTGCGCGAGACGAAGAAGTTCCAGAACGTGCGGGCGTGCGGCACCCTGGTGGAGCGCGTCCAGACCATCCAGCGGGCGGGGCTGGAGGTGTGGTGCGGCATGATCCTGGGGTTCGACCACGATGGCCCCGACATCTTCGAGGCGCAGCGCACCTTCCTGCGCGAGGCCCGCATCGCTCATGCGATGGTGGGCATGCTGCATGCCATCCCCAAGACGCCGCTGCACGCGCGGCTGGCCGCGGCGGGGCGGCTCGACCTCGCCGACGAGCCGGAATACGGCACCAACGTCGTCCCCCTGCGCCTGGGCCGGGCGGAGTTGCGCGACGGCTACGTGCGCGTGCTGAACGACCTGTACGAGCCGGAAGCCTACTTCGGGCGGCTGGAGGATCTGTACCTTGGCCAGCGGCAACCCTACGCAGAGGCGCGGGCCCGCTACTGGCGACGGCATCCCTGGCAGCGGCTCAAGGCGGAGGCACGACTGCTGGTGGGAGCGGCGGGGCTGTACGCCCGCCTGATGCGGCACGTACACGACGCGGGGCTGCGGCGGGAGTATCGCCGGCGGGTGTGGCGCTTGCTGCGTGCGCGGCGCGATCCCGCCTTGCTCCAGAACTACCTGATCAAGTGCGCCCTGCACTACCACCATTACACGATGGCACGGCAGATGGCCGCGGATCGGGGATCAATTCGCAACTCCTTTTAGAACCACCCTGGCGAGCGGCGCGGCGTGAGCCCGCCGGTGAAGCCCTCACCGGCGGGCTCACGCCGCGCCGCTCGCCATAAAGTTACAGCCACTAATCCAACTGCTCGTTGATGATGTCCCTGTCGGTCCCATCGGCGCCGAAGGCCCAGAACCAGTCCAGGTCAAGCCCGCCGGTCAGCTGGTCCGCGACGCCGTCGTCGATGACCGTCTGCGCGTTGAGAGCATAGGGCACCCCGAACCGCACCGCCAGCATCCTCTGCTGGTACGATCCCGCCTGCGACCACAGCGCCATCAGCGCGTCCAGGGCGTCGAGTTTGGCACTATCCTTGTAACTGCCGCCGACCAGGATGTCCTGACCGATGCCGCCGTCGAGCACGTCCTGGCCGATGCCGCCGATCAGGATGTCGCTGCCCGCGCCGCCCTGCAGGTTGTCGCTGCCAGCCCCACCGACCAGCACGTCGTTGCCCGAGCCGCCGCGTAGCGTGTCGTTGCCGGCCCCGCCGTAGGCAATCACGCCCAGCGTCGAGCCGGAGGCGTCGATGAGGTTGTTGCCGGAGAAGTCGAACGCGACGCCGCTGGCCGAGGGCACGCCGACCGGGGCGTCGTAGCGGCTGTTATCCTCCGGGCCGTCGCCGTAGAGCACGAGCTTCGAGGCCGCGCCACCGCCGCCGGTGACGATCAGCGTGTCGCTGCCGCCGCCACCGTAAATCTTTGTCCGACCGCCGGCACTGGCATCGGCGGCCAGCGTGCTCGCCACGGTGAAGGTGTCGTTGCCCGTGCCCAGCAGCACGTCCAGGTTCTCGATGGCGCTGTAGTTGATGCCGCCAGGGACGGGGATCAGTTGCGCCCCGACGTTGAACACGACCAGCCCCGACGTGCCCAGGCCCGACAGGTTCGTCGTGCTCAGCGTGCCGGCGTCGTTGCTCACACTCGTGTCGTTGTAGACCGTCACGGAATCCGTTTGCAGCGCCTCGTTGACGGGCGGAGCGGGGTTGGGCGGCAGGGCCGCGTTCTTCTCCGGCTGGAGCACGATTGCCGTTACGAGTGAACGATCTGCCCCCGCGAGGAGACCGCCCACGAGGGTCAGCGGGCCGCGCAACTTGCTGGTCGTGTGCGGCTCGATCGGGAACGGCTTCGCGTCTTGCTGGACGGGCACGAAGTTCGGATCGGCGGCGACATTGATGGTGACCGGCACATACCAGTCGGCCGGGCCGAAGGTGATCGTCTTCGTCTGGGCGTTGAAGCGGGCGTCAATGCTGGAGAGCAACGTCTGGCCGTCGCCGAGTAGCTGAATCGTGACGGTGCCTACGGGCGCTTTCGTCAACCGCACGCTGTAGCTGTCGCCCGGACCGTTCTTGACCACCAGCGTCGAGCCGTCGGTTTCGGTGACGAGGACGCCGGGGGTGTCGTCATCGACCACGGTCACTTCGAGCACCGCAGGTGCCGGCAGCACGAAGGCCGCATCGGTGCTGCTGGCCGTGTGCCGGATTGCCGAGATCATGCGGTTCTCGGGCACCGCATCGTTGACGGCGCTCACCTGCATCGTCACCGGCACGTTCCAGTTCGCGGCGCTGAAGGTAATGGTGCCGAGCACTGGGTTGTAGCGTTGGTCGGCGCTGGCCAGTGCGACCTGAGCGTCGTGGGTGAGGGTGACCGTCACCGTCTTGCCGGCGGCGGGCGCCTTCGTCAGCGCGACCGTGTAGCTGTCGGTGATGCCGGTCAGGAGGCTGCCTTCCAGGACCAGCGTCGAGCCGCCCGTCTGGGTGAGGAGCAGGCCCGGCGTGTCATCGTCGGCCACCGTGACCGCCACATCGCGGACGGGAACCTGGTTGAACTTCGCATCGGTACTGGCAACGCTGTGGCTGATGTTGACGCCGCGCTCGCCCTCGGCGAGGAGATCGTCGTCGGCCTTGACGAAGACCGTTTGCGGCAGGTTCCAGTTGGCCGCGGTGAAGGTCAGCACCAGGCCGCGCACGTAGTTGACGCCATCCGTCGAAACCAGGATCGTCTTGCCGCCGGCCGCCGCTTCCTCGGATGCGGACAGCGCCGCCGAGACGGTGACGTAGACCGGGGCGTTCGGCGCCACCGCCAGGAACACCTGATAGCTATCGACCGTGCCACCGGGCGTCTCAGCAACGCGCGTGTCGCCGTCCGACTCCTTGATAACGACCTGACCGCGCTGCACGTCGGCGATGTGGACGCCGACACCGCTGGCCAGCAGGCCGTTGTAGACCGGATCCTGAAGCTGGTTCGCGGCGACGGCCAGTTGGAGGACAGCACTGCGGCCTTCGAGGTCGCGGCTGGTGACCGCCGCCGTCACGTCGCCGGTGATGCTGAAGTTGTCGGTGCCCAGGCCACCGATGGCCGTCGTGGCTGTGCCCGCCGCCGTGCTCAGCACGAACAGGTTGTCGTTGCCTTCGAGAGCGTCCGTCTCGCGCAACTCGGTGCTCGCGGTCGTGTGGACATTCAGGCCGGCGCCGAAGATGCCGCCCGCCGTCAGGACGAGGTTGTCGGCCATCTCCGTGCCCACGGCGGTCACCTTGTCCAGACCGGCGCCGCCATCGACGTCCACCGGGGCGTTGACATTCGGCAGGCCGGTGCCGGCGGATATCATACGTCCCGCGACCAGTTCCAGAGCCGTGGGCTGATTGGCCGGGCGGCGGGGGGGCGGCTAGAATGGTGGGGCAACAGCGCCGCCTACCGCCGCGAGGGCGAGGGGATGACCAAGCGCGAGAACACGATCAAGATGGCCGAGTCCAACAAGGCGTTCGCCCACTTCGCGTGGTAGCGGGCATCTCATCTCTCTGAAATCCGCAGGCACATCACTGACGGGGACGTTTGCCGGAGCAACAAGGGGATGCAAGTCCTTTCTTGAAAGGACTCGCATCCCCTTGTTGCTTTTTGGTCAACCACGTCGACCTACTGACCTTGATTTTACTGTAGAGAACCATCCAACCACTCCAACGGACAAACTCCTACAGTAAAAGACGGTTGAAGATCTGAGGTTTTCTGCTACGGTCATTGACCTGGCTGGGCCTCCACTGTAGAATACTGTAACAATGAGTTTCGCTGTGAGGTGCCCGATGATTGTTTGCTTCAATTGCACAGCTCCGACGAAGGATGCTCTCGACCAGTTAGTCGAGATCGGTTCCTACCGCGACTATGGGGAAGCTATCGCCGCGGCTGTCCGCAACCAACTCCTGATGGAGAAAGAAGTTAGAGAGAAGGGCGCTATCGTTATTGGGGGACCGCCAGCACCAGTCCTACCTTCCTGTGGACCTGCCGAAGACGCGCAGCCGTCCCAGATAGTCGCCCCATCGAAGGCGGCTGCTCCCCTGCCGCCAAAGCCGACCCCGCTGCGAAAGGAAAATGGGACGGGAAGAACCTCGCGGAATGGCGTGGCAGTTCCACCAAAACCAACAGGGCCCGCCACTGTCCCGGCACTGTTTCGGGGGGATGCTTTCCCTCAAGAGCCACCTGTGGGGCTCGCCGACTTCCCGGCGGACATGTGGGCGCCCGGCCAAGCTGTACCGCTCGACCGCTGGATCCTGGGCCAACAGAACCGGATTTTTCCGGCGAAGGCGAACGCGAGGGCGTTGATCCGGCTGTTTATTGAGAGTCCCAACGGACTGCCAATCAGTCCGACCGCCGAACGGATCGCGACCGAAGCCGCTGTGCTTGGCGACTACTTGTCTGCCCTTGACGCCGCCCGAGGAGGTTCGCGAGATGACGCGCTCGCCACAGCCTTTCCGACAACTGCTGAAGACGCCGATAAGGGGCGGGTACGTTATGCGAACCAGTTCGTCGTGTACCAGAATAGTCGTGGCGAACTTTCGGGTCTGATGGTGGACCTGAAACTTGTCAATGTTGTGCGTCAGCGAAAGGATCGGTTTATCCTCCCAACACGCATGGCGTGGGAGTTTGCCCAGTTGCCCAACCCGGTCCTTGACGGCACTCCCGACCCCAACGCCGAGAAGTTCACATGTGCGGAGCGGGCACTGCTGCTCCGGCATATCGCCTCCGCGGTGCCCGTCGAAGCATTCGCCTACCGCGCGATTCTTGATGCGGTCCGCGATGGCAACAACTCGCCCGAGAAGATCGACGCTGCGCTCAAGGCCCACTTGGCAAAGGACCGTGCTGAGCAGCTGAGTCAGTCGTTTCTCGCCTCCCAACGTTCGGGCGCCATCTCGCGAATGTCCGACTTAGGGCTCATCGAACGACAGCGGGAAGGCGTTCGCGTCTCCTATGTCCTGACGGACCTGGGGTATGGTTTCCTGGAGCCCGCCACCAAACAATAACATCGTCGCTAACCGACACTGAGTGGGAAGGATCCGAACCTGCCACGGAACGGCTTTTCCCCCAGAGAGCCGGCGCAGTCCGGTCTCAATTCATGCTGAGGAACTACTATGAATGACGCCCAAGCGATGGCGCTCTGTCTCGCACTGATGAAGGCGGACAGCGAGAAGGAGGTGATCGGTCTGCTGAAGAAGGCAGACCTCTGGGACAGCAAGGATCTCTGGCGATTTTATGGCGACTACGAGAACAATTACAACACGATTGGAAACCAACAGGGCCGCCCTGACGCGGCGCTGGTCGAGAAGGTGGTGAATGCGGTGGACGCCCGCCTCATGAATGAGTGCCTGGCGCGCGGCACCGACCCCGAAGGCCCGCAGGCGCCGCAGAGCATTCGCCAGGCGGTCGCCATGTTCTTCGATGACGTCTACAACCCCGACAGCCCGCACGCGGGTCAGGTCAAGAACTGGCCGGACAAGAAACGCACCGAGACGGCGCGCTGGCTCACGCTCGTCGCGACTGGAGTTGGTCCGAGGAGTGGCAACCCCTGCTTTACGATCTCCGACCGCGGCGAGGGGCAGACACCTGAGAGGATGCCCGACACCTTCCTTTCGCTCACCAAGTCGAATAAGCTCCGCATCCCCTTCCTGGGCTTTCGCAGTTTTTTCGCGGCTCAGGCCGCGAGATTCACGCAGTTTTTCAAGGTTTCGATTAGTTTGAGGAGTTCCGTAGGTTCGGCCGACGTCGGGTTAATTGTTTCATCCAACGT
>Ga0137375_10010661_pt1 | contig 10870 bp, 8 predicted proteins | sample SagtaG_24_FD_104936 | JGI IMG/M metagenome (GOLD analysis project Ga0137375, IMG submission 104936) | Vadose zone soil microbial communities from Sagehorn Ranch, Mendocino, California, USA - Sage1_R_113_16 metaG | ecosystem: Environmental > Terrestrial > Soil > Vadose zone | place: USA... | reverse complement strand
GGCGGACATCAGCGCATCGGCGCCGACGAGGTTGACCATCGCCGCCAGCCGTGCTGTCTCGAGCAGCCCGAGCTCCCGCGCGCCGGCGAGATCGCGCCCCACCCGGTTGTACTGGCGGATCACGTTCGCCGACCAGAACCTCGCGATCGCGGTCTGCTCGTCGCTGCGCACGCTGCTGGTCGCGGCGCCGTAGGCCTTGATCTGGTTGAACGCCTCGACCCACTCGCCGCTCTGAAGCGAAGGCGGCGGGTCGGGCAGGAACTGGTCGACGCTCTGCAGGACGAATCGGCGCACGTTCCCCACCCACGGCGTTTGCGGCGCGGCGAACGGCGGCGTCAACCGCCACACGCCCGGGCCGGCGGGCAGGGTCGGGAAGGGCGTGCTCACACCGATTGGCGTCATGCGCCCATCGGGGCTGGGACCGGTGGTGCGGTTGTAGATCACCTCGTTGGCAGCCGCCATGCCGACACCAGTGCCGGCGCCGCCGTCGGCAGTGCACCCGTCCAGGTTCGAGGGCGAGAGCGCCTCGCCGTAGTCGGTGTCGAGGTTCGCCACGAGAACCGGGAACGACGAGAAGTAGTAGCGAAGCGTGCGGTAGGCAGCCTCGACCACTGCGCAATCGACCGAGGCTCCCGCAGGCGTGGTGATCGTCGAGTCCATGGACTCGTACCCGCCCGCGATCGCCACCACCGCGTTGTAGACGGCGGTCGATGCATAGGCCATGTAGATGAAGCCCTCCCCCTGGAACGCGCCGGAGCCCACGACCGTGTCCTCCGCGATCTTGTTCCACTGTGCAACCGTGTTCCCCGGCGGCAGCGCAGCCGCCGCAGTACGGGTCATGCCTGCCGACGCAGCGACGGCCAACGCCACAACCGCGATCGCCACGACCCGGAGAACCCGAGCAAGAACACCCATGCTGATCACCTCCCTGGCGAGCATGAGCGCCGCCGCCGGTTGGTGTGAATGCGCCGTTTGTCGTTCTTGCTTCATGGCTCTTCATCTCCCTTGGTGGTAGAACCGGTGCCGACGCGGCCGCCGCGGCTGTCGTGCGCGATGAGCGCCGCCAGAGCCGCCAGCAGACTGACGGCGCGCGGGCGATGCGCGTTCATACCTTCTCCTTTCCGGACGGGACTGCTTCGACGACGCGGAACGGGTCGAGCCCGGCGTGCGCCGCAGCCAGCGCAGCGTCCCGACCCGAGGCTGCCTCGAAGATGAAGAAGCAGATCTCGTCCTCGGGAATGTGGATGGAGCCGTCGAAGCCGACGCGAGTGCCGGAGCGCGTCAGCTCCTCAGCTGCCGAGCGCGCCCGTGCCTCACGCGCGCGCCGCTCTCCTGCCTGCCCGGACGCGATGAACGTCTCGACGAGGTAGTTCGGCATTCCGTCGACGCTACGCCGGTGCCGGCGCGGTGGAAACGGCAGAACGTCTGAACTTTGCTCCCGCCGCTGCGGTTCTTCAGCGCAGGCGGCGGGCGAGCTCGGTCCGCGAGCGCACTCCTAGTTTGGCGTAGATGTGGGAGAGGTGGCTCGCGACCGTGCGTTCGCCGAGGAAGAGGGCGGCCGCGACCTCGCGATTCGTCCGCCCCTCGGCGACGAGGGCGGCGACGCGCCGCTCGCTCTCCGTGAGCTCGCCGCGTGAGGGCGCCCGCCCGCCGATCCGCGCCAGCTCTGCGCGCGTCTTCTCGGCCCAGAGCGGCGCGCCGAGCCGCTCGAAGATCCCCAGCGCCTGCTCGAGCGTCGCACGCGCCGCGGCGCGCCGCTTCGCCCGCCGCTGGGTCGCGCCGAGCGCGAGCAGCGTCCGGGCGTGCTCGAACGGGTGCACGCTCCGCTCATGCGCAGCGAGCGCGTCGTCGAACGCGGCGAACGCGCCCTCCAGATCACCGCGCACGGCAAGCAATCGCGCCCGGCACCTAGCGGTGATCGCGATCGCCCACATCCGGTCGAGTGTCCGCGCCCGCTGTTCCCATGGAACGAGCCGCCGCTCGGCCTCGTCGAGCTCGCCGACCGCGATCAATGCCTCGAGCGTGTCCGCTAGCTCGAGGCGGTGTCCGGGCTCGAAGTAGCCGAGCTCGTCGTAGATCTCCCACGCTGGCCGCAGATGCTCGAGTGCGGCTGCGGGATCGTCGCGCGACAGTTCGATGAAGCCGAGCACCGCGAGGTGCATCCCCTGCCCGCGGCGGTTTCCCTGCTCCGCGGCTCGGGCGAGCGCGCGCTCGGCGCGGGCGCGGGCGTCCACGACCTGCCCGCGGTGCGCCGCGATCACGGCGGGCGCCAAGTCCCATACAGGCTCTCCCTCGGCTCCCAGCTGCGCGGCCAGCGCAAGCAGATCCCGCGCCTGGCCGGCGGCACGGTCCCAGTTGCCCGCCCGCCACTCGAGCACGCTCAACCCCCAGAGCGGTTCTACCTCCCTCACTTCATCTCCCCGTGCGCGCAGCGCCTCGCGGTACTCGTGAAGGTGGCGACGGCCACGCTCGAAGTCCTCCCCCGACCAGACGAGCTGGTGAGCGACCGTCCACGTAGCCGCATCGGTCAGCCGCCCTTCGAGTGAGCGCTCGAGCGCAAGCGCCTCCTCCATCTCGGTGTACGGCACTCCCCGACCCGCGACGAAGTGCATCAGCCCGAACATCGCCAGCGCCTCGCACCTGAGCAGGGGATCGCCGGCGCGCTCGGCGGCCAGGACCGCCAGCTCCGCATGCTTCAGCGCGCGCTCACTCTCACGTCCATGGAACCGCAAGATCTCGGCAAGGCTCTGGTGGACGCTCGCCTCGACCGCGTCGTCGCCTTCGGCCTCGACCAGAGCCGTTTCGCAGAGCGCAAGCGCCTCATCCCACCCCTTCGAAATCCTTGTCGGCAAGGCGAGGCGCACGAGCACGGCCGCCCGCGCGGGGCCCGGGGGAGCAGCGTCTCGGGCCTGCTCGAGCAAGGCGACCGCGCCGCGGCTGTCCCCCACCGCATCGAGCCGGTCCGCAGCGAAGATGACGCGGCGACGCCTGTCCCCCGTGTCCGACTCCGAAGTGAGCTGCACCGCCTGCTCGGCCAGCTCGGCAGCGGCTGCGGGCGCACCTCGAACGTGCGCCGAACGCGCGGCCTCGTCGAGCGCGGCCGCCGCCTCGCGGCTCGGCCCCGCCGCAGCCACCGCGAGATGCCGTGCCCGCTCCTCGGCCCCGGGCACGAGCTCGGCGAGGCGCGCGTGGAGCGACCGCCGCTCAGACTGCGTCAAGCGCGACGACGCCGCCGAGCCGAGCAACGGATGGCTGAACCTCAGCCGGTCGGCCTCCAGCACCAGAACGCCGGCCTCCACCGCCTCCACTACTCCGCGTTCGGCTCGCGCGCCGGCCGCCGCCTCGACGAGAGCCGAGGTGGGCTCGGCAAGCGCCGCGACGACCCGGACAACCTCGCTCGCCGAATCGCCGAGGCCGGCGAGACGCTCGTCGACGAGCTCGTCCAGGCTCGACGAAAGCGGCAGCTCCTCGCCCGCAAGCAGGCTACCGCCGCGGCGCTGAAGTGCGCGAGCGAGCTCGAGGGCGAAGAACGGGTTACCACCGGAGACCTCCCAGACCCGCAGAAGCACCGGCCTCGCAAACGCGACATCGAGGCGCCCCCGGAGGAGCTCGTGGAGCGCCCCGACGCTGAGCGGAGGCAGGTCGAGCTCGAGCAGCCGCTCCGCTGGCACGTCGCGGCGCAACCACGCGGGGAACTCGCCGCGCGCGGTCAGAACGGCGGCGACGGGCTCGCTCTCGAAACGCGGCAGCGCATATCGCAGCAGCGCCAGCGAGGGTGCGTCCAGCCACTGGACGTCATCCACAGCGAGCAGAAGCGGGTTCCTTTCCCCAAGCCGTCGCAACGCGTTCAGGAACGCGAAGGCGACGAGGCGCTCCTCGACGGGAGCACCGGAGTCCGAAAGGGCAAGCGCCACCTCCAGCGCCCGCCGCTGCGGCGGCGGCAGCTCGGGCAGCACCTCCGCGACGAGCCCGCCAAGGAGGTCGGCCAGCCCGGAGAACGAGAAGCGAACCTCCGCCTCGAATGGGCGACAGGAGAGAACCAAGTAGCCGCGCGTCGCCGCCTCCTCGATGGCGGCCAGCCAGACTGCCGTCTTGCCGATCCCGGCCTCGCCGACGACCGCGGCAGCCGCGGGGAGCGCATCGGGCGCATCGAGGAGACGAACGAGCGAGTCGAGCTCCTCGTCCCTGCCGACGAGGCGATGAGAGCGGACAGCCACGACCGGGTTCTACAGCCGATTCTATGACTCGGCGCTTGAGGCCATAACCACCGGGGGTCAGGCTCCGGCTCCGCACCCACTCGACGTTGCGCGCTTCGACCCGGTCGAGCAGCGGCGGATATACGCGGCGCTGGTTCGGGGTCACAGTCGCCTGATTGCCGAGCGACCGTCAACTGGCGCAATCACTGGCGCGCACGCCGTTCGGGGCGAACCGAACTCTCGGTTCTCCAGGCGCTTCTCCGAGACGACACGCAGCTTCCTAAACCGCGTGCGCTGGTTCGATTCCGGCCGGGGGCGCTGAGACCGGAGGTCTCGACCGTGACGCTCGAGCGCGGCTACCAGCGCGAGGACGGGACTGAGCCGTTTGGCTACCAAGACGGTGTTCGAAATGCCCGGCCATCGCGACGTCGCCCGGGCGTCGTCTTCGTCCATCGGAAGTGGAACGAGTTCGATGAGCCGGTCTGGGCCGACGGCGGCAGTTATATGGCGTATCTGAAGATCTTGCAGCGGCCCGATCAGTTTGCGGCCCTTGCCGATGACAACGTCCGCGACGCGACCATCGGGAGGACTAAAGAGGGTATACGGCTCGACCTCGTCGGGCCCGGCGTCGACCCGGCCGACGAGCCGCCGGATGCGCCTGCGGGGCTTCCGCCGACCTCGCACGTGCGCAAGGCGGGACCGCGCGGCGGACACGACGCGACGCAGATATTCCGCCGCGGCCTGCCATTCATCGAGACGACAAGCGATGGGCAGCTCCGCGTCGGCCTCAATTTCTGTTCCTTTCAGGCCTCGCTCGCACAGTTCGACGTCGTGTTCAACGACTGGTTGATGAGCCGGCAGTTCCCGCCACAGCCCGATGGAAGCGAACCGGGTGTCGATGCCCTTCTCGATCCAACGCGGCAGCTGACGGCGATCGAGAAGGCCGGCTTCTTCTTCGTGCCGCTCTACGACGAGCAGGGCCTCGCCGCCGCCGTCTTCTCAGAGCGGCACGAGCGCGCGCGAACGACGGGACGTCTCGTCGTCCACAAGCGGGTCACGGATCCGAACGATCCGTCGCGGCGGTTCGAGCGAGGGGGCTTTTCGTTCCAGGTGTGTTGGACGCGCAGGGGGAGCCGGTTCCAAACTCGCAGTTCACCACCAACTCGACAGGACGCGGGATCTGCCCGGTCGAGCTGACGATCGGGCAGGGCTACACGCTCCAGGAACTCAGCTCGCCGGTTCAGAACGTTCAGCTCCAGAACGTGCCGTTCACGATGGAGCGACAAAACCAACAGCTCCAGGTGGTGAACCAAGTAACGCAGCCGAACACGCCTTACGGAGGCAGCTGAGCGCGTCAGAGGGGGTCGCGTCCCGCTCGAATAGGAGCTGGGTACCGGTGCTGCCGGTGACAGTTGCGTGACAGTCCTGTGACCGTGTAGGCGCGGGTTGTGACTTCTGGGCCCGCATTCGCGCATTGGTCCTTGTGGAGCGTGCGGAATATGAAGTCCAGTATCGGCGGAGCCGGCGTGTCGGTTGTCTCAGCGGGCCGGCCGCCGGTGCGTGTCCGCGTGTCTTAATGGGGACTGAACGCAGCTTTGTCCTCACGACCAGGCGAGGTCGGATCGCGCGGCAGCAACAGCTGATGTCTCTCGCCGCCGCTGCGCGGAACCTGGCCGACGAGTTCTGGCGGCTGTGACAGTTCCGTGACCGTTCTGTGACAGCTCGCCGGCGCGTGTTTGGTTCGGCTCGCGGCCGCTGCACGGATCTGACCCCGATCGGCGGCCGCGGGGACCTTTGTAGATGGATGCTCGTTGTCCATGATCGTCTCCGCGGATCGGCCGCGGTGCCTATGTGGTCGCGGGAAGGACCTTTCTTTGTGTGGGGGTTCGAGATCAGACGAGGTCGGCTGTTCGGTAGCTGGCGCTGAATGCGCATTGGAGTAAGGGAGGTGGTTTGTGAGCGTCTTGACGAGCGCCATGGTCGTGCGGGGCGGCTGGGGGCGAGGGGACCGGCCGATCCGGGGCGTTGTGGCTGGACGGCGGTCGGCGTTTGCGGTGGCGCTTACGCCGGCGTTTTGGTGGGCGTTTTCGGCGGCGCGGAGCAGCCGCCTGGGTTGCCCGGGTCGCGGCCTGTGAGCGGCGGTTGCGGCGAGTGTTGGATCCCGACAAAGGAGGGCCTCGCCTTTGTCTGATTCGAATCGGAGCCGCGCGTTGCGCTCTCGCGCGGTGCGCGTGAGCGCCGAGCGCGTCTTCGAGCTGGTGCGTCATTTGACTGAGCGCGACCGCGAGATCGCGCTCGCGCTGTACGAGCATCAGCTGCTGACCACGGATCAGCTGACGCTTTTGTTCTTCAGCTCCAGCCGTAGGGCGCAGGATCGGCTGCGCTTCCTCTTCGACGAGCGCGTCGTCGACCGCTTCTATCCGCCGCGACCGCACGGGCTCGGGAAGCCGCAGGCGCACTGGCTCTTGGACGAGGGCGGTGCGATCCTGGTCGCCGCCTCGCTGAAGCTGGAGCGCAAGCAGCTGGGTTGGCAGCGGCGCGACGACTGGGGCTCGTATCCGCAGCTGGTGCACCGGCTGGAGGTGAACCGCTTCGTCACCGACCTGATCGCGGCGACACTCGAGGATGGGCTGCTGGGGGTGAGCGAGTGGTGGGGCAGCCGCAGCTGCAGCGGGCGGCTGAGCGGTCAGGAGCGCTACTCGCGGCCGGTTCCCGATACGGGCTTCTTCCTCGAGACGGCGCGCGGGCCGATCGAGTGCTACCTGGAGTGGGACCGCGGCACCGAGACGCTCGAACGTCTCGGCAACAAGGTGGCCCTGTACCGGCATGCCGAGGTGCACTCGCCGCCCGAACGCGCACCCGTGAACGTGCTGTTCGTCGTGCCAACCCAGCGGCGGCTGCGCGCGCTCGCCGATGCGCTCGCCGCCGACGATGAGCGTCGCTCCAAGATCCGTGGCTACCGGTTCGAATCGAAGTGGCCGCCCGCCGCCGTGCTGGACTCCGAGCTCGCCGCCGGTGGGCCGCTCGCGTCGGTGTGGCAGTCGCTCGCCGGCTCAACCGATCGTGGGCGCCTCTGCGATCTGCCGGCGCGAACGGAGCTGGCGCCGATCGAGTTGGCGCGCTGTCTGGGTCGCCGCTCGGCGCCGCGTCGGCGGCGTCCGAGAAGCCAGTCGAGCCCGAGCCCGAAGCAGTCGGTCTCGCGCTTGCGCCGCCAACCGCGATCGAGCGGATGCGCGAACAGCTGCTGGCCGAGGCGCGCCGCGATCTTGACGCAGCCTCCGGGCGCGATCGAGGCCCTCGGTGAGCGACCTCGGCCACGGGGGCGCCTCACGGCCGCCGGCCCGGTCGGGATCGGCCCCTGACTCGCGAGCGACCCGACCTGGCCGCGACGTGGGCACACAGGGGCGGACGCTGGCGCTCGTGGGCAAGCGGCAGCCGCGGCTGCGCTTACTGCCGCCCGAACTCGCGCCCTTGAGCCAGGAGCGGGAGCGGGCGGCGCTTGGCGCGCTGCGCGCGCTCTACCGCGATTTCCTCGAGACGGGCGGACTTGACTCCTTGCCCGATCGACGGTCTCATGCAGCGCCCGCGAGGCAGGAAAGGGAAGCCGCATGAGGATCGCCACCTACAGCCGCATCTCAACCGACGAGGAGCATCAGCCCTACTCGCTCGAGGCGCAGGCACAGCGCCTGGCCGCCTACATCCAAAGCCAGGAGGGCTGGCGGCTGGTGCGCCGCTTCACAGACCAGACGAGCGGCGCCACCCTCGAGCGGCCTGGGTTGCAGCGGGCGCTGCGCGAGGCGGAGGCGAAGCGGTTCGACCTCCTGCTCGTCTACCGCGTCGACCGGCTCAGCCGCTCGGTGCGCGGCCTCGCGCAACTGCTGGAGCAACTCGACCAGGCCGGCGTGCTCTTTCGCAGCGCCAGCGAGCCGTTCGACACCTCCAGCTCGGCCGGGCGGATGATGGTGCAGATGCTCGGTGTCTTCGCCGAGTTCGAACGGGCGACGATCGTCGAGCGAGTGATCGCCGGCATGGAACGCAAAGCGGCCCGCGGCGAGTGGACCGGCGGCTCGCTCCCCTTCGGCTACCGGCTCGATGCCGAGCGCCGCCACCTCGAACCCGACCCAACCGAGGCGCCGCTCGTCCGCGAGATCTTCGCGCGCTACGCCGAGCGACTCGAAGGCTCCTCCGCGCTCGCCGGCTGGCTGTCCGAGCACGGCTACCGGACAAAAAACGACAAGCCCTTCAACCCGCAGGCGGTGCTGACGATCCTCCGCAACCGCGCCTACCTGGGCGAGATCAACTACCGCCGCACCAGCTACCCGGCACCGCACCAACCGCTCGTCGACAAAGAACTCTTCGAACGCGCGCAAACGATCCTCAACGAGCGCGGCGAGAATGCCTCCCTGCGGCGCTCGAACAGATCCGACTACCTGCTCACCGGCCTGCTCAAGTGCGCCCGCTGCGGCAAGCGCTACATCGGCGCCTGCGCACACGGCAACGGCGGCCGCTACCCCTACTACGTCTGCTTCTCCCGCCAACGCTACGGCAAGCAAACCTGCGACGCCGACTCACTCCCCGCCGACGAACTCGAACACGCAGTGCTCGACCAGCTCGTCTCAATACTCGAACAAGAACCGCTCGTCCGCCAAGCGATCGAGCAAGCCTTCGCCGACCTGGACGCCGCACGGCCGAAACGCGAAGCGGAGCTGAAACGCGTCGAGACCGAGCTACGCAAACTGCACGAGACGCTCGACCGCTACTTCCACGCCTTCGAGCACAAGACAATGCCCGAACAGCTCTGCGGCAAACGGATCACCGAACTGACCGAAAAGCTCGGGCAGCTCGAAGCACGACGCGAAGAACTCTCGCTCGACGACGACCGCCCGCAGCCACTTTCCGACCACGACCTCGCCGCCCTACAGGTGCACGTGCGCCAAGTGATCAAAGCCGGCGACCCACCCCAACGAAAGGCGCTCCTACAAGCACTCGTCGACGAGATCCGGGTCGTCAGCCGCGCCGAGATCTACCCCTTCTTCTCTTTGCCCGCGGTTCGACCACCATACGGGTCAGTGCCCCCGGCCGGAATCGAACCAGCGCACGCGGTTTAGGAAACCGCTGCTCTATCCACTGAGCTACGGGGGCTCCGGGACAGGTTAGCGCCGCCCCGAACGTCGGCTGTTGGTGTCGCGAGACTGCGGGAGACTGCGGGCATTCTTTTCGGAGGACGGCATGTACAGCGAGTCCTTGTATTTCTACGAGCGCGTCCGCTGTGTCGGTCTTCAGCGTCACGCAGGCGACGCCGACCAGCCCACCAAACCAAGCTCGATAAGGCGCGGCGGCTCGTACGGGGGACAGTCAGGTGCGAAGCGTCTGGTGGCGACCGTCGACAAGCGAGGCAGTTGACGCCGGCTCGATTGGCTTAGTCATGCGATGTGCGCGTCCACGAGGTTGAGCTCGGGCTGGAGTGGGTCGGCAGCCCCAACGAGAAGGGCCGAGGTGCCGCAGCGCCTCGACCCACTTCTCTTTGTGCATCAGACTCCGCGGGAGCGCGCTCCCCGTTCGGGTAGGTGCGACTATGCCGGCGGCGCGTCAGTCACCAGGACTGACCGCGGTCGCAGCGTGAATTCGCAGGCGTCCTAGGACTACGCCACCGCAGCAGGCTGCGGTCTATCCGCACGTTTGCTGGGCACTGTTGAAAACCGTCGACCCGAGCCGGCGTTTTCCGGAGACGGTTCGGTTCGGACGCCCCGTTCAAGCGAGTCCCGACTCGAGGGCATAGAGGCGGTAGCCGTCGCCCATCTCAACGAGCCGCAACGAGTCGGCATCGGTCGCCGGCTGCGACCCATCCCGCACCGCCTCGGCGCGCCGCAGTGCTGGTGCTGGTCGATGCGCTGACTCAGATGTGGGCGCCGTTGCTGTCCATTGGAGTGAAGAGTGAGGGGAGCGCCGGGTGGCGCTCCCCTCGTTGCCGTCTCAGGCCGTGCCCTACTTGTTGAACTTGAAGTTCGCCCGCTGCGTCGTGCCATCGCTGAACTTCACGGAGAGCTGGCGGCACGTCCCCGACCATTTGCCGTCGGTCTTCCAGTTGTAGACGTACTGGTTCGCAGCCGCGTCGTACTTCAAGCTGCTGACCTGGTCGATCGAGTACTCCTCGACCGTGTCCGTAGTCGTGGCCTCGCACGCGATCGCACCTGAGGAAGGCGAGCCCGCGGTGAAGATTGCGAGTCCCTGATTCCCATTCAGGCTGAACTTCATGGGGATCGTGCTGCCCGCCTTCGCGATATTCATGATGGAGTTGCCGCTCGCATCCTTGTTGTCGATCGGGCGGTAGAACCCCGTAAACACGTACGTGATCGCGAAGCTGCGGTCGAGATACACCGCGTCGTAGTTGCCGTTCCCGGCCTGCGACGCCCGGACGGTGCATGTTCCGACGGTGACGATGTGGACCGTGTCTCCGGAGACCGTGCAGACGGTGGAGGTCTGGCTAGCGAACGTCACCGGCAGGCCTGACGATGCCGTCGCGTTGATGGTGAAGTCCGGATCTCCCAGCTTCTTGGCAGCGACCGCCGCGAAGCTGATCGTCTGCTCGGCCTTGTCGATCACGAGTGTGCCGTTGATCGGCGCGGCCTGGTAGTTGGCGTTTTCGAGCGAGGCGACGAGGGCGTAGCTGCCCG
>Ga0137375_10010644_pt1 | contig 10881 bp, 7 predicted proteins | sample SagtaG_24_FD_104936 | JGI IMG/M metagenome (GOLD analysis project Ga0137375, IMG submission 104936) | Vadose zone soil microbial communities from Sagehorn Ranch, Mendocino, California, USA - Sage1_R_113_16 metaG | ecosystem: Environmental > Terrestrial > Soil > Vadose zone | place: USA... | reverse complement strand
CCCGACGACGAGGTAGACGCTGAGGTGGGCGACGAGCCCCCCTCTGTCCCGAAGCTGGTCGACGTCGACGGTGGTCGCGAGCACGGCGAGCAACGTGAAGCCGATCGCCACGACGACGGCCACATACGCTCTCAGCCTGCCCGACACGCCTGTAGTGTCCCGCGACACCATGTCACGAAGCAAACAAAGGATCTATAGCTGCCGCCGCTCCTCCACCAGCAAGGGCTGCCGCTGGCGAATCGCCTCGTCGACCTGCGGATCCCATGGATAGCGCCGCTGCCGGTCGGGCCAGACGCACTGCAGGACCGAAAGCGGCGCCCCCGGATTGAACCAATCGTTGAAGCCCCCTACTTCTCGGCCGTTCCCGGTGCTGCCGCGCTGGGGAGGCCTGTCGGGAGTTGCAACAACTGCAATCCCCAATCGTCAAGCGGCTCACCGTCTACGGTCAGCCATAGCCGGTAGCGTCCGGGGCGCTGGAACACGACGTTGGGAACCGTGCCGCCGATGTTCACCACACTGGGATCGCCATGGCCGAGCAGCATGTCGGCGCCCAGCCGGAAACCGCCCTCGATCTTGAGCGGGAGCGGCTGGCGGTCTTCGTCGACCATGGTGATCGCGAAGTGGTGATCCTGGTGATAGGCATGCCAGGGGACATACAGTGAGGCCCCGATCCCAAGTGTGGGCAGCAGCGCGGGGTAGACCTGGAACCGGAGCAGGTTGAAGAAGCCGCCGAGCACATGGAGCTTCCCGCTGGCCTCGTCCTTGACGATGTGGTCGGCGGCGAAGAAGGCCAGGGACTCGATGCTGGTGAAGGACGGGGCTGGCTCCTTGGCCTGATTGGATCCTTCGGGCTGATCGGTCACTTGGAACAGTCCCCTCCACTCGACGTAGTACAATGTCGACTCTTGCTGTCTGACGAGCATAGAGGCCGCGGTGGACCTGGGCAAGTTCGAGTGGATCGATTGGGACCCCGAGGACGACGAGAGGGGCAACGCGGCCCACTGCCGGCGCCTTGGCATCCCTGAGCAGGTCGTTTATGAGGTCCTGTCGGAGGAACCAGTCGAGATCAAGTTGGCTGTTGAGACTGCCGAAGGAGCGTTCGTCGGTCCCAACCGAGCACGAAACCAGCTATGGACACTGCTGTTCGATACGTCATACAAACGAGGCGACTGGCTGAGGCCGGTGACAGGATGGAAGGCCAAGCCGGCAGAGATTCGAGAGTGGGAACGGGCCACCTCGAAGAGGTGGAAGGGGCGCAGATGAACGACGAGGCGCGCCGAAGCGAACAGGAGCGTCGGGAACTGGCGCAGCAGCACATGGGCGAGGTGGTTGAGGACTCGGGCCGTGTGGTGACGCCTCGCCGTCTGGGCCAGATGGTCTCGGTACGACTCGAGCCAGGGCTCGCCGAGGCCCTTCGCGAACTTGCCAAGCGGAGAGGAATTTCGGTGAGTGAAGCTCTGCGCGAAGCGGCCACTCGGCTACTTGAAGCCGATGAGGCCGCCTCGAAGACCACCTCCACTTGGCAAGTCGTTTCGGTTCCCACGGTTCCGGATGCTTCAGCTACCAGCAAGAACGTCTCGGCAGCGAGTTGACCTCCTTGCCGCCTGAAGAACTGCCACCCGATCATCGAGCTGCGCGAGACCACCGCCATCAAGGCCGGCAAGCACAAGCCGCCCGTCTGCGAGCATGGCGAGTGGACCTTCGCCGAGTCCGACGCCCAGCGGCGGGTGGCCAAATGGCGCTGCCCGACCGGCGAGTGCGCCCCGGCCAGCAGGTGGATCGGGGCGCGCCGCCTGCACACCCTCATCCATCGGGAACGACCGCTGGAAGAAGCTCTACGGGCTGCGCGGGTCGGATGAGCGGTAGAACGGCGGCTCAAGAACAATTGGGCGCTGCTGCCCCTGCGAGTCCGGCGGATCGAGCGGGTCCGGCCGCATGCCGACCTGACCATCCTGATGCGGCTTGCGCTGGCGCTCGACAAGACCCGACCGGTGCCGCTGGCCGAATAGGCGGCCCTACCCCGAGAACCATCACCCTCGCGGGTGAACCCTGCCCGCAGATGCCTACCGGGCAGGATCAGCGCCGGATCGGGGGCACAACCGCCCATCCGGCGACGGAGGATCGACGAACCACCAAGTCAAGCGAGCGGCGGGTTCACTGGCCGTATCGCCGGTCTCTCCTAAGCGGCCTGCCTGAAGTTCTGCATGTGACCCTCCGGGAGCCAGGGTGAGCTGTGTGGCCCGGTGGTGGCCAGGATGTGCGCAGGGCTGCGAGCGCGGAAGAAGGCGTGGATCTGGCGGACGCGCCCCTGGATGGTCAGGGTCGGGGTATTGGCCAGTCACGCCTTGAGCGCCGCCCAGATGCGATCGACCGGGTTGTCGTGCTGGCTGGAGCGGGCGCCGCCGTGCACCACCACCCTGGGGTGGGTGGCCAGCAGCCGCTCGCACAAGGCGCTGAGGCTGGCGCTGACGGCCTTGGGCGACCTGGTCGACAAAGCGGCCGGTGGTCAGCTCGACCACGCCATAGCTCGACCACGCCATAGATGGTGCGCCGACGCGATCCCTTCACCCAGGGTTACGTGCAGAGCCCCTGGTCAGCTGCTTGGCCATGGCTCTAAGATCACTACCGCGGTTTCGGACGACCTGAGCGCCGCAAAGGCGTCCAGCTTCGCGTCGATCTCGCGCCATCTGCGCCACAGGCGCGACCGTTCGTCTCCCTTCGCCACCCGAGCCCTCACCGGGCGTGGCCCGTCGACGAGAACGACGCTCGCGTCGGGATGCGCTCGGAGGTTCAACCACCAGGCCGGCTCGCCATCGGCCCAGCCGTTCATCGCCATCGCGATGAGGTTCGGCCCATCCTCGAGGTAGGCGATGATCACGCTGCGCTTCCGGCCCGTGCGACGGCCCCGTGGTCGTGAGGCGCAGGGTCCCCAGCGCTTGCCCCTCGGACGCCAGAGTCCAACCCGGCCACCGGTGACGCGATACAGACCTCGATGCACCGACCACGCGAGACGGATGAACCAGCGCGGCGGAAGTCGCGGTCCTCGCTCGGCTTTGTTCGACATGGCGCGTCCTTTTTTCCCACATAGCGTCCGCTCGACCTTAGCGCGGTGATGTCCCACCCATCGCCGAACATCGTCGGGCCGCCATTACGGACAGAACTTCTGGCCACCTGCTAGGCGGCAGGGACAGTCCAGCGGCTGGCGATGTACTTCCGCCGCTCGACAGGGTCGGTGATCTCGCGGGTGCCGTTGGCGAGCCGGACGTAGAACGCGGTCTTCTTGTCGAACTGGCCCTTGTTGTCGACGACGACCTTGGCGTCCACCGGGAAGGCGCTGGGTCGGACGTGCACACGCCACAGGTCGTCGCCGTCGACGGCGTGGGCGTAGACGGTGACGTTGGCGACCCCCGCATCGCCCATCGCGGCCACCAGCACGTTCACGAGATGGAGCTGGAAGAGGTCGCGGTCGTTCCTGCCCGGCTTGCGAAGCGAGGCATAGTCGGCCTTCAGGCCGATCGGTATGCCGTCGTCGCCCACGCCGAGCAACAGCGTCCCGCCGTCGCGGCTGTTCAGGAACGCGGCGACGGTCTTGATGGTCGCCGTCTCCAGGGGCTTGTACACCTCGCCGCTGTCGGCGCGGGTGCGCAGCGTCGACTTGTACTCCAGGAACTGCGACTCGCGGTCGGGGCCAAGGAGCTCGGCGATCGGGCAGTGCTCCTGGTAGGCGACCCTCGCCCTGGTCTGCACCAGGCTGCTGTAGACGCGCACGACCTCGGCCGACAGGTCGGGGTGGTCGAGGTACTTGAAGACGACCTTCTCGTTACGGTCGAGGCGGTCGAGCAGCGCCTGCTGGAACCGTTGGCCGAAGACGAGCGAGAAGTTCTCGGCCGTGTTGTTGGCCGCGGTCACCTGCATCTGCTCGTCGTTGATGAGGTCGTTGGCGGCGGCGTCGAAAACCAGGCGGTCGGCATCGCTCCAGTCGGTGCCGAACTGCTGGTTGAGCCGATCGATGATCCGCGACAGCGGCTCCGGTTCGGGCTCCTGGCGGCGTCCCTCGCCGGAGTAGACCGTCCGCACCTCCCCGACGTCCTCGCCAAGCGACACCGACCCGCTGAAACGCTGCTCCACCCGCAGGTGGGTGAGCTCGACCGCCTCGCCCAGGTCCACGGTCTCGCCGGCGTCGGCGCGGACGAACTGCAGCAGCGCCCGGCAGAGCAGGTAGTCGCGCTCCAGCGCGGTGTCGCCGAACGGCACGATCAGTGACAGGAACGAGTAGGTTCGCACGAACCGGCTGAGCGCGTCGCGGAACCGTTCCTGCTCGCCCTCAGTTAGAGCTTGGAACCTCGCGATCGCGGGGTTGAGCACACCGTGGAGGCGTCCGTGGTCGGCCTGGTCGACCAGTAGCAGCCGAGCGAACGCCTCTGCCTCCTCGACACGGAACACACCGAACACGTCGAGGGCGTGACGAGTGTCGTACAAGAGATTTGGGTCGCTCGGCAGCGTGACGGTCTCCCCGTAGTACGGCTCGAAGGCCGACGCGATCTCGTCAGCGTCGTTGACGAAGTCAAGGACGAACGTCCCGTCCTTGTCCGGGTGGGTGCGGTTGAGGCGGGACAGCGTCTGCACTGCGGCCAACCCGGTGAGTGTCTTGTCGACGTACATGGCGTACAGCTTGGGTTGGTCGAACCCGGTCTGGAACTTCTCCGCCACCACCAGGAGCTGAGACGCCTCGCTGTCGAAGCGGGCCGCGGTCTCGGTCTCCGGGAACCGGTTGAGCTTGGACTCGGTCACCTCCTCGCCGTTGTCCCTCACCGTGCCCGAGAAGGCGACCAGCACGCCGAGGTCATAGCCGTTGTCGTTGACGTAGCGGCGCAGTGCCCGGAAGAACCGCACCGCGTGCGACCGGGACGAGGTCACGACCATCGCCTTGGCCTGCCCGCCGACCTTGTGGGCGACGTGCTGCCGGAAGTGCTCGACGACGATCTCGGCACGCTGGGCCAGGTTGTGCTCGTGCAATGTCACGAAGCGGGCGATCGCCCGGCGGGCCTTGGCCGTCTCGAACGCCGGGTCCTCGCTGATCGTCTTCTCGATGTGCCAGAACGTCTCGTAGGTCGTGTAGTTGGCCAGCACGTCGTGGATAAAGCCCTCCTCGATGGCCTGGCGCATCGAGTACAGGTGGAACGGCTCGTACCTGTCGACCTGCGGGTCGCGGCGACCGAACAGCTGCAGCGTCTTGCCCTTGGGCGTGGCGGTGAAGGCGAAGAAGCTCAGGTTGGCCTGCCGGCCCCGGGCGGCGACGGCGGCCGCCAAGGCGTCTTCCACCGCGTCCTGCTCGAGGTCGTCGTCGCGCTCGGTCGCGCCGAGCACACGGCGCAGCTCCTTGGCGGCTTCGCCGGTCTGCGAGGAGTGGGCCTCGTCGACGATCACCGCGTACCGGCGCTCCGGGAGCTGCTCGATCTTGTCGAGGATGAACGGGAACTTCTGCAGGGTGGTGACGATGATCCTCGCCTGCTCACCGGTGAGCGCCGCCGCGAGCTGGCCGGCATGCTTGTCGATCCGCTCCACCACGCCGTGGACATGCTCGAGCTGGTAGATGGTCTCCTGGAGCTGGCGGTCCAAGATGACTCGGTCGGTGATCACCACGACCTTGTCGAACACCTTCCGGTCCGCCTCGTCATGCAGGGTCGACAGCCGGTGGCCAAGCCACGCGATCGTGTTCGACTTCCCCGAGCCGGCCGAGTGCTGCACCAGGTAGTGCTGCCCGGCGCCCTCGGCGCGAGCCATCCGCTCCAGGCCGAGCACGCAGTCCCACTGGTGGTAACGCGGGAAGATCGCCGTCGTCTTCCTGACCCCCTTCTCCGGCTTCTCGGCGTGCACGAACCGGGCGAGGAGGTCCAGCCATGCGTCCCGCTGCCACACCTGCTCCCACAGGTAGGAGGTCGTATGCCCGTCGGGATTCGGCGGGTTGCCGGCCCCCCGGCCGTGGCCACGGTTGAACGGCAGGAAGCGCGTGGCCGGCCCTTCCAGCCGCGTGGTCATCGCGACCCGCTGTGTGTCGACCGCGAAGTGCACGACCGCCCGCTTGCCCAGCGTCACGTTCCTGGGGTCCCGGTCCCGCCGGTACTGGGCGATCGCGTGCTCGACGTCCTGCCCGGTGAGCTGGTTCTTCAGCTCGGCCGTGGCTACTGGAATGCCATTGACGAAGAGCACGAGGTCGAGCGCCGCGTCCGACCCCTGCTCATACCGAAGCTGCCGGGTGACCGTCAGCCGGTTGGCCGCATACCGTTCGCCCAACTCGGGCGTGAGCGCTTGTGCCGGCCGGAAGTACGCGAGCCGGATCGTGACGCCCTGATCCACCACGCCGTGCCGCAGCACGTCGACGGTTCCCCGCCGGTCGATCTCCCCCACCACCCGGTCCAGGAACTTGGCCTGCGCGGTGTCCGGGTCGCCGCCCCGCCGCCTGATGATTTCCGCCCAACCCTCTGCCTGGGTCGCCCCAATGAACGTGAACAGCTCCGGCCGGTCCAGCCCAAATGTCGGGTCGAAGTCGCGGGGGTCGCCTTGCTCCTTGTCGTTCTTCGACGCCTGGTAGCCGCCATGGGCGACCAGCCAATCGGCGATGAAGGTCTCGAAGGCAGCCTCGTCGGGTTTCACGCCGCAACCTCTGGGACCTCGACCCTCCCGGTGACCACTACGGTGATGAGAGCCTGACGGCGCTCCCGTAGTAACGCTACTTGGTGGGTTAGATGGTCGACCAGCCGCTCTGTAGAATCTAGCGTGCGGTCGAGTTCGCTTGCGAGTCGCTTCTGTTCAGTTGTAGGAGGCCGAGGCACCTGTAATTGACCAATGACATTTCGGTTAATCCCTGTCACCGCGGACTTAGCAGCGTCGACATCTAATGGTAGAGCGGAAAGAAGATGAAATACCCACCTGGGATAATTGCCCCTAAAGTCAGCCACGTATAGCGTGGTATTCAGTGGCCAATACGGCTCATCCACGAAGAACACGGCGCCTACCGTCCCGTATCTACCAGTGATCACACCGGGCCCATCGGCAATCGCCTCGCGGTGCGAGTCAATTACGCCTCCCGACGACACAACTGGTACAGATCCTTCCTGTCGGGCTTCGAGTGGAAGATCGTGTCCTCGTTGGAGCTGGATGAGCACACCGAGCGATAATCCCTCCCAACCACGTGGCACAACACTTCCCCTGGACAGAGGATCGAACGAGGGCAGCAGTAGCTGGGCCCGTCTAGATGCGAAACGATGGAGTAGTAGATTGATCATCCGCAGCTTCTTAGCGATCAACTCGTCGACGCGCGCGGTTTCGACATCCAGCACATTTACGATCGCCTCTTGTGTTGCGAGAGGAGGAATGAGCACGGGGAGCTCACTGAAGTCTGCCTTCGTTACGCGTCGATCAAACGTGGTTTCCGCCCGGATCAAGAGCTGATATTGAGCGAGATATGGCCTGCTGCGAAGCAGATAGTGGAGGTAGCGCGGATCAATAAAGCTGCTTAGCTTGTATACGCGATATTCAGGACTCACCGCTCCCCAACGCTGAGTAACGCCAATTCCCCCTCCAGGCAACCACATCGGATTAACAACCAAGTCTCCTGGGCGTACGATTGAATATCGGAAGAGATATTGAGCGGAAGGTGGTTGGCTCTCCTTGCCTCGGTCGACAATCTCGCCATTCGACTGCAATGAGAGCATCGGCGCGTCTCCTGAGGAGTTAAATTCCTCACGCAGTCGAGCAACGCGCTTGATAGCTAGCGCCTCCCAGCTAGACGGAAGGTCTCGGAGGATGGACTCCAAGGCCGCGAACGCCCTCACTCAGCTACCTCGCGGAGCAATGATTGGATCTCCGCCTCCAGCGTCTTGATTTCTGCGTCAATTTCCTCGAGGGAACGTGGTGGCTTGTATTTGTAGAAGTGGCGAGTCAGCGGGATCTCGTAGCTTATTCGGGTCTTGGTCTGGTCGACCCATGCGTCGGGCACGTAGGGTCGCACCTCGGCCTGAACGTAGTCCTGAACAGCGGTTTGGTACTCAAGTGCAACGAGGCGGGCGGCAGGGTCTGGCTCGAAACGAACCGGCAACCCGGGCAATGGGACACTCTCCTGGTCACGAAGCTCTGGGTCAGGCTCATGTTGGCCGCTGCGGTTGGTCACAATGGGCGCCTCGGGGTCGCGAACCGCTAGGGCGTTCCACACCGCCTCCCGGTGGACTCGGGACAAGCCGCTGGCCAGCACTGGATCAACCTTGCCTGCAAGCTGGACACGATCGGTGGACACCAACCCTCGATGCTCGGCGAGCCCACTCACGAGCCTCTCCAACATGTGGTGTGAGAGCTTGGCGAGCTTTGGTGAGGAACGGACCGCGGCGAGAGTATCGTCGGTAATCGCCCAGCGCAGCCGCAGGGGACGTTCTACGGTGATGCGCAGGTAGCCGAACGACTCATTAGTGAAGATCTTGACTCGGTCGTTCTCCTCGAAGGCGCCATAGAGCCGGGTGATCTCTGCGGTCTGAGTAGGGCTGATCTCCTTGCGCTTCTCTCCGAGACTCTTGCGCATCTTCACCCACAGCTCGCGGGCGTCGACGAGCTGCACCTTGCCGCGCCGCTCCGGGCTCTTGCGGTTGGTGACCACCCAGAAGTACGTCGAGATGCCGGTGTTGTAGAAGAGCTGGTCAGGGAGGGCAACGACCGCCTCCAGCCAGTCGTTCTCGATGATCCAACGGCGGATCTCGGACTCGCCCGACCCGGCTCCGCCGGAGAACAGCGGGGAGCCGTTGAAGACGATCGCCAGCCGGGAGCCACCCTGCTCGATCGGCTTCATCTTCGAGATCATGTGCTGAAGGAACAGGAAGCTGCCGTCGTTGATCCTCGGCAGCCCGGCCCCGAAGCGACCGGCGAACCCCTTGGCCTCGTGCTCGTCGCGGACGACCCGCTCGACCTTCTTCCATTCCACGCCGAACGGCGGGTTGGCGAGCAGGTAGTCGAAGGTCTGCCCAGGAAAGTGGTCCTCAGAGAACGAGTTGCCCATCCTGATACGGGATGCGTCCTGGCCCTTCAGCATCATGTCGGAGCGGCACACCGCATAGGTCTCAGCATTCAGTTCCTGCCCGAATACCTCCAGCCGCGCTTGCGGGTTGAGGTTGCGCAGATGGTCCTCGGCGACGGAGAGCATGCCGCCCGTCCCGCAGGCTGGGTCGAAGAGGGTCTTGACCACGCCCGGCTTGGCCAGCAGGCGGTCGTCCTCGATGAAGAGGAGGTTGACCATGAGCCGGATGACCTCGCGGGGCGTGAAATGCTCACCCGCAGTCTCGTTGGAGAGCTCCGAGAATCGGCGGATCAGCTCCTCGTACAGGTAGCCCATCTCCAGGTTGCTGACCGCCTCGGGATGCAGGTCGATCTCGCAGAACCGGGAAACGACGAGGTAGAGCAGGTCCGCACGATCAAGCCGGTCGACCTGGGTCCGGAAGTCGAACTTGTCGAGGACATCGCGAGCCGCCGGCGAGAAGTGGGCGATGTAGGCCAGCAAGTTGTCAGCGATGCGGTTCGGGTCGTCGAGCAGCCTGCGCAGGTCGAGCGGGGAGGTGTTGTAGAACTGCTCGCCTGTAACCTGCCGCAGCACGGGATCGACGTTCGCGACCCTTCCCTCTAGCCTTGCGGCGGTCTCGAGGGCCTTCGCCTTCGTGGGCTCGAGCACGCAGTCGAGGCGCCGCAGCACCACGAACGGCAGGATGACGCGGCCGTACTCCGACTGCTTGTAGTCGCCCCGCAGCAGGTCGGCGACGGACCAGATGAATGCGGCGTGGTTGCGTATTGTCTCAGACGCGGTCAGCGCCAAGTCTCGCTCCTGGTCGGTTCGGCTCCCAAAGATCTAGCCCTTGATCGCACGAGGGCCCGACAGGGTGGCCTCGGCGGCTCAGGGCGCCGGGGCGTCGCGGTGATCCGGAGACGGCGCCCGGCTCCTCGTCGAACAGCGGCACGGCCACGAAGCCTACCCAACCGGCTCCCGTTCGGGCATCCCAAGGCCCGCGGCGTGCTCCATCATGGCGTGATGGCGCGATGGCCGGCTGACGCGGCGGACCTGGCTCGGGTCCAGGAGGAGCTGGCCCGGGCGGGCCCGCCGGCGTGGGCGCCGCCACTTGGGCGGCTCCTGGTGGGTGGCTGCTATGTCTGCTTCGCGCGGGGGGTGAGCGAGGCGGGCGCGGAGGGCGACCCGGGCGTCGCCGGCGCCGCCGTCACCCGCGGACGCCGCCTGCTCGCGTCGGCCGTCGTCGTCGGCCCCGCCGGCGCTTCCTACCGGCCGGCGCTGCTGGCCCTGCGCGAGGGGGCGCTGCTGGAGGGCGCCGTCCGCGCCCTGCCGTTGCGGCCGGGCGTGCTGCTGGTCAACGCGACCGGCCGCGACCATCCCCGCGGGGCGGGGCTGGCGCTCCACCTGGGGGCCGTGCTCGACCTGCCCACCGTCGGGGTGACCGACCGGCCGCTGCTCGCCGAGGGCGACCTGCCGCCGGACGTGGACGGGGCGGCGGCGCCGCTGCTGCTGGACGGCCAGCCGGTCGGCTGTTGGCTGCGGACCCGGCAGGGCGTCAAGCCCGTGGCCGTCCACGCCGCGTGGCGGACGGACGTGGCCACGGCGGTGGAGGTGGTCCGGGCCGCGGTCCGCCGTCCCGCCCGCACCCCCGAGCCGCTTCGCCGCGCCCGCACCGCCGCCCGGGCCGCCCGCGCCCGCACCCCGGGTGCTTAGGCTAGCTACTTGCCCCTGAAAATGGGAGCGCAAGAGGGCGTGTGAGCTGCGGAAACGTCAGCGGCAGGGTCCGGTTCGTGGTTGAATGACACCGTTGTAACTTCCGGAACTGGAGGTACACGGTGCTG
>Ga0137375_10010643_pt1 | contig 10881 bp, 8 predicted proteins | sample SagtaG_24_FD_104936 | JGI IMG/M metagenome (GOLD analysis project Ga0137375, IMG submission 104936) | Vadose zone soil microbial communities from Sagehorn Ranch, Mendocino, California, USA - Sage1_R_113_16 metaG | ecosystem: Environmental > Terrestrial > Soil > Vadose zone | place: USA... | reverse complement strand
CGGTCGCGGCGGTGGCGGCGGCGGGATCGGTCCCAGCGCAGCGGCCGCCATCATGATGATTCGAAGGATTCGCCACGACACCCGGACGATGCGGCGCCCGCATACGATTGCGTTCGACAAGTTGGCTCTCCTGGCTGAAAGATCCCGGTGGACGCGGAGGAAGTTCCGCGGCCGGGTTCAACGCAGGAGCGCACAGTTCCGAAGGTAACGCTCGGTAACGAGGACGAATGCCGCCGCCTCGCACCTGCACGGTACGGCCGGCCGACACCGGACCATGCCGCCACGCTGGTCCGTTTTCTCGTGTGTCTCGACAACCGAGATCGACGGGGCTGCCGCCGCTACGACGAGGGATGTCGGGTCGCCCGCAGCGCGTGCCTCAGTGGAGAAGCCGGGGCAGAGCGCAAACGCGACGCAAAGGACGAACCATCGCAGACCACGCATGCGTCGGCGCCACCCGATGAACATTGCTAGCAATCTAGCAACGCCGAAGCCGTCTCGCCACGTCCGTCGGGCGTATGCAGCCTAGCGGACGTCAGTGCCCATTCGGTCGCGCGAGCCATTCGCGCATTCCCATGACCATCTTGGTCACCGCGGCGCCCGGGGCGTCATCGCCCACCTGGATCCATTGCCTTGACGGATCTTCTAAGAAGCCATCGCTCGAGCGACCTGCTCGGCGATGAACTTGGCGAGCTCGTGATCGCGGGCCGGTTGCGCCTTTTGCGGGCTATCGCAGCGTCGCGATCGGTGTCGGCCATCCGGCGCGTTCGATCGAGGGCCAGCAAGGCGTCCCGATTGTCAAGCGAGCCCCCCGAGGCGGGCACGAGATCGCGCACCCGCCTCCTCCCTTGCTCGTTCCCTGCTTTACTCGAACAGCTGGATCTCCGCGATCTGCGTGATGCTATCGCCGTTGTTGGCGGTCATGCGCAGGCGGTACTGCTGGTAGGCCGTGCTGTTCGCGAACGTGTATGTGTTGGTCTGGAAGCGAGCGGCACCTGCGAACTGACCGGTGCGAGTATCGAGCGTCACCCAGCCGGTGCCGGAGCCCACGATGCATGTTCCCTGACAGCCCTGGAGCGTCCAATCTCGCGGATCTCGACCGGACGCATCGTTGCCCGTCGTGATGGTGTACTTGGTGACCGCATAGGCGGTCGTGTCCGCGAAATCGTACATCGTCGAGACCGGCGTCGTCGTGCTCGGAGCCGCGAAGACGCACCACTTGGAGAAGTTCGAGCTCGTCATCAGGTTGTCGTAGGCCTTGCTGACGTTTTCCGTCGTCGAATTGCACGACGTTCCGGTCCCCGCAGCCGTGCCGCCTTCGGTCCGGTCGACGCTGAGACCGCCGCCGCAAACGTTGGCCGTCCCGCCGCCTCCGCAGGTTTGCGGCGACGCGCAGGTGCCACAGCTCGCGACCGTGCGCGAGTTGCCGCAGTTGTCGGTGCTGGTGACCTGTCCGCAGTTCTTGCCGACGCGCGTACAGAACTGGGCGTCGCTCTCGGGAGCGCAGGTTCCACCACCGCTGACGTGCGTGCCGTCGAGGCAAATACCGTCGCCGGTGGCTCCGCCCGGAAACTCGAACTTGACCTGGGCGCTCGAGCTGGAGCGCGACACCAGTGTGATTTTCACCTTGCCGTCGGGATCCGAGAACGTCTGACCCACGCCGAGCGCGGCGTCACTGACCGACGACGTCGCCGGATTCATGTCGAGGAGGAAAGGATGCTCCTTCGTCGTGGGAACAGGCGCGACGTGGATCAAGACCCCGTTCACGGCCGGATCGGTCGAGGCAAACGTATCGAACGCGCCGAGCGGTTGACGATACTCGACGTAATACGACGACGTCTTGGTTGCGGCGAGATCGCGAGCCACGCGCAGCGCCTGAACGCCGTTGGAGGGTAGCTCGGTAGGAAGCAGGTTGAAGGTGCCGTTGGCGCTCACCGTGACGAGGTTGCATTTGCCGAGCCAACCCTGCTGCGCCTTTTGATAGGCGCTCGAGTGTCGATATCCACCCCCCATGGGATCGAAGCGGTCGCCGTATTCGCTCGCTGAACAGTTGGCGCTGAACGGGACCGCGACACCCGACCCGTTCGTACAAGCATACGACGACGCGTGGTAGAGAAAGAAATTGTGCCCGAGCTCGTGTGCGAGAACGGAGCCGCTGCTCGACCCGTTGTACCAAGCTTTGTTCCCCGGTTGATACGCAAGGCCCGCCCAAGCGCACGCGGACGTATGAGGAAAGTAATGCAATACGTGTTGGTAGGTGGCCGGATCTTCCCCCACCGCTCTCATCGCATTGGCGGTCTCGTTGGTCAGCTTCGTCAGCCCTCCCCCCGAACTGAGGCTGCAGTCGATCATCGGAGACACGGTGAAGGGCCCGAGCACCTTGCCATCGATGTTCCGAATGCCGTACGAGTCTTCCTTGTAATACGCCTTGAGCGACGTGCTCGACGTGAACACCTTCTGTTGAGCGATATCGGGCGTCATGCTGTCGGGCGTGCCGAAGTTGAGAACGACGAATGCAAGCCTCTTCGTCGCTTCGGGCGTGGCTCCGACGAGCCCCTCCTGAACCGTGTCGGTCGCACCTGCCGAGTCGACGACTTCGAACGAGTCGACGTGCCACGTCTGCGGATCGATCGCGGTGCCCATGACCCGTATCCGAACGCCTCCGGGGACCGTCGGTGCGGTGTCGAACACCAGGCCGAATTCGCTTCCGTCTGCCAGCTGCAGTGAATACGTCTTGGCGGTGCTCAAATCCTCGTGGTCGGAAATGATGACGTGAAGCTCTCCTTCGATACTGCCGGCGGGATCCTCGGCTTCTGTCTCGGTTCCCGAACCCCATCGGTTGGCGCAGCCGGACGCGACGAGAGATGCCGCCGCCCCGAGAGCGAGGACGCCGAACGAGCGATGGATCCTGTGGAGCTTCTCAGCCATGTGTTCACCCTTGCTTGCTTTCCATCAGCTTTCCGCTCAATCGGAATGATTCAGCGACACTCCATCCACGATTCGTGGAACGCCAAATGCGGTGCACGTTCCCGGCCAAAATGACTGAAAAGCGTGCACATATACGCATCGAAATGCATCGATTCGTTACACCGGACGCAAGTCAAGCGCGCGCGTCGTTCGGCGCAAGCTCCAATTCGTCGATGATCAAAGGCGAACGAACCGCAATCGCCTTGGCACCGACCTCGTGATTATATCGCCAGCGCTCTCCGATTCGAGCGCAAACGTCCTCGCGCGCGCTGATTTGTCGCCGGCGAGATTGGATTTTTGCATGTGAGAGACCGTTCACGTGCTGTGTTTTTCGTCGTACTCCTGGCAACGAAAGTGTTCGATCGGTACGCCATCGTACCGGTGCGCTCCGCCTTGTTGCGACGTCGAAACGTCGATGCCGACAGTGCGCTCTCGCGTTCGTCCGTCCCCTTCATCTCACGAGTTGAATCGATCAGCGCACGTCGGGGGGAAGGATGCCGCAGTTGGTGAACTCGAGATTGCTATCGACGCGAAAATTCGAGTAGCGGTAGTGCCGCTCCGCGTGGAAGAGATCGAGTGGATAGACGTTTCCTTTTTCGAGCCCGAGCTGGTCGAGCATGACCGCGCCGTTTTCGGCGACGTGCACACCTCCGAGATCGATGACCAGCTTGCGATTGATGAACACCCAGAGGTCGTCGTCGCCGGTGAAGCTGAACGTCTCGCCACCCTTGTACTTGAACTCGGTGTGGACCTCGGTCGCGAAATGATAGTTGTGCGGATAGCTTTCGTCGCCCCAACCTTGGCCATCGAGCGGAAAGAAGGCACCGCTGTCGAAGGTTGCGACGTTGCCGTTGGGGGCCAAATAGAAAAAAACGAAGTACGGCAGATTGACCCCGTCCGTCGTCCGATACCACTGATCGAAGTTGGCCTTGGTCGTCGTGGAGATGTGGGGAACATCGACGTAAGTTGGCTTGAGATCGGCGCCGAGCATCTGCTCGACGATCCCGGTTTCCGGCACGCCGCTGAACGTCTCGAAATCCGGATGACCGCCGACTTGGTCGCCGCGCTTGAAGTCGCGCGTGACGCCGAGAATCGTCGTGCCGCAGCTAGTTTGTCCGCCGTCGACCAGCTCACCCAAGCCAGCATCCGCGCCGGTGACCGGATCACCCAGCTTGAAACCGCCTCGTGTCGCCGCGGTGAAACCGGGTGGGAGCACGCCACCGAAGACGCCGCCGCTGCCCCCCGTGCCGGCCCCGGTGACCGCAATCGTGCCGCCGCTACCCTGTACCGCGGAGCTGCCCGGCCCTCCCTCCGCGCCGCCGGATGAATTGTCACCGCAGTGGATGGCGAGTCCAGCCGCCGCGCAGAACAGGAAACGCTTCATGGCTCATCAGGGAAGATGCGCCGAGAGCCGAAGTCGGCCCATGTTTCGCCAAGCGCTCACGCCGCTCAGCCGCTGATACGAAACTGGGCGGAGGGGCGCTCGCCCCGACGCGCCACGTAACCACGAATCGCGTCCAAGGTTTCGGCGGGCAAGTCGGTGAATTGAATGCCGAGAACGTGGCCTGCCTCGTCGATGCGCCGCACGATCCCTTTGGTACAGACCGAGGTATTTCCGGGAAATCCGATGACGATTTCCACCTCGAGGCCAATCAGCCCCGCCTCGGCCTTTTCATCGAGCCGCACCGCCATGCCCCGCTCACTGATCTCGATGATCTGACCGGGTTGAGCCTGCCAAAACCCACGAGCTCTCGTTTGGTCATTTCCGGGGCTTCGAGCTTCACTCGAAAGATAGCGCGCCTTTCCCAAGAACTGGCCGATCTTTCGCGACCATCTCGGTCCAGACGGCTTATTTCCCAGCATGACCTCGCAACTTGCCCGATCATTACGGTAGCAAGACGGCGCCGAGATTTCGCCGTAGGCCGCGCTGCTCGATTTCCCTACAGTGACCAACAGGACGACGGGGCGCGGAGCTCAGGGTAGTTCGTTGGGTAAGCCCGCTGTTGGTTTGGTGAGCGTAAAGGCGCCGGTGCCGTCGGGGATGCGTCCGTAGGTTTGGCCGTTCATCGGAGCTCCTGCCTCGAAGGCCAGATCCGGGTAATAGACTTGATCGATGGTGGCCCGGCCCTGCCCTGTGTCAGGCCCGAGTAGATAGATGATCTCGCCCGAGGTGCTGGAAATCGCCCACGTTACCTCCATGCACCGCGACACGATCCCCTGGCACCCATCCACGGGACCACCTTGAGCTCCCTGTCTGCAAAGAATCAGCAGAAAGCCGCCGGGAGCGACGACGGTGAAAGGGTCTTGGGGAAAGATCAACCAACTGGTGGCTTCAGGGCTGCCTGTCGACCCCGACGCCTGTGCAATCACGCGACCTTTGAGGTCGAACGGCACGCTGCCGGGATTGTAGAGCTCGATCCAGTCATAGGTGCCGTTGCCGAGGATTTCGTTGATCACGATGATGGGACTCGCCCCGTCGCTATCCCGACCCGCGGACCCACCCGACAACATGTCAGGAGACGCGTCGTTTGCGCTGCCCCCCGAACCGATCGTGCCCGAGGCACCCCCGCTTTCGGAGCCCCCCTCGCCGGCGGTACCGGCGTCGCCCGAGCCAGCGGCGCCGTTCGTACCCGCGGAGGTTGAACGCGGCTTCAGATCCTCGAAATCGGCCCCGATGATCTGCGCGCAGGCAGCCATGAGCGGCAACGTCGTCACCCCAAACCAGCGCTTGCGCCTCATATCACCTCCGCCCAACCGACGACCGGGGCGCGTCGAGCTCAAGGTAGTTCGTTGGGTAAGTCCGCTGTTGGCTTGGTGAGCGTAAAAGCACCGGTTCCATCGGGAATGCGTCCGTAGGTTTGGCCGGTCATCGGAGCTCCTGCCTCGAATCCCACTTCCGGGTAATAGACTTGATCGATAATCGGCCGGGCTTGCCCGTTGTCAGGCCCGAGCAGATAAACGATCTCGCCCGAGGTGCTGGAAATGGCCCACGTTACCTCCATGCACCGCGACACGATCCCCTGACACCCATCCACCGGACCACCCTGAGCTCCCTGTTTGCAAAGAATCAGCAGAAAGCCGCCGGGATTGACGACCATGAAAGCGTCTTGAGGAAAAATCAACCAACTGGTGGCTTCAGGCGCACCTACCGAGCCCGACGCCTGTGCAATCGCGTGACCTCTCAGATCGAACGGCGCGCTGCCGGCATTGTAGAGCTCGATCCAATCATAGGTGCCGTTGCCGAGGATTTCGTTGATGACGATGGTCGGGTCGCCTGCGTCGGGATCCCGACCGGCTGATCCACCTTCGGGTAGCGTGCCGGCGGACCCACCCGACGACACATCAGGAGACGCATCGTTGGCGCTGCCCCCCGAACTGTTCGTGCCCGAGCCACCGGCATTTTCCCAACCGGCCGCTCCAGCTGCGCTCGTTCCCCCCTCGCCGCCGGTGCCGGCCTCGCCCGAGCCTGCGGAGCCATTGGTAGTCGTCGAGGATGACCGGGGCTTCAGATCCTCGAAATCGGCCCCGATGATCTGCGCGCACGCAGCCATCACCGGCAAGCTCGCCACCCAAAGCCAGCGCTCGCGCCTCATCACAACCTCCCCCCAATCGAAACGAACGCGCCACCAGGTAGTAGCGCCGTCTCGACCGCGGGGCCACTGGAGACGGGCGGCGCCTTCGTGTCGGACTTGCCGGAGAGCAGCAAGTACAAACCGCTAGCGGCTCCTACCAAGCCGACGCCGAACGCGATCGAGCTGATCGTCGCAGCCGTGCGGCCGGTATCGGCGGCGTCCAATCCCTTGTCCGAACAGGCCTTATCCGTGTTGCATTCATTTTCGACCGTTTTCTTGGCATTGAGCGCCACCGCGCCGAGGATGAGGCTCGTCGCGATACCTGCGCCGCCGACCCCGAGGAGCACGGCGCCCGCGGTGCGACGACCGCTCCCTGGCTGTTCGGCTCCCGTATCGGCGGTCACGCTGGTGCCGGCGCCGACGGACTTGTTCGCGGGCAGCGGCGGTCCGGCTTCGACCGAGACTTCTCGCGTCTGAGCCGCGACGGCCTTCACCGCGTACTGGCGGTCGGAGCGGCCGGGCGCTTTGACGACGATGACATGATCTCCCGTGTCGACAGGAAGAGCGAGATCGAAGCTGGCATGTCCCATTTCGACCCCGTCCCGAAGCACCGTCGCTCCGGCGGGAAGCGGCGCATGAAGCTTGAGGGTCAGTCGCGGAAGGCGCGGCTCGAGTGCGGCGGCTCTGGCTTCTGCGATCGCAATGCGCTCATCGCCATGCGGGAGCCGCTGCGCAACCTCCTTGAACAGCTGCCACGCCGACGCGACTTTACCGATGTGCTCGTCGCAATCTGCCAGATTGAACGTCGTGCCGACCGCCGGGTCGAGGCGACTGCTTTCCTCGAACTTGGGACACGCCGATGCATAATCGCCCTTCTCGATGGCAACTCGGCCGGAGCGGAACAATGCTTCAGCCGCGGCGGGGTCGCGCTGGTTCGCCGACGCCGATGCGGCGAAGAGGGTGAAAGCGCCAAGAGCCGCAAGACGGGTCCGCTTGTGCATTCGATGAAGGTTAATAGCGTCGATCGAAAGGATTATACCGTTGGCTGCTGGCGGGAGCGGGGGAATCGGCCGCCGACGGAACGATTTTCGGGGTGGTGCCCGCCATTGCCGGCGCGCTGGATCGCGCCGGGTGCGCCGACGCGGGCCGAGCCCCGGAAGCAGATGGAGCGGCATGTGCGATGACGGCCGGCGCCGCAGTGTTTGGGGCGGTGCCTGCGGCGACCTCCGGCGTCGGCGCCGGTTCGATCGGGTTCGGAGGCATCACGACCGGGGGCGCCAAAACTTCGGATCCGGCCATCGCACCGTTGGCCGCGGGCGGCGTCGCGTCCCGCGACCGCGCCACGACGACAGCCACGAGAATGCCGAGCGAAAGAACGGCGATCACGACGCCCAGCCACCCCGTGCGGTGGTGGGTCCTGCCATAATCGGTCACGCTGATGCCACTGGTGAACTTGCGCGGCGTTTGAAACATGGCGTCGCTCGCCGGCGGAGCTTGCGTCGGGACATCTCGAGACGAACGTGGCAACACCGGGATGTCCTGCGCGCTGCGCACCGTCACATTGGAATTCATGGGCGGCGAGTGGGGCGACGTCCCGTGCGAGGGTGGTCGCTGGCTGCTCTGGACGCGGGCTTCCTCCAAGCCGAGGATGGACATCGCGCTCCGCAACGCGGCACGCATCGTCTTGGCGCTCTCCCAGCGGTCCTCCTTCTTGTAGGCGAGCGTCTTGTCGATGAGGTCTGCCACTTCGACAGGGAGATCCGGTTTCACCAAGCGAATGGGCCGCGCCGGCCTGGTGACCGCGAGCACCAGCGTATCCATCGGAGTTTCGGATTGGTGTACGAAAACACCGGCGAGCGTCGTGTACAACGTGGCGCCGAGCGACCACAGATCCGACCGCGGGTCGACCTCGCTCCATTTGCCTCGCGCGTGCTCCGGCGCCATGAATGCCGGCGTCCCCATGAAAAGACCGGTCGCCGTGCTCCCCGCGCCGGCGATCGGAAGCTGGCGCAGCCGCGCGATACCGAAATCGAGGAGTTTGACTTCACCGGTCAGGGTGATGAACAAGTTCTCCGGCTTGAGATCACGATGCACGATGCCTTTCTCGTGCGCCGCGATGAGGACATCGAGAACCTGGTCGGCCAGGGCGAGCACCTCGCCCAGGGGGAGCACCCCCATCCGCTGCAGACGGGCCTGCAACGTCTCACCCTCGAGCAGCTCCATGACCAGGAAGGCCGAACCATCCTCGGAGATGTCGTCATCGAAGATCGTGACGGCACCCGGATGGTCGACGCTGTTGGCCATGTACCCTTCGCGTAGAAAACGCGTGCGAATGCTCTCGTCGATCGAGAGCTCCGGGTGCAGCATCTTGACGGCGGTGCGCTTCTGGTTTCGGTGCATCGCGGCGTAGACGGTGGCCATGCCGCCGATGCCGAGGACTTCGTCGAGGCGCCATTTGCCGTTGAGCACCGTCCCGAGTCGGGACTGTGCGCGGTTGACGATCTCGGCCGAAAGCGCCATCGAGACCTCAGGATAACACGCGCCGACCGCGAGGCCCACGCCGCGAAGGGCCGTTTTTCGTGTGCGATTTCGTCGCGCTCGCTAGCAAGCAGAGGGCAGATTTTTCGCTGCTGCAAACACGGCGTGTTCGGGAAAGGAAGCGCTCGCTCATCGGCAGGAAGTGAAGTTCAACATGGTTGTCGTGCCCGGGACGGTCTCGCTCGCCGTGAAGTAGCCACGCCCGTCGACGGCGTAAGTCACGGCTTCGCCCACGGGCTCGAGCATGGCGGGCACTTGCGTCGGCGAAGCCTCGAACAGGGCCTCGATCGAGGCACCGGGCGGGTTCGAGAATTCATAGAGCGCTGCGTAGGTACGAAGAAGCATCCGGTCGGAACAGGGATGGAAATCTCCCCCGGTGATCACACCGGCCTGCGCGGAGAGTGAGATCGTGGTCAACCGGATGAGTGTGGTCGACTGGGACGGCTTGAGTGGTAGAGGCATCTCATAAACCGTTGCCGGCACACCTCCCGCCTTGGTCACCACGAAGAGGCGGCCCGTCGAGGGATGAACGAGAAGCGTTTCGGCATTGTGCGCGCCATCGGGATAGACGAAGGGAAATCGCTCGCAATCAACCGAGACAGTACGGCCATCGGTCGGTAAAGTTTCAGGTTCCGGCACGCGATAGATCGCGTACTCCTTACGGATCAACCCGTTGTCTCCGATGTCCGCGAGATACACGCACGAACCGCTCGGACAGGGTCCGATCGCCATGTCTTCCCAGTCGACGGCCGCTGCGCCCTTCAGATCGATTTCGGCTGCGATCTCGCCCGCCTTGCCGAGGGCGAAAAAGCGGGGGCTATCCCCGGAGTCATTGTGCGCGTACACGAGGCCCGGGTGCCGGCGGCTCGCCGCCAGGCCCGACAGCTCGATGAGCGGGGACTCGATCGGCCCGAGAGCAGTGGATTCGCCGTACGCCGAGCACCTGGTGCAAGTCACGACGGCAGCTTCGGCCGCAGCTTCCTTCTCGGAAGGGGCAGGTCCATCCAACGAGGCGCCGGCATCTTTGGGCGAAACGAAATGTTCCGGCAGATCGGCGGCATCGGGCTCCAGCAGCTCGAGCTGAAATTGAAGCCTCCCCCCGCACGCAGCTATCCCCATGGCACCAACCGCAGCGACGATCCGCGCGGACCTAGACATCGAGCGTACGAAGGGAATTCTTCCAGACTACTTCACGTCACGCCCAGCCGCTATAGCGTTTGCGTATCCTCGTGCTGAGGACCGCGGTCCTTTTTGGCGGGAATGAAATGTAGGATTCTCAGCCGCGATTTCTTCGCCGGCGCTGCGCGAACAGAGCACCCAGACCGAAAAGCACGAGGCCAAGCCCACCCCGGCTCGTCGTAGGTTGACCGACCGTACGGCAACCGCAGCCGCTGTCTTCTTCGACAGGGCCGGTGGCCGCGTCGGCGGCCGCGTCCCGTCGGACGCCCGCTGAACCCGCGCTGCCCGCTCGGCCGGCGCCTCCGGAACCGACGCTGCCGCCCGTTCCGCCGCTGCCGCCGGTGACGCCAGTGCCGCCGGTGACGCCTGTGCCACCGGTTCCACCGGCGCCGCCCGTGCCACCGGCGCCGCCCGTGCCCGCAGCTCCCGTGTCGCGCGCATCTGCTGTTGCTGCGTCGCGGGCGTCGGCTGCATCCGCCGGCGGCGTGACGACCATCTCGGCGACCACGTCAGCCGGCGCATCCGTTCCTGCGTCCACCGCGGCAATGAAGTTGGGCGAACCGGGCGTGATCACAGCACCCGCAGGCAGGTTCGCGCTCGCCTTGGTGGGATCGTAGGTCACGCTTGG
>Ga0137375_10010642_pt1 | contig 10882 bp, 7 predicted proteins | sample SagtaG_24_FD_104936 | JGI IMG/M metagenome (GOLD analysis project Ga0137375, IMG submission 104936) | Vadose zone soil microbial communities from Sagehorn Ranch, Mendocino, California, USA - Sage1_R_113_16 metaG | ecosystem: Environmental > Terrestrial > Soil > Vadose zone | place: USA... | reverse complement strand
CGTTTCCAATCCGATGTCGCGGATTTTTGAAATTGGACGTCACCTTCGACAATATTGAATTGCGCGTCGAACTCCGTGCCGCCCTCGCCGCTGATGGCCGCGCGGCTGATCGTCTGTGACTCGACTGCAGCCTCCTGAGCATTCGTGTACTTGCCGGACGTCAGCAGCGTGGTGGCCTCATCCAGCTTCTTCTGGGCGCGGTCGAAATCTGAGCGGTGATTGCTGAAATCCTTTGACGAGGCGAGGGAGTTCAACGCCTCTCTCGCGTCCGCCATCGCCGCCTCGGCAGAACTGCGAGGATTCCTTTTCTGGTTGGTGAAGAACCACCAACCGGCAAGGCCGAGGACAATGAGCAAAATGACGAGTCCGATCTGCTTGAGGCGATCGATCGAGATCAGATACCAATCGATGTCGGTGCGAGCGGCTTTCTTGATAGCCATCGAACGAAGTGGATCTTTTATAACACAGCATCCCGCCCACATTTGCTCTGGTCAGAGGGAATAGGTACACTGTCGCGTTTTTTACGGATATTCGCGATCGCCCGGACTTTGCCGTCCCGCGCCGCGGTCGCACAATTCCGAAAGAGGTCCCCAATGCTCAAATTAATGCGCGACAACTTCCAGCAGCTCAAGTGGGCTCTGCTCGCCGTCATTGCGGCGTTCGTAATCGGCTTCGTCTACGTCGACATGGGCCTCGGCGGCGCCGGCCGCGTCCAGCATGAGGACCGCGCGTATGCCGCGCGAGTCAATGGCGAGACGATCCCATATCGCGACTACGATCGCGCGCTCTACTACACGCAGAAAAATTATGAGCAGATGTACCGGCAGCCGCTCAGCGCCGAAATGATTCAGGCGATGGGACTGCCGCAGCAGGTGCTCGACTCCCTCGTCGATCAGCGCCTTCTGCTTCAGGAGGCACGGCGCCTTCACCTGAGCGCGACGCCGGAGGAAGTGCGCAAGAAGATCTTGGAGATTCCGACGCTGAGTCCCGACGGCAAATTCGTCGGCGACGAACTTTACACCCGCTACGTCACCGGCGCCCTCGGCTACACATCGACGGCGGAGTTCGAAGACGAGCTGGCGCGCGACATCACCCTGCAAAAGATCAACAGCGCGCTGCAGAACTCGATCGTCATCTCGCCGAAAGCGGCGGAAGAGGAGTACCGGCGGGTTTCAGAGAACGCGAAGATCAAATACGTGGTCGTGCCGACAGCCCGCGAAATGGCGAAGGTCCAGGTTACGCCGGCGGAAGTCGACCAGTACTACCGCGCAAATCAGGCCAAGTATGCGCATGGCGAACAGCGCGCGCTCAAGTACCTTCTCGCAGATTCCGCGCGGATGCGTTCGCAGATTGTGCCGACCGAAGCCGAGCTGCGGAAGCGGTACGAAACGACCAAGGAAGATTACAAGCGCCCGGAGTCGGCGCACATCCTCCATATCCTGATCAAAGTCGATCCGACCGCGCCGCCGGAGCAAGACGCCGCGGCGAAAGCGAAGGCGAAGGCAGACTCGATCGTCAAGGAGCTTCGGGCAGGGGCTGACTTCGCGAAGCTGGCGAAAGAGAATTCGGAGGACCCGTCGTCGAAGGACAAGGGCGGCGACATGGGTTTTGTCGATCGTGGAATGACCGTGGAGTCGTTCGACACTGCGGCGTTCTCAGTCCCTCTGAATACGATCAGCGATCCGATCCGCTCGAAAGAGTTCGGCTACCACATCATCAAAGTGCTCGAGCGACGGCCGGCCGGATACCGGTCCTTTGACGAAGTGCGGCCGATGCTCAACGCGCAGATGGCCGATGAGCAGGCGAAGAAGCAGGCGCGCGATGAGATCACGAACATCGCCGCTCGTTTGCGCCAGACGAAACCGAAGACGGCGGCTGAATTCACCTCGCTGGAGAACGGCAGGGTCAGCTCGTATGACACGCAGTGGTTCGCCAAATCCGACGCCATTCTCGGCCTGGGAAACAATCCGGCGTTGAGCACATGGGCGTTTTCCGCCAAGCAGGGCGATGTTGGCGAGATCGTCGGCACGCAGCGCGGTCCGGCGATTCCGTATCTCTACTCGATTCGTCCGGCGGGCATTTCCGATCTCAACGAGATTCGTCCTCGCGTCGAGGCGGATGCACGCGCGGCGAAAGCGCGCGAGCTTGCGCGGCAGGAGCTGGCGACGGCTTTGCCTGCCGCGAACATCGACGAGGTGGCAAAGAAAGTCGGACTCACGGCGACGGAAACGACGGTGACGCGCCAGGGATCCGTCTCCGGATTCAGCGGCGACACGAGCGCGCTCGTCGACGCTGCGATGTCGGGCAAAGTCGGCCAGATCGTCGGGCCGATCGTGCTGCCCGACGGCGCGGTGGTACTGCAGATCGAGCAACAGAACAAAGTCGACCCGAAGACGGGCGGCGAGAACCGCGCCGCATACGCGGAAATGCTTCGCCAGCAGGAAGGGCGCAATCTGCGTGCGGCACTGTTGACGCGGCTGCGGAAAGAATCGACGGTGGAGATCAATCCCATTGTGACGCAGAAGAACCGCACGCCGCAGCAAGCAGGTCTGTAGGTTGCTGAAGGTTGCTGAGTTGCTGGGCAACCAAGCAACCAAGCAACTGAGCAACCGAGCAACTCATGGACATCCTGCCGAAGTGGAACGAGCCCGCGATCCGCGTGCTGATGATGCCGCGGGACACGAACGCGCAGGGCACGATCTTCGGCGGGGTGATTCTGTCGTTCATCGATCAGGCCGGCGCGATTGAAGCGCGGCGCCAGGGCGCGCGCATCATGGTCAGCGTGGCCATGGACAAGATTGTGTTCCATGAGCCGGTGTTCGTGGGCGATCTGATCAGCTTCTGGTGCGAGACGCTGCGGATCGGCACGACCTCCATCACCGTCAAAGTCACCGTCGAGTCGAATCGATACAACGATCCGAATCAGAAGGTCCTGGTCACCGAAGCGCAGGTCGTGTACGTCAATCTCGGTGAGGATCGGAAGCCGACGGCGATCGTGCGGCACGCATCTTCTCCAGGCGCTCCCTGATCTCCCGCTCCAGTCCGACGTCTTTCGGCTCATAGAATCGCCGGCCTAACAGCGCTTCGGGCAGGCACTCCATCGGTGCGGTCTGCTCGTCGAAGTCATGCGCGTACTGGTAGCCGCGGCCATAGCCGAGGTCCTGCATGAGGCGCGTGGGGGCGTTGCGGATGTGCAGCGGCACGGGCGGGTTGTCGCCCTGCCGCACCTCGTGCACCGCTTCGCCGTACCCGATGTACACCGCATTCGATTTCGGCGCCGCAGCGAGATAGGTCACGAGCTGCGCGAGCGCGACTCCGGCCTCGGGCATGCCGATGAAATGCGTCGCTTCTTTCACCGCTACTGCGAGCACCAGGGCCTGCGGATCGGCATTGCCGACATCCTCGGATGCCGCGCGCACCAGCCTGCGAGCGATGTACAGCGGATCCTCGCCGCCTTCGAGCATGCGCACGAGCCAGTAGACCGCGGCGTCGGCGTCGCCATTGCGAATCGATTTGTGCAGCGCGGAGATGATGTTGTAGTGCTCTTCGCCGCCTTTGTCGTACATCAGCGAGCGTCGCTGCAGGATTTTTTGGGCTTCTGGGGCATTGACGCTGCCGTGCGCCGTCTCGACGACGAGCTGCAGGCTGTTCAATGCCTGACGGGCATCGCCTGCCGACGTCGCGGCGATGAAGTCGAGCGCATCGTCACTCAACTCCACGCCGAATTTCTGCACGGACGGATCGGCGATCGCGCGCCGCACGATGGTCATCACCTGCTCGCGTTCGAGCGGCGGGAGGACCACGACTTTGCACCGCGACAAAAGCGCCGCGTTCACCTCGAACGAGGGATTCTCGGTCGTCGCGCCGATGAGCACGATGTCTCCCGCTTCGACGTACGGCAGAAATGCATCCTGCTGCGCTTTGTTGAATCGGTGGATCTCATCGATGAAAACGATGGTCTTGATTCCGCGGCCGAGGCGCAGCTTGCGCGCTTCTTCCATCAGGACTTTGATGTCTTTGATGGAGCTGCTCGTCGCGGAGAACGGCACGAAGCGCGCGCTGGTGGTCCGCGCGATGATGCGCGCCAGGGTGGTCTTTCCCGATCCGGGCGGGCCCCACAAGATCATCGAGGGGATGCGATCGCTGGCGATCGCCTTGCGCAGAAAACGCCCCTCGCCTAACACCTCTTCGAGACCGACGACTTCATCGATCGACGTCGGCCGCAGCCGCTCCGCGAGCGGAGCATCGGGTGTGAGGGCGGGCGGGAGCGCGGCGTCGTCGAAGAGAGATCCTGTCAAGCGACGCCGATTATGCGCCGTTACCGGATTTCAGTGGCCACGCCGCTGCGGATCGCTTCCTCCAGGATCGGTATCATCTCCCGCTCGGCCTCGGCTTCCAGAACGTCCCGCTTGCGGTCGATCTCCTCTTCCTGCCGCTCGAGCGGCCGCATCTCGCGATGGACGCTTTCCATCTCCCGGCGCAGATCGCGCAGTCGATCTTCTTCGGCACCCGTGAGACGTGGACCCTCATCGCGATCGGTGAGCGCATCGATCTGACGATCGAGCTCCGCTTCGCGTCGTTCGAGCGGGCGGAGTTCTCGTCGCACCCGCTTCGCCTCCGGCTTGTACGCGCGCTCGCGCTCGAACAGTCCTTCGATGCGGTCGAGCGTCTTGCCGTCGCGGATCAGATATTCGCTGCCGTTCTTCCTGAACCACATGAAGTCGCTGCCGTACGTGTCGCGCTTCGCCAGCGCGATATTCAGCGACACATCGGAGCCGGTCATCATGTGTTCAGAGCCGCGGACGAGGACGTAGGAGAAGGCGATCGCTAGCAGCATGATCGTTCGACGGCGGCAGGCCGTGCGCGGTTAGCAAAGCAACGAAAAGTCGAGGTTCCCGCCCGAAATCACGATTGCGGTCGGCCCGTTCAGCTTCAGAGTCCGCGACAGCACTGCAGCGACGCCCAGCGCGCCGGTCGGTTCGATGACCAGCTTGGTTCGGTACATTGCGAATTTGAGCGCGTCGAGCAGCGTGTCATCGTCGACGCTCACCACGTCGCGAACGCGCTCGCGGATGATCGCGAAGTTCCGCACGCCGATCGCCATCGTCCGCGCACCATCGGCGATCGTCTTCGGCGGGTCGATGGTCACGATGTGACCGCTGCGAAACGACTGCTCGCCGTCGTTGCCCGCCCGCGGCTCGACTCCGAAGACCTGCACGTTCGGTTTGATCGACGTTGCCGCAACGGCAATGCCGGAGAGCAGGCCCCCTCCGCCGAGGGGAACGACGATATTCTCGACCTGCGGCCATTCCTCCATGATTTCGAGTCCGGCGGTGCCTTGCCCGGCGATGATGCGCTCATCGTCAAAAGGAGGAATCACAGATGCGCCGCTCTTCTGGGCGATCTCGCGCGCAACGGTATCGCGCGTCGCGGCAGTGACGCCCGACGTTACGACCTCGGCACCGTAGGCCTTGGTGGCTTCGACTTTCTGCGCGACGGAGCCCTCTGGCATCACGATCGTGGCGCGGACGCCCAGGAGTTTGGAAGCGAGAGCAACGCCTTGAGCGTGATTGCCCGAAGAGAAAGCGACCACGCCGCGCTTGCGCTGCTCGTCAGTGAGTTGTAGCAGCGCGTTCATCGCGCCGCGGATTTTGAAGGAGCCGGCGCGCTGGAGGTTTTCGCATTTGAGCCGGACCTCGAAACCGACGGTTTCCGAAATTGAGCGGTTGGCAAAAAGAGGGGTTCGATGAATAAATGTGCGAATCCGGCCGGCGGCGGCGCGAACATCGTCCACGCCAACGGTCGCCGTCACGTTTGAAGAAGTCACCCCGAGTAGTATAAACTGTGGCAAAAGAAAGTGTTCTGAAGCGCAGGCAAGGTCATCATCGGGTTGGAGGTTGGGGTTATGTGGAGATGGGTTACCCGCGGCCTGGTTCTCACCGTTTTCGCGACGTTTTTTCCGACTGCGCTCTTCGCGCAGGATCTCATCGCGGCGCTTGATTTTCCGGATCCAACCGTTCCCAATTCGGGAGAGATCCTGGTCAAGGGCTGGGTCCTCGATCCAGTCTCGGTTACGAAGATCGAGCTCTACGTGGACGACCAGTTCCAGTACAACGTGAACAAAGGTCTGCCGCGCATCGACGTGCTCGAGGCGTACCCGAACTATCCGGGCATCCACAACATGGCGCCGGGGTTCCAGACCGGCTTCCTCGCCAGCCGCTTTACCAATGGGCCGCACACCGTGATGGTGAAGGTCTATTTCCAGGATGGGCGGGTGTTCGAGCTCGGCCGGCGGACGATCAATGTCGATAACACGATCAATCAGTCGCCCTTCGGCAACGTCGACATCCCCGATCTCGCCGCGGCATACAACGCGAGCGGCTCATTTCCAGTTGTCGGCTGGGCAGCCGATACGGACGGAATCGGCCGGGTCGAAGTGCTCATCGACGGCGCGATCCTGCAGTCCGCGATGTACGGTGACGCGCGTCCGGACGTCGCGAACGCGTTTCCCGATCTTCCAGCCGCGAACTTCAGCGGATTCATCGCCAACATCGACACGACGCGCATTCAGGATGGCGTCCACCTCATGGAAGTCGTGGCGTACGATCGCCTCGGCCTTTCCAGGCGCATCGGCTCGCGTCAGGTGCAGATCTTCAACAATGAGACGAATCTGAAGCCGTTCGGCTATCTCGACGAGCCGAAGCGCGACGCGGTCCTCTACGGGACGCGCTGCAATCTCCTTCCGGTGATTTTCTCGCCTCCGGTGAACCCGCAGTCGCACATCACACCGGTGCGTGGATGGGCCCTCGACCTCGGCACTCGCCAGGACCTTGGACGCGTTTCGTATGTCGAGCTGATGATCGACGGCGTCCGCTGGGCATCGAGCAACGACTGCGCGTTCAGCACAGTCTTCAACAACTATGTGAATTGCTATGGGCTGCCCCGATTCGACGTGCAGCGTTTCTATCCGACGTATCCTGACGCCCCGCGGGCAGGCTTCATGTTCACGATGGACGTCGGCGCGCTGCTGGCCATCGGCATTCCTCCGGGAAATCACGTGCTGAAAGTGCGCGTCGGCGATCAGCAGCAGACATTCACGGAGCTCCCAGGACCGCAAGGCATCCCGGTGTTCTTCCAGTGCGCCGAGGATCGCGTCGCCTCGGCTTCGGGCTTTATCGACATCCCCGTCCAGTTCGACTACGTCAAAGGCAACGTGACGTTCGCCGGATGGGCGGCAAATGAGAGAGCGAGCGTCGCAGCCATCGAGATTCTCGTCGACGGCGACTTCATCGGTGTTGCGCAGTACGGCTATCCGCGCCCGGATGTTCAGCAGTCGTTCCCGTTTCTTCTGAACAGCCTGAATTCCGGCTGGCGCTTCACGATGGACACGACAAAGCTGGCCAATTCGCGCCACCGGCTGACCGTGCGCGTCCTCGACGCCTTTGGTCTGAGAACGGAGATCGGCTCCGTCGACTTCTACGTCCAGAACGCCACGCCAGTACCGTAACGCCGGCATCCTTGCCGGCAGGTGCGTCGGCTACCAGCCGGCGCACCATACGTACGGCCAGTTCTTCAAGCCGGCCTTCGCCGGATTCTCAAGAACGTATCCAATGGTTCTTGAAAGCTCGTCTTCATCGCGAATGCAATGATCGTAGTATTCACGCCACCAGAACCTGCCACGCCGTCCTAACACCACATTCGCCTGATTCGCCGTGTACGACTTCCACGAATGGAGAATGCGGTCGAGATCTGCACCGCTGAAAATGCGTGCGATGACATGAACGTGGTTCGGCATGACGCACCACGCGATGAGGTCATATCGCTGCCGATCGAAATACTGCCAGGTCTCGATCACTGTTTTCGAGATTTCGGGCACCTTTAAGTGGCAGGCCCCACGGCCTTCGTCGAGAAATTCATCGAGACGGCGATGAAACCATTCGCTGAGACGACGGTCCATTTTGCGGCGTGCTGACTGGTATTCGAGTTTGAGGTTTGCGATCACCTGTCGCGGAAGGGAATCAGCGAGACGGTACGTGATGAAGTAGATTGCGTCGTCAACTTCCCAATGTGGGAGATATCCGCGCGATCGAATCTTGACACGTGTACTGAAAGGAAGAAGGTTGCGTGCCATGGCTCCGGGCAGGAGCGGCACGTGAAACGGTTACCGGAGACGATAGTACCTCGGATCGCCGGCAGGGTGCCGGCGATCCGGCCGGCTGGAAGCCGGCGCTACTCTGCGGCTGGAAGCCGGCGTACTTAGAACAATTTCAGGAACACCACGTTCGCGACGAAGCCGCTCTGCGCGTTGCGGCCGACCGTCTTTCCGATGTCCAGTCGCAGCAAGGTTCCGTACGGACCGACGGTCTGCCCGGCGATTCCGACGCCCTGGAACGGCTCGCGGTGGTATCCCGCCAAACGGTCCGTGAGCAGGCCGTGGTCATAGAACGCTTCGATGCGGAACTGCTCGGAGAACACCAACCCATAAGAGACGTGGCCAAGGATGGCTTTTTCGGCGCGGACGGATCCGGAGCGGATCCCGTGAATGCGTTGGGATCCGAAGAAGCCGAGCTCCCATTTCCCGAAGCGATCGAGCCTTTGTCCATCGAGGTAATTCAGCTCCACACCGACCCGCTGAAACTTCGGCAGATAGAAACTCTTCGACAACTCGCCGCCGAAATCGGTGAACGTCTTCTGATTCGGGTTGTACTCCGAGAGGATGCCCCACGGTTTCCACTTCGACCGCGCGTTGTAGTCGTAGAAACCGGAAATCGTGTAGCCCCAACGCGAGTATTGCGCATCGATTCCCGGGCTGAACACGAATGTATCGCTCGGCACGGCAAACGACGGCACCGTATCCTCCGCTCGCTGATAGGTGATGTGCTCGACGCCGAGCGAGACGTCGACTTTTCCGAAGCTGAGGAAGGGATGGCCTGCGCGCGCAGTCAGCCGAGTGGGGAGCGCCTTGACCGCTTCCCCCGTCTGCTCCACGCCAAATCGGTACATTGCGTTTGTCGTCGGCACGGCAATGCCGAAGAAATCGACACCTAAATTTGTGCGGGTATTGTTTACATTCGGATTCGTGACATTGGCGGTGAGCAGCAGTCCCGCGAACAACACATTCGTCTGGATTCCTCGGTGGTGCCAATCGAAGTTGAAGTAGTCGATGCCGCCGAGGGGAAGCACGGGATATTCGAGACCAGCGTCATGATGAACGCCGCCGAGCATGAACGTGCGTGCAGTGTCGAATCCTTCTTTGACGACGCGTTCACCTGCGGCATTCTTCACGATGTAGCGCATGCCTTGCTGCGTTTCGCGAACAATGCGCGCATCCGACGCCGCCGCGACCTGATGCCGCTGCTCGAAATCCTCCGGTTGGAGACGGAAATCGCTGAACGTGGTCTGGCGCAGGACGACATTCGCACGACCGGCCGCGGAGATGACTTGCTGCGCGCTGACGTCGACCGGCAGCCAGATCACCTCGCGCGGATCGGTTTTCGCGACGTCTGCAGCGCTCAGTGAGGCATGCGACACGCGTGCAAACGGCTCGAAGTCCACGCGCTCTTCATTCGAGAGCACTTCCCCGGTGAGATTGAGCTGGATCATCGAGATGCGGATGCGCGCCCACGTCCGGCCGTCGATCCACACCGTTCCGCGGTACAACGGCAGGCCTGCGGCAGCGTTTGGCGGCGGCTCGAAACGCACTTCGTACGTGTGATAGCCGTTCAGGTCCGTTTCGCGAACGAGCTGATAGCGATATTCATTGGTGAGGTGAATGTCGAGCGGGAGCTGCGCCACCTTCTCCGGCTGAATCAGCGGAAGCTCGGGAATGCGCCCGTACTTCCACTTCACGCCGTTGATGTAGAAGTCCTGCCACACCCAGTCGGCCGCACCTTTGGGGTCGGAGAAATAGTCGCCGGCGATGGTCGCCTCGATCGCTTCGCCTCCTTCGATCGTGAAGCGAAGCTTCGTAGCATCGCGGGCGATGTAGCGCGGCTGAATCGTTTCCTGATACGTCTTGTACGCCTGATGATTGCGGATGATCTCTTCGACGCTGATGCCGCGCTGGGTCGCCACGTCCATCGCTTCTTTCGTGACCCGCGGCTTCTCGGTGTGATCGAGCGTCAGCAGGAATGGCCGCTTCACCGGCTGCACGCCGATGAGAAAGCGTCCGCCTTTTGCGCCCACGTCGGTGATCTCGCGATCACCAACCGCATCGACGCGCCGTGGACGCGTGTAGCGATCGCTCGGCAGCGAGGCGATGAACGCCGCGCTCGCATTGCCTTTCGGCGCCAGGATCGTCCGCAGATCTTCGCCGCGGACGAACGTCAGCACGGGCATCTCGATGCGATTTCCCTTCGCGTCGAGCACCTGCGTCGACGCTGTGGAATCGAATGCCCAGTCGCCCACAAATGCCCGATTGAAATTCGCGAGCGCGGGAGCATCATCAGCCGCCGGCCGCGCGAGGTAGGCACGCGTCGCGCCGTCGGCCAGCGTGCGAGCGAGATCGAAAAATAAATTCGCCGATTGCGGCTCCACGATTGCGTAGAGCTTCTTCGATGGCTCCTTCTCCGCAATCCATGCGGCAGTTTTTATGACGCTCATTGTCGTGTCGTTGACGATCGCGTCGACGTACGCGAGCGCGCCCGTTTCCTCGAGTGCCGTCAGGCCCCCAGCAATCGTCGGCGGCAGGACGATCCGCGCGGCGATATTCAGTCCCTGGGCGGTCACTGCAAGGCGTTTGATCGCGTATCCGGCGACAGTCGGTTCAACGCCTTCCGGTGCGACGCCGAGACCCTCGAAAGGTCCGTGCAGGCGTGCCCACTGGATGATGTTCTGCGTATGCGTCTCGACGTCGGTCATCGGATCTTTGCTGTTCGGATCG
>Ga0137375_10010641_pt1 | contig 10883 bp, 10 predicted proteins | sample SagtaG_24_FD_104936 | JGI IMG/M metagenome (GOLD analysis project Ga0137375, IMG submission 104936) | Vadose zone soil microbial communities from Sagehorn Ranch, Mendocino, California, USA - Sage1_R_113_16 metaG | ecosystem: Environmental > Terrestrial > Soil > Vadose zone | place: USA... | reverse complement strand
CGGGCTCGCCACCACGACGGTGAGCGGAATCGACTGCCCGGCGACGATCGACGTGGCGTCGGTGGTGACGGTGACTGTCGGAGTGGAGCCGCCGCCGTGACAGCCCGAACACCCGTTGACTTCGAACCCCGACAGACGCGCAAAGCTCGGTGTCGCGGTGCCCAACGCAAGCACCGCACAGCACACGGCGAGGCGCACGCTTCGCCGAATGCGCCACCAGTCCCGCCGTTCGATCGAACCGTGTTCGTTTCGAAATCCAACTCCGAGCATCACGATTGCAAGAAAACCTATAGCGCAGTTCTCCTCGGTCGCACGAAGCGACTCCGTGCACTCAGCGTCACTGCCAATTTCCGCTGAAACGGTCGGTCCTCAAGGACTCAAGCCACGCATGGGAGGGCTGTCCTGCGGCAAACGCCCGAAGAATGCGTGAGCGGCAATTCTCAGCTCGCCGCACCCGGCAGTGCCGAGGTCGTGCTGCTCACGAGGATCGAGGGCGAGATCGTAGCAATGCCAATCCGCGTCGAACTCGCGCGCCTCGAGCTTCATCGACGCTCGCATCACGCCCCAGTTTCGAAAGTCGCACCCCCAAATTTCGGCGCAGTTCGTGAGCGGCAAGATGGCGCGCGTGCGCCTCGGTCCGAGCAAGCTAGTGCCGACCATGCGCGAGCGAAAGGACGCGATGGCGGGCAACTCCCACACGCCGAGGAGATCGAGAATGGTGGGGGCGAAGTCGACATGCCAAACCGCCAGGCTGCGGGCGGCAGCGAAGGCGGCGCGCTCGCCGTCGGTGAGTACTTGCAGCGGCGCGTCGACCCACGTCGGCACCCGCAGCTCCTCGTCGAATACCGAGGAGGTATGGCCGAGCTGACCGTGCTCGCGAAACGACTCGCCATGGTCGGAGGTGTAGATGACCGCCGTCCGTGTACCGGCCGGCGTGCTCCGGAGGGCGATCAGCAAGTCCGCGATCGTGCGATCTTGGGAATAGACGGCGTTCTGGTAATGGTTCTTGAACTGCGCGTTGTCCTCTGGATCCTGACGCACCGTCGAAGGCTGAAAGGGTTCGTCGCCCCGTGTGCGATAGGGATAATGGGTATTCGCGTACTGCACGACGGCAAACCACGGCTCGCGCAGTTGGGACAGCTCGACCTTGACCCGGTCGGTCAGCAGCCTGTCGTCGGCGCCGGCGTCATCCGTGAGGGGCTCGAGGTCGGCGCCCACGCACCGACGAGACAGCGGGAGCGCGCCGAAGAACGACGACGAATTCGTGAACATCGGGCTCTGACTGGTCCAATACGCCGTGTCGTAGCCGGCCGCGTGCGCGTAATCGAAGAGGGTCGGCGCCGAGCGAATCACCTCCCGCATTTGCGTCGGCAGGAGCCCCGACCAGAGCACCCCGATCGAAATGGCCGTGCTCGATGCGTTCGCGCGCACTTCGGAAAGCGGCAAGCGCGACGGGGCAACGGCGTTGGTAAAAGGGGTGAGCAGGCAATCAGCGCGGTGCTCGACGCACACACTGTCGAGCCTAACGCTCTCGGTGATGACGAGCAGGACGTTGCGGTGCATGGCCGGTTTCGCGGTGAGCGCCGGCAGTTTGGGAGGCAATCGCAGCGGCGCCCGGACCCCTGCACCCGTTCCCAGCGACGACACGGCGAACACCAGAACCGCGCCGAGCAGCGACACCGCCGAAAGTTGACGGAGGGGGAGCACGACCGACCGAGACACGACTCCGAAGTGTACGCGAGTCCTCCCGCGAATCCAGCTGGGGATCCCCACCCCCCCTATTTGATGTCGGGGGGTGGGGAGATGAGCTTCAGGTTGAGACCTCCGGGATAGTAGATGCCAGTGGCGTGGCCGAATCCGACCACCTGAAGCCCCACCGGTTGATCGGATTCGAGAACGTGCTCGCCATGATTGGTCCCGGCGTCGAGCTTCTGCCGAAGAATGAAGTAGTTCGACGTGCCGATCTTCTCACGCATTCCGGTGGCGTCGGCCCCGTCGATCTTCACGTTCGCACCGCCGGGAAGAATGACGTCGGCGACCGCGACGTTGTAATCGTCGGGGGCGAGGAAGATGTACTTGGTGCGAAACTGCTCGACCGTAACTTCGAGGGTGAAAGCCGGATCGCCTTGCGCACCGTCCGGCCCTGGGGTCGGATCCTGCTTCTCGCCGCCCATCATGAATGACCCGATCGCGAAGGCTTTGTCGCCCGTCACTTCGAATGAACCATTGATCGGACCGATCTCGACGACATCGCCTGCGTTGAGCGCCGTTGGTGCACCCGGCGGTTGGCCGCCGGAGGGGTACGTCAAGACAGTGCCGGCCACGTTGCCGTAGAAACGCACATAGTGCCCGACCGTCGTCAGATTGGGTGTCGTCGGAGGCGCGACGAAATAGTGCTTGCCGATGGACTCGCCAGGCAACACCGTTTCTTCCACGTGATCGGCATAGCCGTTTCCTGCCGTCTCGGGCGTCGGAATGTCGGTAATGGGAATGGTTGAAATGATTTGAATCGGGCTGTCGTGAGCGTCGACCACGCTGCCGCTGAGGTCGAAGTCGGGCTGGTCATAGTACGGTCCCGCTGCCCCCAAGAGCTGGACGACGTCGCCCGCATTCATTGGAAAAGTGATCTTCCCCCCTGCCGGCGTCGCCGCAACACCAGGCCCGGCCACGAATCCCGTCGGCCCGGTGACCATCATTCTCCTATCTTGCGTGACGTACACATCGACGGACGTACCGTCCTTCGTTGCCGTGATGGCGTAGCCGCCAGGGGTTTCGCGACTCAAGGCGCCGCCCGCGCCTTGCGAGCCCGATTTTCCGAACAAGCGATAATGCCCGGTCATGGCCGTGGTCGGCAAAAGGAGCGAAGCGTCGTTGCTGACCGAGAGGCAATCGTGTCCGTTCCCGTTCTGGATGCTCGGCGGATAGGGGCAATTCCATGTCTTGTTGGGCGGGCCCCCTTGGGCTTTGTACTCGAGAGGATTGAACTGCCAAGCGATCACCGGTACCGAGCTCGTCAACCGGTAAGCGCCTTTGTCCAAGCGCACCGACGTGGTCGGTCGCGAACCGGTTGTATCAGCGCCGAAGTCTCCGCCCTTCAGCTCGGTGACCCAAGGCAGATAGAGTTTCGCCAGACTACCGGGCGCAACGGTCGCCGACGCGACCTCCATCCCGGCACGCTCGACTTTCACGTCGGCCGGCTGGTCACCAGCGTTGGCGACGACGGCAGCAAAGTCGAACACCGACCAGACGGGATTGTAGGTCACGGTCGGCCAGAACTCGCAGCCCACGTAACTGCGCACCGCTGCGGCCTCGGCGCACGTCGCGGGGTTGTCCGTATTGCCGGTTCCTCCGGTGCCAGTCGTTCCGATCGATCCGCCCGCTCCCGTCGTTCCACCGGCCAGCGTGCCGATGGTGCCACCGGCTCCGGTCGCCGGTGCCCCGTCCCGAGGTGCAGCCTCGCTCGAGCTACACCCATACACCACGGAAATCAAAGCAAGTAACACCCCGGCCAAGCGCGCGTTTGTCGTGTGCATCGTCACATCCAAGTTCTAGGGTTGCATTCGCGGTCTGATTCGCGTGAGAACGTCCGAGCAGAAACCGTACCATCCCGTCGTAGGGGACGTTCGGATTCCGCCAGGCCCAGGCTCCCGATACGAGAGCACCTCGAGACGACTCCCACGACCACGGCGGGTTCTTCAGGATCTCGCAGATCCACATAGCGGGTCGCCGGCAGATCCACGCGAAGGCTTGGCTACTGGACTTACACCTATTTGTATTTGCAATCCGCGTGCAGCTCCTCGTACATGATGAGGAACGAGCCGAGTCCGTGGAAGTCGTTCACCGGTCGCGGCCGGGCATAGTAGTAGGCGGCATCGCCCACGTTGGTGCCGCGGCAAATATCGGTCAGATTCGTCATACCGCTGCCGTCGAGGGCAATCTTCTGCAGGACGCCTTGGAGACCCTTCACGGCGACCGGAGCGTAGCTCGCGTCCACGTAGCCGAGCCGGATCGACTTGGCGATCGTGTACGTGTACATGCTCGACGACGACGTTTCGAGCCAGTTGTCGAGATCAGTCCCCTTGTCGACAATTTGATACCAACGCCCGCTCGTGTCGTCCTGCCACTTTTTGAAGCCCTCCACGAGCCCTTGCATGATCGTGATGAGCGGCGCGCGATTGGGATGGTTGGCGGGCAGAAGGTCGAGGATCATCATCGTCGCCATGGCGTACCAGCCGTTGGCACGTCCCCAGGATTCGGGAGAATGATGAACGTCCCGTGTCGTCCAGCTCGGGCAGTCGTTACGACACTCCGCCCACGCGTGCCAGTGAAGGCCGTTCGGATTCTTCAAGTGATCATGGTAGAGAAGGAGCTGCTTGCTGCTCTCGTCGTCGGTGTACGCGCTGTCGTTGAAGAGATGGCCATAGCGTTCGAGCGGGGGCATGCCCATGAAAACGCCATCACCCCAGGTCTGATCGACGGCACCGGTGTTGTGCCAAAAAGCGCCGTCACTGGTCCTCGGATACGTTCGGAACCGGTTGCGGACGCGGGCCGCGCCCTGCCCGTACTTCGCGTCGTGCGTCTCTTCGTACATGTCGAGAAGCACCGTGTTCGGCATCATGCTGTCCACGCTGCCGTAGCCGTTGCTGGTCGACTCGCCGACTCTCGCATCCGCCCACGCTTTGATATAGGCGAGGATCTTCGGATCTTTGGTGCGCTTGTACACGAGGTACGCGCCGTGCAGAAAAAGAGCACGCGAGTACTCCCAGCTGAGCGGGTCGGGGTTGCGCTTGATGGTCGATTCGACCATCGCCGTCCCCCAGTCGGTTTTCGGTGCCGACCCACAATCCAAGAAGGGACCGGAACCGGGCGGCGTCACATTGGTTCCGCCGTCGAGCGAGCCTCCCATGCCGGCATCGTCCGCGCCTGAAGTGCCGCCCCCGCCGCCCGTCCCCACGTCGCCCGCCGAACCGCCGGTGGCTGTCGTTCCGCTCGTCTCGCCGCCGCTACCGCCGCTCGAGGTACCGTTGCCCGATGAGCCCTGCTGGGCTCCGCCCGCGCCCATGGAGCTACTTGCGCTCGTGACACCGGAGTCATCACCTCCGCACGCTGCGGTGACCAGCACCGACAGGCAGACCAGCGCCGAGATTCTCATTTTCGACTCCCGTGGTTTCGGACCCGCTATGCAGACTCTTAGTGGCTCGGTACCGGGTCTGCTGGACCACAAAAGTGCTGAATGGCCACGCGGGAGCCCTCCCGCCCACCGAAAATTGGGCCGCTTCGTGGAGCCCCAGTACTGTCCGCAGCATGGAGCGACGCACGAAGAGAAGTGAAGACCGACAGGAGGCCCTTCAATACTTAGTCGAAGCGCTCGCCGATCGCAGCGAAGTCGAAGCGGTCGCACTCGTCAATGAAGAAGGACGAATCGTCGCCGGGATGGGCATGCCGCGAGAGCTCAAAGGGATCGCGCAGATCGCCGGGCCGGTGGTGCGCGGCGAGACTTCGGAGCTCTTCGAGTCGGCCACGCGCGGCACCGACTTTTTCGGGCGCCAGATTCGCCTGAAGTCGGGCTCCCTCTATCTCGCGGCGCTCGGCACCCGCGTGCGCAAGATGCACGAAGCCGTCTACGCCGTGATGCGGATCGTCGAGCCGGCGCAAGCGTCGAATTGAGCGGGATTTCGGCCTCTCGTGCAGCGACGCGCCCGCCGGGCTAACGTCTGACCTCCGCACAAGGAGGTTTCACGTGCCCCTCATCCTCACGGGTCAGCCACCGTTGCATTGGGCCATCGCCGGCGCAGGCATCGGCATCATCACGTTGCTTCTGCTGTTTGCGACCAGTCATCGCCTCGGAATCTCGACCGGCTTCGAGGACATTTGCTCGCTCGTCTCGAGAGCACCGTATCTGCGGCGCACCGAAGTGATTGGAAGCCGCTCGTGGCGCTTGCCGCTTTTGGCAGGTCTCTTGTGCGGCGGCTTGCTCTCGGCCCTGATGGCCCACGGCTGGACGCCGATCTGGGATCTCGGTCGCTTCGATGCAAGCTTCGGATGGGGCCCAACCGGCAAGGTGATTTGGATGTTCGTGGGCGGGCTCTTCATTGGTTTCGGCACACGCCTGGCCGGAGGCTGCACCAGCGGCCACGGCATTTTCGGTGTTTCGAATTTCGAGCGAGCGAGCTTCACCTCGACGTTGAGCTTCATGGCTTCCGGCGTCGCGACCACGGCACTCATTTACGGAGTCTTCGCACCATGAGCGCGCTTTTTCACTTTGCCCTCGGCACGCTTTTCGGCTGGCTTCTCTCTCGGAGCGGCGCCGCCGATTACGACTACATTCAGGCGATGTTCCGGTTCGAGAGCTTCCAGCTCTTCGGCATCATCGGCACCGCCGTGGCGGTCACCGCGCCGGGACTCTATGTGCTCAAGCGCTCGCACCATACGCTCCTCGGCCGCCCGCTCACCGTCACACCGAAGCCCGCGCACCCCGGCAACGTGCTCGGCGGCGCCCTCTTCGGCATCGGCTGGTCGATCACCGGCATGTGTCCCGGGCCTATCCTCGTCAACATCGGCGAAGGCAAGCCCTACGCGCTCGCCGCGCTTGCCGGCGCGCTCGCCGGAACATCGCTTTTCGCCTACGGCTACCGCCGTTTTCAGACTCCCCTCCGCCTCCCCGAGCTCAAGCTCGGCACCGGCGACGGTTGAAAACGACACTGCCCTCCCAATTCGACGCGGACCCGCTCGTCGGAGACGACGCCGACCGACAGGTCGCCGGCCTCAACATCGCGGTCGCATGGCCGCTTCCCGAGTCCGTGCGCGCCGCCTATCTCGATTTGGCAGCTCGGGTGACCGCATTCGATCCCGGGCTCTACGTCTACGCCTACGAAACGACGCACGTCACTCTGGTGACCGCGATCAATTTCAAACAGTACCCCGACCCATCTCCGGATACCGTTCACCTCGTCGAAAGCGCCGCGGCGACGCTCGCCGACTTCGTCGTCGATGCCGCGTCCGATCTCGCTCCTTTCGACCTCGAAATCAGCTCACCCGCACTCGCCCGGACAGCCGCCTTTTTCTCCATGCTCAATCCGAGTGGCGAAATCGCTCGGCTACGAGAGCGGGCGCTCGACTTTTGCCGGCGTCACGGCGGGATCCTATCGAACGCCGCCGCCCCCCGAACCATTCACGCCACGTTCGTGCGCTTTCGCCGGCCCCCCCGCGACGCTCTCGCCTTCGCCGCGCAGTTCGAAGCCGCGGCTCGCACCTCGCGCGTCGACCGCATCCACGTCGACGAGATTCTCGTCACCCTCGAAACCAAGCCCTACATGCGCGCCGGCCACCGCGCGCACCGGATTTCCCTTCGCCGACGGCCCTGTCCCTAGCATTACTGCGTCAGATCCTCGCTACCAGATCGTTTCATCGGAGTAGCCACAACCCAACTAAAGTACTGACCGGACAGGCGGAACTGGCTACCGGCGAAGGTGCAGAGGCGAGGCCTGACGGCTATTGCCGTCTGATGCCTATCTTCCGACGGCCTCGCCGTCACTTACCTGGCCGACACGTGGCAATTGCCGATCGTGATCTGTCATGGCCACGATCTGACACGTAATTGCTAGCCGAGATACTCTTTGCGATTGATCTCGGACGAGAGCAAAACCGGGCGGTCGGGGAGGATTTTTTTCAGTGCGTCGAGCTCGGGTTCGCCGGGCCCCAATGGCAGCTTGATCTGACCGCGCTCTACGACGGAGCGCAGGATCCCCATCGTGATCTCGATACCCTTGTGGGCCGATTCTCCGTTGCAAGGATGAACCTTGGCGTCGTCATCGAGCCAATCGGCCATTTGCGCAACGTAGGGCGGCATGTCGAGCTCGTAGCTCATCGAGCCCGGTCCCTTCAGCACGCCGTTCTTGGTGACCGCACGCCACCCGCCGCCGGTCAGAGCCTCGACGAATCCCTCGGTCCCCTGAGCGCCAACGCGGTTCTTGCGCCACCATGCTTCGACCTCGGGAACGTCCGGCGAGCCGGCTCCCGTCTCGACATAACCGCGAACGCCGTTGGAGAAATGGATGATCCCCGCGACGTAGTCGGGCGAGGGGTGAATGTCGGCGAACTTCGCGCGACCCGCGGCCTGCCCCATGACCCACTCGGCCTCTTCATCGCCGTTGTAGTAACGGACGAGATCGACCATGTGCGTCATCATGTGCATCATCCATCCGACGGCGTGCCCGTAGACGGTGTGCACGCGACCGATGGCGCCACTGTCGATGATCTCCCGGACCTTCGTGTAGTGTTCTCCATAGCGGTGCTGGTGGCTCACCACCGTTTTCACCCCAGCGGCTTCTACCGCCTTGCGAATCTCGAGCGCTTCGCTCATCGACAAAGCAACCGGCTTCTCGTACGCAATGAGCTTGGCACCCGAGGCAATGCCTGCCTTGATGAGCTCGATTCGAATATGAGGCGGAGTACAGAAGCAAAACAGGTCCGGACGAACCTCTTTGGCCATCGACGCGACGCTGGCGAACGCCGGTGGATTGCCGAGCTCCCCTTTGGCTTTTGCGAGCCTGGGTTGATCAGGCTCGCAGATGGCCGCAAGTTCGAAGCGCTCGTTGGCTTTGAAAGCGGCGGCATGGTGCATGCCCCGCTTTCCCATGCCGATGACGGCGACCTTGTGGCGCTTCATTGCTGCTTGTCCCACTTCACGCACTGCTCGATCGTGTAGTCGACCTCATCGTTGGTGAGCTCGGGGAACATCGGCAGCGAAAGACAGGTCGCGGCGTTCTTCTCGCAGTTCGGAACCTTGGGCTGTGCGTCGGCGAGCTGGCCCCACGGGTAACCCTCCTGCTGATGGATAGCGATGGGGTAATGGAGCTTGGCGTCCACGCCGCCGTTGACGAGGAACTTCTCGAGGTCGTCACGCTTGGGATGCTCGATGACGTAAAGGTGATAGGCGTGGCGGTACCCCGGCGGTTCATACGGCAGGGCGAAGCTCGTGCCCGCGAGGCCCTTGGTGTAGCGAGCAGCGATCTCACGACGACGATCCGTCCACTTGCTGATGTATTTGAGCTTCACGCTGAGGATGGCGGCGTGCAGGTCGTCGAGCCGGCTGTTGTAGCCCATGCTGTGCACCGACCGAACGGTCGATCCGTGGTTGCGCAGCTTGCGGATGGTGCCATCGAGATCGGCGCGATTGGTGACGACCGCCCCGCCGTCGCCGAAGGTGCCGAGATTCTTCTGGATGATGAAGCTCGTGCAGATGGCATCGCTGAACTCCCCCTGCTTCCAGCCCGAACCGTGCGCATCGATCGATTGCGCATTGTCCTCGACGACGAAGAGCTTGTGCTTTTTGGCGATGTCGTTGATCGCTTTCAGATCCGCGCACAGCCCATAGAGGTGCACCGGCACGATCGCCTTGGTGCGAGGTGTAATGGCGGCCTCGATCTTGGCAGGATCGATGTTGCGTGTTTTGGGGTCACAGTCGACGAAAACGGCCTTGGCGCCCACGATCCAGATGGCCTCCGCCGTGGCGAAAAACGTATTGGCGGTGGTGATGATTTCGTCGCCGGGCTTGATGCCGAGCGCCAAGAAGACAAGCCAGAGAGCGTCCGTCCCAGAGTTGAGCCCTACCGCGTGCTTCATGCCGAAGTACTTCGCCAGGTCCCCCTCGAACTGCTTGAGCGCAGGACCCATGACGTACTGAGCGCTCTCCAACACCTTCAGGATCGCGTCGTCGATTTCCTTTTTGATGCTGTGGTATTGGCGGACGTGACCGTAGAACGGAACCTTGATCTCAGGCATTTTCGTATTCCCTCATCGCTTCTGACACCCCGCTTCGGGGACATCAGGTCCTGCGGCGGGAGCCGGTAGTATCATGTACGCCTATGGTGGAGTCCACCAAATTCCTTCGCGAAAATCGCCCCCGATGCGTCGCGGACGAACTCCGCACACGGTCCACAAACTACTTGCGCAAACTGCGCTGCACGCCGGGTGTCGCGTCACCCAAATATTTGCTGATCTCTTCGCGCTTGGCCTGAGTCGCATCGAGCAAGGCAAGCGCGTGTGCGATGCGCTTGGGCGTGTGGGGGTCCGGGTACGCGAGCCGGACCTTGTCCCATTTGAGCTTCAGCGTGTGCTGCAGCTCCCGCAGATCGTGGATGGCCCGGCGCCGCGCATTGCGATCGGCCGTCGCCGGCCACGCCGCGTCGATGGCCACGGCGAGTGCAGCCACGCTGCCCGCCGCTACCGCTACCTGTGGCAAAAACAGAAACGCGCTCGCAGCTGCGCCTGCGGACCCCAAAAAAGCCAGCCCGCGAAAGAGCCAAAAACGCGTGAGTTCCCGCCCTTCGCTGCGCATGTTGGCAACGGTCCACGCTTCCAAGCTGGCGATCTGTTCGTCGATGGCCTGTTCCGGTGCGAAGGCACCCTCGGGGCGGTGCGCGTAGCCTTCTTCCAACTCCTCGAGACCCGGCGGAGGAATCGTGAGCTGCCGTGCCCGCATCGGAGGCACCGGCACGTTGGACCGCGACGCGGCATTCGGCGGAACGGAAGGCCCCGCACCCGGCTGCTGCGTCGGTTTGTCCGACTCTCTCATCGCCATGATTCCCCGTTACTAGGTTGGCTTCCCTGTCGATGCAACCGGGCAGACAAACAGCCTGCTCGTTTGCGCAGCCGGGTGAACGAGTGCGCAGCAGCCGAGAGAAGGGACACAACCTTCGGTTACAGCGTGCGCGTCACTTTCGTGAGCCCTCGGGGACGATCGACGTCGTATCCCTTGGCGCGCGCGAGGTGCAAGGCGAGGAGCTGGCCGGGCACGACCGTGATGAGGGGCGAAAGCCACTCGGGCGCCGCCGGAATTCGAATTCCCATGAACGCGAGCGAATTGAACTCCGGCCGGTCGG
>Ga0137375_10010638_pt1 | contig 10884 bp, 19 predicted proteins | sample SagtaG_24_FD_104936 | JGI IMG/M metagenome (GOLD analysis project Ga0137375, IMG submission 104936) | Vadose zone soil microbial communities from Sagehorn Ranch, Mendocino, California, USA - Sage1_R_113_16 metaG | ecosystem: Environmental > Terrestrial > Soil > Vadose zone | place: USA... | reverse complement strand
GCGCCGCAGCTTAAGCGCGATCCGTTAGGCGGCAGCCCCGCGAGTAGGTACAACTCCCAACGTCTGGCTCAACCTCTGATGTCTGGTTGTTCCGCGCATACTCGACCGTGAGGGGAGATGGGCAAGGGACGGCTAGAAGCATTCAGCGACGCTGTGATTGCGATCATCATCACGATCATGGTGCTGGAGCTGAAGGTACCGCATGGTGACAGGTTGCACGACCTGTTGCCGCTGCTGCCGGTGTTCCTCAGCTACGTCCTCAGTTTCGTCTATGTCGCCATCTACTGGAACAACCACCATCACATGCTGCACGCCTGCACCACGGTCACCGGGACCATACTCTGGGCCAACCTGCACCTGTTGTTCTGGCTGTCGTTGTTCCCCTTTGCCACCGGCTGGATGGGGGAGAACCATTTTGCAGCTCTGCCCACGGCGCTCTACGGCGTGGTGCTGCTCATGGCCGCGATTGCGTACTACGTGCTCCAGCAGGCGATCATCCGCGCGCAAGGGCCGGAGTCGATCCTGCAAAAAGCGGTCGGGCGCGATTGGAAGGGCAAACTGTCGCCGGTGCTTTATGTCATGGCAATTGTTGCGACCCTAGTTTCGCCGTGGATTGCCCAGGCGATCTTCGTGACTGTGGCGCTGATGTGGCTGATTCCGGACCGGCGCATCGAAATCGTCATGCCGCGCAAGGCCTAGCACCCAGTCTCTGTTCGCTGGCCAGACCAACGAGGGTATTCCCACAGATCAGCGGAGAGGCAACGCGACGCGATGAAGCTACCTTATGCAGTGCCAGAGCTCCCGGTCAGCGATGTCCGAGCGGCGGCAAAGACCTACTCCCAGCAGATGGACTTCAACGTCGACTGGATGTACGAGGACGTCCTCGCCGGCATATCAAAGGATGAGGCCCGAATCTTCCTTCGACGGAGAAGCTCCGAAGAGGTCGAGCAGCACTACACGGTCACAATCTGGTTGAACATGGACTCCGCGGCAGAGGTCGACGAGCTCTGTGTAGCCTGGAAGGGCCGTGGGGTGCCGATCGTGAGGGATCTGCAGACTGCTCCGTATAACCTCAGAGAGTTCACGGCCCAAGACCTCGATGGCAACACGTTCCGGGTGTTTTACGACCTTGGCGGCACGGGCAAGTGAAGATGCGGCGTGCGATGGCCAGTCGCGCACTCACCAAGCGAGCGCGCCAAGGCTTGGGTATAGCGCCGCTGCCTAACTAGGGCTTGAAGGTGGCGGCGCGCGTTGAGCGGCGAGGCCGAAGCCGAGCACGAGCACGATTGCGCAGCGGACGGCGGACCTCATGCCGCCCCCAAGGAGGGGGGGAGGCCCTGCGCGGCCAGTACAGCGCGATCAGGAGCGCTACCGGCAGTCCAATGCCGACGAGCTGAGAGAAGACGGACATCCAGGGATGCAGCACCCGGGCGGCCACGATCAGCACGAGCGAGGCGAGCACCGCGAGGCGTCCCGCCTGCCGGCCTCGCTCGGTCGGGCGCAGGATCGCGACACCGGCGGCGAGGAGCAGCGCACTCGCGAAGACTGCCAGCACCAGCGAGAGCGCGTGCTCGTGCGTCCCCTGGATCGTTCGCCCGCCCACCCACTCGACCACGGCGTTCAGGATGCCAAGCACGCCGAGCAACAGGGTCAGCATTGCAGCGAGCTTCATGATCACCTCCATGGTTCGAGTGCTCTCGCTTGCACGCGCACGCCACGCTTCTACGCGCAGGGCCGGCGCGCTTCGTGCGACGTCACCGATGACTGCCGCCCAGAAACCAAGCGTTCGCACGTCACGCTCCCGGCACTGATCCCGAAAGAGCAGCACCATCTCTCGTCCGTACTCGGCTCGAAACGCGGGCGGGTAGGCACGTAGCAACCGACGGTAGATGCGTTCGGCCGTAGCGGGGCTCACGCAGGTCGGATCCCGATCAGCTTCTTGCGCCGCGCCGCACGGACCATCGCGTCCAGCCGCCGCGCCTCCGCGCGCGCCACGGATAGGCCGAGCTGCGTCAGTCGGTAATAGCGGCGCCGCTCGTCGCCCCTCTCCGGGTCTGCACGCTCGCGACCTTCCTCCACCAGCCCCACCTCCAGCAGTCGCTTCAGCGCTCCATAGAGCGTCCCCGGCCCCAGGCGCACGGTGCCCTCGGATCGCGCGGCCACTCCCTTCATGATCGCGTACCCGTGCAGCTCCCCGTCCGCGAGCGCGAGCAGGATGTGGAACGTTGCGGGCGGCAGAGGCAGGAATGCCTCGGGCGGCCGGCCGGCCCGCCGTTTCGTGACCATAGCTCCCTCCGCGATATATCGATGCTCGATATAGTTCTCAATCTATCCTCAGGAGCCACCCTGTCAACCGCTGAGGGGTGCAGCGCGGGCGCCTCACTTGACGGGGCCGGCGACGCTCTCACGTTGTTTGTGACGAGACTCTGCCATACGAGGAGCGCTCATGCACGCCGCTCGATGCGGCAGCCCTTCGTGGGTACGTGGCTATTGATGGTACGTTCCAGGCACTTCATAACGACCTGCTCACTACCATTGTGCCCTGGGAGGTCCGGCGGCCTTCCGATCGATGGTGCCGGGAGAGGCCATGGCAATCATTCCGACCGTTCGCTGCAGGAGCATGAGAACCTCGTTGGCGTTCTATACGGGCGTGCTCGATTTCGAGCATATTCATGGCGATGACGACCCTAGCGACCCTTCCTTCAGCGTCCTGTCGCGTGACGGAGACCAGCTCATTCTCTCGAGCCACCGGGGAGACGGGACGTTCGGTCAGGCGCTTGCCATCACGACGAATGACGTTGATGGACTCTTTCGCAAGTTCCGGGAGCGAGGGTTGCAGACGCCGGGGAATCCAGACGCTCCAGAGCACGTCCACGAAGGACCGATCAACCAGACCTGGGGCACGCGCGAGTTCTACGTAGAGGATCCCGACGGCAACACGTTGCGATTCACCCAGGGGTGGGCTTAAGCGACGTCGTTAGGCACCGCACGCGCGTACCAGGCGTAAGAGAGAAGGGCCACATGGAACCAGGTGTGTTTCTTGCCGCGCTCCTCATATTCGTGGGGATTCCGGCTCTCACGGTCCTCAAGATCGCTCGTCTGCGTGCCTCTCGTCCCCAAGCACCATCGGCCGACGTCACTGAGCGGCTCGAGGCAGTTGAACGTCGTGTCGAGGACCTCCAGCAGGAGCTGGCCGAAACGCAGGAGCGTCTCGACTTCGCCGAGCGTTTACTCACCAAGGCACGCGAAGAGCGGCGGATTGGCAGCTAGAGACGATCTATGCCCCACGGCAAAATCTGCTATCTGGAAATACCGGCGAACACGGCCGAAGTGTCCGCCGCCTTCTACAGCTCCATTTTCGGCTGGAAGGTGCGGCGACGCGGAGATGGCGAGCTCGCCTTTGATGATACCGGTGGGGTGAGCGGGACCTGGGTGCAGGAGAGCGATCGGACCCCGGACGAACGCACCCGCACCTACATCATGGTCGATGCCATTGCCGACACCCTCGAACGGATACAGGCTGCAGGTGGCCGAGTCCTGACGTCGCGCACCGATATCGGCGTGGGAATGGGCGCATTTGCGGTATTCGCCGATCCGGTCGGGAACGAGTTCGGACTCTACGAGGAACCGCGGCGCTGAGCCGCGCGAGGCGGCAAGACATTGATGCGGCACTCATCAACTGGGCAGTGTGCACGGATCCAGCGCACGCCTTTGCTCCGGACACGATTCGCGCACTCCAAGTTGGCCTCGCGCGGGCGGGCGCCTAACATGAACCAGCGTGTCGCAGTCCTCTCAATCCTTGCCGCGGTCGGCCTGTGCACCTCGAGCGCCGCCGGTCAGCAACGAGCGATCGAGCCTGATCTCGCCAAGCTCGCCTCAGGTCGGGGGCTCCAGGTCTTGGTCTCGAACCGCAGCGTGACCGGCTTCACCGACGGGGCGCGGCAGGGCCTGCGTCTCAGCGAGGGTCCCGGCGAAGGACCCGCGTACCTCGAGGGGGTGGACTTCGCCGGCGGCACGATCGAGCTCGACGTCCGGGGGAAGGATGTTCAGGGAGGGAGTTTTGTCGGAGTGGCGTTCCTGGGCGTGGATAGCACCACGTTCGACGCAATCTATTTCCGTCCGTTCAACTTCCGAGCCGCGGACTCCACCCGACGGGCCCACGCCGTCCAGTACATCGCGCAGCCCACCTACACGTGGCAGAAGTTGCGCGCGGAGCACTCGGGTGTGTACGAGAAGGCCGTCAATCCCGCGCCCGATCCGAACGGCTGGTTCCACGTGCGCGTGGTTGTGGCCGGCTCACAGGTGAGGGTCTTCGTGGATGGCGCGGCGGAACCCAGCCTCGTGGTGACCCGATTGAGCGAGCGCACGAAGGGCCTCGTGGGCTTCTGGGTCGGGAACGGGTCCGGGGGTGATTTCGCCAACCTGAGGATCCGGCCGGAGTAGCGCTGGCGGCGCGCGGGCGCAGGTTCTCGATGCCCAAGAGATCTGGATTCCCGACTAGCATCGTGCCATTCGATCGACAACCGTTCCTCGTCGGCGAGCTCCTCGAGCTGCGTCCCCTGCGCCGGGATGACTTCGATGCGCTGTTCCGGGTCGCGGCTGATCCCCTGATCTGGGAGCAGCATCCGGAGCGCAATCGCTATCAGGAGGCGACCTTCCGCGCCTTTTTCGAGGAGGCCCTCGCCTCCGGCGGCGCCCTGGTGGCGCTCGAGCGAGCCACCGGTCAGATCATCGGATCGTCCCGATACCACGGCTACGACGCGGAGCGGAGTGTCGTGGAGGTTGGCTGGTCGTTCCTCGCCCGCGCCTACTGGGGCGGTCGCTACAACGGGGAGATGAAGCGGCTCATGTTGGAGCATGCGTTCCGGTCCGTGGCGCGCGTTGTGTTCGTGATCGGTCCGCTCAACCGCCGGTCCCAGCGGGCGCTGGAGAAGATTGGTGCCGTGCGCGCGGGGACGACGACCGATGTGCACGGTCGGGAGAGGGTCGTGTACGAGCTCACGCCCGCGCTGTATGCACAGGGGCAAGGCTCCGAGCTGCGCAGCTGAAGCCACCCTTCCCATGCCGTCATCCATCGCCCACGCGCTTGTATCCACCGCGATCGGCGCACCGCTCGCGCCGGCTGTCCCAACGCGCCGGTACTGGATCGCTGGCATCCTCTGCGCCGTGCTTCCCGATCTTGACGCTATCGGACGGCCCTTCGGATGGGGTGACCTCGAGTTCCTCGGCGGGCACCGGGCACTCACGCATTCCATCTTCTTCGCCGTAATGTTGGGGCTCGTGGTTGCGGCGCTCGGTTTTCGCGACGTGCGCTGGCAGGGCCATCGCGGGTGGATCATGGCGTACCTCGTCCTCGCAACCGCGTCGCATGGCGCGCTGGACGCGCTCGCGAGCTATGGAGATGGAGTGGCGTTCTTCTTCCCATTCTCGGCGGCACGCTATGCGGCTCCCTGGCGGCCTCTCCAGGGGTTCAACGAGATCCTCTGGATATGGTTGCCGGCAGCCTGCATCACGGTCATCGTCATGCGGATGCGGGCATCTCGTCACAAAGCGGGGCCCCGTGTTGCGGCCTAACACGCGGTCGAGCTTCGCTGCGCTCGCGCCACATGGCGCAGTGGCTCAGGCGGACGCATCGTTTCTCAAGGGAGTCTATTCGTGATCGGCACCTTGAGAAGCGCTTGGCGGTGCGCGTACACCGCTGTTGCGACGCTGGCCGTCTTGTCCTGCGGCGACGTTGCCGGACCAGGTTCCTTCGAGGGCACCTGGGCGGGCTCGAACTCCACGTACAAGACCGTCACCCTGACCCTCACCGCCGGTGGCCCCGGCGCCCTCGGCACCCTGCTCCTGCGCGATTCGGCGGGCGTAACCCAGTGGGATGGTCCGGTCGGTGGCCCGGTTACCGGGCCGGGGCGAGTGCTGGTCAAGGGGTTCCGAGCGCCGTCGAGTGGCGGCGGTGAGGTCGCGCTCGACGGCGTAGTGCAGGTGCTCGGTCTGCGCGTGGCGCTCACGAGCACTTGGCTGCCAGCCACGACGCTCACGTTGGTACGCGTCGCCAAGTAGCCTCGAGGGAGCCTCTGTTACTAGCGCATGACGCCTGAAACCTGATACCACCGCTCCTCGTTGAACGCGCATGACCGCGACGTCGCCGACGAGCGAGCGCATTCATGCGCTGGATGTCCTCCGCGGCGTGGCGGTCCCCGGTATTCTCTTCGCGAACGTGCTTGTGTTCTTCGGCATGTTCGTCATGCCACCGGAGCGTGCCGCCGCCCTGCCGACCGCCAGCCGCGACGCCGTCGCGCTGTTTCTCGAGAAGGTCCTCGTCGACGGCAAGTTCTACTCCGTGTTCTCGCTGCTGTTCGGCATCGGGTTCGGCCTGCAGCTCGCCCGCGGCGGTGAAGCGGCGTTGCCGAGATTCAGACGCCGGCTGCGCATCCTCCTGACCATCGGCGCCATCCACGCGCTGCTGCTCTGGGCCGGCGACATTCTGATGCTGTACGCGCTGCTCGGCTTCACGATGCCGTGGTTCGCCCGGAAATCGAACCGCGATCTGCTGCGGTGGACCGTGATCCTCCTGGCCGTGCCCATGGCGCTCTATGCCGTCGCGCTCGCGGCGTGGTCGCTCGTCGCGACCGGCGCGTCTGACACGCCGTCCAATTCGGGCCTGCCGGCGACGATCCTGGCAATCTTCGAAGCCATGGGGCGCGGCGGCGTCAAGGACGCGGTCATGGGAAACCTGGTGTTTCTCGCCGCTCGCTGGGCCGACCTGTTTGTGACCGTGCGGTTCCCGAAAGTGCTCGGCATGTTCGTGCTGGGGCTCTGGATCGTGCGCGCGGGACTCGCGCAGTCGCCGTCCCACCACCGTGCCACGCTCGTGCGCTGGAGCCGCCTTGGCCTCGGTGCCGGCCTGCCAATGAATGTCCTCGCGACCTTGGCGTTTCATCGCTGGCCGTACCTCCCGGCTTCACTCGGAAGCCTCCTCGGCGTGGCGACGCAGGCGGTCGGCATTCCGATGCTCGCCCTCGGCTACGCGGCCACGGTTGGACTGCTGGTCGTGGATGGCCGGCGTCTCGTCGGCCTGTTCGCGCCGGTCGGCCGGATGGCGCTGACGAATTACCTGATGCACTCGGCTCTGTGCGTCGCGCTCTCCTACGGGTTTGGGCTGGCGCTGTGGTGGCGCATCGGCGCCTCGACCGCGATGGCGATCGCGGCCGCGATCATCGTGTTGCAGATCCCGCTCAGCGCGTGGTGGCTCTCGCGCTTCCGCTTCGGGCCCATCGAGTGGATCTGGCGCCGGCTCACCTACGGGCGGCCCCTTCCGCTGCGCGCCTCATCATGACCGGTCGGCGCGCGTAGATTAGGGAATGACCCGTGCCAGGCGTACTCGTTCGAACGGCGCGCGGAGCCCTAATGACTCAGGGAGGCACCCATGAACCTCGAGCAACGGATAGCGCGCCTTGAGCGACGTAACACACTTCTCACCGCGCTCTTGGTCTTCTTTGGCGTGGGTCTAGTCAGCCTCGGCGCTCATCGTGCCACCGCGGGATCCCGGATTCCTGACCAGATTCTCGCGCGCTCCTTTCGCGTGGTCGGCGACGCAGGGAAGAACCAAGCCACCTTGGGCGCAACGTCGGACGGCTTCGTCATGCTGTCCTTGCAAGATCTTCAAGGCACCCAGCGGTTTGCGGCCCTCATGACCCCGAGTGGCAAGGTCAGTCTCAACTGGTTCGACTCGAGGCGAGCGCGTTTAGAGGTCGGCGTCACAGACGCTGCGGAGGGCGAAGCGTACACGGTGACGCTGCGGGATTCTAACGGCAAGGTCGTCTGGCAACCATCTACGTCGAACCCCTACTGAGCGGCGGGGGCTCCCGGGTGACGGAACTGGCCGACACATCGGCCCGTAGGTGACTTAACGTCCTGACGCAGGTCGGAGGTGGGCCATGGGGATCATCCCCAGCTGGGCGATCGGCATATGCGCCATCATCATCGTGGTAGGGGCCGCCCAGGTCGTGGTTCGACGGCTCGTCGGACGGGCTGGGTGGAGTCGGAGGGAGAGTCCGGGCGAGCCTGATCTCTCGCGCATCACCGATGTGCTCGACGATCTCCAGCGCAGGCTCGGCGAGATCGAGGAACGGATGGACTTCGCCGAGCGAATCCTGGCCAAGGAGCGTAATGCGGAGCGGCTCGCTCCACCGAAAGGGCAGCCATGACCTTCAAGCCCACGATTTGGCACCCGATCGCCGTCGCGCTGACGGTCATCAACTTGTTGGGACTCGGGTACGCGCTGGGCGTTACCGAGCCGGCGCACGCCGCGATTCATGCGGTGCTGGCGCTGGCGTTTGGGTCATGGGCCCGGCGCCTGCGGCAGGTCCCCGGCGAGAGCGAAAGCGAGCGCGCAATCGAGGACGGGAGCGAGGCTCGGCTCGAGGCGCTCGACACCGAGATGAGCCGCCTGCGGGAGGAGCTGAGCGAGACGCAAGAGCGTCTCGACTTTGCCGAGCGGATGCTGGCGCAACGACCGGAACCGCGGCGCGTGGACCCCCAGCGCTAGGGTTCAGGCCGCGCGATCTTGTCCGCCGCCGCCCCGGCCCGCAGCTTATGCGCAGCGTCGGTCGCTACCAGGAACCGAATCAGAAAGGGTAGGGGGGATAAATGTGTCGGAACATCAAGCGGCTGCGGCACCCGGACCACGCTCCGACGGCTGCCGAGCTTCACGACGCCGCGCTGCAGTTCGTTCGCAAGATCAGCGGCTTCCACGCTCCGTCCAAGGCCAACCAACCCTCGTTTGATCGGGCGGTGCAGGACGTAGCCGCCGCCGGCCGCGTGTTATTCGGCTCTCTCCAAGTTCGGGGTCACGGCGCCGCAGAGCCAACGACCGCCCAGTAGTGCGCCGGTCATGATCTCCCGCATCTGGCACGGGTGGACGAGTCATGAGAACGCCGACGACTACGAGCGGCTCCTGCGGAGCGAGATCTTCACCGGTATCGTGGCGCGGACGATCGATGGATTCCTCGGCATCGACCTGCTGCGGCGCGACCACGCCCAAGAGGTCGAATTCGTGACGATCATGTGGTTCTCGTCACTGCCTGCCGTCCGAAAGTTTGCGGGTGCTGATTTCGAGGCCGCCGTCGTGCCACCGGCGGCTCGCGCGCTGCTGCGTCGGTTCGATGCTCGGTCTGCGCATTACGAGGTTCGCGAAAGGCGGGAGGCGACAAGATGAAAGCCTATGTCATGACGACGGGCGCGGTCTTTGGGCTGCTCACGGTGGCGCATCTCTGGCGGATCGTCGCAGAAGGACGCCACCTGGCGACGGATCCCTGGTACATGGCGATCACGATCGCCGCAGGGGCTTTCTGTCTTTGGGCGTGGCGCGTACTGCGGCTCGCGGCAAGGTCGTGACGTTTCACTTTGGCAACCAGGACCATGAGCCCGGTGCCCGAGCGGCCGTGCGCAAGTAGGGCTAGAATTCCGTACCGAGGTGAGCATTGAACGGACCATTTTCGCTGCTGGGCGCTGCGGGAGGGCTGGCGGTCATCGCCGTCGCGTCGTGCGCCCCCGCCACGCAGCGGTCGTCTGCGCCCAGCATCCCCCCCCCCTCCGCCGCCCAGACCGATGGCCCCACCGGCGCGCAGGGGAAGCAGGGGGCCTACACGCCGGCCGATGTGTACTTCATGTCCGGCATGATCGGCCATCACGCCCAAGCGGTCTTGATGGCCGGCTGGGCCCCCTCGCACGGCGCCAGCGAGGCCGTGCGCGCCCTCTGCGAGCGGATCGTCGTCGGCCAGCGTGACGAGATCGTGCTCATGCAACGCTGGCTTCGCGAACGGCATGAGCCCGTTCCCGACGCCGACGCCTCGCACGACATGATGCCGGGCATGGGGCACGCGATGATGCCCGGAATGTTGACCGCTGAGCAATTGGCGGAGCTGGACCGCGCCCGGGGCGCCGACTTCGACCGCCTGTTCCTGTCGTTCATGATCCGGCACCATCAGGGCGCCATCGTCATGGTGAATCAGCTCTTCGGCTCGCCGGGCGGGGGCGAGCAGGAGACCGTGTTCCGGTTCGCCTCCGACGTCTACGCCGATCAGACCACCGAAATCGACCGCATGCAGAAGCTGCTCGTCGTCCTCATCACAGGGAATCAGCCATGACATTCGACATCAACGTCCGCCGCACGCTCTCGCTCGCCATCGGGGCCTTCTCCCTCGCCTGCGCCACCACGAAGCTCGACATGTCGACCACGGCGCCGAGCCCCGATCCCCGGGTCGGCCTTCGCGCGGGAGAGATGAACGCGGCGGAGGCGTCGTGGAACCTGCGCGTGGTCTCGAAGACGCGGCCGAGCGAGCGGTTCGTCGGCGTCACCAACTCCGACCTCTCGTTCTCCGGCACCTACGCCATTCAGGGGAACTACAACGGCTTTCAGGTCTGGGATATTACGAACCCGGCGAAGCCGCGGCTGAAGATCGGGTATCTCTGTCCCGCGTCGCAGAGCGACGTCTCGGTCTACAAGAACCTGCTGTTCGTCTCGGGAGAGGGGATGGGGGGCCGCCTGGACTGCGGCACGGGAGGGGTGCACGACTCGGTCAGCCACGACCGGCTCCGGGGCATCCGCATCTTCGACATCACCGACATCACCAACCCCAAGTACATCGGGAACGTGCAGACCTGCCGGGGCTCGCACACCCATACCGTGGTGGAAGATCCGAACGACAAGGCGAACGTGTACGTCTACGTGTCCGGGTCGGCGGGGGTGCGGTCGCCGAACGAGCTGCCGGGGTGCTCGAAGCTGGCGCCGGAGCAGGACCCGAACTCCGCGCTGTTCCGGATCGAGGTGATCCGGGTGCCGCTGGCGCACCCCGAGCAGGCGGCCGTCGTGAGCTCGCCGCG
>Ga0137375_10010636_pt1 | contig 10885 bp, 12 predicted proteins | sample SagtaG_24_FD_104936 | JGI IMG/M metagenome (GOLD analysis project Ga0137375, IMG submission 104936) | Vadose zone soil microbial communities from Sagehorn Ranch, Mendocino, California, USA - Sage1_R_113_16 metaG | ecosystem: Environmental > Terrestrial > Soil > Vadose zone | place: USA... | reverse complement strand
GATCTTGACGTCTTGTCGATCACTGCACCCCATCTTGTCACGGTATCGACACTGCCGTTACATCATCGTGATCTGTTTGATCGGTTGATCATTGCCCAGGCAATGGTTGAACAGATCCCTATTGTGAGTGCTGATCCCGCATTTGATACGTATCCTATTCAGCGTTTGTGGTAAGCATTCTACGGTCCCTCAGGGGGTGGAGCCAACTCCACAAGACAAAGCAAAGGTCCGAAGCTGATTGCTGTGGCCGCGAACGCCCGCAAAAAGCCATCGATACGGAGATGACCGACGACGGTCTACTCCTACGCTACCGCAACAAGCAACTGGTCGGTATTACCGTGTTGGACGCTTCTACACGGGCGACAACATGAAGCGTGCAAGCGTGGACATAGTGCGGTACCTATGGGTGGGGGTGCTCCAGGCGCCTGGCATGTCCGTCGTGTCTGAGCAAGGGGCTTCTGGACTGAGCAGGGCGCATCTCCACGCAGAGCCTTACACCGTGAGGGGGAGATACAATGCTCCGGTTGCTACAGCAAGCAGTAGATAAAAGGAGAACACACGCATGCCGATCAAACTAGGCGTACACGCTGGACCACAAGACCTGTCCATGGCTGAGCTGCACCGTCTCTGGAAACGGGCCGATGAGGCGGGTTTTCACTGGATTTCCGTGTGGGACCATTTTTATGCGAATCCTCTCCAGCAGCGCACCGATCCCTGCTTCGAGGCGGTGGCCACGATGGCGTCATTAGCCTCGCTCACCTCGCGGGTGCGGGTAGGCTGTCTGGTGTTCTGTACCCTGTTTCGTAATCCAGGGTTGCTGGCCAAAGCTGTGGTGACTATTGACCACATCAGCAATGGCCGCTGCGACCTGGGCCTGGGTGGTGGCTGGTTCGAGGAGGAATTTCGCGAGTTCGGCTATGGCTTTCCGCCTCTCAAGGAGCGCCTAGACCAGCGAGAAGAGGCGGTGCAGGTGATCAAGTCGCTCTTTGAGGATCCGGTGACGCATTTTAAGGGGCGGTATTATGACATCCAGGGGGCAGTATGCGCTCCGAAACCGCTCCAGAAAAAACTCCCCATCTGGATTGGCGGACGTGGTCCCAAGCGTACCGCACGCATGGCAGCGCAATACGGTGACGGCCATAACCTCGCTTATGTGTCACCTGAAGAGTTCAAGCAGTATCAGGAGGGGCTCGAGAAGGCTTGCGAGAAGCTGCAACGCGATCCAGCGACTCTTATGCGCAGCGTCAACCTGCACTTTCATATGGGCGCCGATGAGGCGGGGGCCAGAGTCGCCCGCGAAAAACTGCAGAGATTCCCTCCTGGGCAGCGTCTGGGGGCACTGACTGGCACCGCTCCAGAAGTCATTGACCGCATCGGTGAGTACATAGAAGTAGGGGCAGACGGTCTCAATATTGCCTTCCGTCCGCCCATAGATTGGGACGCTTTCGAAGCCTGTATCGACAAAGTACTACCGGTCTTTCACCAGTCCGCCTAAGCGCCCCAGCTCAGCCATGAGCTCCCCGGCACTCCTGCCGCGCCTCGGCTATCGCAGGCGCGGCAACACCTCCTTTTCGAGCCCACGCAAGAGGGCATCGGGCCGGCTATAGCTGCCTTCATCACGCCACCAGATGGCGTCAATATCGAGAGCGGCCAGCGCACCGACGCGGTCAGCAATTTCAGCGCCTGAACCGACGCAGACCATCGCCTCCACCGCAGCGTCTGACACAAAAGTCGAGACCCGTTTGGCTTCCTCCCAGTCTACGGCGTGCCCCAGGTCAGGGTATAGCCTGGGAAATGCGCTCGTCAGCGCAGGCGGCTCGGGCAGGCCAGCGAGGCACAAGAGCTCACGCGCGTGCCCATGGCGATAGTGTCCAGCGACACACGGGCGCATGTGATCGATGGCCCGCGCCTTATTGTCATCGACCATGGCCTGGACGACCACAATACGGCGCACCTCATGACGCTGCCGACCAGCCCGTTGGACGCCGGCCTCAATGCGTTCCAGGGCCCAGGCCACAGCCCCGGGAGCGGCCCCGACGCTGATGAGCACCCCGTCGGCAATTTCTCCAGCCATCTCCAGCATTTTGGGACCAGTGGCGGCGAGATAAATCGGCAAGCGTGGGCGTGATGTCGGCAGAGTGATTTCCAGGCCGCCTAATTGCGTCGTCTGCCCCTGGAAAATGCTGCGCCAGAGGAGTGTCGCTTGCCGCATAGTGGCCAGGGTCGCAGCTTTTTTGCCAATAATGTAGGCAGAGCTGTAGCCGGTGCCAGCTACTAAATCAGCCCGTCCATTGGAGGTTTCATCCAAAGTCAAGATCGCACTGGCCGTCGTTACAGGATGACGCGTCAGGGGATTGGTCACTCCTGGGCCGAGGCGTATGGTTTTCGTGGTCATGGCGGCACACGTCAGGTGCCCATAGACATCACGCCAGCGGGCGGCGAGCAACGGGGTATCAGGCATCCACAAAAAATCGAACCCGGCTCCCTCCACACGTACCGCGTACTCCGCCGTGTCTTGCGGAGTGCCGACGGTAGGTACGCGCAGGCCAAAACTCGAAATCATAGTGTACCACTCCTTTCACGAGACATGACAGATTCCGGAGAAACCTGGCCATCAATGTATTACAGCGCTCTTGTGAAACGAGAAAGCCAGGGCGACATTGCCAAATAGCGGGGCTTTGGCTTGGTAGTCAACGGTCACTTTGACGTCGTTGACGGTTTTTTGGATGTCAATATCCTCTTTCTCAACGCTAGTGATGTTATTGACTTCTAAGCGTTTTCTGATCATCTTATAAATCTCGTCGCGAGATTTTTCTTTTATTTCCGGCTCTTTCTTGAGAGAATTGATCGCATCACCTACACTCAAAGACTCAATATATACTGGCACAGCTCGCATGACTATATAGCCAATCAGGGCAAACGGAACAAGTATGAAAATGAGACCGATGACGGTTATACCTGCCTGATTTTGTACCCTGTGCATGTCTATCTCCTTTGTCGGGCAACTGTCGTGCCTGGAAGCCATGGGCGAAAACACTTATACAGGTTACATTGTACGTACCCCTGCCCTGGGGTGCAAGAAACGTTTTGCACCCATGCTGATCCTGTGGCATCATCCCTTCTACCTTTGGACATCTGAGGCAATGAGTTGTATCCCTTATGGCAAGGAGCGAGGGCGTGGATACGAAGGTGACTTTTCCAGCAGGCGATTTGATCTTGGAAGGGCGTGTGTGGCTTGCAGCCGGTGGTCGGGACATCGGTGTGGTGCTCTGCCATCCCCATCCGCTACATGGCGGGAATATGTACAGCAATGTCATATCGGCAGTCGCTGAGGCCTTATGGCAACACGACGTCTCGACCCTCAGGTTCAACTTTCGCGGCACGGGTGGGAGCACCGGCTCGCATGGCGGTGGAGATGCGGAGGGCGCTGATGTCGCAGCGGCAGTGGGGTATCTGTTGAGCTACCAACCCGTCTCTACATTGGCCGTGCTTGGGTATTCGTTTGGGGCCGCAGTGGGCCTTCTGGCTGGGGCCGCCGATCCGCGTGTGACCACCCTGGTGGGGGTGGCGCCACCAGTTGGACGCCTCGATGTGTCTCCGCTCCACACCTGCACGAAGGCAAAATTGTTCGTGACGGGTGACGAGGATCACGTGTGTCCGCTCCCAGCGCTCCAGGCACTCATGGCGCACTGTCCTGAGCCCAAAGCCCTGCAGCTCATCCCTGGGGCCAACCATTTCTTCTTGGGGCGCGAAGCCGAGGTCGCCCAGGTGGTGGTCACCTTTGTCACCCAGTAGGATGGACGGTATCCAATACCTCACACGCACCAGGAGAACGTGCCTATGCAGGACCTCCCCATCAGCTATTTTCCTATTGCCGAACGCCAGGACTGTTCCGAGGGCTTGCAAAAACTCTTCGTTGAGCTGGAGGCCACGCTCGGCTTTGTGCCGAACGTCGTGCGCGCCTTTGCCTGGCGCGAGCCACGCTTCTGGAAGTGGTGGGCGCACCGTAACGACCTCATGGCGCCTAGTGCGGGCTTGTCGAAGACCGAACGCGAGATGGTCGCCGTCGTCGTGTCGGCGGCCAATGATTGCCTCTACTGCATGACCTCGCACGGTTACGCGGTCCGTGTGTTGCTCGGGGACCCCATTACGGCCGAACGTATGCTCCTCGACTACCGCCGCGCTGGCCTGGATGCCCGCACCCTGGCGATGCTCGACTATGCCGTGAAGATCACGAAACGTCCAGCGGAATGTGGCTTGGAAGACATCGAGTGCCTACGCCAGCATGGCTTCCGAGACGAAGATATCTGGGACATCGCCGAAATCGCGGCGATGTACAACTATACCAATCGTCTCGCCTCTGCCGCTGGCTGGTTGCCGAATCCTGAGTACCATGGTCTCGCCCGGTGAAGGCGCCTCAGAGGGGGTCTCAAAAGACATGTATCTGTGCAGAGGAAATGACGCGGTGACGGGGCGACGCGGCGACACGGCGATGAAAACACCTCACCGGTGGCCTTTCCCCGCGTCCCCGCGTCTCCGTGTCCCCGCGTCTCTGTCACTCAGGGTACGCTAGCACTGCTCAAAGCTGTGGCCAACGTGTGACAATCGGGCAGGATGACGGACGCAGACCGGAGGGTAGAGTATGCGCTGGTTTCACGAAGCGATTGATCGCCTCCATGTGGCATCACTACATCGCCTCATGCCCCGGGTGTTTCGGCACGGTATTGACTCCCCGCCGTTGTCGGCGCACTTGGCCGCCGTGCAACTCAGTCTCCCGGCGCTCACGGCCACACGGCACTATACCGTGACAGCGCGCACCCTGGTAGGGGAGCTCGCAGCGGGGTTTCAGGTGCGTTGGGGGCCACAGCCAGACCTGCCGGTCCTTATATACCATCACGGCATTGCCGAGATACCCTACGATAAAAGTTTTCGCGGTATTTTCAGAGGCTCTCTGCCAGGGCAAGCGCACCTGGTGGCAGTGCGGGCGCCGTTTCATCGCACCTGGCTCGATCTGCTTCCGGGGCTCGGGAGTATACAGCATTTTCTCGCCCTGTGTGCCGTGGCTATGCAGCTCGGCGAGGCTGTGCGGCAGGCGCTGCTGGCGCGTGGGGCGCGTGGTAGTGTGGTCGTTGGGACGAGTCTCGGTGGGTTTCTCGCCTTGCTGCATCATCTTATGCTCGGGACCGCAGACGGGTATGTGCCGTTGCTCGCTGGCCCCGATATTGCCCATGTCATGCTCGACACACACTATCGGTGTTTTCTGGCAGCCCGGGCTTTGGCGCACCCCACTATGCTCCAGGCGCTCCTCGACTTGCGGCAGGATTTTCAAGGCAGCGACGCGCGACGTGTCCTGCCGCTGCTCGCCCGGTACGATCAGGATATGCTGTACGCCCACCACGCTGCCTGCTATGCTGCCAGTGGCGTACCAGTCGTGACGATTGCACGTGGGCATATTACTGGCTCTCTCGCCTTTGCAACGCTGCGGGCGCACGTACTGGCCTGTCTCCAGGTGTTGCTCCAGACGACGAGATGTGGATGAAGCCCGCTTGTACACGAGCAGTATCTGACAGGCTGACAGCAGTGTTCTGACCCAGGTCTGCAGGAGTTCTCTTGGAGATGGCTATGAGGGGGAGGCGTCATCAACAGGGGCTGTACGCGTTCGTGCCTGCCTGCTATGCTATCAGTAGGGGACGAGCAGGACCCTCTGGAGGGCCATCCTTTGCAAAGGAGTTGCATGTGATGTACGTGATGCGACATCGAGTTGGCTTGATTTTTTTTGTCTATGCCTGCCTGATAGGTGTGCTCGCCAGTCCTCTGCACGCACAAGTGAAGGGCAAGCCTGCCGACCCTGGCACGAAAGCTGCCGAGCCGACTGGGACGCCACGGCAAGAGGCGATCACCGTGAGTGCCAAAAGCGCTGTGCTGATAGAAGGGGCCAGTGGTCATATTTTAACCGCGCAGAACAAAGACGAAAAGATCGCCCCAGCCTCTTTCGCGAAACTTTTAACGCTCTACATTGTGTATGACATGATTAGAAATGGCAAAATCAAACTCACTGATGAAGTTTATATTAGTAAAAAAGCCTGGGAAACAGGCGGTTCAAAAATGTATGTTGAACTGGGCTCCAAAGTGCCGCTTGAGGAGATCATCAAAGGCATTGCCATTGTGTCGGGCAATGATGCGTGTGTGGCAGTCGCTGAACACATCTCAGGCAGCGTCGAAATGTTCGTCAAAGTGATGAACGAAACAGCACAAAAACTCGGTATGACGAATAGTCATTTTGATAATCCGCATGGTTTGCCAGGTGCCCAGCAGTACACCACCGCGTACGACATGGCCGTGCTGGCACGGCGTTATATTAATGATTTCCCCGAAGCGTTAAAAATTCATTCCACGCTGGAATACACCTACTCAGGCATACGACAAGACAACCGTAATACACTGCTCCGTAAAGATGCGTCGGTGGACGGCTTAAAAACTGGCTTCGTCGCCGAAGCGGGTTACCACCTCTTGGCCACCGCCAAACGAGACGAGCGGCGTTTGATTGCCGTCGTGATGGGGGACAAGAATCGCGCTATGCGGGCCGAAGAAGCCCTCAAGTTGTTGAATTACGGGTATCGCAATTTTGCCTTTGTGTCCTTGTTTACCAAAGGGCAGGTCCTGTATGACCTCCCGGTCTGGAAAGGGCAAAGTAACAACCTCCACATTGTGCCTGGCGAAGAAGGGATGATTGTCGTGCCCGCAGACCTGAAAAATAAGCTGGAGCACGAGAGATTTTTACCAGGGTATGTCGTTGCTCCGATTGAGAAAAACCAGGAGATCGGCAAGTACGTCGTGAAAATGGGTACCAATGTGATCCGCTCTATACCACTTGTCGCTGAGACAGATGTCCCCAAAGCAGGTTTCGTGAAGCTCATTGTGCACAGTGCTCTCTACTTCCTCGGACGCATCAAAATTGTGACGTATATCTTACTACCGGTTATTGTCATTCTCGCGTTTGTCCTGCTCATCCTCTACGTGTTCACCCGGAGACGTCGCCGGAAATCCCGGGTACGCTTCTCGCGCTAAGTGCGCGGTGCGCATGCGTCAAGCACCAGGCAGAGGTGGTGTGAGACAGCAGGTGTGTCAATGTCCTCACGGGCTTTGACAGTTTGCCAACCAGAGGTTATGCTGCGCCCGTCTGGCACAGAGCCGGCCATGTGTATCGCACGCATCACTTCGCAGAGATCAGCCCAATATACGGAGGCAGCCTATGGGACCGAACCTTGTCGATTATCTGCTGTACGAGCCCGAAGACAGTGGCATCTTGTGGATCAAATTCAATCGGTCGGAGCGCATGAATGCCCTCGTCGGGACTGCCGAAGAGAACGCCACGGTCACGAAAGTGGGGGAATACATGCGGGCTGGAGACGATGATCCAAACGTCCGGGTCATTGTCCTCACGGGCGTCGGACGCGGCTTCTGCTCGGGCGCTGACATGCGACGCGACATCCCTGATGACATCAAGGGCGAGAATTTGTCTGGCAATCGCCACATTCCTGAAGGTCCAGATACCGCCAGAGAACACTTTTTCCACGGCTTCACCAAGCTGCATCGCGATATCTCGCTTATCCGCAAGCCCACCATTGCCATGCTCAATGGCCCGGCCGTGGGCTCGGGAATGGATATGGCCCTGCACTGTGATATCCGCATTGGCTGTGAACACACGCGCTTCATTGGCTATCAGCAATTGGGCCAGATCATGGAAAACGGTGGGTGCTACTACCTGCCTAAAATGGTCGGACTGGGCCGTGCGCTGGAGTTCGCCTACGTCGGACAGATCGACGCCCAGCGTGCCTACGAGTGGGGCATGTTAAACCACTTAGTGCCGGCTGACAAACTGGAGGAAACGACGCGGGACCTGTGTGAACGCATTATGCGCACACCGCCGATGGTCCAGTGGATCAGCAAGCGCATCATGCGTGCTGCTTTGGATAGCTCTCTGGAGACGACCATGGTGCTGACGTCCAATGCTGGCGGTATCCTGCAGGGCTCAGAAGATGCCCAGGAGGCCCGACGCGCCTTCCTGGAGAAACGCCGCCCGGTGTTCAAAGGACGCTAATGATTGACCAGGTCCATGACGCAGTCGGGGCATGAGAGCCAATGTCACAATGAGGATGCGGCGAGGGGTGCGAGCACCCAGAGAACTAGTTGAGCCATGCTGGTGTGTCTCGTGCTCCACCACGCCCCAAGGGCCAGCCTAGGCCGCTTAACACAGCCAGGAATTCGGTCGTCTGCTCCACAGACTCGACATAATAGTGCGCGGCAGAGTAGGGACACTCGCTCCCTACACGAATCCCGCACCCTGCTACACCCAGAGCCCGGAAGGCTTCCTCGTCGGTTTCGTCATCGCCAATATAGACAGGGAATACGTCAGGCGCTGGCCTACCCAGCCGCATGTGGTCGACGATCCAGTGCACGGCTTCCCCTTTATCCCACTTGACCGCGGGCTGTATCTCCACCACCGCCTTGCCGGTGCGGAGGACGAACACGCGAGCCGCGATGGCCGGGCGCAGTAACCGCACCATGCGCCGCTGCACCAGCGGTACATACGGGGCCGGCACCTCGCGCATATGCACCGTCAGCGTCAGGCCCTTCTCCTCTACCCAGGCGCCTGGGACCGTCGCCAGCTCGGGCTGGAGGACCTCGGCCAGGGCCTGTACCTGGGGCTGAAGCCGCAGGGCCTCCGGGTGGCAGTATGCCAGCCCGGGGCCAGTAATTTCCAAGCCATGATTCCCAGCGAGGTACAGTGTCAGGTCCGCAACGTGGGCCTGCAGATCCCGCAGGGTCCGACCGCTCACGATGGCCACCTGGTACCGCGGATGGTGCAGCAGGGCAGCTAAGACCTGGCGCGTCACCGGGCTCAGACGCGCTGCCGCTGGGTCGGTCACCAGCGGTGTCAACGTCCCATCATAATCGAGGAACACCGCACACCTCGCAGACGCTCGACAGCGCTGGAGGACTGCCTCCAGGTGCTGCCACAGTGGTAAAGGCTGGGGCATCGTTTTCCTCTAAGTTGGGCTTTCAGAGCTCGACCACGAGCCCTTCGTAGGCCACGGTACACTGCATATGCCGATCCTGGGTGTGGAGCCAGGCACGTTCCGCCTCTTGAATAGCATCGAGCCCGTCATCCGTGCGCTCAGGGTCGTGGTGGAAGAGAATCAAGTGTTTGACCTCGGCTGCTACCGCGAGCTGACAGGCCTGCCGGACAAGACTGTGCCCCCAGCCATGCTTGGCCGGCATGTCACTCTGGAGATACTGGGCATCGTGAATCAAGACGTCTGTGTGCCGACAAAACGCCGCAAACTGGTCAAATTCTGTGGTCTTTTTACATGGTGGCTCGAGCTCGTTATCCGTCAGGTAGACCACGGACCGCCCCTCATGCTCGATGCGATAGCCTGCCCCGCCGCCAGGATGATTCGTCGCAATCCACTCGAGGCTGCACCCACGTTCCTGGAAAACCGCCTGTCCTCCCTCCATGAGGCAGAGAACCTCGGCCGGGAGCTCCTCCGGTGTCACTGGAAAATGTGTTCCATCCATCTGATCGAGAGGTGCGCACCACAGGGTGTGCCCCATCGGAGTTGGCAAGAGAGAGATCCGACGATGCGGTTGATAGAGCGGGGCAAAAAACGGGAACCCCTGGATATGGTCCCAATGGGCATGCGACAGCAGCACAAAGATATCGGTATCTCTCATGGCTATGGCCTCTCCCAAAGGACGCATACCGGTACCTGCGTCCAGCACCAGGCAGGTATGGTGCCCTAGATCGAGACTGACGCATGCCGTGTTCCCACCATAGCGCAGAGTAGAAAGCTCGGCGGTGGGAATAGAACCTCGTACTCCCCAGAACTGTAGAGTCATCGCTGTTTTCATGATTCCCCCCACCTTGCTCAGGGTAACACCGTCTTCAGGAAAACCCACCCAGCATAGGCAGCAAGTTTGATGCCACATGTCCCGGAGCTGTTTCAGAGCCTGTCCGTATGGACCGCGTCAGAAGCCGGCGTGAGGCGTGAGGCGCACTATCATTCACAATGAGAGACTGTCTCTCAAAGTGAGAGGGTATCTTCTACTCCACAACCCCTCTGCGGTGTGCCATACTCCCCATATGCAGACCCCACGCCACAGTGACCTTGCCGGTGAGATGGGCTGTCGACCTACGCCTCTGGCCACCTGGGGCAGCCCACGCCCCCCCCGCATAACCCGACGGGGGTCGGGATGGGCCCGCACGCTGCTGCACTGCCTCGTGCTCGCCAGTCTGGTGGCGTCCTGTACGCGTCGCCCCCTCCCCCAGCAAGCCCCATCCGTCCCAGGCCTGCACACCGAGTACGGGTTGGCCTCCTGGTATGGCCGGGAACGATATGGCCGGCGCACGGCCAGCGGCGAGATCTACGAAAGCAATAAATTGACTGCGGCTCATCGGACGGCCCCCTTGGGGACATACGCGCGTGTGACAAACCTGGCCAATGGGCGGACCGTGGAGGTCCGCATCAATGATCGTGGCCCTAGCATTGAGGGGCGCCTGCTGGACCTCTCCTATGCCGCTGCCCGTCAGCTGGATATGGTGCGCGCTGGGGTCACTCGCGTTAAAGTGGAATGGCTCGTTGCGCCCTTCACAGCTCCCATCCGCGGCCCAGAGAGCTTCCTGGGGCCGCGCGAGTCGCTGGCCCTCCTCATAGGCACACAGCCACCCTCTCTCATTGTGAGAGAGGGTGGCTCATCTTGACGGCGCGTTTGCTCCGCCCGCCCTTGGTCGTTGCCGCTGGCCAGCGGAACACGCGCCCCGATAGCCCCAGCCTATGTGGCATCAAATTTGCATCCTATTCTGAACATCTATATGTGTTATGCT
>Ga0137375_10010629_pt1 | contig 10889 bp, 6 predicted proteins | sample SagtaG_24_FD_104936 | JGI IMG/M metagenome (GOLD analysis project Ga0137375, IMG submission 104936) | Vadose zone soil microbial communities from Sagehorn Ranch, Mendocino, California, USA - Sage1_R_113_16 metaG | ecosystem: Environmental > Terrestrial > Soil > Vadose zone | place: USA... | reverse complement strand
TAGGCGATGGCGTCCTTGGCCTCCACCGGGAACGACGCCGGGGTGCACGTCTGCTGGTACACGCGGTTTCCGCGCTGGACGTGGTCGGTCGGGAGAAGGACGTTGTAGTCCTCGCTCAGGTCGTTGCCGTTCTTCATGGAGACGACGGAGGATTCGTCCGTCTCCGCGCAGAAGCCCGCCGTCCGCAGCTCGTCGACCACTCCGGCCAGGTAGGTATGCGGCTGGAGCACCCGCCATTCGCCGGGTCCGGCCGTGTTCCCGATGTCGAAGTATTCCGGGTGGCGCTCGGCCAGCCGGTCGATGGCGGCGTTGACGTCGGCTTCGAACTGCTCGCGGCGCCGGCGGCATTCCGTCTCCAGGGTTCCATTCCCGTAGCGGCAGACCGCCGTCGCCGGGGAGGGCGCCGGCGAGGCGGCTTTGATCGAGAGAGAGGATCCGATGGCAAGGGTCGACGCCGTTGGCGTCGGTCCGTTGGATGAAGACGAGCTCGAGCACGACATCCCGATGAGCACGAGACCGGCTGCGGCGATCCGCAATGTCGAACGCACGTCCCTAGGGCTCGATGGGGTCCTGGAAATCATCCACCCAGACTCTCACGCGGGCGGGCGAAGATCAAACCGCGTCAGGCCGGGCCCGGCCAAACAGCCAGGCCACGAACAGGCCGAACAGGAAGTTGGAGGGGGCGGTCTCCGCGAGGTGGACCATGCGCACGTCGTACGGCATGTACGGGTTGGGCAGGAGCAGGCCGGAGCACATGACGACGGCGAAGAGCGCGCCCACGGCCACGGCCTTTTCGGGCAGGGACGCGTCCATCGAGCGCAGGACCATCACCCCGAGCACGGTCCAGACGGCGCCGCGAAGCAGTTGGACTCCCGGAAGCCAGGGCGTGTCGCGCAGGACGGTCCACATCTGCACCCAGAAGGTGCCGGGGTCGGTTCCCTCGTAGTACGCGCGGACCGCGGGGCTCCGCCAGGCCACGTAGTACCCGAACAGGAAGTACAGCAGGACGTAGACGGCGGCGGCCACGGCCAGCTTCCCGCTCCACAGCGCCGCGGACGCGGTGGGGCGCGGACCCCCGTTCGACCCCGCGTCCGTCCGCCACCGGCCGAGGATGAGCACGGCGAGCGGAATCCAGAGGCACGCGTGGACCAGCCCCGCCATCACGATGCGCGGAATCATTTCCGCCGGCAGGTGCTTCGCGTAGCCCGAATAGGCCTGGAAGATCCATGACTCCACCTGAGGCATGAGCGTCTGCACGCCGAACAAGACGGCGATCATGGTGGCGGCGAGGGCCCACCCCCGGAGCCGCGAGCGCAGGATCAGCCAGGCCATCACGGCCGTGTCGAGTGCGGTCACGACCAGTGGGGCCAGCGCGGGTGGGATGGGCGAGGCCGCTGCCGTCGGATCGGGCGGGACCGCGGGCATGAGCAGCCCGAACGAGACGGCGAAGCAGATGAAGTAGGCCAGGCCGGCAAGGGCGAGACGTGCGCCGACACCCAGCACGCGAGTGAGACCGATGGCGTCCTCCCGGCTGGGAGTCTAATCGACCGTGAGCTTGCCCGCCTCGAGGAGCTGCTCGAGGGTCCGGGATCCCGTCCACCTGGACGAGAAGAGCAGCGCGCTGCCGTCCCACAGCGTGATTCCGATCGAGTCCCCGGACCCGTGGCGATCGCCCCTGTCGGTGACCGTCACTTGCAGGGCGAGGTTGCTCCCCACGGGGATCGGCTTCCGCGCGTCCGTGACATCCTCCAGGCCGGCCGTCCAGCGCATGTCGGCCCGGCCCATACACGTGGCGCCGCGGCCGTGGCATTCCCTGCCCGAGGGTGCCTCCTCGGAAACGCCGAGGAGGTCGACGTCGCTGCTCTTGATGGCGTAGGTCTTGCCGCCCGCCTGGAAGACCACCTCGATGTGGCCCTTGGGATCCCGGGAACCCTCTGGCTTGTACCTCACGCTCAGCGCGAACTCCGCCTTCGAACCAGCGGTGGCTTCATAGCTGCCCCCCGCAGCGCCGAGGAGCAGTCGTCCGGCGCCGCCCACGAAGCTGCCCTCGGGCGTGAGGATCTCGACCACGGATCGGCTCGTCCCCTTGTAGCGGCCGTCCACCTCGACGTCGATCGCGTGCGTGCCCGGCCAGAGCGGCGCGCTGCAGCTCACGGAACCGCTCGTCGTCCCCTCGAGCCGGGTCGGGGGAAGCGGTTCGCAGAGTGCCGATCCGTTCTCCTTGAACGTGACCGTCGCATTCGTGATGTCGCCCGGCTCGTTGTCGGCAAGCGACGGCACGACCGACCCATCCCGCACCGTCGCTCGCAGCACGACGGTCGCCGTGGACGCGCCGGGAGAGGTGAAGGCGAGGGCGTCGCCGTTGTAGGTGACCTCCGCGTCCTCCTCGCTGACGGTGATCGCGAACGAGGTCGAGTCCGTGTCGTCCGCCTCGTCCGTGACCGTCACCCTCACGTTGTAGGTCCCGGGAGCGGCCGCGACCCTCCCCACCACCGCCCACGTCGCCGTCCCCGGGCGCGTCGCGTCATCGGAGACGGAGACCGCGACCAGGGACAGGCCCGCGGGCAGGCCGGTGACGGACGCGACGAGGGCGGAGCCCGCGGAATCGGCATCGCTGGCGGAGACGGTCGCCGCGGACGAGAGCGAATCGCTGTATTGCACGGCGGTGCCGCCGGGCCCTCCGCTCGTGATGACGGGGACGGCCTGGATCACGAAATCGCGGTTGGAGACGTCGAAGAAGACGTTCCCGATCGCCTCGACCTTGACGCGGGCCTGGAGCGTGCCCACGTTGGGCAGCACCACGGTCTCCGCCCCGTCGTTGGGCGTATTCGCGGCCAGGTCGTAGGGGTAGGTGTGGCCCCCGTCGATGGAGAGGCGGATCCTCACGTCGGTGGTCTGGACCGGCGGCAGGTTCGTGTTCGCCACGTCCCACGTCACCGTCTGGACGGAGCCGCCCGCGTAGGTCACGGCCGTGTTCGGAGCGGTGACCAGGAACGGCCCCGCATTCGCGGCCAGGACCAGCGTGGTCGTCGCCGTGTTCACGCCGCCCCCATCCGCGCGTCCGTCGCGTGCGGTCAGGCGGAAGTGGACTGACGCCGGGTTCGCGTTCACCCCCGGCACCCCCATGTAGGCGGCGGTGGGCAGGAATTCCGAGAAGCAGTCGACGTCGCCGGCGGGACAGGTGCCGTTCTCGGCGTTGGTGTCGTTGGCCAGGATCTGTTCGAGGTCCGGGAACACGCGCGTCGGCTCCGTGCCCGCCGCGTTCTCGCCGCGCGGATCGTACTCCAGCGCGTCGGACGCGCTCACGACGGCGGCGCTCCCGAACTGCCGGAAGAGCGGCCCGTTCGTCTTCAGGTCGCTCATCAGGGCCGTGCCCGTCGGTCCGCCGCGGTCGTTCTGCTCCCACGAGTAGGTGAGGGTGTCGCCGTCTGCGTCCGTCGCGCTCCCGGTGAGCGCGAACGGCGTGCGCAGCGGGATGGTGAACTGCGGGGGCACGGTGACGACGGGGAAGGAGTTCCCGGTGGGCGTCCCGGCTCCCCGGTGCGTGGTCGGGCCGCCCTTGGCCACTTCACCGATGTAGCCGGTGCAGCCGTTGCAATTCACGAGCGCGATCGGGGCCACGTCGGTCAGCGCGAGCGAGCCGCCGAGGGTGATGGTGAAGGACGTGTCGGGGACGACGCTGACGCTGGCCGTGCCGAAGGCGGGCCAGCCCGCGATGCCCTGGATGGCGGCCTGTATGCCCGCGGCGGTGAAGTTCTTGCCGCGGACGATGGGCACGGAGTCCTTCCCGTTGAAGCGGAGCTGGAAGGAATCCGTCCCGTCGAAGCCCGTGAGCGCGGCCATCTGGACGTCGTTGATGTTGGTCTCGGCCGCGGCCACGAAGTTCGTGATCTCGTCGAAGCTGCGCGGCGACCAGTAGGGGTCGGAATGCGCCTGCACGTCGTCCGTCTGGCACATGCCCGCGCGGCCCATGATCGAGGACCCGCTGCCCGGCTCGACCGAGGTGCTGGCATTGCGGTTGGTGCTGATGCAGCCCCCGGACGTCCCGTTGAAGGTGTGGTTGCCCGAAAACTGATGGCCCATCTCGTGGGCCACGTAGTCCACGGCGAACGCGTCGCCGACCGGGTTGGCAAGGCCAGTGCAGCCCATGGCCTTGTTGTTCCCGCCGACGACGGCGAGGCTCGCCATGCCGCCCGCGTTGAGCCCGAGCGCCATGTGGCCGATGTCGTACCTCGACGCCCCGACGAGGAGGCCGATCACCTGCCGGATCCGGGTCAGGGTGCCCCCCGCGCACGACGTGGCCTGGGTGTGCGTGAAGCAGGCGGCGCCGCCGCAAGGACCGTTCGCGCCCGTCATCTGGGCTTCGGTATCGAGGTTCAGGACGTCGTCGTCGTCGATCAGCACGAGGCGGATCGCGGTCTCCGACTCGTACACATGGGTGACGCGATTGACGAGCGCGACCTTGGCCGCGGTGACGTTGGCGGCTCCGAAGTATTGGGCGTAGGTGGGGTCGGTGAGCAGGGCCAGGCGATAGGTCCGGAGCTGGTCTCCGACCGGCGGATCGACGGACGTGTCCTCGGCGGTGACCACGTCGTAGGCGCTCGACGCCGCGCTCGTCCCATCCGTGGCTTCGACGAGCCGAGTGCCGAGGCTCTGGTCGGGGTCGGCGACGAAGCTCGCGTCGAAGGTCCCGCTCGCGTCCGCGACCGTATCGACGGTACGTGAGCTCCCCTCGTCCGTGGTGATCGTGACGACGATCGGGGCCAGGGGCGCGAAACCAGCGCCGCGCAGGCTCACCGTGTCCGGCGCGTGATAGTAGCCACGGTCGGTGGAGATCTCCGGGGTCTCCGCCTCCCGCTCCACGAGGGGGCCATGCGGGTTGTCGACGAGGTCGCGCCGGAAGTAGCTCTGGTAGAGGCTCGGGTCGAGAGGGGCGAAAGGGTCGATGTACCACATGCCCTGCGGGCCGCGCACGGACGCGTGGAAACCGAGCGGGCTCAGGTCGAGCCGGATCGTGCTGGCCGGACTGTCCACCCCCTGGCCGCTGTATGTCTTGATCTCCGGATGCCTCGCGGCCAGCCCGGGCTCCATGACCGGCGATTCGTGCACGGCGAAGCGCTGGAAGCCGCCTTCGGGGGCGGGCAGCGACACGATGAGCGGCCGCTCGCGGGCCGCGCGGCCGTGCTCACGGGGAGCGCCAGCCATCACGGCGTCCAGGGCGCGATGGTCGAGGGTCAGCGTGCGGACGCGTCTCGTGCGGCGCGGCGCCCGCCCGCGCTTCGCCGGAGCGTCCTCGGACCGCCACAGATCCTGAGTCGCATCGTGAGGCGGACCCTCGGCCGCTCTCGCGGGAATCGCGAGAGTCGCGGTCAGGACGAGGAGATGCACGGTCCGACTCGCGGCCAATCCTGGTCGCCTTTCCGCCCCCCGAAGGGAATCGTGGGCAAGGCGATGGTCGGGGTGGCCGCGAGCCGCGTCAAGGCGACGGAGCCTGCCGTATGACGCGCATCACAGCAACGGAGACCGGTGGGCTCACCGAAGCCGGCCCTAATTGCTTGAATGGCCTGGGCAATGCCATGACGGCCGGAAGGACTGGCTGCTGTGCGCTCGATCACTCCGCCGCCTCTAGGAACACTTGAGGGAGTCAGGTCAGAACGGCGCCAGGTACGTGAGCTTGACCGCGAATCCCCGATTCGCCACGCGGCGCAGCGTCGCCCCGTCGCCGAGGTCCTCGTTGAACACCACGAAGAGGTCGCTGCCCGGCCGACGCGGCCGACGGGTATCAGCTCCTGATCGAGAACGAGGGCCCGGGCGTGGAATCGATCCGCGTTTCGACCGAGCTGACCACGGCGCGCGACCGGCCACCTTCTTGAAGAAGTCTCGTCGGTCGTCGCTCATGAACGTCCCCTCCTCCGCGCGCCCTCGTCGGGCAAGCGCGGGGGGACCCTACCACGGGCGGGCGGCGAGGGAGAGAATACCGGAGGCTCGCTCCGGAACGAGTCGAGGTGCCGCCATGCCGGACCCGACGATCGCGCTCCTCAAGGATCTCGTCGCCATCGACTCCGTGAACCCCTCCCTCGTCCCCGGCGGCGCGGGCGAGGGCGCGATCGCGGAGCGCATCGCCGCCGACATGCGCGCGTCCGGCATCGACGTGCGGGTCTCGGAGGCGGCGCCGGGACGGCCCAACGTCGTCGGCCTGATCGACAGCGGACGGCCGGGGCCGGCGCTGATGCTCTGCGGGCACAGCGACACCGTCGGCGTGGAAGGCATGGCCGCGCCCTTCGATCCCGTCGTCCGCGACGGCAAGCTCTTCGGACGCGGGGCCCAGGACATGAAGGGCGGCGTGGCCGCGATCCTCGCCGCGGCGCGACGGCTCGCCCAGTCGCCGGCGGGTCTCAAGGGACGCGTGATCGTCGCCATCGTCGCCGACGAGGAGTACGCGAGCCTGGGCGCCGACGCCGCCGTGAAGGAGTGGACGGCGGACGCAGCCGTCGTGGCCGAGCCCACCGACCTCGCGATCGGCATCGGCCACAAGGGATTCGAGTGGGTCCTCGTGGAGACGCACGGCATCGCCGCGCACGGCAGCCGCCCGGACGACGGTGTCGATGCCATCCTCATGATGGGCCGCGTCCTGGCCGAACTGGACGCGCGGGAGCGCGCTTTCCTGGCCGGCCCGCGGCATCCCCTCCTGGGCCGGCCATCGCTGCACGCCTCGCTCATCGACGGGGGACGCGAGCTCAGCACCTATCCCGATCGCTGCACGCTCTCGATCGAGCGACGCACGGTGACGGGTGAGGGCCCGGGGAGCCTGCTGCGCGAGGTGGAGACGATCCTCGCCCGTCTGGGCGAGGCCGACCCGCGCTTTCGCGCCGAGGCGCGATCATCCTTCGAGCGCCCACCCTATCTCACCCCGGACGGCCATCCCCTGCCTCGCCAGCTTCGTGACTCGCTCGGCCGCGCGACGACCGTGGGCGCGATGTCGTTCTGGACGGACGCGGCCATCCTGGGCGGGGCGGGCATCGCGTCGGTCGTGTTCGGCCCCGGAGGCGCCGGCCTGCACGGCCTCGAGGAGTACGTGCGCCTCGACGAGGTCCTGGCCTGCCGCGAGGCATTGGTAACGCTGGCGCGGAAGTATTGCGCGTAGCCAAGACGATCTCGCGCCGTCCCCAGCGAGCTGGATCACAGGCCGCGCACAATTTCCGTGGTCCCTGCTGACGCCGCCCGGCCACCGTGCTGTATTAGAAGAAGAAGAAAGGCGGGGGCCATGGATTTGATCATCGCGTTGATCGTCGGTGGGATCATCGGCTGGCTGGCCAGCATCATCATGAAGACGAACGCCCAGATGGGGCTGCTGGCGAACGTCATCATCGGCATCGTGGGCTCGCTGCTGGGGTACTTTCTGGCCGGAACGCTCGGCATCGCCGCCGCCGGGGCCGGCCGCTGGGTGATCGGCGTCCTCGGCGCCGTCGTGCTCATCGGGATCCTCAAGGCCCTGAACGTCCTCAAATAGGCCTTCCCCGAGGTGCGGCGCGATCGAGCTTCAACGGATTGAAGCGGCCCCTCGATTACCGCGCCCGATGCGCAAGCGTGGTCTACTCGAAGGAGATGGACCAGCCTGACCTTCCGCCGCCCCCGCCGGCCGCGGGCACGCGCGCTCGCATGGCCTTTGGCCACGCCCGCGCGCTCGGGGCGCGGCTCTGGCACGAACACCGGCCCATCGTCGTCGGAGCCGCGGCGATGCTCGCGATGGTGTTGGCGGTGGGCGGCCTCTTCTGGGGGCGCTGCGGCGGGGCGGGATGTCCCAACGTCGATCGCCTCCGATCCTACCAGCCGGGCAAGGCCTCTCGCCTCCTCGATCGTCACGGCCGCGTCTTCGCCGACCTGCGCCCGGTGGAGGGCGCGACGGTGCCCCTGCGCCTCATCCCCAAGCACGTCCGCGACGCGTTCCTCGCCGTCGAGGACCAGCGCTTCTATTCCCACGGGGGCGTCGATTGGCGGCGGGTGGCCGGGGCCGCCCTCGCCAACCTCAGGCGCGGCGGCGTCGATCAGGGTTTCAGCACCGTCACCATGCAGCTCGCCCGCAACGTCTTCCCCGATCGCATTCGCGCGCGTGAGCGAACTCTCGCCCGCAAGATCCTGGAAGTGCGCGTGGCCTACGAGATCGAGGATCGCTTCGACAAGGACGAGATCCTCGAGCTGTACCTCAGCCACATCTACTTCGGCAGCGGCGCGCGCGGAGTGGAGGCGGCGGCCCGGCACTATTTCGGGACGAGCGCGTCGCGCCTCACCCTGAGCCAGGCCGCGCTCCTCGCCGGCCTCATCCGCGGCCCGAGCCGCTACGACCCGCGCCGCTACCCGGATCGGGCGCGCGAACGACGCGACCTCGTCCTCACGCTCATGGAGCGGCAGGGCCGGGTGGCGGCCGCGACCGCCACCGCCGCCCGCACGATGCCCCTGGGCGTGGTGCGCCGCCGCGCCACCGCCGCCGGGGACGCCGACCTGGCCCCGTACTTCACGGAGGAGGTCCGGCGCCAGCTCGAGGATCGCCTGGGCGAGCGGCTGTACGACGAGACGCTGAGCGTGACGACCACCCTCGACGCCGGCCTGCAGGGGGCGGCGGAGGAGGAGCTGCAGCGCCAGCTCCGGGCGGTCGAATCGGGCGCGCTGGGCCGCTTCACCGGTCCGCGCTACGCCGCGGCCGCCACTCCGACCGACAACGGCACGCCGTATCTGCAGGGCGCGCTCGTCGCGGAGGAGGTCGGCAGCGGCGACGTGCTGGCCTGGATCGGCGGCCGCGACTTCCATCAGTCCCGCTTCGATCGCGTGAAGTCGTCCCGCCGCCAGGTGGGCAGCGCCTTCAAGCCGTTCGTGTACGCGGCCGCGCTCCGCCACGGCCATTACCTGAGCGAGCGGCTCCGCGACGAGCCCATGCAGGTCCGCCTGGGGGGCAATCGCGTGTGGGAGCCGCAGAACTTCGACCAGGAGTACGACGGTGAGGTCACGATGCGGGATGCCCTCGCCCGCTCGAAGAACATCCCGACGGTGCGTCTGGCTTCGGCGGTGGGCCTGGCCGAGGTGGCCAAGGCGGCCCGCGAAGCGGGGATCCGGTCCGACATCGACGAGACGCCGGCCATGCCCCTGGGCACGGTGGCGGTGAGCCCGCTGGAGCTGACGACCGCCTACGCCGCCTTCGCGGGCCTCGGCGAGGTGGCGGCGCCGCGCCTGATCCTGCGCATCGCGGCCGAGGACGGCACCGAGATCGACGCCGCTCCCGCCCCGCGCGTCGGGCGGGTGATGGACGCGGGCATCGCCTTCCTCATCACCAACGTGCTGCAGGAAGCGATCGAGCGCGGGACGGGGACGGCGGTGCGCACGAGCGGATTCGAAGCGACCGCGGCCGGAAAGACGGGCACCACCAACGACGCGACCGACACCTGGTTCGTGGGCTACACGCCGCGCCTGGTGGCGGCGGTCTGGATGGGCTTCGACGAGCCGCGGCCCATCATGGGCCTCGCCACGGGCGGACGCCTGGCCGCGCCGGTGTGGGGTCGCATGATGACGCGCGCGCCCGAGTCCCTCACCACCACGTCGACGTGGCCGGCGCCGCCCACCGTCCTGCAGGCCTGGATCGATCCCCCCTCGGGCCTGCCCCTCTCCGAGGGCTGCCGTCCGTACGAGGGGGACGCGCTGCGCGAGCTGTTCCTGCGCGTGGCCATGCCCAAGGCGGTGTGTCCCGACCGGGGCGAGGTCACGCTGGCCGACGCCTATCCCGCACCATCCGATGAAGACCAGGCGCGCGACTCCGATCCCTGGCCCGAGGACATGGGTTCGGGCTCGCATCCTGCGCCGCCCCCCGAGTACGAGGAGGCGGAGACGTGGCGCCGCGCCCGCGAGGAGGCCCGCGAGGAGGCGGAGCGCGCGTGGCGTGAGGCGCGCAAGGAATACGAGCGGCAGCTCAAGGAATGGCGGAAGGAGGAGAGGAAGCGGCGGCGCGAGCGGGACGAGTAGCTACTGCACGTAACCGAGCGCGCGGAGGCGCTCGAGCTCCTCGCCACTGACGGTCGAGGCCAGCGCCGAGTCCGGCTTCAGGCGCGCGCTCTCCGCCATGCGCTGCCAGGCCTGCATCTCCCGCAGCAGGCGCGCCACGACGTCGGGATGCTGGGCGGCCACGTCGTTGGCATCCAGAGGATCCTTGCGCCGATCGAAGAGCTGGAACTCGGGACTACCGGCGGCGCGGGTCACGTGGTGGGCGAACTTCCAGCCGTCGCGGCTCAGCGCGAAGGAGTCCTCCACCGTGGGCACGCTGGGATCGGGGAGGCCGAACGCCTCCGTGATCGCGGGTCGCGGCCATCCGGGGTGCGCGCCCCCGCCGCGCATCAGCGAAACCAGGCTCGCACCCTGAATGCCCCTGGGAGCGGCGAGGCCACTCAGCTCCAGCAAGGTCGGCATCACGTCGATGAGCTCGACCGTCTCCGCGACGCGCGCGACCGCGGGAACGACGCCCGGCCACCACAGGATGAGCGGGACGTTGGCCAGCTCGCCGTAGACGCGCGGGTGGTGGAAGGTGTGGCCGTGCTCGAGGAACTCCTCGCCGTGATCGGCCAGGAATGCGATCAGCGTCCGCCGGTCCAGACCCATCTCCCCCAGCCGCTCGCGCAGGCGCCCGAGCTCCGCGTCCATCGCGCGGATGGAGCCGTCGTACCAGCCCTGCTCGTAGGCGATGTAGCGCTCGGGGTCCACGCCCCCGCGCACCAGCTCGTCGCGCGTGGGCATGCCGAAGCGCCGCATGTTCGCGTTGCCGATCAGGGGGCGCACCTTCTCCCGCTCCTGCTCGTGCTCTTCGCGCCCGCGCGGGTCGGCGAACATCGTGTCGTAGGGCGGGTAGGGCC
>Ga0137375_10010628_pt1 | contig 10889 bp, 9 predicted proteins | sample SagtaG_24_FD_104936 | JGI IMG/M metagenome (GOLD analysis project Ga0137375, IMG submission 104936) | Vadose zone soil microbial communities from Sagehorn Ranch, Mendocino, California, USA - Sage1_R_113_16 metaG | ecosystem: Environmental > Terrestrial > Soil > Vadose zone | place: USA... | reverse complement strand
CCCTCCCCCGTCGAGGGGGAGGGACGCGCTGGAGCTACAGTCACACACAAAGGGTGAGCACATACCGGGCTGGATATGCTACTCGTAACGTAGTGCCTGAATTGGATCGAGATGCGCTGCCTTACGCGCCGGATAAAAACCAAAGAAAATCCCCACAGCACCGGAAAAGACTACGGCGAGCATAATTGCTTCGATCGGCACAATCGTTGGCCACTCGGCCAGGGCTGAGACCAGTTGTGAGCCAACGACACCCAGGATCACCCCAAAAATCCCGCCGAGGGTGCTCAGTACTACAGCTTCGAGGAGAAATTGCGTCAAAATATCCTGGCGTTTCGCGCCCACCGCCATACGGATGCCGATCTCACGCGTGCGCTCCGTCACCGACACCAGCATGATGTTCATGATACCAATACCGCCAACGAGCAGAGACACTGAAGCCACACTCGCCAGCAAAATGCTCATACTCTGACTGGTACTCTGCGCGGTGGCGGCCACATCAGCCAGGTTGCGGATCATAAAATCATCGTCCTGGTTGCTCTTCAGGCGATGCCGTTCGCGCAGGAGCGCTTTAATTTGGCGCTCCGCCTCGGGGATGAGCTCCGGGCTGACGGCAGAGACCATGACGCTCCCCACCGTACCCACCATGGCTGCCCCCATCACCTTGCGCTCGGCAGTAGTGAAGGGAATGAGCACGGTGTCGTCCTGATCGCTGCCCTGGGTCGATTGCCCCTTCGGCGTCAGGACCCCTATAACCCGGAAGGGTACATTGTTAATGCGAATGACCTGGTCCAGAGGGCTTTGACCAGGGCCAAACAGGTTATCGACGACCGTTTGACCCAGCACTGCCACCGTGGCGCCGCTCTCATCGTCCTGTTTGGTCAAAAAACGGCCAGCAACCAATGGCCAATCGCGCACCGTCTGATATTCTGGGGTCACTCCATAGATCGACGTACTCCAATTCTGGTTGCCAACCACCACCTGCTGCACCTGCCGACGCAGATAGGTTACAGCGCCCACCGCCGGACATTCCCGCTGAATCGCTTTCGCATCGCCAATCCGTAGCGTCGCGCGCCCACCGGCCCCCGTGCGCACACCACCCTGGGTGACGCTGCCCGAGAGGATCACCAGCATATTGTTGCCCATGCGGGCAATTTGCTCCTGCACAGCGACACTGGCCCCCTGGCCAATGCTGACCATGGCGATGACCGCCGCCACACCAATGATAATGCCCAGAATGGTGAGCAGCGAACGCAAAGTGTTACGCCGCAGGGCTCGCAAGGCAATCCGCACAGTCACGATGAGCAAACGCATGGTGCTCTCCTAGAGGCGTGGGCCAGCCCCGAAGCCCGGTGGTCCAGTACGTTTCGGCGATTTCGACGACGCGATGAGCCCGGTAATGACCTGCTGTCCGGCGGTAAGATCACCTGCGACGACCTCTGTCTGAGTATCATTGGCAATCCCAATGGTCAGTGGACGCGGCTCTGGGATGCCATTGGCGCCCACAATCCAGACGCGCCCAGGGCGCGTCTGGGTCTGCGCTTCCTCCCTGGCTTTCGCCAGTGCCTCATACTTCTGGCGCTGTTCAGGGGTGAGTATCTCCCGGATCTGCGCCCGAGTTTTGGTCTGCATTTCCCGTCGCATGGCCTGGCGACGCTCCTCGGACTCTTCCTCACGCAGGGCCCTGAACTGCTGTCCGCTCTTTTGGAATATCTCACTGAGGCGGGTTTGCTGCTCCGGGGTAAGCGATAACTCTTTAGTGAGCTGCTGCTGCATTTCTTGCGCGCGACTGGCCCCACTGCCACCGCCGCGCTCGCGTTGAGGCGCCTGACCGTCTCGCGAGCCGCTCTCCTGTGCCACGCCATCCGGCTGGAAGCGCAGGGCCGCAGTGGGGATTTTTATGATGTCCTGGCGTTCGGCAATCAGGAAGGAGACGTTGGCTGTCATGCCTGGCTTCAGTTTTAAGTCAGGGTTGGCAACCTGCACCACCGCATCATACGTGACGACGTTTTGGACCGTGATCGGGGCATTGCGTACCTGCATGACCTTCCCGGTGAAGGTAGTATTTTGATAGGCATCCACAGTGAAGTTAGCCGTTTGCCCTACCTGCACACGACCAATGTCAGCTTCACTGACGTTCGTATCGACCTGCATCTGCGTGAGATCTTGAGCGATGAGAAAGAGAGTAGGGGCTTGCAAACTCGCCGCCACGGTCTGGCCAACATCGACGCTCCGGGAGACGACAATACCATTGACCGGGGCGCGGATGGTGGTGTGTTCGAGGTCCAGCTCCGCCGCCTGCAGCGCTGCCTTTGACTGGTCTACCTGGGCTGCTGCGGCAAGCTCCTGAGCCGCGGCCAGGCGCTGCTGAGCACTCGCCGACTTGAGCTGGCCAACGGTAGCCTCCAGTTGCGCTTCAGAGGCCCTGAGCTGGGCTACCGCGCCATCGTAGGTGGCTTGTGCAGTGTCCAGCTCATTCTGGGCAATGAGGGATTTGCGGGCCATTTCCTTAGTGCGATCGAGGATACGACGCGCATCGGCGAGAGCCACTTTAGATTTCTCGACATTCGCCCTGGCGTTCTCGGCGTTGGCTTGCGCCGTTTCCACTGCCGCCTTCGCGTTCACCGTCGTTGCCTGCGCTACCTGCACCGCCGCCATAGCACTGGCCACATTCGCGCGCGCCTGGGCGACCTTCGTGGACAGGGGTGCTGGGTCGATCTGCGCGATGATCTCCCCCTCTTTCACGGGTGAATTATAGTCCACCAATAGCTTTTGAATGACGCCTGAGACCTGTGTACCCACCTGCACCGTGGTAACCGCATTGACGATCCCTGTCGCGTTCACCGTCGTGGTAATGGCGCCACGCTCGACGGCGGCCGTCAAATAACGTGGTGGTTGCTGCTGGCCCTCATAGTACAGATATCCCCCACCAACCGCACCCCCTAATACCGCCACCAACGTGAGACTCATCAACAGCTTATGCCCCATACGTGCCTTTCCTCCCTACCCTGCTGCGGAGGAATGCCCCTCGCCTGATTGCTCCATCTCCCCTTCTTCCCGTCTTGCTACCACTCCAGGCGCCAGCATACGGTCCAGCACCACACGATCTTCGATCACCTGTCCATCCTTAAACACAATCACACGTTTGGCGTACTGCGCGATATCTGGCTCGTGCGTGACCAGAATGATGGTAATACCCTGCTGCGCATTGAGCGTCTGCATAATCCCTATGATCTCGCTGCTGGTCTGGCTGTCCAGGTTCCCTGTCGGCTCGTCCGCCAGGATAATGGCTGGCTGGTTGACTAAGGCCCTGGCGATAGCAACCCGCTGCTGCTGCCCGCCAGAGAGCTGACTCGGTTGGTGTCCGGCGCGTCCTTCCAGACCAGTCGCTTTCAGGGCGGCGAGGGCCCGGGCCCGGCGTTCACGGCTATCGGTACCGTTATATAGTAATGGCAGCTCCACGTTCTCGACAGCACTGGTGCGCGCCAGTAAGTTAAAACTCTGGAAGACAAAACCAATCTTCTTATTTCTGACCTCAGCCAGTTGATCACTCGACATCTGCGACACATCGACCCCGTCCAGGAGGTAGCGCCCTGCAGAGGGATGGTCAAGACAGCCCAAAATGTTCAGGAGGGTCGATTTCCCAGAGCCTGAGGCCCCCATGATAGCGACGAACTCGCCGCGCTCGACACGCACACTCACGCTGTGCAAGGCTTCCACCCGGACTTCACCCAGGTCGTAGATCTTGGCGAGTTGCTCAACAACGATGACTGCATCCACTTCCACAGTCCTCTTCGCATATCACGTTCCAACGCCCGGACAAGCAATGGGTATAAAGTATTCTGACGCAAAGCCGAGAGCGATGCAAGATGCACCTGGAAAGCACTGCGTCGCATCCAGGCTGTTCGAGGAAGTGAGGTGTGGAATGCTGGCGTGCCGCATAGCGACAGCCCACTTGTAGCGCATGGTTAGCCAGTCGTTGGCAGTTAGAGGGGAGGGACGTTACTACGCACATAGGCCGGTGCGTTACCCCCGCAACAATTTTCGGTCAGGTAGGCCAACAAGTCATTCATAGTGGCGAAGCTGGCTGAACAATAGATGAAGCGCCCCTCGTGCCGCATCGTGACCAAATCCGCATGGGCGAGTTCCTTGAGATGAAACGACAGCGTGGCTGGGGCGATACTCAAGCGCTCCCCGATCTTGCCGACAGGCAGGCCCTCCAGTCCGGTTTCGACCAGGAGCCTGAATACCGCAAGTCGGGTTTCCTGAGCTAAAGCAGCGAGAGCTGTGAGAGCGTTTTTTGTTTCCATATTTCCAGCATACTAAAAATGGATAAAAAGTCAACCTGGCCGCCAACGCTCATCATACTCCAGGTATAGGGCCAGGAGAGTTGCTTGCCATGGAAGAAAAAATCTGTCAAACCCGTGTGACATGTCGTATGATTACAAAAGGGCAAGATTGGAAAATTTCTGAAGAAAGGGAAATCCTATGTACTGTGCCCGATGTACCGCGCGGGGGGGACCCGCGGCATCTGCCAAGAGCCTTGAGAGAGTAATGTTTCCTCTGTGGTCTTACCGCCTTCCTAGTGCAACGCGACCATCATTCTCTGTAGCGAGCCTCACCACTTCCACACAGCATCGACAGCAACGGCTCCGTGACCTTCTAGGCACCCGTCGAGCACGAGTGCCCTACGCCAGTGGCAACTACGCCTCACTTTCGACCCATCATCGTTCATGACACAGCATACGATGGGCCGATGAAGAGGTTGATGCCTCAATGTGATCCGAGGTCAAAAAGGAGACGTACGATGGCTATCGCTACCTATACGCTTGCCGACTATATTCAGGATCTGCGCACCGTGACCAGCGAGACGCAGGACCCCAACGAAATCATTGCGCGGGTTGGTCTCCTCGCAGAGCGCGCTGCTCTGTCCAGAGCATGGCTGCAGCCCCACCACTACGCATGTGACCCGGAACAGGGCTTTGGTGTGCATCTGCTGCATGAGGAACTGGACCATACCCTGGCAGTCTTTGCCATTGCCTGGCTCCCCGGACGTGGAGCCCCGCCGCATAATCATGGCACCTGGGCGGTGGTCGCTGGGGTCGATGGGCTTGAAACCAATATTTTCTGGAAACGCGTTGATGACGGCACGCGCCCTGGCTACGCGGAGATCCGACGGAACGGCGAGAAACTTTTTAGTTCTGGGGAAGTCGTCGCGTTTCTACCCCATGAAATCCACAGCGTCGTGAATGAGACGGCAGCGGTGACGGTATCGCTCCACACGTATGGGAAACATCTCAACTACACCGGACGCTCACAATTTGATCCGGATGCGAGAGTTGAGAAGCCCTTTATCGTGAAAGAGCAGTAGAGAGGGAGAGCTACTTCCTCAATCCCCCTTGCCCTCTTGGGCAGGGGGGATGGTCTTAACGATAGGCCTGCCCCAGATAATAGGGGTTGAGGTGCCCCATACCGCCATCGACACTGATGACCTGCCCAGTGAGAAAGTCCGACAGATCGGTGGCGAGAAACTCGATCACCTTGGCGCAATCTTCTGGCTGTCCCAGACGTCCCATCGGGATGTGGGGGACGAGCTCCTCCTGGATCTGCCCGAGACCACCCATCCAGTTCACCGTCGTCACATAGCCCGGCGCAATGGCATTGACGTTTACGCCGTAGGGCGCCAATTCCAGCGCAAGGGCCCGGGTCAACTGAATAATGCCGGCCTTGGCCGCGGCATAGGGGGCCAGCACAGGCATGAGGGGGCGCAGCCCGGCAACGGACGAGACGTTGATAATCTTGCCACTGCGGCGCTCGCGCATATGGGAAGCCACGGCGCGACAGCACAGGAAGGTCGAGCGGAGATTTTTATTGATCACAGCGTCCCATGCTTCGGCAGAACACTCGGTGACGCTCTTACCGCCGCGCGCACCACCGGCATTGTTCACTAGAATATTGATCTGCGGAAACGTCGCGAAAATTTCGTCAAACAGGCGCTGGACATCCACTTCGGACGTCACATCCGCTGTAATGCCTAGCGCTTGACGGCCCAGTTGACGAATTTCATCCATCACCGTATCCGCCGTGAGCGTTTCATTGACATCGGCAGCCGACGCCAGGTTAATATCGTTCACGACGATGTCGGCCCCTAGCCTGGCCAGGCGTAGGGCATAGGCACGCCCCAGACCGCGGGCTGCCCCGGTGATGACGGCCACCTGCCCGCGTAAACGCGGGGGGAAATACTCCGATGCTGCAGTCATACAGCTCAAGCCTCCTGCGGCGATGGCGTTACGCCGCTGGAAAATCCGATTCGAGCGGCACGTCAATGAGCGTCGGCCCCTGGCGTTGCAACGCCTCCTTGAGGGCTTGCTGCAGGTCCGCCGGGCGCTCCACACGCTCCGCATGCACGCCTAAGGCATGCGCCAGGCCGGTGAATTGGATCACCGGGGAATGAAGATCAATGCCAATGTAGGTCTGTGTTTTGGAGGCTGGCCCGTTGTAGGCGTGCAGGCGCCGCTTGAGAATCAGGTACTGGCTATTGTTGCAGATGACGAAGATACTGCGCAGCCCATAACGCGCCGCCGTCCACAGCCCCTGAATGCTATACATGGCGCTGCCATCACCGATAAGCCCCAGCACTGGCCGGTCTGGAAACGCCAGCGCGGCACCCATCGTGGCTGGCAAGCCCCAACCAATCCCTCCACCCTTCAGACCAAAATAGTCCCGCGCCTGGCGACGCGGCAGAAATTCGCGCAAACCCGTGCCCGAGGTGATGGATTCATCGACCACGATAATGTCCTGCGGGACGCTGTCCGCGATGACTTTGTTCATCACCAGCGCTGACATCGGTTGCCGCAGGGCCTCCTCCGCAGCGCGCTCGGTCAAACGCTGCAGCGCTTCCGCTTTGGCCCTACCAAGGGACTCTATGCGCTGACGGGCCTCCTGTTGCCTGGCACTGTCAAGGCGAGAGCGCAGCAATGGGAGGAATTCCGCCAACGTGGCTTTGGGATCACCGAGGATACCCACAGCAACCGGACGATTTTTGGCGATTTCCCACGGGTCGACGTGCAGGGACACCCAGGTAATGTCCGGCGGAAAGGGGTCTACTTCGCTATACAACGACATGGTAAACAGGTCTGCTCCCACCGTGAACACGACATCAGCCTCTTGCAAGACCGCGCGTACCCCCCGTTGCGTCCGCGCCATGAAACCCTGATACAATGGATGATCGCTTGGGAAGCTGGTCGTGTTGGGGACCGTTTCCGCAAACACCGGGGCGCCCAACACCTCGGCTACCGCCACAAGTTCGTCCAGTGCGTCGGTCTTGGCGACTTCATCCCCCACCAGAATGAGCGGATATTTAGCTTTGGCGAGGAGGTCCGCGGCCCGCTGCATCGCCTCGAGATCCCCACGAATACGCGGCGCGATCCGGGATGGGGCCGAGATATCGAGATCAGCTTCTTCCATCATGATATCCATCGGGAGCCCGAGGAAAACCGGGCCTGTGGGCGGGGTCGTGGCCACCTTGATAGCGCGTCGGAGCGCGTGAGGTAGATCAGCGACACGCTCGATCTGGTAAGCCCATTTGGTCATGGACTCCACCATGCGTACCATGTCGCCCCACAGGAGGGGTTCCGTGAGCGAGAAGCGTCCGTCCTGTTGTCCTGCGGTAACCAGGAGTGGTGCCGCAGTTTTCATCGCGTCGTACAACATGCCCATAGCATTCCCCAGGCCGGGCGCCACGTGCACATTCAGCACGCCCAGTTTTCCTGAGGCGAGGGCATAGCCATCGGCCATGGCCATGGCTACCCCTTCTTGCAGGGTGAGAATGTACTTAAAGTCCGGATGGTCCGGCAGGACATCCATAAGAGGCAGTTCGGTGGTGCCAGGATTGCCAATGATATATTCGACACCTGCGGCTCGCAGGATCTCTAAAAAAGCTTGCCGCCCAGCCATGAGAGGCATATGTGTGTTTCCTTATACATTGGGTACGCTGTAGGTAATGATCAATTTCGACTTGCATGTCGTCCATCAACCGTCGAGTTCAGCAATAATAGCATATGTCCTTTTTCTCCACCTCTCCTTCCCCCTTGACACCGCCACAAAAAGCGGCAAGAATCGCCCCCAGTATATACAACTTACAGCATTTGAAAACTAACGGCGAAGCAGACGAGGGGCAGCCATGAGCGAGGCAACCGAGCAGGTGATTGCAGGGCTCGAAGGTGTACTGGCCTGCGAGTCGAGTATTGCCTATATCGACGGGTCGATCCCCGAGCTTTCCTTTCGCGGCTACGATATCCATGACATTGCGCAAACCCTGACGTTCGAGCAGGTGACTTTTTTAATATGGCACGACCATATTCCGAGTGCTGACGAACTGCACACCTTTAGCGCCGATCTCGCCGGCCGGCGGGCTATTCCCAAACAGATCACTGACGTGCTGAGCGCCATGCCGTCCTCAGGGCATCCCATGGCAGGACTACGCACGGCGGTGTCGATGCTCGGGGCGCTGGACCCACGCGCTGACGATATTAGCCCTGAAGATAACCTGCGCAAAGCGCAAGACCTCACGGCGCAGATGCCGACCATTGTTGCAGCACAAGCCCGTCTGCAACGCGGGCAGGAACCGATTACGCCTGATCTATCTTTAAGCCACGCGGCCAATTACTGCTACATGCTCACGGGCAAGCGGCCCGATGAAACGACCACCCGCACGTTTGATACCATGCTGATTCTCTACGCCGAGCACGAGACTAACGCTTCAACGTTTGCCTGCCGCGTGGTAGTCGGCACGGAGTCCGATTTCTACTCCGCCGTGGTGGCAGGGATTGGCGCTATTAAAGGCCCACTGCACGGTGGGGCGATCGATGAAGTGATGCGCATGTTCCTGGAAATCGAGACGCCTGAGCGCACCGCCGGGTACGTTGATCAGGCCCTGGCGGCACGGCGGAAGCTGCCTGGGTTCGGACACCGGGTCTATCGTGCCGGTGATCCACGCGCCAGTCAGTTGCGCACCATGGCCGAGAAGCTCGGTGTCGCCAGCGGCGATGACCGCTGGTTCGCGATTGCGACAGCAGCGGAGCAGCGCATGCGTGAAGCCAAGGGGATTATTGCCAATGTGGATTATTTTGCGGCGCCGGTGCTATACCACCTGGGCTTTCCACTGAATGTCTTTACGAATGTGGTGGCCAGCGCGCGGATCGTCGGCTGGTCGGCGCACATGCTGGAGCAGTATGCCCACAACCGGCTCATCCGGCCGCGGGCGCGTTACGTTGGGCATCGGGGGAGAAAGCTTGGAGCGAATTGAAGGTAGCGAGATCATACAAAGGGGAAAAGTCGATGCAGCACAAAATTCCTGCGGTGTTTATGCGTGGCGGCACGAGTCGGGCGGTGTTCTTTCGGGAAGACGTGATGGCACCATACGACCAGGTGACGCGCGACAACATCATCCTGAGCGCACTCGGCAGTCCTGACCCTGATGGACGCCAGATTGACGGCCTAGGTGGCGGTATCTCGTCGCTGAGCAAGGCGGCCCTCATCGGACGGAGTGCCAATCCGGCGTACGATGTGACGTTTAATTTTGCGCAGGTGGACGTTAAAAAGCCCTTTGTGGATTGGAGTGGGACCTGCGGCAATATGTCAGCCGCGGTGGGACCGTTTGCCATCGATGAGGGGCTGGTGCCAGCTATTGAGCCGGTGACGCGCCTACACGTCCTGGCCACGAATACGGGCAAGAGCTACATTGCCCATGTGCCGGTGCGTGAGGGGCAGGCCGAGGTCGAGGGCGACTACACCATCGACGGGGTTCCAGGTCCAGGGGCACGGATTGCCCTGGAGTATTTAAAACCAGACGGATCGCTGGGGGGAGCGCTCTTGCCCACTGGCATGCCGCGTCAGCAGATCAAGCTGGCGGATGGACGCGAAGTGACCATCTCCATCGTCGATGCCGCCCTCCCTATGGTTTACGTACGTGCCGCGGAGGTGGGAGCTGAGGCCACGCGTCTGGCGCCGGAATTGGACCGTGACCCGGCGCTGCAGGCCACCCTGGAGGAGGTCCGTTGTCATGCGGCGGTGCTGCTCGGTCTAGCAGCGAGTGTCGAGACCGCCCACGAAAAGGTTAAAGCGGTCCCAAAGATCGCCATCGTAGCCCCACCAGCGGCATACCAGAGCAGCAGCGGTAGGAGCATTACGGTGGAGCACATTGACCTTGTGGCGCGCGCCATCTCGATGGAGAACACGCACCGCACGTTCCCGGCCACGTCGTCGATGTGTACTGCGGTGGCAGCCGCAGTCGAAGGGACAGTGGTGCACGAGGTCTCGCGTGCGGCGACGACCGAGCGGCTGCGTCTTGGCCACCCGGCAGGTGTCATGGAGGTCGGCGCGAAAGTCTACCGGCGTGGGGCCGACTGGGAGGTGGAGAGTGTCACCACGCAACGCACAGCACGCCGCATCATGGAGGGTGTGATACTGGTGCCGCAGCGCGCCATGGAAGGCAAACCCTGGTTTGGAACGACTGGCGTATGAATCTAACGCACAAGCTCATCAAATCTCATCTCGTCAGTGGCGACATGACCCCTGGCGAGGAAATCGCGCTCCGGATCGACCAGACCCTGTCGCAAGATGCCACGGGCACCCTGTCCTACTTACAGTTTGAAGCGATCGGCGTGCCGCGCGTGCGGACGCAACTGTCCGTGAGCTACGTCGATCACAACATGCTGCAAGGGGATTTTCGGAACGCCGACGACCATGTCTATCTCCAGGACGTGGCCGCCAAATACGGTCTCTATTACTCCCGACCGGGCAATGGCATTTGTCATCAGGTACACCTCGAACGCTTTGCCGTGCCTGGCACCACCCTGCTGGGCACCGATAGCCACACCCCGACCTGCGGT
>Ga0137375_10010615_pt1 | contig 10894 bp, 4 predicted proteins | sample SagtaG_24_FD_104936 | JGI IMG/M metagenome (GOLD analysis project Ga0137375, IMG submission 104936) | Vadose zone soil microbial communities from Sagehorn Ranch, Mendocino, California, USA - Sage1_R_113_16 metaG | ecosystem: Environmental > Terrestrial > Soil > Vadose zone | place: USA... | reverse complement strand
GGGAACAGCGATAGAAGCTGGAGTCGGCACGGCCTGCCCGTCCGCGATGTTTCCGGATCAGTGGGTCATGCAGCGCCCTGATCCGTACCCGAAGCGTCCACGAGCGTCCCTGGACGCCTCTTTGAACTCTCGTTGAATTGGCCCTCGGATGTCAGCCTAGTCGCGGTTGATCTGTACGTTGCCTCCCTGCAGCGGCTGCTCACCGGAGTTGTACCCGTTAGCGAGGACAATCCAATACATGTCACCGCCTTTTCCAGGCTTGGACAGATCCTTCACCTTGATCCGGTAGGAGAACGAGCCCGCGCCGTCGATGGTGGCCTGACCGTAGATGCTCGCCTCCGTCGATCCCTCGCAGACGATCGCCAGGACGTTGATCGAACGGACTTTCATTCTCTGAAGAGGTCCGAGGTCCTGGTATTCCTCCTGCCCTTGAGTGCTCCCATCGGCGAGAGACCTGGCGCTGCCAGTGAAGGCGGCTTTATCACCGTTGACCGCAACAATCGAGGCGTTGGTGATCTTGATCTCGCAGAGCGGCGTGGTCGAGGGCGGCAACCACGTTTTCTCCGCCGCCCCATCTGGCTCGCCGGAGTCGCGAACGCCATCCTCGTCGGTGTCCGCATACGCGGTAATGGCATCTGTGCCGGGCAGATCGGGGCCCGTATAGCAGAACGTCGTGTTTCCGTTTGCATCGGTCTCCGCTGCGCCGCCCGTATTGACCGACCCGGTGATCGAGAAGCGAACGGTTACGCTCGGCTTCAGATTCCCGAACTCGTCGTAGACGATCGCGTCCACGCAGTGCTGCGTGCCGACAGTGTTGGCGGCGGCGGCGGGCAACAGCGTCAGTGTCGTTGGAGTCCCGATGTCGCTGATCTTGGCCACGAACGCGTCTTCGTCGCCGGGTCTGGTGGTCTGGAAGGCGCCGGGCGTGGTCGGGAAGTTGTTCGGATTCTGCCCCGAATTCGTGGATCCCGCGACGTAAGCAGAGCCTCGTGAATCGACCGCAATGCCGAGGCCTCCGTCACTGAAGCTGCCCCCGAGATAGGTGGAAAAAACCAGCGGAGCCGAACCTGTGGGGTTGAGCTTCGTCACAATGACATCCTCGCAGCCGCCGCTCGCGTTGGAGGTCTGCAACGTACCGGCAGTCGTCGGAAAATCGGTCGAACAGGTCCGCCCAGTTACGTAGGCGGAGCCGTATGAATCGACAGCGATGTCGTTCGCCTGCTCGAAGCCGCTGCCGCCGAGGAGCGTGGAATAGACCAGCGCGGAGCCGGCGGGGTCCAGTTTCGTTACGTAGGCATCGTATTCGCCAGCTTTGACCGTCTGGAACGCACCCGCCGTCGTCGGGAAGTTGGTCGAGAACGTGTACCCCGCCACGTAGGCGGCGCCCTCGCCGTCCACAGCGATGCCAGCCGGCGGCTCGAAACGGCTTCCCCCGAGATACGTGGAATACGCCAGAGCTGAGCCCGAGGGATCGAGCTTCGTCACGAAGGCGTCCTCCTCGCCGCCGAAGATCGTCTGGAAGGCGCCGACCGTGGTCGGGAAGTTGGTCGAATTCGTATTTCCCGTCACGTAGGCAGACCCCGCGGAATCGACCGCGATGCCCTGGCCGAACTCACTGAAGGTGCCGCCGAGGTAAGTGGAGTAGAGCAGGGCGGAGCCGGCGGGGTTGAGCTTCGTCACGAAGACGTCGTAGGCACCCGGTTTCGTCGTTTGGAAGGCACCGCTCGTGGTCGGGAAGTTGCCGGAAAGTGTGTATCCCGTAACGTATGCGGAGCCCCCGGAATCCACGGCGATGCCGCCGCCCAAGTCGAGGCTGTTGCCGCCGAGGAACGTCGAGTAGGACAGCGCCGCGCCGGCAGCGTCCAGCTTCGTGACGAACGCGTCGTTGCATTGGCTCCCGCTCGCGTAATTTGTCTGGAAGGCACCCGGTGTCGTCGGAAAGTCTGCCGAGCACGTCTGTCCCGTCACGAAGGCAGACCCCGCGGAATCCACGGCGATGTCCAACCCTCCATCGAACAGGTTTCCGCCGAGGAAGGTGGAATAGACGAGCGCGGTGCCGGTCGGATTCAGCTTCGTCACGAACGCGTCGGCATAGTCCTGGCCTTTCGTTCTGTCGAAGGCTCCGACCGTCGTGGGAAAGCCGGAGGAAAACGTACGGCCTGTCACGTACGCGGCGCCCGTGGAATCCACGGCGATGGCCTCTCCACTCTCGTCCAGGTTGAGACCGAAAAGCTGCGAGCCGGAGCCGAGGTAAGTCGAGTACGAGAGAACCGGATCGATGATCAGCGGTCGCTCTCGATCATAAGCGGCGAGTCGAAATCCGACCTGACCTGAGCGGCCCGGGGCTGCGTAGCTTCCCGAGACTTCCGTTCGGACGCCGTCGGCGACCTGGTAGAAGACGGGCTTCTGGAATTGGACGTCCCCGGTTTTGGTCGCCACGACGAGGTTTCCATGCGCATCGCGCGAGACCCTCTCCGCGCCCTCGAATGCGATCGCGATCGACCCCGGATCGGCACCAGGAGCCACGACGAAGTCGTATTCCAGTTGCCGCTGGTTGCCGTAGTACACGAGATCGACGCCCGGATAAACGGCCTCATACTTCGCCCGGGCGTAAGTCGGTACGTTCGCGCGCCACTTTCTGGGGTCATTGCCGATGAAGTAGTTGGCCTTCCCGGGCAATTCTTCGGTGCCCACGACTCGTGGGGCAGTGTTCGCACCGACGAGCTTCATCCGCAGTGCGGTTGCTGAACCGACTTTGTGAGTTCCCACAGCCTCCTTGGCGGAGCTCACGTGCCGTAGCGGATCGCCCTCGGATCCTGGCCTCCGCAACGCCAGCACGGCGTCGCCTGTGCGAGTCAGAAAGAGCGTGTAGCCCGGGCCCTGCGACAAGAACTGGACTCGTCGATCGACCTGCCCCTGATTGACTTCGAAGCTCAAAGGCAGGCGGCCGTAGCCCTTTTCGAGATGCGTCTGCATCTCGTCCACGAGAGTCGATCTCGCAAGAGCCCGCGCTTCCCGCGAGATCGAAGCCGCAGTCCTGTTCCCGACTCTCGGCACTTCTGCTGACACGCCCGGAGGTTTGATCAGGCTCGCTCCGGCCAAAGTCAGGGCAAGGAACCGACAACAGTGCCGCTTCACTTTCACAGGATCCTCCTCGGTTTTCGGGATCGACCGATTGTATCTGAGCTAGACGGGAAAACAGGCTTTTTGCGGCGAGTTTGGATTTTGGAGCGGGGAACGGGGGTCGAATCTGCGAAATCCACCTTGGCAAGGAGAGAACGATCTTCCGGACTCTTGCGTACCCTTGCGCATCAGCGGCGTACGATCCGGCAGCAAGCGTCCCGAAGCGTCCGCGAGCATCCTTTAGACTCCCTTTGAACTCTCTTTGAACTCGTCGCGGGTATACCACGCTATCCGAATACGTCGCAGACCTCCTTCCAAGGCTGCCGCTGACCTCCCCATGGTGCAATCCTCGGTGCCCGACCCGCCACTCTGGACTGTTTGCCAATGCTGCCCTTGGCTATCATCCTGGCGATGCCTAGGCTGGCGTCCGTCATCGCCTTGCTTATCCTCGCCGTCGGCGAGGCGGAGGCGGGACACGCGCCACGTGTTCTCCTCATCGGCGTCGATGGGGCCGACCCAGAAATCCTGGAGCGCCTGATCGCCGAGGATAAGCTCCCGACCTTCGCCCGCCTGAAGCGCGAAGGGGCCTCGGGGAGACTCCGCTCTGTCGAGCCGCTCCTCTCTCCGATCGTCTGGACGAGCCTCGCAACCGGACGTTGGCCCGAGGACCACGGCGTCTTCGACTTCGTGGAGGTGGGACCGGACGGGAAGGCCACACCGATCACCAGCCTTCGCCGCAAGGTCCCGGCGCTCTGGAACGTCGCCAGCCGCTACGGGAAGACGTCCGGCTTCGTCGGCTGGTACGCGTCGTATCCCGCCGAGGAGGTGAAGGGCTTTATCGTCTCCGACCGACTGGCCTTCCACCAGGTAAAGAGCGCACGGGCGGCCGAGGGAACCACTTTCCCGACTTCTCTCGCGAGCGATCTGACACGAGAGTTCGGCGAGCCGAGTCCCGACCTCTCGGCCACGCGTGACCGCTTCGCCGAGGGGGCGGTGCGTCCCAGCGGAGACGGCGAGAAGCGCCTCAACGAGCTCGCCAAGATCCATGCGACCACGGAGCTCTACCGCAGGATCACCCCTTCCCTGGCCCGCCGCTTCGAACCCGAACTCCTCTCGGTCTACTTCGAGGTGGTGGACGCTTGCGGGCATCTCTTCATGGAAGATGCACCGCCGAAGCGCGCCGGTGTTTCCGAGGCGGACTCCCGCGCATTCTCCCGGACCGTGGATCGCTGCTATGAGTATCAGGACGAGGTGTTGGCCGACGTTCTCCGTCTTGCTAGCCCCGACACGGTGACGCTGGTCGTCTCCGACCACGGTTTCAAGAGCGGCGATCGCCGGCCGCGCACTTCCGGGCGCGTCGACACCGGGCAGGCACCGCTCTGGCACCTTTTGCACGGCGTCGTTCTGGCGATGGGGCCGGGGGTCGAGCGCGGGGCCGAGATCCAAGGTGCCAGCGTGCTCGACATCGCGCCCACCGTTCTTACCCTTCTTCGTCTACCTGTCTCGCGCGAGCTCCCCGGCAAGACACTCACTGAGATCGCCGGGAAGACGGCACCCCGTTTCGTGGACCGTTACCCGCCCTTATTGCCGCGCGCCGGGCCGCGGGTCGAGAACGACACTGAGGCGGTGCAGAGGCTGGCTGCCCTCGGTTACCTCGCCGGTGCTCGGGCCGCGATGCCGCCCGATCCCGAGGGACGCACGGCTTCCTCCTACCTCAACGAAGGGGCCGCTAGAGCCACCCGAGGCGACACGGAGGGTGCGCTCCGCGCTTTCGCGAGGGCAGTGCAGCTCGACCCCGGAAACGCGCCGGCGCTGGTGTATGCGGCGCGCCTCTACTCGGAGAGAGCTGACATCAAAAAGGCGCGAGAGCTCCTTGGACGGGCGCTGAAGCTGAATCCCAAAGATAGCGGAGCTCATTTGGCACTCGCTTCCCTATCGCTACGGGAGGGAGACCTCCGGGAAGCGGCCGCCGCGCTGGCAGCGGCCGCCAGGGTGGATGACCAACTCCCCCTCTACCACTTGCTCCGGGCCCGGCTGGCCGACGCAACCCGCCGGTCGGAGGAGGCGCTTCACGAGCTCGAGCAGGCGGCGGCTCTGACCGATGCCGATGCCCTCCTGGCCGAGATCGTCTCGCTCCGGGTGCAGATCGAGGCAGATCTCGGAAGGCACGCAAGGGCCGAAGCGGTTCTCCGCGAGTCCGCGCCGCTCCTTCCCGAAGCGACGGTCGCCATCCTCCGGGGGGACATCGCCCTGTCGAAGCGGGACGCGGCCGCCGCCGTCCGTCAGTACCGGATTGCCGCGACACTTCGGGGTGGGGACGCGAGGCTCGAGCGAAAGCTGGGGAAGGCACTCGCGGCCGCGGGAGACTTCACCGCTGCCGAGGCCGCGTTCTACAGCGCCCTAGCCACGGCGCGCTCCCCCTACGAAAGGGAGCAGGCGTGGGGTGATCTTTCCTTCCTTCATCAGGGCGCCGGCAACGATGCGAAGGCGCTCGAGGTCTTGCAGAAAGCCACCGGGCAACTGTCGTCGTCGGGCGCGCTTTGGGGGGCGCTGGGTGCCGCGTACGGAAGGGTGGGCCGGCTCGATGACGCCATCGCCGCCTACGAGCGCTCGGTGTCGCTCGCGCCGAGCCCACTGGCGTGCAAGACACTTGCGCTCCTGCTTCTAAACCAGCGCGGGGACAGGCGGCGCGCGGTCGAACTCTGGCGGCGGTCTCTCACCCTCCAGCCCGGCCAGCGGGACGTTGAGACCTTCCTGCGCAGGTACGACCCTAGTCGTCTTGACGAGGGGGTGCCTCGGCGGTAGGGTCCGCCCTGGGTTCTTCCAGACGGATCACTCACCAGAACCGCGGTAAATCTACGAGAGGAGGACCTTCGATGGTTGCCAGGTCACGTTTGACCGCCGTCGTGAGCTTCGTTGTGGCGGCTACGCTCGTCGCTGCGCCCTTGTGCGCCGCTCAAAGGAAGAACGGCTTGAAGCGGAGCGCCAAGGAGAAAGCCGCAACGTCGACCGCCGCGCTCAAGGGCTCTGCGAAGGCATCCAACTGCAGGATTCACGTCCCGCTGCGCGAGAGGTTCGGGGAACAACAGAGTGAAACCGCCCTCGGCGAGCGGCTCTCGGGCGAAGGGGACCGCTGGTTCGAGTGGTTTTACGGCCAGCGCACCTATCCGGGCGACTCGCTTCCCAAAGGCGCACTCGCCAAAGCACTGGCGCACGCGAGGGAGAGGAACCGGGGGCGCGGTGCCAAGGTTGCCTCCGCCACCGCCTCAGGCAGGTCCACGAGCCATGTCACCTCGATTACGGCGCCGCTCGTCCTGTCGACCACCTGGTCTGCCATCGGGCCGTCTCAGATTCCCGGCGGCCAGACAGACAGTACGCTGGGCGGGCTTCCGAACCCCTTCGCCGCTGGAACCGTGAGCGGGCGGACCTCGGCCCTCGCGACGCACCCGACCAACCCCGACATCCTCTACGCAGGCGGCGCGCAGGGTGGGGTCTGGAAGACCACGAACGCCACCTCGGGCTCGCCGACCTGGACGCCCCTGACCGACGACCAGGCCTCCCTTGCGATCGGCGATATCGCGGTGGCACCATCGAACGGCGACGTTATCTATGCCGGCACCGGCGAGGCAGCCGGCTCCTGCGACTCCTATTACGGCCGCGGCATACTGCGCTCGCTCGATGGAGGGAGCACTTGGACGCTGGTGGGAAATGCCGAGTTCGACGGCCAGTCGATCTCGAAGATCCTCGTCCACCCGACCAATCCCGCTGTGATCTATGCCTCGGCGACTCTCGGCTTCCTCGCCAGCGGCACCGAGCAGTGCGATCTGGGACCCGGCCAGTACATCGGCGCGGTCTGGAAGAGCGTCGATTCCGGGGACACCTGGTCCCTTCTCAATGTCCCCACCGGCCCACCTTTTGGCAGCATCCGCATTCACGACATGGCTATGGACCCGGTCACTCCTTCGACGATCTACGCGGCGGTGCGCGGCCTGGGACCGCGCGGTGGCATCTGGAAGAGCACCAACGCCGGCTCCAGCTTCACCCAGGTCGGCGGAGCCTCGGCGGGGCAGGGCTTCCCCCTCCCCGCAAGCAGCAGCCCCGGCTTCCGGCGCATCCGTCTCGGAATCGCCGGCGCCGACGCGCCGGGCACGCTCTTCGCCGCTCTCGAAGCCGCCGGCAGCTCCGCGCTCTGGGGGCTCTACAAGACGACGGACGGCGGCGCCACCTGGGCGCATGTGGACAACGGGCAACACGGCCTCGGGAAAATCTCCAACAACGTGCTGACCCGCCAGTCGGGACCCGAGTTCACATTCACCATGGTCGGGCAGCGGCTCATCCTGGGCGATTCGAGCAACGCTAACCGTGTCTCCCGTACGGTTACCCGCGTCGTCAACCACAATGTTCTCGAGTTCTCCAGTACCGATCTGCTCCCTGCGGCGCCGTTCTCCCGCTGGTCGGTTGGTGCCTACCCGACCTACTGCGACGGACAGTGCTTCTACAACATTACGGTCGCGGTCGACCCGTCGGATCCCAACATCGTCTACGTGGGAGGCAACCCGCGACGCTTCCGCGCCGATCTCTCCGGAATACCGGGCGGCCACACGAACTGGCGCTCGAATGACGGCGGCAACACCTGGAGGGCCATCTCGCAAGGTGCGACCGCAACGGGCGGCGTCCACACGGACGACCACGACCTCGCCTTCGGCGTCGACGGCGCCGTCTACGACAGCAACGATGGCGGAACCTGGCGGTCCACCGACGGCGGCGCGTCGTGGACGAACATGAATACCAACATCTCCGTTACCCAATTCCAGGGTCTGGCTCTCCACCCTTCCGACGCGGACTACGTGCTGGGCGGCACACAGGACAACGGCACGAACATCCGGGACGCCGCGCTGGTCACGCCCGACGCATGGTTCCACAGCGATTTCGGTGACGGCGGCCAGTCCCTCATCGACCAGTCCAGCCCCTCGACGATGTACCACACCTACTTCAATCAATCGTTCAACTTCTTCGGCCCGGCGCGCACCGACAACGGCGGCGTCGGCGGGCCTGGCTCCTGGCCTTTTGTGGGGACCTACTTCGGCTACGGATCGCAGTACTACAACGGCATGGACCCGACCGACGACGTCTCCTTCTACGCCCCGATGGCGCAGCATCCGATCTATGCGCCGAATGCGGTCTATTTCGGCTCGAACCGGGTCTACCGCGCGGACGATCCGCAGCCCCCCTGTTGCGACCTCCCCGGATCTTGTACCAGCCCTGGAGGCGGACACGCCTTTTGCACCAACCCCCCGTCCTGGACGGCGGTGAGCCCGGCGCTGACCAAGACTGTGGGAGCGCCGGACTTTCCATACCTGTCGGCCATCGGCGTGCTGCCGAATCTGGTGAAGGGCAAGGAGGTGCTCTACACCGGCGCCTCCGACGGAAGAGTGGCCGTTTCGTCGACGGTCGACGGCTCTGGAATCGCCACCTGGAACATCCTCGACGACGACAGCGCGATCGTGCCCGGGCGATTCGTCACCGAGATCGAGGTGGATGCCAGCGACGCGACCGGCAACACGGCTTACGTCACCTTTTCGGGCTTCAACTCGGTCACACCGAAGACTCCCGGACACGTCTTCAAGATCACCAACGGTCTGTCGGGCTCGGCTACCTGGACGGACATTTCCGGCGACTTGCCGGATGTGCCGGCCAACGCCATCGCTCTGGACATCGCCAACGGAGCCATCTACGTCGGCACCGACATCGGCGTCTTCCGCACCGTCGACGGTGGCGCTACGTGGATCTGGCTCGACGACGGCCACCCGAATGTGACCGTGTTTGGGCTCGACAAGAGCCCGGCCGACGGATCTATCGTCTCGGCCACGCATGGTCGCGGTATGTTCAGGCTAGCGCCTCCGTCGCAGTAGAGCGTCTCACCCCGGCTTGACGAGGAGCGGCACCGACGCACTCCTCGTCTTGTGCTTTAGGGGGATGGAGCGTCGCAGGTGTCGGAATTCGCCTGGAGCGGGAAACGGGGATCGAACCCGCGACATCCACCTTGGCAAGAAGGTGTCCACCTTCCGGACGTTAGCGGACGCTTGCGGATGAAGCGCTTAGGTTCCGTCACCGAGCGTCCCGAAGCGTCCGCGAGCATCCTTTGAAGCCCCATTGAACTCCTCTTGAACTCTCCTTCGTATACCACGCTCTCCGAATACCTCGAAGATGCCCGCCCTGGCCTTCTGGCTCACTCCCTTTGAATGAGGGCCTTTCGGAAGCAAAGTGGCCGCAACCCCATTCTCGTTTCAAATCGGCGAAGAGGTGGCGCGAATTGAGACTGCGGCGACGACGTACTCCTGGCCTACCGGCACGACGGGAGAGAACTCGAGCCCGACCACGGTGTCTGCCGCCTCGTCGTGCCGAAACTCTATTTCTGGAAGAGTGCCAAGTGAGTTCGCGCTTTCGAGTTCCACGACGTCAACGCTCCCGGGATTCTGGGAGGTCAACGGCTATCACACTCGTGCCGATCTCTGGAAGGAGGAGCGCTACTCGGACCAGGAGACCGATGCTATGCAGCGGATACGCGCCGAGTCGGCTCGCCGCCGCCGTGGGCGTTGAAGTCGGGACGGTCAAGGAACGGGGGTGCGATCGGGAGGCGGCGGAAATATCAGTCCGTACTTTGGCGCGGCCTCATTCATCCTCCGAATGAGGTCTTCCGTTACCGGAGGAGGCGCGGCGTTACGATCTTTCACTGTAGGAAAGACTTCCTTGAAGAATTTTTCGACTCCCGATGGGACGAACGTCACGAGCTGAACGGCCGTATCGTCCCCGTCATTCTTGAACCTGTGGACCGTTCCTCGGGGAATGTATACAAAATCCCCTCTCTTGGCGTGATACGTCCGGTCTCCCAGGAGGATCTCGAGACTACCGCTCACGACGTAAAACGTCTCATCCTCTCTGGTGTGCACATGCGGCGGCGGTCCGCCGCCCTTCGGAACGATTGCCTCGAACTGGAAAAGAGCATTGCTCGATTCTTCGCCTGTCACCAATAGCGAGTAAAGATCCCCGGGCCCCCATACTGCGGGTGCGGTGCCTGACGGCCGGAAGATGGGCTTGGTGGCATGCGCCTTTATCGCGGCCTCGTAGCCGGTAGATATCGGCGCCTCAGGCGCAGAAGCGGTCTTCTTTTCCGCTGCCTTGTTGGCGCAACCAAGAAGGGCCAGTGACATCGCTGTGGCGAAACACGCTGTGAGTTTCATTCCCGGCTCCTGTTAGAGGCTTACCCGATCCTCGCGAGCGCCGGCCGATGGGCTTCCAGCCAGCGCGACGGCCTCTTCAAGCTTGGCTCGTGAATATCGATCGCAAATGTTAACTCTACCCCAGGCGAAACCCACCTCCGGCGAGCATCGAACGGTTCGATGGGCGGCAAGAGGAGAGGCAACCCAAGGGAGCGACGGCACGCGGAGCTATCCGAAAAGAAAGAGCCTCCCAATTCTGGGCGGGCTGCGAGAGTCAGCGTGGCTTGGAGCGGGAAACGGGGGTCGAACCCGCGACATCCACCTGGCAAGGTGAGGTCGCGCTTCGGGATGTTCCGGGACGCTTCCGGACGAAGCGACTAGGTCCCGTCATAGAGCGTCCGGAAGCGTCCGCGAGTATCCTTCAGACTCCCTTTGAACTCTCTTTGAACTCGTGCCGGTATACCACGCTATCCGAATCTGTCGTAGACCTCGTTCCAAGGCAGCCGCTTTCCGGTAGCGAGATCCAGGCGGAAGACTTGGTTTCGGAAGCT
>Ga0137375_10010610_pt1 | contig 10895 bp, 8 predicted proteins | sample SagtaG_24_FD_104936 | JGI IMG/M metagenome (GOLD analysis project Ga0137375, IMG submission 104936) | Vadose zone soil microbial communities from Sagehorn Ranch, Mendocino, California, USA - Sage1_R_113_16 metaG | ecosystem: Environmental > Terrestrial > Soil > Vadose zone | place: USA... | reverse complement strand
TATGAGTCGTCATGAAAGGGCGTACACCCTAACCTATGAAAATGGGTTCACTGCTTGTCGGACGATCAGCTGTTCGTGAACCCATTTTCGTAGGAGATCCAATCCTCCGACCTCCCCTGTCTTTATTTTACCACGCCGAGCGCCTCTGCGGTAGCTCCACCGGGACAGTACGACGCGCTCCGTACCGCTATCGATGAACTCTGGTCGCCCGGCGCGGCGCCGCGACTTCTTGAGCCAGGAGTGCCACTTCGAGTTTCGTTTCTGCTCTGTCTGGCCGATATTCAATGCGCCCCCGGCGCATTTGCACCAGGGCGTAAGGGACGAAAGGCTTGCTCAATTTGCCCCAGGCCCCCGGACGGACGAGATGAAGACGATCCTGCTGACGATTGCCGCCTTCGTCGCGTCCCTGGCTGCGCTTTCCGCGACCGCCCAGCCCCCCGTGGCACGACTGTTGCCCCCAATTGAGTCCATCGAACAGGCCCCGTTCCCCGGCGTGGTCGATGAGTCCGCCCTTGCGTTCGCGCGCGACGCCCAGGCCATCACGCTGACCGCAGCCCTCCGTTTGACCGGGACGGCCAACCTGGACATCGCCCAGGCGCGCACCGTGGTGGACCAGGCCCGCGCCGCCTTCGAGCGTGCGCGCGTCAGCTTCTTGCCCAACCTCAACCTCGGCAGCACCTACAGCAAGCACGAGGGCAACATCGCCAAAACCGAGGGCAATATCATCAAGGCCAACAAGGACGCGCTCTTTGTCGGCGGTGGGCCTTCGCTGGCGTTCGGACTGGCCGAGGCCATTTTCACGCCGCTGGTCGCCCGCCAGGTGGCGACCGCCACGCAAGCCGGGCTGCAGCGCGTCAACAACGACACCTTCCTCGCCGTCGCCGACGCCTACTTCAACGTGCTGCGCGCCCGCCGCCGGCTGGCGCGCGTCGACGAAACCCTGGACTATCTCACCTCACCAAGTCCTTCTCCTGGCCGGGCAGGCTCGCGCGGCCTGCTGCCCGTAGTGATCGCGGTTCAGGAGGCCGGTGGCAAAGAGGCGCTCAAGGCGGAGGTGGAGCGCGTGCGCGTGGAGGCGCTGCGGCGCCAGGAAGAACGGCAGGGCGCCATTCAGGAGTTTCTCGTGGCTTCGGCGGAGTTGGCGAGGCTGATTCGCCTCGCCCCCGACATCCCCCTCTGGCCGTTGGAGGATTTCCGCTTCCCATTGCCCGTGCCGGTCGAGCCGTACATGGCGCGGACGTTGGAACAACTCATCGACCTCGCCCTGAACAATCGTCCGGAGTTGGCCGAGAGCCAGGCGCTGGTGCGGGCCGCGGAGGAGCGATTGCGGGCGGCGCAGTTCCGGCCGTTGCTGCCCAACCTCGTTGTCAACTACAACTGGGGCGACTTCGGCGGCGGCCCCGATCTCAACGCGCCGATCATCTCGGGGAACAAGGTGACGGCGGTGCCGGGCTTTGGCCCTTCGGGGCAACTGCACCACTTCAACACGCGCGCCGACCTGGACGCAACGCTCGTGTGGCGCCTGCAGAACCTGGGTTTCGGCAACCTGGCCGAGATGCGCGAGCAAAGGGCGGCGATGCGCCAGGGGCAGTTGCGCCTGCTGCAGGTGCGCGACCGGGTGGTCACCCAGGTGGTGCAGGCGCGTGAGCTAGTCGAGGGGTGGCGTGCGCGGCTGGAAAGCACACGGCAGGCGCTCTTCGATAGTGCGGGGAAAGCCCAGGGGCCGGTCTTTCGCTCGCTGCTACTGAACTTCCAGCGCATCCGCGGGGTGCTGGAGACGCGGCCGCTGGAGGTGCTCGACTCGATCCGTGGTCTGAATGATATGTTGGAGGCGTACGGACAAGCGGTCACCGATTACGAACGGGCGCGCTTCCGCCTGCTGATCGCCCTGGGTCTGCCACCGCAAACGATCCTCGAAACCCTGACGGCGTGTGCCCCTGCCCTGACGCGGGGAGAACATTAGTCTGTTTGGGGAACCCCTCCCCCGGCCCCCTCCCCTACAAGGAGAGGGGAGCAGGCACAACAGCGTCTTCTCTTCTCCCCCTCTCCTATTAGGGGAGGGGGTTGGGGGGAGGGGTTTTCCCTGAGGCCGCTACGCCGCCCGTCGCTCAGGCGAATACCAGTCTTCAACCCTCTCACAAGCCGCCGACAGCAGCCCCGGCTGGGCCAGGGAACGCAGCCACTCCGCCTTGACCTCTTCGAGCACTTGCCCGACAGCCACGGGATCCAGCGGCCAGTATTGCGAGGGCCGCAGGGCCTCCAGCAGTGCCAGCCACTCCTCATGGCCCCACCGGCCCCCCCGAGCATCCACCCATAGCCACGGCTGGCCGGACGCGCGCCACTGGCGCAGGTTCCACCACTCGGCCGTTAGCTGCCGCAGCACTCCCTCGGCTGCGTCACGATCCATCGGCCAGAAGCGCGATTCACGAAGGCTGGCCTGCAACGACAACCATTCGTCGCGACCCCAGCGGCCCTGACGATCCCCGAGCCATTTCCGGACCTCAACGGACTCCTGCCAGCAACGGAGGTTTCGCCACTCGGTCTGAATGTCTGCCAGAACTTCCCCGACCGCCTCGGCATCGACGGGCCAGAACTCCGAATGGGACAGGCCATCCAGCAGAGCCAGCCAGTCCTCGTGCTCCCACCGCCCCTGCCGCGCCGATACCCACTGGCGGGCTTGCCCGGAGCGCTCCCAGCGCTGGAGGTTCTGCCGCTTCCTCCGAAACTCCTCCACGGTCCGCCCGACGGAGTCCTCGTCGAGCGGCCAGTAGGGGGACCGCCGCAGGGCCTCCAGCAGAACCAACCAGTGGTCGTGCTCCCAGCGGCCTCTCTGGTCGTCCACCCACCGGCGCGGCCAGCCCGATCCGATCCAGCACCGCAGATTGCTCGCGGCCTGCTTCAGCCCCTCGAGCACTGCGCCGACCGCGACCAGATCTAGCGGCCAGAACTCCGACTGCTGCAACATCCCCACCAGCGACAACCAGTCGCCGTGGTGCCACTCTCCCCCGTGCGCTTCGGCCCAGCGACGCCCCTGGCCGGATTGCTCCCAGCGGCGGAGGTTGTGCCACTCTCTGGTCGCCCCCTCCAGCACCCTGCGGACGACCTCGGACTGGATCGGCCAGAACCCGGTGTCTCGAAGATATTCCAAAAGTGCAAGGCAGTCGGTGTCGTTCCATTGACCCCGGCGCGCTTCGACCCAGCGGCCGAGCAACCCGGACTGATCCAGGCGGTGGAGGTTGAAGCGCTCCCGCCGTAGTTTCTCCAGCAGTGCCCCCACCTCCGCGGCCTCAAGCGGCCAGAATTCGGAATGGCGGAGATTCGCCAGAAGGGTCAGCCAGTCGCTGTGTTCCCAATGACCACCATGGGATTCGACCCACGCCCGGGGTTGGCCGGACGCTTGCCAGCGGCGAAGGTTCTCGGTAACGTGCGCGTCAATGGTGTTGGACATGGACAGTCACAGGGTCGCGGCAGAGAGGTTTGAATCTCGCGGAGACCAGGCCCCGCGGTACGCAATCTCTATCGTCCCGCAACGCCTGCCGGCGTGCGTAGAGAACTCCCAGCTTGCCGGCTTTCTCCCGCTTCGCTGCCGGTGATGAGCCTGGGACCAGCGCACGCGGAAAAATGGGCTCCACAGCCTGTGGCAATTGTGGCGGACGAGCGGAACGTCCGCCTGCACGCCCTGGCACTTCCCAACGTGGCTCCTGCGGTCGGCATGAACTGCCCCTCGGGCTCACGCCGACGGCATCGTTGCTGTCACTTCAGTTTCGTGGTTGCCTCAAGGGTGACCGGCCCGTCCATCTCCATCTGCACGCGCTGCTTGCCGCTGGTCACTGTTCCGCCCAACTTCATCGTGCCGGCGACAGAATGCTTGACGTCGTAGCCGGACTTCAGCGAGCGATGCATCGAACCCTTGACGTTCAACTCGACGCTCAACTCATTGCTGTCGAGATCCCGGACCTTCCCCTTGACGTTCATGGTGAGGCGGATGAGCGCGCACGACTCGCCGCCGAAGGTTGTCGTTCGCTCGAAGGTCATCGCTGCCTCGCCGGAGAGAGCGGTGCAATGGGCCCCGAGGAACTTCCGCAGGCGAGCGCCATCGACCTTCCAGGTGTACCCGGGCTTGACCTGCCCTTCCGGGTAGAGTTCGTCTTCGTTCTCCAGGGGATCCAGGAACGCCAACTCCTTTTTCTGCTTCGCGGTCGGCGTCTTGCCGACCAGGGAGTTCCGCCACCACCCCTGGCGTTCATGAAGGATCTTCTCACCCATGAGCGCGGCCCGCTCGGTCTGCGCGTGGGCCTGACCGCCAACCTTCATGGAAGTCTTGCTTTCGTTGGCGACTATGGTGCTTTGGTGTTTCGTGACCTGCCGTCCCTCGACCGCGAGGATCTCGTTGTCCACAACGATGGTCGTGACCATCTCGCAGGTGCCCTCGAGTTTCTGGCTCCCAGCGCGCATGGCCAGCCTGCCGTCCGTGACCGTCAGCTTGGTTTCCGTGCGGAAGTTCTGGCCAGCCTGGGGGCCCGGGCCGCGCAACTCCTGGGGCGGCCCGGCGGAGCAACCAGCCAGGGCGGTCAGAGCAGCGCCGCCGAGCAGGACGCACCAGCGCTTCGCCACGAATGAGAGGGAATGGTTCAACAAGGAATTGCTCCTTTTCAGAGGTTGGTTCGCCGGGTGCGGTGTTTGATGACGTCAGTGAAGCGTAGTTCCCCTGGAGGCATCCGTCAAACCGAGCGGCGCCGAATCGGACATCTGTGCTTTCCCCCGTGTCGGCTCCCTCGTCCGTCGCTATCCTTTCAGGAATGAGGGGTGCTCGGAAGCAGTGACCTCTGCGAACACATCCCCCCTGCCACCATCCGGAGGAGCGCTCGTGAGCGTGCCGCTACCAATCGTCTACCTGGCCCGTCACGGCGAGACGGCGTGGACCGTGTCCGGCCAGCACACCGGCCTGACCGACATCCCACTGACCGAACGCGGCGAGCGCAACGCCCGCCGGTTGGGGGAGCGCCTCCAGGGCCTCACCTTCGCCGGCGTATTCAGCAGCCCGCTCCAGCGAGCGCGGCGGACGTGTGAACTAGCCGGCTTCGGGGACCGCGTGCAGTTCGATCCCGACCTCGTTGAATGGCACTATGGGGAGTATGAGGGATTGATGACGGCGGAGATTCTGAAGCAGCGGCCCAACTGGCACATCTTTCGTGATGGCTGTCCTGGCGGCGAGAGCGTGGCGGCCGTCGGCGCCCGGGCGGACCGGGTCATTGGCCGGGTGCGTGCCGTCGGGGGCGATGTGCTGCTCTTCTCCAGCGCCCATTTCCTGCGCGTGCTCGCCGTTCGCTGGTGCGGTCAGGAGCCGTCCGCAGGACGTTATCTCGTGCTCGGCACTGCGACGCTCAGTGCGCTGGGCTACGAGCACAACCTGGGCGAACCCGTGGTGCGGCTGTGGAATGACAGCCGCCACATCGGCTATTAGAGCGGATTGCGGACGGAGTTGGGGTTGTGATTGTCGTGCCCCTGACCTGCACCCTTTCCCCGCAGCGCTGATTCGATCTGTTCCTGGAGGCCACCTATGCTCTCCCGTTTCTCCCTGTCGCTGACCGTGCTGCTGACAGCAGCGTTCCTCCCCGCGATGGCCCAGGCACCGGCCGGCGGCAAGCCGGAACTGCCGACGGTCGTGCTCGTCGGCGACTCGATCCGCATGGGCTACGCTCCGCTGGTCGCCAAACTCCTCGCTGCCAAGGCGGTCGTCGTCAGCCCCAAACCCAACGGCGGCGACAGCGCCAACGTCCTCAAGAACCTCGACGAGTGGGTGATCCGCGCGCGGCCGACCGTCGTTCACCTCAACTGCGGCCTTCACGACCTCAAGCTCTCCAAAAAGGATAAAACGTATCAGGTTCCCCTCGACCGCTATGAGGCAAACCTGAAGGAGATCGTCGCCCGCATCCGCAAGGAGACCAACGCCGTCCTGGTGTTCGCCAATACGACGCCGATCCTCGACGAGCGGCACGCCAAACGCGGCGGCACGTTCGACCGCTTCGAGCCGGACGTGCGGCGCTACAACACGACCGCCGAGCGCGTCATGAAAGCGGCGGGTGTCCCGGTACATGATCTGCACTGGGTCGTCGAGCAGGGCGGCCCGGCGACGATGCTCGGCAAGGACGGCACGCACTACACCCAGGAGGCTAACGCTCGTCGCGCCGAGGCCGTTGCCGATTGCGTGCTGCGCCATCTCACCGTCGCGCGTTACCAGCCGCTGAAGCAGCCGGTGGCGGGACCGCAGGCCGAGGCGGTGTATCGCAAGAACGAGGCGGAGCGCGACGCCCTGGTGCCGTCGGCGTACCGCAAGCTGCGCGTCCCGGAACTGCCGTTGCCGGCGGACGCGGCCGCGTGGAAGGCGCAACGCCCCGAGGTCCACCGCAAGGTGATCGAGTCGCTCGGCGATCTGCCGCCGCGGCCGAATCCGGTCAAGGCGCGCATCGTCTCGCGCGAGCTGCGGCGCGATTACACCCTGGAGCGTATTGCGATCGACAATGGAGTTGACGGCGAAGTGAGTGCCCTGCTGCTGGTGCCAGTGAAACGAGCGCGGTCGGCCCCGGCGATCCTGTGGCTGCATTCCTCAACGCCCGACAAGGCGCAAATCATCATCCCCAACACGAACGGCGGCGCCGAGGCGCTGGGCGAGGTCTTCGTGCGCGCCGGCTATGTCGTGCTGTCGCCGGATGCGTACTGGCACGGCGACCGCGCCGGCACCGGACCGGCGGGCTCCGCGGAGACCGGCCGCGCCGAACAGGAAAGCCTGCACAAGTTGCACCTGTGGTTCGGGCGGACGCTCTGGGGCATGTTCGTACGCGACGATCAGGTGGCGCTCGATTACCTGTGCAGCCGGCCCGAGGTGGACGTCAAGCGCATCGGCGTGACCGGCATGAGCATGGGCGGCACGCGCTCCTGGTGGCTGGCCGCCGTGGACGATCGCATCGCCGCGACGGTCACCGTCGCCTGCCTGACGCGCTATCAGAACCTGATCGCCCACGGCCAGCTGCGAGCGCACGGAGTCTATTACTTCAACTACGGCATGCTCAGGCACTTCGACGCCGAGGGCGTGCTGGCGCTGATTGCCCCGCGGCCGTTTCTCGCCCTTACCGGAGAGCTGGACGCGGGATCTCCGGCAGACGGCATCAAGGTGTTGGAGGACCGGGCCGGGCGCGTCTATCGGGCGATCGGTGCTCCGGAGGGCAGTTTTCGCAGTGTCCTGTATCCGCAGGTCGGGCACGCCTACACGCTGCAGATGCGGACGGAGATGTTGGCGTGGTTCGAGCGCTGGCTGAAACCCGGCGCGACTCAGTGAAAGGAGTCCTCCCGATGGTCCATTTCCTGACGGATGAGGCGGACGTCAGCGTGCCGTTCTGGGTGGTCGATCTGGAATCGTTTCGCCGCTGGGCGGATTCCGACGACGTGCCCGAGAAAAGCCGCATTTTGTATCTCAAAGGCGAGGTATGGGTGGACATGGGCACACAACAGGTGTTTACCCACGTCGAGGTGAAAACCGAGTTTACGGTTGTTCTCGGCGGCCTCGCCAAGAGTCTTGGCCTGGGGAAGTTCTTCGGCGACGGCCTGTTGCTCAGCAACGTCACCGCCGATTACGTCGGCGTGCCGGATGGCGTGTTCCTTTCGACGGAAACGCTCCAGTCGGATCGGGTGCGCTGGCTGGAGAGCGAGCGCGACGGCGGTTGCGTGGAGGTCGAAGGCACGCCCGACCTGGTGCTGGAAGTCGTCAGCCGTAGTTCCGTTCACAAGGATACCGTGCTGTTGCGCAAGGCGTACTGGGAAGTCGGCATTCCTGAATACTGGCTCGTCGATGCGCGCCAGGAACCGCTCAAGTTCGACATCCTGCGGCATACGGCGAAGGGCTACACGGCGACGCGCAAGCAAGACGGTTGGGTCAAGTCGATAGTCTTCGGCAAGGCCTTCCGGCTGACGCAGCGCCCCGGAATCGCTGGCCACCCCGAGTTCAGCCTGGAAGAACGGTGCTCTCCTTGCTGGTAGCGCCGAGGGGGCGATCCATCTGTGGGACGCACGGCAGGGAGAATTGCTCCACTCTTATCACGGCAGGAACTGGCTGGCTTTTGCTTCGGCCCTGACCTTCAGTCCGGATGGCAGCAGACTGGCGGCAATAGAGGAGTCTTGGGTCCACCTGTGGAAGACCGAGGCGACCCAAGAAGCTCCCGAGTTCCCCTTGAGGGACGGGCGGTTCCAGAGCCTCCGTTTTTCTGGAGACGGGCAGGTGCTGACGGGCATCGCATCGTGGGGAGTCCGCCGTTGGTCAGCAACAACCGGCAAGAGCGTGGAGTTGGTTCCAATGCCGACCACGCAGGATCGTATCGCGCTGTCGCCTGATGGAACGATCCTCGCTGGCTCGACGACACCAGGCACAATCCGGCTTTGGGACATCAAAAACCGACGCGACTGGCTTGTGGCGGCGAAACAACTCCTCCCCCTGCGAAGTGCCCGCTTTGTAGAATCGGGCGTGGTTGCCTCGCAGCGTAAGGACGGCACCGTGATCTTCTGGAACCTGAGCGATGGCCGCCTGCTGCGCCAACATTCCCTTCCGACGGACAAATACCGGCACGCGCTCCTCTCTCCGAACGGGCGCGTTCTCGCTGTCTCGGACTACGGCAACGAGATTGCCCTCTACGCCATCGCTTCCGGTAAAGAGTTGCGCCGGCTTGTCAGCCGGGCGGAGTATGAGGTGAGGCTGGTTTTCAGTCCAGACGGAACCCGGCTGATCACGACAGGAGATGAACGCGGCTTACTCCTGTGGGATGTGCCGACCGGAAGGCTCTTGCGCGCTCTCAACGGCACACACGCGGGTTACCAGATCGTCTTCGCCCCCGAGGGACGAACAATTGCCTGGGAGGAGGGATCAGGGGTCTGCCTGACGGAAGTGGCCTCCGGCAAGGTCCGGCAGAACTTGAAGGGACCGCCTCATCCTGAGGGGGCGGAGAGTGCGGCGCCGAACCGCATCTGTTTTTCGCGTGATGGCCGGTTTCTCGCGACCTTTGCACGAAACCATGTCGTCGTGCATTCTCTCGATCTCAGGCTCATGCACTTCCACCAACACTATCCAGATCGCGGCGGCTACGCTCGCTCTGCAGTCGGGGCTTTGTCACCGAACGGGCGCTGGTTGGCTCATGGGAATCAGGGCAGCCCTGAGATCCTCCTGCACGATCTGGAGAACCTGATGGCCGGCGCTGAACCGAGACTGCTCAAGGGCCAAGCAGGCGGGATCGCGCATCTGGAGTTCTCGGCAGACGGCAAGCATCTTGTCTCGGCAAGCGCGGACGGGACGGCTCTGGTCTGGGACATGCTGAGCATCGGGGCGATTGCACAACTTCCGCCCGCAGGTGCGGAAGGGGTCGCGGTCCTGTGGGCACAACTTGCCAGCCCCGACGCGGCAAAGGCGGGACGCGCCGTGATGGATCTGGTGAAACTCCCGGTCCTGACGGTGCCGCTGCTCAAGGCGAAACTGCGCCCCGTCGCCGCAGTCCCACCCGAACGAATCGCCAAACTCATCGCCGACCTGGACAACAAGGCGTTGGCGGTGCGGCAGAAGGCTACCACCACCCTCGAACAGCTGCGCGAACTGGTGGAGCCTGCCCTTCGTGAAGCCCTCACGAAAAAGCCATCGCTGGAGTTGGCCACGCGCCTCGACAATTTGCTGAAGACAATTGACGGCCCGGAAACGGACCCAGAACGGTTGCGGTCGCTGCGTGCCGTCGAAGTGCTGGAGCGCATCGCCAGCCCTGAAGCCTGCCAAGTGCTGGCGGGGCTGGCTACCGGAGCGCCGGCGGCGCAACTAACTCGCGAGACCCGCGCGTCCCTGGAGCGCTTGGCCGTTCCCAAGTGAGGGGCTATGCCGCGTTCAGCCTGGAACTGCGCCGACACGCTGGTGGTACTGATTCGCCGCGCCCGCTTTCTCCGCAGAGGACGCGGACTGCGGGTGATAGCGTCGGGCGTAGACCTTGGTGAACTCGGCACCGAAGTAGAAGATCTGGGCGGAGTAGTAAATCCAGATGATGAACACCGCGAGCGAGCCGGCGGGGCCGTAGGTCGAACTCGTGCCGCTGCTGCCCAGGTACAGGCCGATCAGGTATTTGCCCAGGGTGAACAGCACGGCCGTCAGGGCGGCACCAACCCAGACGTCACGCCAGGCCAGGTCGATGTCTGGCAAGATCTTGTAGATCATCGCGAACAGCAGGGTGATGACCGCCAGCGAGCCGAGCAGGTCCAGGGCATGCCAGAGCGCGGCTGGCCCTGCATGGCCGAGCCAGGTACTGACGGCCGACAGGGCGGCGCTGACGACCAGCAAAACGAGCAACAGGAAGCCGATGACCAGGACCATCGCGAACGTGAGGACGCGACTTTTCACACTCGCCCAGAAACCCGCGGACGGCTTCGGCTGAACGTCCCAGATGGTGTTGAGAGCGTCCTGCAATTCCGCGAAGACGCCGGTGGCGCCGAGGAGCAGCACGACCACGCCGACGATGGTGGCCCAAATGCCCGCGGTTGGATGGTAGGCGTTGGCGAGTAGGGTCTGCACCAGCTGGGCGCCGTCGGGGCCCATCAACTCGCGGAACTGGCCGGCGAGTTGCCCCTCGGCCGCCTGTTTGCCCCAGGCCATGCCCGCGATGTAGGTGGCGATCACCAGCAGCGGCGCGGCGGAGAGCATGGTGTAGAACGCGAGCGATGCCCCGAGCCGTGGCGCGTTGTGCCGCCACCACTCCGACGCCGTATCCCGCAACAGTTCCCAGACGACCTTGATGTTCATGATCCACCTCGCGATGGGTTGTTACTGCGTCGAACGTGGCCAAGGCCATGGCGAGCGGCGCGGCGTCAGCCCGCCGGTA
>Ga0137375_10010609_pt1 | contig 10896 bp, 9 predicted proteins | sample SagtaG_24_FD_104936 | JGI IMG/M metagenome (GOLD analysis project Ga0137375, IMG submission 104936) | Vadose zone soil microbial communities from Sagehorn Ranch, Mendocino, California, USA - Sage1_R_113_16 metaG | ecosystem: Environmental > Terrestrial > Soil > Vadose zone | place: USA... | reverse complement strand
TTTCGAAGAACGGTGATACGGTCCGACAGCGCTAGGACCTCGCGGATCTTGTGGGAGATGAACACGAGGCCGCGCCCGTCCGCCACCATCTGGCGGAGGATGGAGAAGAGGTCGTCCACCTCCTGCGGCGTGAGTACTGCCGTCGGCTCATCCAGGATCAGCAGCTCCGCGCTACGGTATAGCGCCTTGATGATCTCGACTCGCTGGCGTTCGCCGACGGACAATTGCCACACATAGGCCTTCGGATCCACCTTCAGGCGGTACTCGCGAGAAAGGTCGCGGATTCGAGCGGAGACGTGCTCGAGGTCCGTCAGCGGCCTGCGGGGTGACGGCAACCCGAGCGCAACGTTCTCGGCGACGGTCAGCGTCGGCACCAGCATGAAGTGCTGATGGATCATCCCGATCCCGTGCCGGATGGCAGCGGCCGGCGAGGTGATGGCAACCGGCACGCCGTTCAACCGGATCTCTCCCTCGTCGGCCTTGTACAAGCCGTACAGGACCCGCATCAGCGTGCTCTTACCGGCGCCGTTCTCGCCGAGCAGGGAGTGCACCTCGCCGGCCTTGACATCGAAGTCGATCCGGTCGTTGGCGACCACTCCGGGAAAGCGCTTCGTGATCCCGCGCATCTCCACCATGGGTGCATCGACTCTCGCCGAAGCGCCTCCCGGAATGGTCGCCTCCACCTTCACCTCCCGCTCGGATGCCCGAGCCTACCCCGAGACTCCGGTCGTGATCGACCCGTCCTTGATCCCCTGGACAGCCGCGTCGGCCTTGGCCTTCACGTCGGAGGGAAGGCTGTAAGCCGGGTTGTACTCGAGCGCCTCACCACCGTTCTTCAGATCGATCGTGTACTGCTGGCCGCCGAGGGTGCCCTTCCTGATCGAATCGAAGATCTGGGTGAGCGCGACCTCCCAGTGATAGACCTGGGAGGCCACCACCACGTTGGGTGCGAGCGACGTCTGGTTGGATTGGGTTCCGAACCACGCGACGTTGCTCGTCTTGGCCACTCCGATGGCTCCCACCACCATCTGGGCGGTCCCGGTCATGACGTCGGCCTTCGCAGCGATGAAGCTCCTCGCCGCTTCGGACGCGAGGCCCACGTCGCTGAACGAGCCAGTGTAGTTCACCCGCAGGTCGATCGAGGGATCCGTGGCCTTGGCCCCCGCCTTGAACCCATCCACGTACAGCTTGGCGTCACCAACCTCGATGGGGCCGACGATGCCGATGACGTGACTCTTGCTGAGAGCGGCTCCCATGACTCCCTCGACGTAGCCGCCCTGGTCCGATGCGGCCTGGTACGCGAAGACATTCGACTGGCCGAAGGTATCGCCCGCCGTCCCCCAGGCGAAGGAGACCTTCGGAAACTGGGGAGCGAGCTGCTGGACGGTCCCACCGAACTGGGAGCCGTGAGCGATGACCAGGCTATACCCCTGGGTCGCGTACGTGCGGATCGCGTTCGCGGCGTCGTCGACCACGAACTTGTTGTCCGAAACGGCGATGTCCAGGTTGTACTTGGACTTCAGCCGCTTGAGCGCGTCGAACATGGACTGGGTGAACGCCAGGTCATTCGTGGCGCTCGGTGCGACGAGGGCCACTTTGATCGGTTTGATCGACCCGGCCCCCGTGGAGGCGGTGCCACCGCTCGAGCTCGTTGTACTGCTCTTGCCGCACGCGGCGGCGATGAACAGAACGGCGGTCGCCACCACCAGCAATCTCGTGCGTCGAAGCGTGTGCTCACTCATAGTCTCCCTCCTTCTCTCCTGATGATGCTCGGGACGATCCGTTCAACCACGCGTTGGGTCACCCCCCTCTCTGGTAGGGCTTCGCTAGAGCGGCCGGCTGCCTGAACCGGCTCGCGACCACGACGAGCGCCACGACGGTGAGCACCGCGGGGGCCATGGCCGCCAGATCCGAGGCGCTTTGGGGAATGATCCCGAGGGTCTTCCACGTCAGAACGGTGGCGGCGACCATGCCGTACAGGAGCGAGCCGCCCATCACGCCCAACGGCCGCCAGGCGCCGAAATAGACCAGGGCAACGGCGATGAACCCCGCGCCTTGGGTGAGGTTCGATTGGAAGATCCCGAGTTGGATGGCGAGGGCAGCACCGCCGAGACCCGCCAGCCCGCTCCCCAGGATCACCGTGGAGTACCGGATCCGGGCCACGTTGACCCCCAAGCTGTCGGCGGCCGCCGGATTCTCGCCCACGGCCTTGATGTTCGTTCCGTAGGTGGTTCTGTTCAGGACGAAAGCAAGGACGGGAACCAGCAGAAAGGCCACGTACACAAGCAAATTGGCCTGGAAGAACATCTTGCCCAGACCCGGGATGGTTCCCACGAGCGGGATCTTCAGGGTCGGCAACGAGGAGATCGGAACCGGGGTGCCCACGAGCTTCTGGAAGAGCAGATCGCTCATGCCCAGGCCGAACAAGTAGACACCGATGCCGCTGATGCCCTGCTCGGCCTTGAGCGTGACACTGATGACCGCCGTGATGAGTCCCATCACCACGCCGATAAGGATGCCTACCAGCACGGCGAGCCAGAGGTCGTGGGTGTGCAAGGCCGTGTAGTAGGCGCCGAACGCCCCCAGGAGCATGATCCCGTCGACGCCGAGATTGAGGACGCCACTCCGCTGTCCCATGGTCTCTCCGAGACTGGCCAACAGGAAGGGGGTGGCCAGCCGGATCCCGGACGCCACGGTGGCGGTGAGGATCGTAATCGTGAGGAACCGACTCATTCCTGTCCCCTCCCCGGGTCGGCGCTTACGGAATTGGTTGCGGCGGGCTCCAGAGGGGGGTGCCTATCGGCGGCCTCCCACACCGGTTCGGCTCGCAGCCGGGCTCGCCTCCTCACGTACTCGATGGAGACCACGAACACCACCACCAACCCGTTGAGCGCGACGATCAACGCGGTGGGGACCTGAACGGCGATCTGCATGAAGTCTCCCCCGACCAGCAGTCCGCCGAAGATGAACGACGAAACGATCGTCCAGAGCGGGTTCAGCCCCCCGAACAGCGCGGCCACGATGCCATTGAAACCGGCCGAACCGGTGAATCCGGTGGCGGTGCCGTCGGTGACCATCCGGTGGGAGGCGCTGCCGAAGACCAGGATCACCCCGGCCAGGCCGGCCATCGCCCCGGCCAGCGTCAGCGCCAGGACGATCGTTCGCTTCACAGGCATGCCCGCGTAGCTCGATGCTTCTCGGGACAGCCCGACGGCCCGGAGCCGGAACCCGAGCCCGGTCTTCCACAGGAAGGCGTACACGGCGACAGCCACGAGAACGGCGAGGACCGCCCCCAGGTGCAATTGCGTGCCGTTGATCAGGACGGGCAGATCCGCGTGGGGGGAGAGCCGCTTCGTCTGGGGGATGAGCGAGAAGCCGGAGAACGACCTGTCCACAAGGGGTCCGGCCAGCAGGTAGTTCATGACCTGCACGGCCACGATGTTCAGCATGATCGTGGAGAGGATCTCGTTCACGTTGAAGTACGCCTTCAGGGCTCCGGGGATGGCGCCCCACAGCGCCCCGCCGGCCGCGCCCGCCAGCAGGACGAGCGGGATCAGCACCGGGCCTGGAAGCTTGGGAACCGCCAGGGCCACTGCGGTCGAGGCCAGGCCGCCCATTACGATCTGCCCCTCACCGCCGATGTTCAGCACGTTCGCGCGGAAGGCGATGCAGATCCCGACGCCGACGAGCAGGAGTGGGACCGCCTTGATCGCCGTCGCCGTCAGGCTGTTCATGCTCCCGAAGGCGCCCTGCACCAAGGCGTGATAGCCCGTCAGGGGATTCGCCCCCAGAGCCAGCAGCATCGCCGCTCCGACAAGCAGCGCGGCCAGCGCTGCCATAGGCAGGGCGAACCAGCTGACCAGGAGGCCGCCCCACCCACGTCGGAAGATGCGCTCTCGGGTCGCGTTCCCCATCGTCATGGTGCCGCCTTCGTGAAGACCATTCGGCAGTCCTCCGGCCGTGGGGCTGAGGTTGTTACTGGAAGGAGCGCGCGAACCCGGGGTGTCAGATTCAGGTGGCAGTGCTTATCCAGGACCATCGCGCGGAGCACTTCCACGTCCACGCACCCCTTCCGTCCGTTCCAGCGGGAGTCTCTCAGCGGGGTGGAGGCGGCTGCCCCGGTCGATCGTCCCTGTCTGGGGGGTCCTATTGGCCCATCACCGGTGCCGGATGCGGTCGACGGGGAGTCGCGCTCGATGTCGTCGCCGGGGCGAGGCTCCACGCCCTCGTCGCCAATCCGGAGCTTGACCAAGCCTCCTCCGCTGTCTTCGACCTGCACCGGAACGCGACCAGGCGCCACGCACACGTCCACTCTCAGGCGGGCAGTAGACGATGGACCGGAGGGGGGATGGCCGGCTTGGCTGCGGATCCAGACAAGGTCACAGGATGGCACGAAGCGAACGTGAGTGTCGCATCATCCTGGCCCTTCAACGAGACATCCTCTTGACAACAGGCGATCGCCGCCCGGCTGAAAGGTCCCGTCCGGACCGGGACGTTCGGCCCTGTGGGGCCCAGCCGCCGGTCGCGAGCATGGAGTGCGGCGGTGAGGGAGGAGGGGCGCCCAAAGCCGTCGCTAGGAAGGGGGGCGCGATGGAAGGCTTCGTCCTGATCCAGACGGAGTTCGGGCGGGCGGGGGACGTGGCCCGTCGGATCTCGGCGCTCGACGGGATACTCACCGTCGAGGCCGTGACCGGCGCGTACGACGTGCTGGCCCGGGCCGGCCGGAACTCTGAGCGCGAGCTCGTCCATTGCCTGGAAGAGGAGATCGCGTCGATCCCCGGTGTGACGCGGGTGTTGGTCTGTCCCCTGGCGAGCCACGGGCGGATCTGGGAGCTGGGCCCGGAGCGACTCGCCCTGGCGGGGGTAATGGGTTAGCTGCGCCTCCAGTTCCATCAGACATCCGCGGTGGACTAGACGACGTTCGCCACAATCTTGAGCACCTGTGGGACTGCTCAGGCGCCGGCCAGGGCTCCGAAGGACGCTCGCATCTGAGCTTCCGGCACCTCACCGACCGCGACATGAACCACCCTGCCCGATCGGTCCACGTAGTACACGGTGGGAAACCCGCTGAGGCCCAGCGCGCCGGAGATGGTTCCGGCGCCATCGTCCACGGCCACCGGGAAGCTGAGCCCATGGTCGGCCACGTATTGCTGCGGGGTCGGTCCGGGGTGGAGGCCAGTCGCCGTCACCACGGTGACCAGCTTCACGGAAGGAAAGCCCCCAGCGACTCGGGACAGGACCGGCAGCTCCTTCTGGCAGTGAGGACACCATGGAGCCCAGACCACCAGGACGGTCGGCGAGCCACGGTAGTCGCTCCAGGTCACACGATCTCCGTCCAGTCCGGGAGCGGAGAACTTCGGGGTTAATGCTCCGGCGGCCAACGGCCGAGATCGAGCCGGGCCACCCGCACTCACGCGTCCCTTCCCGGGTGAGCCTCCGTTCCCGCCGCCCAGCGACAGGGCCACCGCCACGACGACGATCATCGCGACGATCATGCGGGGAGACCGAAGCTCAGGAGACGCTGTCGCCGACGAGCGGCTGTGCCCTGCTGGGGCGATCAGGGCCTGCGGGATCCCCGTTTGGCTTCGATCCTTCGTTTCGGGTGCTTCCGTGCCTGGCTCACGCTGGTCCTCCTTCGATCACGGCTTCTTCGATCACGCTTCCGGTCAATGGGTCCGATTGCCCCGGGAAGAGGAGCTGGTCGAGCTGCAGCCGCTGGCCGGGCCGCAGGACGAGGTAGAGCCCGCCGAAGAGCAGTGGCAGATCCCTGACGATGTCGAACCACCCCACGCCGGCACCAGCGCCTCCGCCTCCGAAGCACCCGCAATCGATCGCGAGTCCTCGAGCTTTCGCTTGGACCAGAGCGACGACGAAGGCGAGCGTCAGAACCGCGGTCCCGGCGCCGGCGAACCGCACGAACAGCCCGACGAGCAAGAAGAGGCCGAAAGAGATCTCGACCCAGGGCAGCGCCGCGGCGACCGGGGTGACCAGGGCTCGGGGCAGCAGGCGGTAAGCGTCCACGGCCAGCACCGCGTCCTGCCGATCGAGGGACTTGACAACCCCCGCCCACAGGAACACCGCGCCGACCCCCAGCCGGCAGGCAAGGGCGAGTAGCTCGCGACCACGTTGCATCGGTACATGGATTCGGCAGCTCGGGGTCTTGCCTGGGGTGCCGAACGGCCCCCTCTCGTCGGGCCTTTCGTCCCGACGAGCAACTCCGAAGAGGGGCAGAAGACCGCGTCCCGAATCCGACGGGACCTTCGGCCCTGACCGCAGGTCGGGGGCGACAGTAGCCTCCGGTATGGAGGTGAGATCAATGGTGGAGCTGGATCTGTGGGACGAGGTCAGGGCGATGGACCGTCGCTTCGATGACCTGTTCCGGCCGTTCCTGGCGCCCAGGTCCCGGGTGTGGTTTCCGTTTGCGCCAATCGTCCGGCATGGCCCGTTCGTGCCCCCAACGGACGTGTTCGCAAGGAACGGAAACCTCGTCCTTCGGCTGGAACTGCCCGGAATCGAGCCCCAGGAGGACGTGAAGATCACCGTCCAGGGTCGCAAGCTCGTCATTTCCGGCGAGCGGAGGCAGAAGGAGAAGATCGAGGAGAAGAACTACTACCGCACGGAAGCCTGGTTCGGCGTCTTCGAGCGGCACATTCCGATCCCCGAAGGGATGGACGAGAACGAGATCCACGCGGAGTACAAGGACGGGATCCTCGAGATCGTGCTCCCAGCCGCGGCGAAGGTTCAGGAGACCCCAAAGGCGAGGACCATCCCCATCAAGGTGGCCGCCTGAAGCCGGACGAAGCCCTGAAGAGGCCCCGCCGGTTGCGGCAGGGCCTTCGGCTGTGGGCTGGTCGCAACAATCGACCGATGACCCGATGAATGGCAGCGGTGGTCTGATGGTTGGTGTGGGCCCCGGTGAGCGCGGGAAGGCGGGAGGACGATGACCGGCGAGCTGGCCGGGGCACGTGCGAAGCTGGACGCGTCTTCGGGAAGCTTCACCATCCACCGCCTTGGATGGCTCCCCGAGCAGGGACTGGGTGACCCTGGCCGGCTGCCTCACACGGTGAAGGTCTTGCTCGAAAGCCTCCTCCGCCAGACCGGGACCTCCGGTTCGTCGGAGGGCGACGTCGTCGCCCTGGCCCGGTGGCCCGATGGGCCACCCGGGACCGTTTCGTTCGTCCCGGAACGCGTTCTGATGCAGGACTTCACCGGAGTGCCGGCGGTGGTTGACCTGGCGGCAATGCGCTCGGCCGTGGCGAGGGCCGGGGGAGACCCCCAGCGGGTGAACCCACAGGTGCCGGCGGACCTGGTGATCGACCACTCCGTCCAGGTGGACCGGTTCGGTGATCGGGCCTCCTACGCCGTGAACCTCGACTGGGAGTACCGCCGCAACGGTGAGCGCTACGAACTCCTCCGGTGGGCACAGCAGGCCTTCCAAGGGCTCCGGGTGGTTCCCCCGGGAATGGGGATCTGCCACCAGGTGAATCTGGAGCACCTGGCGAGCGTGGTCCGGACACGGGACGGCCTGGCCTTCCCCGACACGCTGGTGGGGACCGACTCGCACACCACCATGGTCAACGGCCTGGGAGTGCTGGGCTGGGGCGTGGGCGGGATCGAGGCCGAGGCGGCCATGCTCGGCCAGCCCATGTTTCTCCCATGGCCCGACGTGCTGGGCGTACGGCTGACTGGCGCGCTGGATGGGGGCGCCACGGCTACCGACCTCGTTCTCACCCTCACTGAGGCCCTCCGCCGGCGCGGGGTGGTGGGGAAGTTCGTCGAGTTCTGCGGGTCCGGGCTTTCCACGCTGGAGGTGGCCGACCGGGCCACGTTGTCGAACATGTGTCCCGAGTACGGGGCAACGGCCGCACTGTTTCCGGTCGACGGCGAGACGCTCCGGTACCTCCGGTGCACCGGCCGGAGTCGGCTGGTGGATCTGGTCGAGCGCTATACGAAGGAGCAGGGCCTGTTCCGGACCGACGCCGACCCCGAACCCACGTTCACCGACGTGCTGGAGCTCGACCTGTCTTCCGTGGAACCGAGCCTGGCCGGCCCCAAGCGCCCCCAGGACCGCGTGCCTCTCTCCGGTGTGTGGAGTTCCTTCGTCGGAGCCTTCCGCGACCGGCTGGCGCCGGATCCCGATCCGACGGAGGTGGGCCGGTTCCTCTCCGAGGGCGACACGAACAGCCCGGCGGTCCGTATCGGGGAAGCGACCGACCCCCAGGCTTGTTTCCCCTCGGCCGGCGGGGATCTCGGACACGGGTCTGTGGTCATCGCGGCCATCACCAGCTGCACGAACACATCCAACCCTTCGGTGATGGTGGCCGCAGGGCTGCTCGCCAGGAAGGCCGTCGAGGCGGGGCTGGTCACCCGGCCATGGGTCAAGACCAGCCTGGCCCCGGGCTCGCGCGTGGTGACCGACTACCTGGATCGGGCCGGCCTCACGCCGTACCTGGAGAAGCTGGGGTTCTCCCTGGTGGGCTACGGGTGCACCACCTGCATCGGGAACTCCGGCCCGCTCCCGGAAGAGGTCGCTCGCGATGTGGAGGCCCGTGACCTGGTGGTCGTGGCCGTGCTGTCCGGGAATCGCAACTTCGAGGGCCGGATCCACCCTCAGGTTCGAGCCAGCTACCTGGCCTCGCCCCCGCTCTGCGTGGCCTACGCCCTTGCAGGGCGGATCGACCTGGACCTCACCCGCGATCCCCTCGGGCGGGGGCCGGACGGTGCGCCCGTGTTCCTTCGAGACGTGTGGCCTGACCCGGAGGAGGTGCGGGCGATCGTCGCTGAGGCCGTCTCGCCGGAGGAGTTCGAGCGAGAGTACGAGCGGATCTTCGACGGCGACGAGCGGTGGCAGGACCTTCCGGCCCCCACCGGCGCCCTCTTCGAGTGGGACGCGTCGTCGACCTACGTGCGCGAGCCGCCATTCTTCGACAGCATCGATGTTCCGCTCGCTCCCCCAGGGGACATCCTGCGCGCGCGGATCCTCGCCTTCCTCGGCGACTCGGTCACCACCGACCACATCTCTCCGGCCGGCTCCATCAAGCCGGACTCGCAAGCCGGGCGCTATCTCATCGAGCGCGGCATTGGGCCGCTCGAGTTCAACAGCTACGGCTCTCGCCGGGGCAACGACGAGGTGATGGTTCGCGGCACCTTCGGCAACGTCCGGTTGCAGAACCGACTAACGCCCGACGTGGAGGGTCCGTGGACCGTGCATTTCCCCGACGGGCACCGAACCACGATCTACGAGGCGGCCAAGCGGTACCAGGCCGAGGGGGTGCCGCTGGCGATTGTTGCAGGGAAGGAGTACGGGTCCGGCAGCTCCAGGGACTGGGCCGCGAAGGGGACGGCCCTACTCGGGGTGCGGGCCGTGCTTGCCGAGAGCTTCGAGCGGATCCATCGCAGCAACCTGGTCGGCATGGGTGTGCTGCCGCTTCAGTTCCGGGCAGGAGAGTCAGCCGACGCGCTCGGCATTGCCGGGACCGAGACCTTCGACATCACGGGGCTGGCGGGGGGAACCTTTCCCGACCAAGAAGTCAAGGTGGGGGCCCGCCGGGCCGACGGGTCAACTCTGGAGTTCACTGCGATCGTTCGCATCGACGCGCCGATGGAGGTCGAGTACTACCGAAACGGCGGTGTCCTCTCCATGGTGGCCAGGGACATCGTCTCGGCGGCGGGCTGATCCCTTTCGGTTCGCATTGATCGCTCTTCGATTCGGTCACCACCCGGCCTCTGCATCGAGGCAAGCCTCGCGACCTCCACGATGATCATGCCGACCAGGGAAGGCAGAGCGGCCGCCACCGGCGCTGACAGTGGTCGCCCCCTCGTCATGTCGGCAACCTCCACTCCGACGAACACGACGGGCTTCCCGGTCCCCAACGCCGCAGCCAGGGCTTCGACTTCAGCCCAGGCCGTCTCCGTCCGACGAAAAGCGCTTGGCTCATGTCCGCTTTGAGCCAATCGGGCCCGGCGACCGCCCGGACCAGCCGCCCCGGCTGCCGCTGAACGCCTGAAGGGTGAACCGCCTCCACGGCGACCACAGCCTCAGCATTCTCGAAGAGATTGAGCGCGCGAATGCCTGGACTCGCCTCGATCACCTCGACGGAAGGGTCGTGTCGGAGCTCCTCGCGTGCCCAGGCTGCCGCGATCAGACCGACGGCGAGATCACCCGCGGTGTGGTTGCCGAACCCGATCACCCGTAGGCGCCGCATTGTTTCACTTGACATTTCGGTTCCTCGTCTCTCCCAAGGAACGAGTGTCACCGAACGCGGCAGAGGCGGCATGAGTCGAGGGTCCCCTCGATGACGGGACCCTCCTTAAGGTCAATGACCGGGTGCGGTGCGGCCGGGGTCGTCCATGAAGGCACTGGTGTAGGAGGTGAGCATCTGCATGTAGTTGGCGCGCTCGAACGCCTCCGGGTTGGGGACGGCCAGCTGGCTCATGCTGCCTCGAAACTGGGCCACACCCTCGAATTCCTGCTCCTCCATCCACGCGAGCAGCTCCGCTTCCACCTTGGCGATATGTCCCGGGCCATGACGTAGGAGCGCCGAGGTCATCATGGTCACGTCGGCACCCGCGAGCAGGAGCTTGGCCACATCCTGCCCGATGTGGACGCCGGTGGTGGCCGCGAGCGAGGCGCGGATCCGTCCGTACAGGATGGCGATCCAGCGGAGCGGGAGCCTGAGCTCCTCGGAGGAAGACAGGACCAGCTTGGGCACGACCTCCAGAGCCTCGACGTCGAAGTCCGGCTGGTAGAAGCGATTGAACAGGACGAGGCCATCGGCGCCGGCCTCCACCAGCCGCCGGGCCATGTTGGCCATGGCGCTGAAGTAGGGGCCGACCTTCACCGCGACCGGGATGGACACGGCCTGACGTACAGTCGCCACCAGGTCCAGGTACCGG
>Ga0137375_10010604_pt1 | contig 10899 bp, 10 predicted proteins | sample SagtaG_24_FD_104936 | JGI IMG/M metagenome (GOLD analysis project Ga0137375, IMG submission 104936) | Vadose zone soil microbial communities from Sagehorn Ranch, Mendocino, California, USA - Sage1_R_113_16 metaG | ecosystem: Environmental > Terrestrial > Soil > Vadose zone | place: USA... | reverse complement strand
GGATGCAAGACAACCAGTTCCGCCGCTTCTTTGCATTCGGCAGGACGGCCGCCCGGATCCGAACACGTTCTTTCCGCCCCAATCAGGCGGCCCTTGTTGTCGTATGCCAGGGCACCTGTGCCATGGGTTTCCCTGACAAAAATCGAAAACTTGTCGCTCGGATCGAGCATGCCAACCGTGCTCGGCTGTTCCTGCGCAAACAACAGACCGCCGTCTTTCGTGCCAATGATGCCGTCCGCATTATCGGGTCCCTGCCAGACAAGTTTCCATTTGGCGCCAACCGCGATGACGCCAGGGATAGCGGTAACCATCACTTCCTTTGCAGCAGTCGGCTGTGGGAAGGTATTTGGTTGCTGTGCGGCGGCGATCGCCCCGAAACAGACGGCGATCGTCAATGCGACCTTGAATTTCATAGGCCCTCCACGCCTCCATCGCCATCGCGCTGCCGCGAACCTGTTCGCGCCGTTCCGTCACCCGCGCCGGAGCGCCGCCACGACTCGCGGTGGCGTCATGGGATGCTCGCGAAGCCGCACGCCTGTCGCGTCGAAGAACGCGTTCGCGATCGCGGCGGCCCCAGCCGCGATGACTTCTTCACCCACCCCGGTCGACGGCTGATCCTGCCGCTTGACGACGACTGGGAAGACCTCGGGCGCTTCGCTGTATCGGAGGATCGGATAGCTGACCCAGTCCACGCTGGTGACGTTCGTGCGCGAGAACGTGACCTCTTCCTTCAACATCCGGCTCGCCGCCTGGACCAGCATGCCGGTGATCTGGTTTTCGACGAATCCGGGGTTCACGATCTGGCCGGCTTCGAGCGCGCCGTACATCCGTTTGGCAACGATCACGCCCGTGTCCTTGTTGACCTCGATCTCCGCCACGGCGGCGCCGTACGACGACAGATGGGTGCCGACCGCGATACCCCGTCCTTTCACGACGCGCGCCTTCGAAAGAGTCGCCGCCGCCTTCCTCGGAGTCCACTTCGCGGCCTCAGCGGCCGCATTGAGCACCGCCAGCCAGCGGTCGCCGTTCATATTCTGCCGCCGGAAGAGGTACGGATCCATGTTGGCGAGGTACGCCAATTCATCGATCACCTGTTCGGCGCCAAAGGAAATCGCGAGGTCCAGCGGTGACCGTAGCGGCGCCCCCTTGAAATAGCCGTGCAGGCCGGGCACGCGGTGGTTCACGATTCGCCAGTGCGGAAGCGCATACATTTCCCCGGTGTTGGTCGGGGTCAGCGACTGCGCTCGGCCATCCTGGCCCTCGCTCGCCGATCGTCCCGCCGCGAGCTGCGCGGTCGTTTCCGTCACGCTCCACGTGTGCTGCCACCCGTGGTATTCATAGGCGACGAGCTTGCCGTCGGCATCGGCGGCGATCTTCACGTCGGCAGTGTGCGCCGGTCCGAAGTTGTCCCAGCCATGTTCGTCCCATCGCATGAACTGCACGCGGACCGGAGCGCCCGTTTCCTGCGACATGACAGCCGCCGCCTGCGCGACATCGTCGTAGCAGCTGCGGCCGAAGGTCCCGGATCCCTCGTAGTAGCGGACCGTGATGTTCCCTTCAGGCATCTGCAGCACGTCGGCGATCTTTGCGCGGGTCGCATAGGGGCCCTGCGTCGAGCACATGACGACCGCCGAATCAGCTTTAACGTCCGCGATGGCGCAGTTCGGTCCGAAACCTGCGTGGATCTGGTAGGGCGAGTCGAACCGGTGAGACACGACGTAGCGCGCGGCCGCGAACGCGGCATCGACGCCGCCGCGATCCACGACGACGGAGTCAATCGTCTTTGCGGCGCGCATCCGCTCGAAGAGCGCCGCGGGTGTCGCCGGCAGGCTCTCCGGCTGATCCCAGGTCACGCGGAGCTGCCGCGCGGCGCGAACCGCATTCCACTCCTCGGTCGCAACCACACCCACGAAGTCGCGACGCCGCACCACGCGGGCACCCGGAATGTCGCTGATTGAGCCGGCGTCCAGGCTCAGGACGCGGGCGCCGTCGCCATATCCGCCTTGACCGCGTGGGCGCACGACGCGGCCGTGCAGCATGCCGGGGACGCGCACGTGCTGCATGTAGACGTACTTGCCGCTCGCCTTGGCCGGCATGTCGTTACGCGGGACGCTCGTTCCCACGATCGTGTGATCGCGGTAATCCTTGACGGGCGCCTTGCCGGTGTAGGGCACGTCGAATCGACGGTCGCCGATCAACGCACCGTAAGTGACCGACTGCCCGGGACTGCCGGCGACGGACACCACCCCGCGGCTGACGGTCAGGCGCTCGACCGGCGCGCCGAGCTGCGTTGAGGCGCGCGCCAGGAGGGCCTGCCGTGCATCCGCCGCCGCCAGGCGGATTCGCGGTCCACCTCGATTGATCGACGCGCTGGCGTTCGTTCCGCCCTGGTTCGGCGACTTGCCGGTCTCGACACGAGCCGTCGAGACCTGTGACATGTCGAGGTCGAGTTCCTCGGCCGCGATTTGCAACAAGGCCGTCGAATTCCCCTGGCCGAGCTCGACATAGCCGAGGAAGATCGTCGCCGTGTTGTCGGCGTGAATGGCGATCCAGGTATCGAGCTGGTCCGGATCTGGTGTAAACGGCCCGCCGAGCGCACCGCCGGGCGGCTGTTGCGCGTCGACGCGTGGCGCGAAGGTGAGCCCGACCAGCAACGCGCCGCCTGCCTTGAGGAAGTCGCGCCTGGGAAACGTCGTCGCTGGAACGTCGCTGCTCATCGCCCGCCTCCCGCCACCGGCACCCCAACGCGCGACGCGTTCCCCGCCATGGCGCGCGAGGCGCGCTGGATCGCGGTGATCATGCGGGGGTACGTACCGCACCGGCACAGGTGGCCGTTCATGGCCGTGCGAATCTGTTCGACGGTCGGCTGAGGGTTTTTGGAAAGCAGCTCCGCCCCTTTGATGATCTGGCCGTTGTAGCAGTAGCCGCACTGCAGGGCCTGTTCATCGATCACGGCCTGCTGCAACGGATGCAGCTCCGGCGCGCTCGCGAGCTTTTTCTGTTGAGCGTACCAGGCGGGCAGTCCCTCGAGGGTCGTAATGGACTTGCCGGCGACGCTCGTGAGGGGTGTCACGCAGGATCGGGTCTCGACACCGTCCACGAGCACCGAACACGAGCCGCATTGCGCAAGGCCGCACCCGAAGCGCGGTCCCTGCAGCTCGAGGTTGTTCGAAAGGATATACAAGAGCGGCGTGTCCGGCGCCGCGTCGATGTTCTCTATGCGCTGATTGACGGTGAGTCTCGTTGCCACAGCAGCCCTCCGCCGCCGCCGATACTACACCCATTGGCTCTCATCCCGGGCACGCGTCTCGGCGTCTACGAAGTCACCGCGCAGATTGGCGAAGGCGGCATGGGACAGGTCTACCGGGCGACAGACACGAAGCTGAAGCGCCAGGTCGCGATCAAGATCTTGCCCCAGGCATTGGCGGCCGATCACGACCGATCTCTCGCAGCGCATTGCGCGTGGCGCGATTCCACTCGACGAGGACGCGCGACTGTTCTTCGAAGTGGGCGCCGGCCGGAGTTGCCGAACAAATCTCGCGTGTGGCCGCGGCGTTATCCTTGCCACGGCCGGTGGCCGGAGGTGACAGCGTGCGTCTGCGTCCTTCTCACGGCGCAAGTCTTCAGACGGCTTGTTGTGCTATAGCTCTCCTGTCCCTTTGCCCTCCTGGCGGGATTTGCGCCGCACAAGCAGCATCTGACGGCAGCGAGCAAACCGGTTCAGGACAAGCCTCGCCGCAATCCGAGGCGAATATCGATTTCCTGTTTGGCCGGCCCAAAGGTTCCGTGGGCATCCGAAGCGGATGGATGTTCGCGAGGACTGGCAGCGATTTGTTCGATTTTGTTCAGAGCCAGTTGACGATCGGGCACAACGACTTCAACGCGCCTGCACTCGCCGTGGACATCGGAGCCACTGCCTCACGCCGGGTGGACGTGCTGTTTGGGTTTGAATACAGCCGGGCGACGATCAATTCCGAGTACCGCCACTTCGTCGACAACAATCGCCTGCCCATTACGCAGCGGACGCGGATGCAACAGATGAACCTCAGCACGAGCGCAAAAATCGCGCTGATCCCCCGCGGCCGCGAAGTGGGCCGGCTGGCCTGGATCCCGCGTCCTGTGGCGCCGTACGTCGGTGCGGGCGCGGGCTTTTTCCGGTATACGTTCGAACAGTCAGGTGACTTTGTCGATTTTGTCGATCTGTCCGTCTTCGGCGCGACGCTCCGATCCAGTGGATGGACCCCGAGCACGCACGTGTTTGTCGGCGCCGACATTAAACTTCGGCGACGGCTCTTTCTCACGGGCGAAGCGCGGTATCTTTGGGCGAAGGCAGCGTTGGGGCAAGACTTTACCGGGTTCGACCGCATCGATCTGAGCGGCGCCAAGGTGACAGCCGGAGTAAATTTTCTGTTCTGATATGCCGGGTTGTTTTCACGGCGGCCGCCTCCATGAAGAGGCGAGGAAATTCCAATGAATATGAAGCCTGTGGCGACGTTGGCGGTTGCGTCTTTGATGACCGGTCTCGCTCCGGAGGTTGCCGCTGCGCAAGACAACGCCAGCTCCGCCGCCGGCTGGACCGCGTGGGTTGGATGCTGGGAGCTGCTTCAGGACGACATGCGCCCCGCGAGCGGGCTCGTGCCGGGCGGCGCGCCGCGGATGCCGCCGTCGCGAGCCGTCAGAGACATGCGCGTGTGTGTGTTACCCGACGGACCGGACGCCGTGAAAATGACGACATGGGCTGCGGACCGCGTCGTGCTCGAACAGAGAATTCTGGCGAATGGTAGCCAGCAGCCGCTCGAGGAGAAGGACTGTCGCGGATGGCAACGAAGCGAATGGTCGGCAATCCGTCGGCAGCTCTTCACTCACGCCGAGCTCGAGTGCAACAATCAGCCGCGGCGAATCGTCTCGGGCGTGACGTTCATGGCAGCGGGACCAACTTGGGTCGACATTCAAGCGCTCGAGGTTGCCGGCGACCCGACCGTCCGTGTTCGCCGCTATCGGCGCGCGGCCGACCAATCATCGCTCGCCGTGCCGCCCGGCCTCCTCGAGCGCGCGCTGTCCGAGGCGGAGGGATTGGCCGCCTCCCCGCTGGGCCTCGACGATGTGATTCAAGCCAGCTCGAAGATTGCGCCGAAAGCGGTCGAAGCGATGCTCGTTGAGACACGCGCGACATTCAATCTGAATGGCCGTGTGCTTATTCGCCTGCAGAAAGCCGGCGTATCGGCGAATGTCACCGACCTGCTGGTGGCGCAGTCCTTCCCGGAGCGATTCGTCGTCGAGCGCCAGGCAAGCACCGGGAGCTTCTACTCGTACTCGGCGTCTTCACTCTATTCCGCGACCTTCGCATCTCCGTACTTTTTCTCGCCGTACGGCTACTCGTACGACTCGTATTGGTACTCTCCGTATGGGTACGCCGCGTACGGATATTCTCCGTACCGATACTCGCCGTTTGCGTATCTTTACTGGTCGCAACCGTACGTGAGTTTCCCTTCCTATGGGTTCGTATCACCAACGGGAGCCGGTTCAACACCAGCCGCTGAAGGAGAGACCGGAGCTGGTCGAGCGGTGGCGGGTCGCGGTTACACACGTGTGCGGCCGCGCGATGGAGGTGGCACTGCGCAGGGAGAGCAGGGAACATCGTCGTCTGGCGTTGGGAGCTCCTCGACGGGTTCACCGCGATCGGGGACGACGTCCTCGGGAGGTTCCGTTTCGAGGGGTGGATATTCGAGCGGCAGCAGTTCAAGTGGCGACAGTTCAAGTGGCGGCTCATCACGCGACGGAAGTGGTTCGAGCGGCGGCTCTTCCTCGGGCGGCGGACGCACTGCGCAGCCGCGATGATTGATGACATCAAGCCCCATTTCGAGCGCTGTTGCTGGGAATGCTTCGTCAGCGTCCCGGCTACCGTGGCCATCGACACCCTCGTCAGTCCCGACGATGCTGCGATCACCCTGGCAGCCGCAACGTAGAGTCCCGGTGTCGAAGGCCATTCGCGTCTGAGCGTCATCGTCATTCAGGTGTGACTTGTTCGAACCTGGAACGGATGCCGTTCGAGAAATGCGGCGCATTTTCTCTCTACATGGCGTCCCATTCGGTCTTCGGTCTACGGATCGTCCCCGGCCTTCGTGAAGCGGCTGACGAGTTCCCACTGATGGAGGTAGCGGGAGTTGCAGATCGGGACCGGCGTATGCGGCACACGGCCTTTCGATGATGACGAGTCGCCAACCGGCAGCTGGATCTATCAGGTGTGGAGGCCACGCTGCGGTCCTTGACGGTGGGTGCTCCCGTAGGTAGCCTTGCCAGCAGTTGACCGGTCGGGAGCTTCGGTTGGCGAGCCACGGGAGGTTGATGCTGCCGCGAACATCTCACCTTCTCTGCGCTGCAACGATTGCGACGTGTGTCTTTGCGGCAGCGTGCGGAGACGGCACTCCGACGAGCCCGTCGGGAGCCGTGCTGCAGTCGCTCACCGTCGTCGGACCATCCGGAGCCGGCGCAGTGATCCTCCACCGCAATGAAACCGCGACGGGGACTGTAACGCTCAGCACGATCGCACCGACGAATGCGGTCATTACGCTGCAGACCGTTGGGGCTGAGCGCAACGCGCTGCTACTTTCATCGACGGTCACCATCGCCAGAGGTAGCACGAGCGCTACGTTTCCCGTGACCGTCACCGGCAGCGGTGTCTCGAGCCCGGCGGAGGTCACGTTGAGCGCGACCTACGGCGGACGCACACAGTCCGTCGTCATTCGGCTCGAACCCTGAGACGTCAGGTGCGAATCCAGTATCGGCGCTTCGGCTTTCGCAGAAGGCTCGCTCGACGAACGTGCGGGGCCGGTCACCATCGCTTTCGTCCGCGAATGACAACGCTCGCCAATCATCGACTTTGAAATTCCTCGAAATTCGCATCGTCACGCTCACCTTGCGGGCTGCGTATTCTTCGTCACTGTCCCTGCGTAATCCATCGTGCAGCCGTGCTCTTGGAGACGCCCCAACGGGCTGCGGTATTACGCCGGGCAGGATGGTCTACCGAGTCGTCACGAGACGAGGCGCATGACGGATGGTCAGACGGGGACGTTATCGCGGTGACGGCAGCGTACCCCGACTAAAGCCTGCGATGTCGTTTGTGATCCGCGAGCCACTGTTCGCTGACAGGCGATAGCGTCATGCGCGACCGCCGGCGACGCAAGACCATCGTTCGAGCTGCGATCACGAACGTCACGACGACCGCCGCACTAGCGGCCCACCACACGCGCATATCAATGCTGACTATCGGCGGCACGGCTTGTGAGAAATAGCGGCGGCTACGACGCCAACGCCGACTGCTGCGAACGAGATCGAGCGCGAACTCAATTCATTCCTTCCGTCAAAACACGCCGACGTGATTCGCCGCTACGCCGGTTACGCGGTATACTGTCGTCTCAATTCCTCACAACCGAAATGTTGATGGATCGCGCACGCACGACTCGGGCCTCCTCGACACGATTGTCTGCTTCGACGATCCCGGCGTGCCCCGGCTGCAATGACACTGCCTTCGTGAAGCACGAACAAGTGATCACTGGAGCGACGGTGATCGGCTTCTGGACGTGTTCGTCGTGTCTGCGGTCATGGCCGGCAGCGAAGCCGCGCATGGCGAAGTCGGACCTTCGGCGGTCGTAAGCGGACCACTCAAACGTCGGACGAACTGTTGATCGCAGCCGAGATCAGAACGGTTCCGGCTCGCCGAACATGACCGTTGTTTCGCACGTTTCGGCAGCGCTTTCGTGCCCGTCCGACTCATTCCTTCGCGACTGCCACAGCATCGGTCTGCTCGACGCTCCTACGCACTGACGCGCTCGTCATGTCTGCGCCGCGGTGCGGGGAGGATGGGTGTGCCGCGCCCGCAACAGTGATGTCGCTGGCGCGCTACATGCGCCGCTGTGTCAGCAATCCAACATTCCGCCGCGTCAACAAATTGCGGTCACCGCTCGCGGATCATGTTTTGCTCATCGGCCAGACCCCTTTCGATATTTCGAGGCAATCGTAAATGGTTCGCAAGATTGCTCCCACGTGCGCGCTCTGCGCGGTGATGTCGCTGCTGACTGCGTGTGGCGCGGCGGATACGCCGACTGTGCCCTCTTCGGCGGTGGTGATGCCGCCTGCACCGATGACCGGCGTTGTCCAGGGCATCGTCAGAATCGAGGCGTATTTCGGTCTCGTTTTTAGTCCCGAAGGGCCGCTTTCCGGCGCGCAAGTGCTTGTCACCGAAGGGGCGGGTGCGGGCCAGAGCGTGACCTCGGGCGCCAACGGCGCGTATCGATTGGAATTGCCGCCGGGACCGTTCCGCCTACGCTGGTCAGCGCAGGGCGTCGAATCTCGCGACAGCGATCCGGGAGCGGTGACTGCCGGTGGCACCGCCACCGTAGACACGGTGATACTGCGGCGGTCGTTCGAAGGGAACCCGGAATGGAGCGTCAGCGGAATCGTCCGCGACAATCTGGGCAATCCCGTGGCCGGCGCGGACGTAGAGGCAGGCAACGGTGTTGCGTGGTATCCCGGTTTTACAAAAACGGATGCGACCGGCCGTTACCGGATCGATTCCAAGCGTCCGCATCCAGATTGGCTCCACATCAGCGCATACAAGGAAGGGTACCCGGAGCAGTACATCACATTGTTTTGTGGGCCCTCATGCGCCCTAACGGTGGATTTTCGTCTCGAGCGGTACGTTCGCGAATGGCTCGACGGTCCCTCGACAATGCAGGTCGGGGACGTCGCGACTGTGTCCCTCGTCGGTGAGTGCGCGGACGGGACACGGAGCGTCGAGCGACCGACGGTCGTTTCATCGAACCTTGCCGTCCTGCAGGTGGTGCCATTGGCACCGCCATACGACAAGACGTACGTGAAGGCGATTGCGCAAGGGACCGCAACCCTCCGGCAGTACTTAGGCGGCCAGGTCGGCACCCTTACCGTTCACGTCTTTCCGTAGAAGCGGCCGGAAGGTCCGCCTCCGCGGCCGATTGCGGTCTGCATCAGCACCATTACGCTGACCGCACCCGGAGTGTTTCGCTCAGACGACGGGACTTGTCGACCACGTCGCTACACCAGCGGCAAGCCTCGCACGAAACTGCACCGCCTCGAGATGCAACGACGCGTCATGCGTCAGGGAACCTCGCAGGACGTAGTAGCTGCCGCGGCCGGATTCCGGATCGAAGTCGTATAAGCGATACAGTCGGAATACGACGAATGTTTCTTCGAGAACTCCACTTGAGCCGCTCCGCCGCACGGCTCTATCGAACAAAGATTTCCGGCCGAGAAACAACACAGCGCCGCACACAACTTGAGGGTCCCGCCGTCATGACTACAATTGGAGCTTCGCTGACCATTAACGGGCATGTCACCAGCCGTGAGGACATCACGATTCACGGACGCGTCATAGGCGAAATCGCCATGGAAGAAGGGGCGTTGCTCGTGGCACCGACCGCCAATATCGACGCTCGAGTCCGGGTGACGAGGTTGACGATTCACGGCACGATGGCGGGGGACATTGCGGCGGCCGAACGTGTGGAATTAACCGACACCGCCACTGTCTCCGGAACGCTGCTCTCGCCAGCCGTCATCATGAGGGAAGGTGCGCGCTTCAACGGGGCGATAGCTATTGAGCCCTCATCGCGACAGCGCCGAGCGCTAGACGGCGCGCCAAAGACGCGATAACCCTTTCGCTCACTACGAGACAAGTTGGAGTTCCCAGGATTCAGTGGAGACGCTATCGGCGCGACTTGTGAGCCCAAGCCGATGTAAATGGCGCGAAGAGGATAGGAAGCAGTGTACGTGGTTCGGTTCATGTCTTGCTGTCCGCGACAGTTCTCGCTCACCTTGTTCGGTCTGCTCTCGACGAAAAAGCACGCAGACGCGGCCAACACGCCTCTGAATTCGTGGCCGATAGGCGACACGCCATCACGAACTTAACGAGTTGCTCTAACGCAGGTTTAGAATCCCTGGCTCCCAGCCACTTAACGGCTTGCAATCATTCAACTTGCGTTAACGAAAATAGCTGGGTAACCCCAGCTTGGTCTCACGAAGGATTGCGATGATGTCACGGCGATCATTCGCCGTTAAACGCGCGTACCGAGGAGTCTGATCTTGACCGGATAGAACCACCCACATGCGCTGATAAATCGCAGCCCGTGCTGGGTCTGGTAAACCGTCGAAGGCGTCGGTATAGATCATGTAACTGCACGGATAGCGCAGCAGGCGTTGCTTCAGGTCCAACTGTCGCAATGATCTTCCGCGACGATCGTGTGGTCCCTGTGCCGAGAACCATTCAGCAAAGCCGGAACTGCCTTCGAGTGGGGCGGACAGCGGCGCTTCCTCCACAAACAACATGTAGTCCACCACCTCGCGCGCAACTGCATCGATCAGCGCATCCGCATCCGCGCGGCCTTTGGCCGCACGTGCTTCCCACGACATGCGCGCCAGCAGATTCGTCATGTGCATTTGGTGATCGAACACCACCAAGGCGGCGATATCGCTGTAGCGAGACAGGTAGCCTGATGCTCCGAAGCTTTCCGGGAGCGTCGTCAGCCCAATCGTCTGCGGTCGCACCGGAGCGTCTCGATCAACCGACTCGGGAAGCATCACGTTGCCGAGACTGGCGATACCGATATTGCGCCCGGTGACATACCAACCGCCCCAACGCTCGGCGATTGGAAGTCGATGATCGACGACGTAATTTCCGAGTTGGGGTACTGCCATTCCGTTGATGAGGGTCGGCTCGCTCCGCAACAACATCCCCGGAATCGCCAACGTGGCTTCGAGCGATACGTGACAACTCGTGCACGCTCGAACCCGCTCGAAGCGGGGCGCGGCAGACACTCGCTGATCAAGGGCGTAGAAAATCACGCCGAGTTGCGGATCAACTGAGGCCGC
>Ga0137375_10010596_pt1 | contig 10903 bp, 11 predicted proteins | sample SagtaG_24_FD_104936 | JGI IMG/M metagenome (GOLD analysis project Ga0137375, IMG submission 104936) | Vadose zone soil microbial communities from Sagehorn Ranch, Mendocino, California, USA - Sage1_R_113_16 metaG | ecosystem: Environmental > Terrestrial > Soil > Vadose zone | place: USA... | reverse complement strand
GCGGAGGACGGGGCGGTGGCGGAGTGGGCGGTGGCGGAGTGGGCGGTGGCGGAGTGGGCGGCTGTCGCGCCGGCGAGGGTGGCGGCCAGAGTCGCGGAGCAGAACGCTGCTAACAGGGTGCGGGGGCGCCTTGACTCTCCAAGTGCCGAGAAGTTGGGGATGACGTCGTAAGGTAGCGGTGGTACGTGAACGAATCATCCGCCCCGCGTGAACTCGACGGTGGCACTGCTGTGCCCGTGGCACGGGCCTGCCAGCAGCGGCGCCAAGATGCGGGGTGAGGGGCGGCGTCAGGAAGCGGTGGAGGCCGCGATCCAGCGAGCCAGCAGGTCCTTGGCCGCACCCGAGTCGATCGACTGGCGGGCCAGGGCCATGCCCTGGACCAGCGCGTCGCGGATGTCGTGGGTGGCCGCGCCGTACACCGCTAGGGCGGCGCCGGCATTGAGCACCACCGCATCCCGCACCGGACCGGTCTCCCCGTCGACGAGGCGGCGTACGACGTCGGCGTTGTACGCCGCGTTGTCGCCGCGCAGGCCCTCGGCCGTGCCGACCGGCAGCCCGAACTCGCGCGGGTCGATCGAGGTCTCGGTGACCGTCCCGTCGCGCACGACCCACAGCGAGGACGTCGTCGTGGTGGTGAGCTCGTCGAGCCCGTCGTCTCCGCGGAACACCCACGCGTCGACCCCGCGACGGGCGAAGACGCCCGCCATCAGCGGCGCCATCTTGCGGTCCGCGCAGCCGATCGCCTGCGCGGCCGGCCGGACCGGGTTGGCCAGCGGGCCCAGGAAGTTGAACGCCGTCGGCACGCCGAGCTCCTTCCGAGGGACGCCGGCGTGCCGCAGGGCCGGGTGGAAGGCGGCCGCGAAGCAGAACGTGATGCCGACCTCCTCGGCGATCCGGGCCACGTCCGCGGCCGAGAGGTCGAGGCGGATGCCGAGCTCCTCGAGTACGTCGGCCGTGCCCGTCTTCGAGGAGGCGGCCCGGTTGCCGTGCTTGACCACCAGCGCGCCCGCGCCGGCGGCCACGATCGCCGACATCGTGGAGATGTTGACCGTCATCGCCCGGTCGGCGCCGGTGCCGACGACGTCGAGCACCCGACCCGGCACGGAGATGGGGGTGGCGTGCTCGAGCATGCCCTCGGAGAGTCCGACCAGCTCCTCGATGGTCTCGCCCTTGGTCCGCAGCGCGATCGCGAACCCGGCGATCTGCACCGGCGTCGCCTCACCCGAGAGCACCTCGTCCATCGCCCACGTGGCCTGCTCGGCGGTCAGGTCCTGACGGGCGACCAGCGTGGACAGCACTTCCGGCCAGGTGTGCGTCATGGGGTGCTCCTCCGGGGACGGGCGCGGCGAGAAGACGGCGCCGCGAGAAACCTCAGGCCGCGACGCGCTCACGCAGCAGCGTGACGACGGTCTCGGCGAGCTGGACGGGGTCGAGCGGATGCGGGCAGGCGGCATCCGCGCGCGACCAGGTGGCCAGCCAGGCGTCCTGCGGACGCCCGGTGAGTACGACGATCGGGGGGCACTGGTAGATCTCGTCCTTGAGCTGCTTGGCGATGCCCATGCCGCCGGCCGGGACCGCCTCGCCGTCCAGGATCGCCAGGTCGACCTGACCGGCGTCCATGTTCTGGAGTACGACGGGCTCGGTCGCGACCTCGACGTACTCCAGCTCGGGAAGGTCGGGGTGCGGGCGCCGCCCGAGCGCGAGGATCACCTGCTGGCGGGTGTTGACGTCGTCGCTGTAGACGAGCACCTTGAGGGGCTTGGCAGTCACGGGCGACAGGTTACTCCCCGGCCGCGGCCTGCCTGGCCCGGGCCGCCTCGCGAGCCTCGAGGAGGTCGAGCCGGCGGTCCTCGCGGGCGGCCTCCTTCATCGACGAGCGCACCCACTGCGCGAACAACACCCCGAAGAAGACCAGGCCGATCAGGTCGCCGCTCCCCCACAGGATCCCGCCGGCCAGATGCTGGTCGTCGACGGGGTCGGGCAGCCAGGACGCCATCGGGCCGTCGTGCAGCGACGGGTACCAGTCGCCGCCGATCAGGGAGTCGGCGCTCATCACCGAGATCCCGAGGAACGCGTGGAACGGCAGGGTCAGCACGACCAGCAGCACCCGGAACGGGTAGCTCACCCGACCCGGGATCGGGTCGACGCCCATCAGCGGCCAGAAGAACAGCGCGCCCACGGTCACCAGGTGGACGTGCATCATCTCGTGCACGTACGACGAGTGGAGCGACGCGGCGTACCAGCCGGAGTAGTAGAGCGCCCACGGCGAGACGACGTACAACAGAAGCGTCAGCGGCGGGAACGACAGCACCTTCGCAACCCGCGAGTGGAGTACGACGAGCAGCCACCCCCGTGGTCTCGGCGGCAACGAGCGCAGCGCCAGCGTCACCGGAGCACCCAGCGCCAGGCACAACGGCACCACCATCGACAGCACCATGTGCTGGACCATGTGCACGCTCAGCAGCGTCGTGTCGTACGCCGCCAGGCCCGACGAGGTGGCGACGTAGAAGCTGCCCATGCCGAGCACCACGAACGCGACCGTCCGCCCGACCGGCCAGTGGTCGCCGCGGCGCCGGAGCGTCCAGACGCCGAGGAGATAGAGCCCCGCGACCCATACGGTGAACACGAAGAGGAAGGGATCCACCCCCCATTGCGTGAAGACGCTCGACAGGGTGAAGCGGGGAAGGTCAGGCAGGGACAGCACCACGGTGTGAACTTTATGACGCTCCAAGTCAGGGGGTCGGGGTGCCCTCGCCCTCGGCTACAGACATAATGAGCGCGTGGCGACAGCAACTGCGATTCCGGCATCCCGTCTGCACGGGCATCACGACCGTCCGAGCATGGTCAGCGTGGGCACGATCATCTGGCTCTCCAGTGAGCTGATGTTCTTCGCGGCCCTGTTCGCCAGCTACTTCACCATCCGGGCGGCGACCCCACAGACCCACGAGCTGTGGGCGCAGAGCACCGCGCTGCTCAACATCCCCTTCGCGTCGGTCAACACCACGGTCCTAGTGCTGTCGTCGGTGGCCTGCCAGCTGGGCGTCTTCGCCGCCGAGCGCGGTCAGGTCGGTCGTCAAGGCTCGGTGTTCAACGTCTCCAAGTGGGGGCTGCGCGAGTGGTTCGTGCTGACCTACATCATGGGTGCGGTCTTCATCGCCGGTCAGGCCACCGAGTACGCCTCGCTGATGAAGGAAGGGGTCACGATCCCGTCCTCGGCGTACGGCACGATGTTCTACCTCACCACCGGCTTCCACGGCCTGCACGTCACCGGCGGTCTGATCGCCTTCCTCTTCGTGCTCGGCCGCACGTTCGCCGCGACGCGGTTCACCCACGAGCAGGCCGTCAGCGCCATCGTGACGTCGTACTACTGGCACTTCGTCGACGTCGTGTGGATCGGTCTGTTCGCGACCATCTACCTGATCAAGTAGCCCCGCCACCTGCACGAGAACCAGGACTGAATCTGTGCGTTTCTTGAATCGCTCCGCAGGGAGGCTCTCGCGGCACCGCCGCGGCCCCGTTGCGGGACTCCTTGTCATGCTGATCGGTCTGCTCCTCACCGGTGGCCTGTACGCCGCGTTCGCGCCGGCGAGCGGGGCCGGCGAGCAGCAGGACGACGCCTCGCAGGTTGCCGAGGGGCGTAAATTGTTCCTCGTGGGCTGTGCGTTCTGCCACGGCCAGAACGGCGAGGGCGTGCTGACCGCCGACGGCAAGCAGCAGCTCGGCCCGACGCTGGCCGGCGTAGGTGCCGCCGCGGTCGACTTCCAGGTCGGCACGGGGCGGATGCCCGCTGTGCAGCCGGGGGCCCAGTTCCCGGCCAAGCGGGTCCAGTACACCCAGGAAGAGATCGACGCGCTCGCGGCGTACGTCGCCTCCCTGGCGCCCGGTCCCGCGATCCCCGCCGAGAGCGACTACTCCACCGACGGGATGACCGACCAGGAGAAGGAAGAGGCCATCGTCCGCGGCGGCCAGATCTTCCTCACCAACTGCAGCGCCTGTCACAACTTCGAGGGCTCGGGCGGCGCGATGCCCAACGGCAAGATGGCCGCCTCGCTTAGGAACGCATCCGAACGACACATCTACGAGGCCATGCTCAGCGGCCCCGGCGAGATGGACGTCTTCTCCAACGGCAACCTAACGCCCGACGAGAAGCGCGACGTCATCCTCTACCTGCAGTCCATCAAGGAGGCCCCCAAGTACGGCGGCTTCTCCATGGGCGGCATCGGCCCGGTCAGCGAGGGCATGTTCGCCTGGCTGGGCGGCATGGGAGTCCTCGTCGGCTTCGCGGTCTGGATCGCGGCCCACACCACGCGCACGAGCAAGGAGAAGGTGGACGCGTGAGCGACAACCAGGACACCCTTCCGGAGATCTCCACCAACGGCCTGCCGGCCGAGGAGCCGATCGCCAACCCCGGCCTGCCGGCCCACACCTGGCGACCGACGGACATCGACCCCGCGGCCGAGAAGCGCGCCGAGCGCCAGGTGGCGGCCCTGTTCGGGATCTCGATGATCTCGACGGTGCTGTTCGTCGTCGCTTTCTTCGCGTTCAAGGTCGGCGACGAGCCCACGGTGGTCGGTGGCTTCGGCGCCTCCACCGTCGCGCTCGGCCTGACCTTCGGCATCGCGCTGCTGGCCATCGGAGTCGGGGTCATCCAGTGGGCCCGCAAGCTGATGGGCGACCACGAGATCGTCGAGATGCGGCACCCCGCGTCGTCCAGCCCCGAGGACCGCGAGGTCACGCTGACCCAGCTGGCTCAGGGCCTCGACGAGTCAGGTATCGGCCGCCGTCCCCTGGTCCGCAACACGCTGCTCGGTGCGGTCGGCCTGCTCGGGGTCCCCATGATCGTGGCGCTGCGCGACCTCGGCCCGCTGCCGGGCGACAAGCTCTACCACACGATCTGGACCAAGGGCATGCGCGTCGTCCGCGACGTCGTCGGCACCCCGATCCACGTCTCCGATTTGCAGATCGGAGACCTGCTGAATGGCGAGCCCGAGGCCCTGTTCCCCAGCGAGGAGAACGGCTACCCCGAGCTCTCCGGCGTCGACAGCCAGATCGCCAAGTCGAAGGGCGCTGTCATCCTGCACCGGATGGAGCCCTCGGAGATCACGCCCAGCAAGGGCCGCGAGAACTGGTCCGTCCAAGGCATCGTGGCGTTCTCCAAGATCTGCACCCACGTCGGCTGCCCGATCTCGCTCAACGAGCAGCAGTCGCACCACCTGCTCTGCCCCTGCCACCAGTCGACGTTCGATCTCGCCGACAACGGCCGGGTCCTATTCGGCCCCGCGGCTCGCTCGCTGCCGCAGCTGCCGATCGAGGTTGACGACGAGGGCTACCTCGTCGCGCAGAGCGACTTCACCGAACCGGTTGGCCCGAGCTTCTGGGAGCGTGACTGATGAGTTTCGACAAGGTGGCCAACACCAATGCCAAGACCGCCGCGACGGCCAGGAAGCCCAGTCGCGGCGCCGCCGCGGTCGAGTGGGCCGACGACCGACTCGGTCTCGCGACCCTCGCCAAGAAGCAGCTGCGCAAGGTCTTCCCCGACCACTGGTCGTTCATGCTCGGCGAGATCGCGCTGTGGAGCTTCGTCGTACTCCTGGTGACCGGCGTGTTCCTGACGCTGTGGTTCAAGCCCAGCATGGCCGAGGTCGAGTACATGGGCTCCTACGACCAGCTGCGCGGCATCCACATGTCCGAGGCCTACGCGTCGACGCTCGACATCTCGTTCGACGTCCGGGGCGGCCTGCTGCTGCGGCAGATGCACCACTGGTCGGCCATGCTCTTCATCGCCGCGATGCTCGTGCACATGATGCGGGTGTTCCTCACCGGGGCGTTCCGCAAGCCGCGTGAGCTCAACTGGATCATCGGCGGCACGCTGATCCTGCTCGGCATCGTCGAGGGCTTCGCGGGCTACTCGCTCCCCGACGACCTGCTGTCCGGCACCGGCCTCCGGATCGCCGACGGCCTGGTCAAGGCGACGCCAGTGCTCGGCTCGTACATGTCGTTCTTCATGTTCGGCGGCGAGTTCCCCGGCGACGACATCATCCCGCGGCTCTACACCGTCCACGTGCTGCTGATCCCGGCGCTGCTGCTGGCCCTGATCGGGGCCCACATGCTGCTGCTCGTCTACCACAAGCACACGCAGTGGCCCGGCCCCGGCCGCACCAACGACAATGTGGTGGGCTACCCCCTGCTGCCGGTCTACATGGCCAAGGCGGGCGGCTTCTTCTTCATCGTCTTCGGTGTCACCGCGCTGATGGGCGGCCTGCTGTCCATCAACCCGGTGTGGAAGTACGGCCCCTACGACCCGTCCAAGGTCACCGCCGGCTCGCAGCCGGACTGGTACATGGGCATCGCCGAGGGCCTGCTCCGCATCATGCCCGGCTGGGAGACCCACATCTGGGGCAAGACGATCTCCTGGAACGTCTTCCTGCCCGGACAGATCGCGCCCATCGTGCTGCTCACCATGGTGCTCGCGTGGCCGTTCCTCGAGGCCTGGGTGACCGGTGACAAGCGTGTCCACCACCTGCTGCAGCGGCCGCGCAACGCCCCAACCCGGACGGCCTTCCTGGCGGCCATGATCACCGTCTACGGCCTGCTCTGGGCGGCCGGTGGCAACGACATCCTCGCGGTGAAGTTCCACCAGTCGCTGGAGATGATCAGCTACTTCATGCGAGGCGCGATCTTCGTGATCCCGCCGATCGTCTTCGTCATCACCCGGCGCTGGTGCATCTCGCTCCAGCGGCACGACAACGAGACGCTGCTGCACGGCTACGAGACGGGCGTCATCATGCGCTCCCCCGAGGGCGGCTACACCGAGCGGCACCTGCCTGTCAACGAGGAGCGGGCCTACAAGCTCACCGCTCGCGACCGCGACGAGGTGTACGACGGCGCCGGCGAGACCGACGCCAACGGGGTCGCCGCACCGGACTCTCGCGTCAAGCGGCTGCGCTCGCGGCTCTCGACCGCGATGTTCGTGAACAACGTGCAGAAGCCGACCGTCGAGGAGCTCGAGGACGGCCACCACCACGCCGAGCACGAGCTGGAGCTCGAGGAGGGCCTCGACCACTCGGCCGACGGACATCAGTTCGACGGTCGTCACTCCATCGAGGGTGAGCCCCTCCGCGGCGGCCACTGAGCCGTCGTACCCCTTCGACAGTCGAGGCCCCGGATCGCCCCCGGCGATCCGGGGCCTCGCCGTTTTCCGCGTGGGGCGAGCTGGTATCACCAGCACAGCGACTGGTTACGCGGCCGGTTCGGCCCGCGAAGGTCGAGCGGAGGTTCTGGCGCAGATCCAGCTGGCGCCGTGAGGGAGAGGTCACCCGATGAGGTCGAGCTCGGAATGCGGGCCGGGCAGGTCGCTCGCCGATGGGTGGCGTCCGCCGTCGCGTTGGGCTGCGGCGCCGGCGATGACGACGAGGATGATCCCGGCGAGCTGGACGGGCGTGGGCTGCTGCTGGAGCACCAGCAGTCCAAGGACGAGTCCGATGGCGGGTTCGAGGGCCATCAGCGTCCCGAACGAGGAGTAGGTCATCTGGCGCAACGCAAGCAGCTCGAACAGGTACGGCAGCACCGGCAGCAGGATGGCCAGCCCGGCCGCGGCGGCGAGCACGCCGGGAGTGAGCTGACCGGCAGCCTGTGGGATGCCGGCGACGGCGGCCGTGGCGGCGGCGATGGGAACGGTGAGCGAGAGTCCTGTGATGCCGGTGAAGCGGTCGCCGATGCGTTGGGTGAGCAGGATGTAGATGGCCCAGCCGATGGCCGCGAGCCCCGCGAATCCGACCCCCGCGGGGTTGATGTCACCGTGCCAAGGCTCGGTGAGCTGGACGACTCCCAGCAACGCCATGGCTGGCCAGGCCAGCGCTCGCACGCTGTGGCTGCGCACCGCGGCGACGGTCAAGGGTCCGAGGAACTCGATCGCAACGGCGGTGCCGAGAGGGACGCGCTCGATCGCGGCGAGGAACGCGATGGTCACCAAGCCGGTCGTGACACCCAGACCAAGCAGCACGGGCACGTCGCGACGGCGTACCGCGCGCAATGGCGGACGGGCCATGGCCAGGAAGATGGCTGCTCCCATGCTGAGCCGGAGCCAGGCGGTCCCGGCCGGTCCCACGGTCGAGATCAGGTCCACCGAGAGGGCGGAGCCGAGTTGGACCGACAGCATCGCCACTACGGCCAGCGACCAGGGCGGAACCGGACCCACGCGCGAGGCGGGGGCGGTCATGGCAGGGATCCCAAGCCCACACCCGGCTCGAAGACGGCCAGGGAGAACCGGGCCGGCCGGGTGCCCGGATTGGCATAGGAGTGCGCCGCGTCGCCCGGGAATGCCAGCGCATCGCCGGCCTGGAGGGTGACCGGCTGGCCGGCGGCCTCGACCGTGACCGTGCCCTCCTGGACCTGCAGGAGCTCCTTGGTGCCCGGGGTGTGGGCCTCGCTCACGTGAGCGTCGCCCGGACCCAGGGTCCAGTCCCAGAGCTCGAGCACATCCGGCGGCTCGGTGCCGGCCACCAACACCCCGCGTCCACCGGACTCACCGCTCCACAGGATGGCGCCGTCACCACGGCGGGTGACCATCACCGGCTTGGGCCGAGGCGGCTCGACCAACGCTGGCAGCCCGACACCGAGCGCATCGCTGATCCTCAGCAGGGTCCCCACGCTGGGGTTCGCGGCGCCCTGTTCGACGTTGACCACCATGCGGCGGCTCACGCCGGCGGCCTCGGCCAGCTGATCCAGCGTCCAGCGCCGGGACACCCGCTCCTGCTTGACCCGCACGCCGATCGCAGACGCCAGGGAGGCGGTCTCTTCATCCATAAGTGCATGATAGTGCACTGATAGTGCAATGGGTCAAACGGTGGCTCTCAGCAGCGTGGCGGCTACAGCGCGGAGCCGGCGGCGTACTCGCCGAACGACTCGTTCCAGTCGCCGTAGCCGTTGGTGAGGGTCATCTGCACGTCGGTGCCGACGTACTCGACCACGTCGCCGCGCTTGCTCCGGGCGTAGAGCCACTCGGCGTTCTCGGTCGACATGCCGGTGCAGCCGTGCGAGACGTTCTCGTGGCCCTGGGAGGCGACCGACCACGGCGCGGCGTGGAGGAACTCACCGCTGAACGTGAGCCGCATCGCCCACCTCACGTCGTCGATGTTGTACCCCTCGGCGCTGTTGGGGTCGATGCCGATCGTCTCGGAGTTCATCCGCTTCTTGGGGAACTTCTCGATGATCACCTTCACGCCGGAGCGCGTGGTGAAGCCGGGCTTGCCGGTCGTGATCGGGATCGTGCGGACCAGGGAGCCGTCGGTGTAGACCTGCAGCTGGTCAGTCTTCGCGCTGACCTTGTAGACGTTGGCCGAGCCGATGTGGAAGTCGATGCTGCGGCTCTCCTGGCCGTAGACACCACCGCCGGCCGGGACGCTGTTGATGTCCAGGTCGACGGACACGTCCGTGCCGGCCTGCCAGTAGGTCTTGGGCCGGTAGTGCGCCTCGGTGTCCGAGATCCAGTGCCAGGTGCCCTGCTGGGCCGGCTTGCTGGTCACGGTCATCTGCTTCTCCATCGACGCCTTGTCGGTGACCGGCACGTCGAAGGTGACGATCACGGGCATGCCGACGCCGACCGTCTCACCCTGCAGCGGGGCGATCGAGGCGAAGGTCTGCTCGTCGAGGGTCAGGTCGACGGTCGAGAACTTGGTGGTGTCGTTCAGCTCTTCGCCGTCGTCGCTGGTGGCGACCGTGCGGACCGTGTACGTCGTCCCGGGCTCGAGCCGGTCGGAGGCGCGCCAGCTGCCGTCGGTGCCGAGCTTGCCGGGCACGTCGCCCTCGGCAGAGGTCACGGTCACCTTGTCGAGGCTGCCGCCCTCCGCGCTGATCTCGACGAGCTTGTCGACGGGCACGTTGCGGCGCTTGACGTTGGTCTTGATCGTCACCGGCGCCGCCGTCGGGCTCGTGGCGGCGGGATCGGTGGCACCGGTCGCACCCGAGTCCGAAGCCGACGGCGCGTCGTTGCACGCCGCCAGGCTGACGGTAGCGAGCGCAGCGACGGTCAGCGTGGCAAAGCCACGACGTACGGACATGTCATCCCCCGTTGAAGGTTGGTGGCGTCTACCAGCGTAGGCGCCCGATTGAAAAAGGAACAAAACCGCCCGGGTAGAGAGACGCCGTCCCGGGCGGTTTGGTTGCTCAGATCCCACAGTATTTCAGTGAGCGTGCTCACCCCGGTAGAACTCGAACACCCAGCCGCTGAGGGCCAGGATGCCGAGCGCCACCCCGATGATGAACAGCCACCAGCCGAAGACGACCCCGAGCACGCAGACGGCCAGGGTCAGGCCGCACCACAGCGGCCACCAGGAGTACGGCGGGAAGAAGCCCAGCTCACCGGCGCCGTCGGCGATCTCGCCGTCCTTGCGGTCCTCCGGGCGCGGGTCCATCCGCGCGGCGTGGAAGCCGAGGTACAGCGAGACCATCAGGGTCAGCAGCGTGGACATGGTCAGCGCGGACGTGCCGGTGTAGTCGCCCGAGATGAACCAGTACGCCGGCGTGACCAGCACAAAGAAGATCGTCGTGATCACGAAGATCCAGGTCTCTGCCTTCATCAGGCGTTCCCCTCCGAGTCGTCGCTGCGCTTGTCGAGTGGGTCGGAGCCCGCCGCGTCGGCCACCGCGCCCACCCTCTCAAGCTCGTCATCGAAGTATCCCAGCGCCGCGATCTCCGGGTGGTGGAGGTCGAAGGCCGGCGACTCGGAGCGGATCCGCGGGATGCTGACGAAGTTGTGTCGCGGCGGCGGACAGCTGGTCGCCCACTCGAGCGACCGGCCCCAGCCCCACGGGTCGTCGACGCCCACCAGGGGCGCCCGCCGCGAGATCCATACGTTGTAGAGGAACGGCAGCGTCGAGGCGGCGAGCAGGAACGCACCGATGGT
>Ga0137375_10010593_pt1 | contig 10907 bp, 7 predicted proteins | sample SagtaG_24_FD_104936 | JGI IMG/M metagenome (GOLD analysis project Ga0137375, IMG submission 104936) | Vadose zone soil microbial communities from Sagehorn Ranch, Mendocino, California, USA - Sage1_R_113_16 metaG | ecosystem: Environmental > Terrestrial > Soil > Vadose zone | place: USA... | reverse complement strand
GTCGCTGTCGGGCGGTTCGACGGCGAGCGTCTGAGCGTCACCGAGGTTCACCGGTTCCCGAACGTGCCGGTACGCACGCGAGGGACGCTCAACTGGGACATCCTTCGCGTCTATCGGGACGTGCTCGACGGTCTCCGGGCGGCTGCGCACGAAGCCGGTCATGTCGACTCGGTCGCCGTCGACTCCTGGGGCGTCGACTTCGCTCTGATCGACTCGAAAGGGCGGCTCGTGCAGAACCCCGTGCACTACCGCGACGCTCGTCGTGCGCGCGCGATGGACGGCGTCCTCATGCGGGTCCCCGCCCGCGAGCTCTACGACCGCACGGGCATCCAGCTCATGCCGATCAACACGGTGTTCGAGCTCGGGGCGATGGCATCCGAGTCAGATCCGGCGCTCGACGCCGCCGAGACGATGCTGCTCATTCCCGACCTCTTGCATTACTGGCTCTGCGGCGCGTCCACCTCCGAGTTCACGAACGCGACGACGACGCAGTGCTTCGACCCACACACCGGCGGCTGGGCTGCCGACCTGCTCGAGCGCCTCGACGTGCCGACGCGGCTGCTGCCGGAGGTCGTCCGGCCCGGATCCCGGCTCGCTCCGCTGAGCCATGGGGTGGCGGAGGACACGAGGCTTCGAGACGCCGAGGTCATCGCGGCGGCCACCCACGACACCGGCTCTGCCGTGGCCGGCGTGCCCTTCCGGCAACCCGACTCGGTCTTCATCAGCGCGGGCACGTGGTCGCTCGTCGGTCTCGAGGTCCAGGCGCCTGTCATCACCGACGCAGCGTTCGCGGCGAATCTCACCAACGAGGGCGGCGTCGGCGGCACCTTCCGCCTCCTTCGCAACGTCACCGGGCTGTGGCTCATCCACGAGTGCCGCCGCGTGTGGGCGCAGGAGGGGCGGGAGCACTCGTTCGACCAGCTGGTCGCGCTTGCGAAGGACGCACCCGCGCTGCAGTCGTTCATCGATCCCAATGACGCCGCCTTCGACGGCCCCGGCGACATGCCGGCCCGGGTGCGGGCGTTCTGCGCGCACAGTGGACAGACCGAGCCGGTCGATCCCGGCGCCGTCGTGCGCTGCATCATCGAGAGTCTCGCGCTGAAGCACGCGCAGACCATCGACGTGCTCGCCTCCGTCACAGGCGTCTCGCCGCGTGAGATCCACGTGGTCGGCGGCGGCGCACGCAATGAGCTGCTTTGCCGCTGGACGGCCGATGCGACCGGCCTGCCCGTACTTGCCGGCCCCGAGGAGGCAACGCTCCTCGGAAACATGCTCGTGCAGGCAATGGCGCTCGGCGAGATCTCGTCCCTCGCCGAGGGGCGAGCGGTCATCGGCGCCTCTGTGGTGCCGATCGCCTACGAGCCCCAGGAGACGTCGAGGTGGCAGGAGGCGAGGGAACGCTTCACCGAGGCCGTCGCCCTTCCGACGCTCGAGGTCCGAATGTGAGCGAGCTCATGGGGGCACTGCACGGAATCCCTGCACCGGAGGACCGGTGGGACCGCGCGGCGGCGGGCGGCAGTCTGCTGGAGACGCTCGTCTACCGGTCGAACCTGCTCGGAGCCGACCGCGCGCTCGCGAACCAGGGCGGTGGCAACACCTCCTCGAAGGGGACGATGGTCGACCACGCCGGCCGTGAGCAGCGAGTGCTCTGGGTCAAGGGCTCGGGCACCGACCTCGCGTCCATCACCGCGGCGGGATTCCCGGCGCTGCGCCTCGACGAGGTCGTGCCCCTGCGCGAACGGGAGTCCATGGACGACGCCACGATGGTCGAGTACCTCCTCCGCTGCGGGCTCGCTCCGAACCAGCCGCGGCCGTCGATCGAGACGCTTCTGCACGCGTTCATCCCGGCGTTGCACGTCGACCACACGCACCCCGATGCGGTCATCGCGCTGACCTCGTCACCGGAAGGCCGCGGCCTCGCTGAAGAGGCGTTCGGCGGCGAGGCGGTCTGGCTCGACTACCAGCGGCCCGGCTTCGACATGTCGAAACGGATTGCGGAACTGCTCGAGGCGAACCCGTCCGCGCGGGCGGTGCTGCTCGAGAAGCACGGGCTCGTCACGTGGGGCGAGACGTCCGAGCAGAGCTACCGCGGCACGATCGAGTTCGTGACGCGTGCGGCGCGGGCACTCGACGCCGCCGCAAACGGCCGGTTCGGCCTGGGCGGCAGCAAGTTCGCGGAGCTCGGGGAGTGCGATGCGGAAACCCTCCTCGCACGGACCCTCCCTGTGCTCCGCGGCGCGCTCCTCGCCGACGCCGACGGCGTCGTGCTCGAGGTCGATCGCAGTCCGGAGGCGGTGGCATTCGCGTCCTCCGTGCGTGCGCCCGAGGTGAGCCAGGTCGGAGCACCCTGCCCCGACCATCTGATCAACACGAAGCACAAGCCGCTCGTCGCACAGTTCGACCCGGATTCGGATGACGCGGCCGCGCTTGCGGACGCGTTCAGACGCGGCGTCGAGGAATTCGCGGCGTGGTACCGCGAGTATTACGAGCGGAACGTCGACCAGGAGACCCGCCAGTTCTCGATCGACCCGGCCGGGCCGCGCGTCGTGCTCGTCCCCGGCGTCGGCATCGTCACGGCGGGCCTGGACGCGGGCAGGGCGCGCTTCACTCGCGACCTCTATCACCGTGCGATCGCCGTGCAGGACGCAGCCGATGCAACGGGCGGCTTCCGGTCACTGACCGAGAGCGAGGCGTTTGCGATCGAGTACTGGCCCCTCGAGCGGTACAAGCTGGCGCAGGCGCCGCCGCGCGGTGAGCTCGCCGGCCGCGTGGCGCTCATAACCGGCGGTGCAAGCGGGATCGGCCGCGCCACGGCGCGCATGCTTGCTGCCCGCGGTGCGCACGTCGTCGTCGCCGATCGGAACGTAGAGGGCGTCGAGGAGGTGGCGGAGGAGCTGAAAGCCGCATATGGCCTTCGCCGCGCTCTCGCCGTGTCCGTCGACGTCACGAGCGAGGAGGCAGTCGTCGAGATGACACGGCGGGCGGTGCTCGAGTACGGCGGCCTCGACTTCCTCGTCGCCTCGGCCGGTCTCGCCACGAGCGCGCCCATCACCGAGACCACGCTTGCGGACTGGGAGCAGAACTATGCGGTCTTGGCGCGGGGCTACTTCCTCGCCGCACGCGAGACGTTTCGGGTGCTGCTCGACCAGGGACGCGGCGGGTCCGTCGTGTTCGTCGCGTCGAAGAATGCGCTCGTCGCGGGCGCGAACGCCGCTGCCTACTCCTCCGCCAAGGCCGCCTCGCTCCACCTCGCCCGCTGCTTGGCCGAGGAAGGCGGACCGCACGGGATTCGCGTCAACACCGTCAACCCCGACGCCGTGATCCAGGGCTCGAGCATCTGGTCGTCCGACTGGAAGGCCGAGCGCGCGAGCACGTACGGCGTCACCGAGGACGAACTGCAGACCTTCTACCAGGGTCGAACGAAGCTCGGCGTGGCCGTGCTCCCCGAAGACGTCGCCGAGGCGATCGCGTTCTTCGTCGGCCCGCGCTCGGCCAAATCGACCGGAAACATCATCAACGTCGACGGCGGCGTCACCGCCGCGTACCCCCGGTAGTGCGAAGGAGGCGCACCATCCGCCGGTTCATTCGTCATACCCCCATGCGAAAGGAACGATCGATGCACAAGCGCAGATGGGCGGTCGTCGTCGCCGCGATGCTCGTGGCGGGCGTGGCCGTGACGGCCGCGCTGGCGGCCCAGAGCCGCCCGACGAAGGGCAAGACGTTCTACTTCATCCCCAAGGACACGCTCAACCCATACGAGGTCATCGCCGATCGGGGCGGCAAGCTCGCCCTCACCGAGCTCGGCGACACGCAGGTCGTCTCCTCGGGCACGGAGGACACCGCTGCGGCGCAGCAGCCGGCGATCCAGGCTGCGATCCAGGCGCATGCGGCCGGTATCGTCATCGCCGGTAACGATCCGCAGGCCGTATGCCCGGCGCTCCAGCAAGCTCAGGCGCAGGGCACGAAGGTCGTCGCCTTCGACTCGGACGTGAACTGCAGGTCGCTGTTCATCAACCAGGCGGACACGGAGACGATCGGCCGGAGCCAGATCCAGCTGCTGGCCAAGCTGATGGGCTACAAGGGCCAGTTCGCGATTCTCTCCGCGGCCTCGACGGCGACGAATCAGAACGCGTGGATCAAGTACATGAAGCTCGAGCTGAAGAAGCCGGTCTACAAGAACATGAAGCTCGTGAAGATCTACTACGGCAACGACAACCCGGCTCAGTCGCGGCAGGCGACGGTGAGCATGCTGCAGGCGTACCCGAACCTGAAGGGGATCGAGTCGCCCACGACGGTCGGGATCTCGTCGGCCGCGCAGTACCTCTCTACCTCGAAGTACAAGAAGAAGGTCGTGCTCACGGGCCTCGGCCTGCCGAGCCAGATGAAGAAGTACGTCCACAACGGCACCGTCACGAAGTTCGCGCTCTGGAACCCCGAGAACCTCGGGTACCTCGCGGGCTACGCGGTCTCGGCACTCTCCGAAGGCACCATCACGGGCAAGGTCGGCGAGACGTTCAAGGCCGGCAAGCTCGGCACCTACAAGATCATCAACGGCCCGGACAAGCGTCCGCAGGTGATCCTCGGACCGCCGTTCGTCTTCGACATCAAGAACGTCGACAAGTTCAACTTCTAGGAGCCAGCGAGATGATGGGGGCGCCGCGTCACGCGGCGCCCCCATCGAACAGGCGATCGCCTTGACCACAACGCAGCCTGAACCAGTGCTCGCTCTCGAGCACGCCGAGAAGAGCTTCGGCGCCGTGCACGCGCTCGAGGACGGGGACATCGCGCTCTTTGCCGGCGAGGTGCACGGGCTCGTCGGTGAGAACGGGGCCGGCAAGTCGACGCTCGTCAAGATCCTCGCCGGCGTCCACCGTCCCGACGCCGGCCGGCTCGTCCTCGACGGTGAGGAGGCGATCTTCGACAACGCGAAGCAGTCGCAGGCCGCCGGGATTGCGATCATCTTTCAGGAGCCGACGCTTTTCCCCGACCTGAGCGTCGCGGAGAACATCTTCGTCGGGATGCAGCCGCTCAAGCGCTTCCGCCGCATCGACGGCAGGCGAATGCGTCGCGAGGCGGCCGCGGTGTTCGAGCAGCTCGGAGTCCGGCTCGATCCCGACCGGCTGGCCCGCGGCCTCTCGATCGCCGACCAGCAGCTCGTCGAGATCGCGAAGGCACTGACGACCAACGCGCGCGTGATCGTCATGGACGAGCCGACCGCCGCCCTGGCGACGACGGAGGTCGAGCGTCTGTTCAGCATCGTCGAGACGTTGCGGGCGCGCGGTAACTCAGTCCTCTTCGTCTCGCATCGGCTCGGAGAGATCTTCGCGATCTGTCAGCGCGTCACGGTGATGCGCGACGGCCGCCATGTTCTGACGAAGCCAATCGACGAGCTCACGATTCAGTCCGTCATCCGAGCGATGGTCGGCCGTGACATGGACGCCCTTTTCCCGAAGGTGCCCGCCGAGTCGGGCCGGGTCGTCCTGAAGGTCGATCGGCTGACGCGGGAGGGCGTGTTCACCGACGTCTCGTTCGAGGTGCGGAGCGGCGAGATCGTCGCCCTCGCGGGCCTCGTCGGCGCCGGCAGGACGGAGGTCGCCCGCGCGATCTTCGGGATCGATCGTTGGGACGCAGGGTCGGTTCAGATCGACGGCAAGTCTCTGCCGCCCGGATCGCCGACGAGAGCGATGGCAGCCGGCATCGGTCTCGTTCCCGAAGACAGGCGCCAGCAGGGGCTCGTGATGGACTTCTCGATCGAGCGCAACATCGTGCTGGCGTCGCTCGACAGCGTCCGGCGTGCCGGGCTCATCCCGCGCGGCGCCGAGCGGAGGTTCGCGAAGGACTGGGCGGTCCGGCTGCAGCTGAAGTACGGGAAGTTGACGAACCCCGTCTGGATGCTGTCGGGCGGCAATCAGCAGAAAGCCGTCCTGGCGAAGTGGCTCGCGCGCAGGCCGACGCTCTTGATCGTCGACGAGCCGACCCGAGGCATCGACGTCGGCACCAAGGCCGAGGTGCACCGCCTGCTCTCCGAGCTCGCGGCGCGGGGCGTCGCGGTGCTGATGATCTCGTCCGAGCTCCCGGAGGTGCTCGGCATGGCCGACCGTGTTGTCGTGCTCTTCGAGGGTCGGGTCATGCGCGAGTTCGCGCAGGCCGAGGCGGACGAGGACGCGATCATGCGGGCGGCAACCGGCACGGTCGAGGAAGCCGCGTGACGACGCTCGCCGAAGAGCAGAAGGTTGCCCAGCCGCGCGCGAGCTCGCACCATGTGGCGGAGCTGCTGTTCCGCTTCCGCGAGCTCGGCATCGTCCTCGCACTCGTGATCGTCGTGGGCGCGACCACGATCGACAACCACCTCTTCCTCAGCGCCACGAGCGTCCAGCAGCTGCTCTCGGGCGCCGCGATCGTCGCCCTGCTCGCGATCGGCGAGACCATCGTCGTCGTCACGCGAAACGTCGACCTCTCGATCGGCTCCGTCCTGGGCATCTCCGCATACGCGGTCGGCGTGCTCTACCGGGATCATCCACATGTCCCGCTTCTGGTCGTCTTCCTGCTGGCCCTCGGGATCGGGGCAGCGTGCGGGGTGGTGAACGGTTTGATCGTCACCGTCGCCCGCGTGCCGAGCCTCGTCGTCACGCTCGGAACGCTCTACATCATCCGTGGGATCGACGGCGCGTGGGCCGGCGGCAACCAGGTCAACGCCTCCATGCTGCCCGAGAGCTTCAACAAGATCGGCTACGGCACTGTGGCGGGGATCCCGTACCTGGGCATCATCGCCATCGTCGCGGTCGCGATTGCGACGTACGCGATGCGCACGTTCCGCACGGCGCGCGACTTCTACGCGATCGGGTCGGATCCGGCCGCGGCGCGCCTCGCCGGCATCCCCGTCGGCCCGCGCGTCTTCCTCGCTTTCGTGTTGAGCGGCGGCATCGCCGGGGTCGCGGGAGCCATCTGGCTGTCGTATTTCGGCTCGGTCGACGCGATCGCCGGCGTCGGCTACGAGTTCCAGGTCATCGCCGCGGTCGTCGTCGGTGGCGTGGCCATCTTTGGCGGCAGCGGCACGGTTCTCGGTGCCGCGCTCGGCGCACTCCTCTTGAACACGATCAACAGCGCGCTCGTCGTCGTGAACGTGTCGTCCTTTTGGAGCCAGGCCGTCGCGGGCGCGCTCCTCGTCGCCGCGATTGCCTTCGACCGGCTGATCGCGCTGCGTGTTGCGCCCGTCCTGCGCACGCGACGGAGGGCCCGTGGCTGATCTCGACGACCTCAAGCCCGGCGACGAGGTGCCGAGCGAGCCACCGGTGTGGCGCAGCCTCGGCGTGGTCGCGCGCTGGGAGACGCTGCTCCTGGTCCTGCTCGGCGGGACGATCGCGTACGGCGCGGCCGTCTCCCCGTATTTCCTGCAATCGAGCAACCTCTTCTACATCTGCCTGAACGTGGGGGAGATCGCGATCATGGCGCTGCCGCTCACCTTGATCGTCGTCACGGGCGAGATCGACCTGTCGGTCGCCTCGATGCTCGGTTTGGCCGGAGTCCTCATGGCCGAGCTCTTCAAGCACGGCTGGCCGATCTGGCCGGCGATGATCGCAGCCGTCGTCCTGGGTGCGATCCTCGGCGCCGTCAACGGCTTCCTCGTCACTCGCATCGGCTTGCCGTCGCTCGCGGTCACGATCGGGACGCTGACGCTCTACCGCGGCATCGCACAGGGAATCCTGCCGACCGACACGATCGGCGGCTTCCCGGCCAACCTCGCGAACATCGGCGTCGTCCCGATCCCCGGCACGCACCTCCCGTACTCGATCGCATTCTTCGCGGTGCTCGCGATCGTCTTTGCCGTCGTCCTCCACGCGACGCCGCTCGGACGCGCGATCTTCGCCATCGGTGCCGGGCAGGAGGCGGCGTTCTTTGCAGGCATTCGCGTGAAGCGGATCAAGTTTTGGTTGTTCGTCCTCTCCGGGATGCTGAGCGGATTCGCCGGCGTGCTGTGGTCACTTCGCTTCGCATCGGCCCGCTACGACTCCGGCGTCGGGATGGAGCTCTTCGTCGTCACGATCGTCCTACTCGGCGGCATCTCGATCTTCGGCGGCCGCGGCACGATCGCCGGAGTCGTCGTGGCCGTGGCCGTTCTCGGCTGTCTTCAGACGGCTTTGACGGCCGACCTCATTCCGGCGCAGGACCAGAACATCGTGGTGGGCGGTCTCCTCCTCGCGAGCGTGATCGTGCCGAATGCCCGGGATCTGTATCGGCGCGCCCGCACGCGGCTGCGCAGCGCTGAAGCCCGCCGGCACGCCGCCGCCGCCGCGCAGGCGGAGGGCCAATGAGACAGGGCGCACCGCCTCGCGTCGGTATCTTCGGCATCGGTCTCGCCGCGTACTGGCCGCAGTTCGCAGGACTGCGTGAGCGGCTCGAGGGCTATCAACGGGGGATCCAAGCGCGTCTCGAGGCGATGGGCGCAGAGGTCGTCTCGGCCGGGCTGGTGGATACAGCGCAGGCTGCGCGACAGGCCGGTGCGACCCTCGCCGCGGCGCGCGTCGAGCTCGTCATGCTCTACACGGCGACCTATGCGACGTCGTCGCAGGTGCTGCCGGTCGTGCAGGCCGTTGATGCGCCCGTCGTCATCCTCAATCTTCAGCCGACGCGCACGCTCGACTACGAAGCCATGACAACCGCCGAGTGGCTCGCGAACTGCTCAGCGTGCTGCGTCCCGGAGATCGCAGGCGCGTTCACGCGTGCGCGCATCCCCTACAGAACGGTGACGGGAACGCTTCTCGACGGCGACCCGGCCTGGGAGGTGCTGCGCGAATGGCTGGACGCAACGTACGCGGTGCACTGCCTACGCACTGCACGCATCGGCTTCCTCGGGCACACCTATCCGGGGATGCTCGACATGTACTCCGACTTTGCGCAGGTGCACGCGCAGACCGGCGCGCATGTCGAGGTGCTGGAGATCGACGATCTCGTGGAGCGGGTCGAGTCGGCCGACGTCGCGGCGATCGAACGCAAGAGCGAGGAGATTCGGCAGACGTTCGATCTCGCCGACGCGGGCAACGACCCGATCGCGGCCGAGATCACGCCCGAGATCTTCGAGTGGTCGACGCGTGTGGCGGTCGGGCTCGATCGCCTGGTCGAGGACTTCGAGCTCGACGGGCTCACCTACTACTACCGCGGCGTCGGGGGCAACATCGCCGAGCGTGTCGCAGCTGGTCTGATCGTCGGCAACTCGCTCCTGACGGCACGGGGTGTGCCCGCCTCCGGCGAGGGCGACCTGAAGACGAACATCGGCATGCTCCTGCTCGACCGCCTCGACAGCGGCGGCTCCTACACCGAGTTCTACGCCCTCGACTTCGACCACGAGTTCATCCTGATGGGCCACGACGGTCCGGGTCATCTTGCGATCGCCGAGGGTCGACCCGTCGCCCGAGCGCTTCAGCTCTACCACGGGAAAGCCGGCGCAGGACTCTCGATCGAGATGAAGGTCCGGCTCGGGCCGGTCACGATCCTCGGAGTCACGCAGACCGCCGATGGTGGACTGAAGCTGATCGCAGCCGAAGGCGAATCGATTGCTGGGCCGACCTTCAAGATCGGGAACACGAACTCACGGATCCGCTTTCCATCCGGCCCGACGGCGTTCTTCGACGCGTGGTGCGCTCACGGCCCCACGCACCACGTCGCCCTCGGCATCGGGCGACAGCTGTCGCGCGTGCGGAAGGTCGCGGATCTGCTCGGCCTCGAACTGGCCGTCGTCGAGTAGCGGTAAGGCAACCGCGCCTCGTCGGAGGCATTCAGGTCTCCGCACTGGATTGGGGCTGATCGTCGCATCAGAAGTGCTGCCAGCGCTGCGGCGAGCCCGACGACCAGTGCGCCGGTCGCGGCGTCGAAGAAGAAGTGGTTGCCCGTGGCCACGATCACGAGCAGCACGAACGGCGGGTAGAGCGCTGCCAGCGCGCGGACGAGTCGGCGTCGACCGTGGCGGAGCAAGCTGGCACCGACGAGCAGCGCGTAGCCGATGTGCATGCTCGGGACCGCGGCGTAGGGGTTGTAGAGCGAGCTGACGAGGCCGCCGTTGAGGTCGACGTGGCCGTTCGACACGGTGTCGACGATGCCGATGCCGGCCAACCGCGGCGGCGCGGTCGGATAGACGAGGTAGCCGACGACGGCGAGTCCGCTTGCGAGCAGGAGTGTGGTGCGAACGAAGGCGAAGGCGGCCGACCGACGCCGATGGAGCCAGAGCAGCACGCCGGCGGTGACGGCGAGGTGCAGCGTCAGGTAGGCAATGCCGAGCAGGCTGGTGAGACCCGGGAGGGCGAGTGCAGCATGCTGCACGTTCGCTTCGCGGAAGAGATGCAGCCATCGCTCGAACGCGACGAGCCGGTGGGCGTGACGGTCCGCCTCGGCCGTGTTGCCGACGACGAGGCCACGTGCGAGCTCGTAGAGCGCGTACAGGGCGAGGACCACGACCGCTTCGCTTCGGAGCGAGTGCTCCACGGAGAGCCATCCGCGAAGCCGGCCGACGCTCCGTGTGGTCGTCGACGCATCTGCGGTCGTGGTCATGCGGCCTTGTCTAGGGCTAGGCGGCGAGGTCGAGCGCCGGCTCTTCTTCGACGACGGGCGGTGCCTGGCGGGTGTTGGGCGCAAGGAGCGCGACGACAGTTGCCGCCAGCACGAGGCCGGCGCCGGCGAGCAGCGCGCGCTGGTAGCCGCCGGTCGCCGCCTGGGCGACGGTGCCGTGGCCGGCGTGGAGCAGCGAGCTGGTGCGTGCGGTGGCGAGGGCGGAGAGGATGGCCAGGCCGAGCGCGGCGCCGAGCTGCTGGCCGGTGTTCAGGAGCCCGGCGGCGAGGCCGGCCCTGTCTTCGCCGACGCCGGCGTTGGCTGCGGTGGTGGCGCCGGTGAAGACGCCGCCGAGGCCGATTGAGGCG
>Ga0137375_10010586_pt1 | contig 10912 bp, 8 predicted proteins | sample SagtaG_24_FD_104936 | JGI IMG/M metagenome (GOLD analysis project Ga0137375, IMG submission 104936) | Vadose zone soil microbial communities from Sagehorn Ranch, Mendocino, California, USA - Sage1_R_113_16 metaG | ecosystem: Environmental > Terrestrial > Soil > Vadose zone | place: USA... | reverse complement strand
GATCCTCGACACCGCCCTGGTCGCGACAATGCGGCTCGTCGAAGGCCGCCCAATCCACCAGGGCGGCAAGGACCACACGTCGCACCGGCTCGTTCGCGGCGGGCTCTCCGAGCAGCGGACGGTGATCCTGCTCGCCGCGATCGCAGCCGGGCTGGGCGCGACGAGCCTCGGCTACAGCGTGCTCGGCGACTTCCGGATCACGCTCGTCGGCGTCCTGATCACATTCGCCCTGCTGGTCCAGTTCGCCAGCTTCCTCGTCGACCTCGAGCGCGGCGAGGTCGCCGAGGACGCCACGGGCCAGCGTCCGCTGCGCAGCGTCCTGCTCCAGCGCCAGCGGCTGCTCGAGGCACTGGTCGACTTCGCGCTGGTGACCGCGTCGTTCTACGCGGCATTCCGGCTCGGTGTGCAGGGCAACGGCACGCCCTACGAGCGGCACGTGTTCACGGTCGCGCTGCCGCTGATCCTGGTCGCGCGCTACGTGACCTTCATTCCGCTCGGCCTCTACCAGGGGATCTGGCGCTTTGCCGGCGCTCGCGACGCCGCCGCAGTCGTCTTCGGAGTCGTCGTGTCGGAGGCCGTTGCGTTCGGAGTCGTCGTCTGGGTGACGGTGCTCGGCGACTTCCCGGCGCGGATCTTCGTGATCGACGCGCTCATCTGCACGCTGCTGATCGGAGCCTCGCGGTTCGGCGAGCGCGCGCTCTTTCGCGTGCTCTCCACGCTCAAGGACCGCAGCGGCCGCCGCCGAACGCTGATCGTCGGCGCGGGTCGCTCGGGCCGAAGCCTGGCCCGCGAGCTGCGCGAGTCGCCGGGCGAGCAGGTCGTGGGCTTCGTCGACGACGACCCGCGTCTCTACCGCCGCCGCCTGCTTGGAGTGCCGGTGCGAGGCGGCTCCGCCGACATCAGCCGCATCCTCGCCGGAACGCGGCCCGACGCCGTGCTCGTGACCATCCCGCAGGCTCCGTCCGACCGCCTCGACGCCGTCGTCCAGGCGTGCGCGGCCGCCGACGTCCCCTGCCGCTTCGTCCGGCGCGAGACCGATCTCGACCCGCTCGTCGTCCTGGGCACAGCGCGGCAGTAGTGGAGGCCGCAGCACCTGCGGGTCGTTTCGACCGCTTCTATCGCGCGATCCCGCTCGCAAGCGCGTTCCTTTGACTGATCCTGCTGTACGGCTGGCAGACCCGGGGGCACGTGACGCCGTGGCTCTTCACCGACGAGCTGAAGCTGACGCAGATCTCCCGCTCGATCGCCGACACGGGGCACGCGGCGCAACGCGGACACGCATCCAGCTTCCAGACGCTGTACGCGTTCGTGCTCGCGCCCTTCTGGAAGATCGGCGACGTCAGCACCGCCTATGCGGCGATCAAGTACGCAGGCGTCGTGATCATGACCTCGGCGATCTTCCCCGCGTACTTCCTGGCGCGGATGGTCGTCTCGCGGCCGTGGGCGCTCTTCGCGGCCGTCGGCGCCGTCGCCACCCCAGCCCTTGCCTACGCACCGTTCCTCGTCGAGGAGCCCGCCGCCTATCCCTGGGCGACGCTCTGCCTGTTCCTGATCGCGAAGGCGCTCGTCACCCGGCGGCCGGCGTGGGTGATCGGCGCGGGGGCGGCGGCGATCGTCGCGCCCTTCGTGCGCGGCCAGCTCGCGGTCCTGTTGGCGATCTACGGGCTCGCCGCGATCTTCCTCGTCTGGACGGGCGAGCCGGCGAAGCGCTGGCGGCGGACCTGGTCGGCGTGGGACTGGACGGGCGCGATCGTGCTGATCATCGGCGGGATCATCTTCTTCAGCGCCGTCGTCGGCGCGCAGTCGCAGACCTGGTTCATCGCCACGGGCTTCTACCGGCACCGGACGATCGTGTACGGCCTCTGGGCCGCCGGCGCGTTCGCGATCGGCGTCGGGCTGCTCCCGGTCGTCGCGCTCGCATCGCTCGTCCGCCCGCGCGGCGAGGTATGGACGCGCGAGCTGAAGGCGTTCGTGGCGCTGACCGCCGCGAGCGTGATCGCTTTCGGCCTGTACACGGCGACGAAGGCGGCCTACCTCTCGACGGTCTTCTCGACGAGCGTCGTCGAGCGCAACCTGATCTACCTCGCGCCCCTGCTGTTCGTCGCCACCGCGCTCGCGCTCGAGCGGCCGCGCTTGCGCTGGTGGGCCGTGGCCGGAACTGGCGGCTTCGTGCTCTACGTGATCCTGACGACGCCGTACCAACTCGATCTGTGGCCGTACTCGGACGCACTCGGGTTCTCGATCGTCCAGATGGCGAACCGCGACCTGGCCTTCGACGACCGCGACGTGACGTGGCTGCTCGTCGTCGTCCTGATCGTCTCGATCGGCCTGCTGCTCGGGCCTCGATTCGTCGCGCGCCGGCGGCTCGGACTCGCCTTCGGCGCCGTCGCCGCCGTGCTCGTCCTGTCGTGGAACCTCTCGGGCGAGATCTCGGCCAGCAACGGCACGAACAACTTCTCCCAGACGCTGCTCGGCAACTTCCCGAGCCCGCCGAACTGGCTCGACAAGGCGACCGGGCAGCAGCCGACGATCTACCTCGGCCAGAGGATCACCGACCCGCAGGGGATCTGGCTGATGGAGTTCTGGAACCGCTCCCTCGATTACGTCTGGAGCCTCGACGGCACCGCGCCCGGGCCGGGCACGTACCCACCCGGCTTCGTCACGCCCGACGCGGGGCCTGACGGACGCCTGACCGGCCGCTCGATCCCGACCGGCGCACCGCCCGGCGTGAACTACATCGTCGCCGACGCCAGCATCGAGGTTGCCGGAACCTTCATCGTCAACCCGACGATTCGCCACGTGATCACCGAGGACCAGTTTGGGTTTCCCGTCCACAAGCTCGTCGTCCAACCCGCGCCCTGGCGTTTGCTGCGGATCGACCAGCCGCTGCGCCTGCGAAGCACGCCCGTCGGCGTCGAGCCGGACGGCTGGATCACCCCGCCGCCGGGGGCGCCGCAGACCGCGCCTGCCTTCAGCGCCTACAACCAGTTCTCGACCCCCGGGAATCGCTCCGGATTCATCCGCGTCGTGGTCTCGAGGGCCGCCTGGAACGGCCGGGACAAGCCGGGGAACGTGACCATCACCGCGGGGCGGCTGATCCGCGGCAAGGACAAGCAGCCCGCGCTCGGGCACGTGACCACGGTCCTCCACTGGGTCGTGCACAGCAACAAGACTCGCGTGTTCTACGTACCGGCCTCGCCGCCCACGCGGGTCGAGATTCGGATCTCACCGACGTTCTCCCCGCACGACTACGGCGCCTCCGACCGGCGCCGCCTCGGCGCGCAGGTCTCCTACTCGTTCAGCGCGAAGCGACCGGCGCCAAACGCCAAGTAACAGACTGTTACAAGGGCTTCGAGGCGGCCACGAGGTACGTGAACCGGTAGCGGAGCGCGAGCCGCGCGACCGGGCCGGCGCGCTCCGCCGCGATGAACGCAGCGACGAGCGGGCGCGGGAGCGCGACCGTCTGCGGGACGAAGAACGGCCGCGTGGCGACGTGCGGGAGGCCCGCCGTGCGCAGGTCGGCGACCACCTCGTCGAGGCGGTACTGGCGCGGGTTGAGGTCGAAGACGAGCTTCTTCTCGGTGTAGCCGGCGACGTGCCGGAAGAACGCGAGCCGGTCGCGCGCGTAGTAGATCGCGCGGAAGACCGTCGTCGCGGCCACCGGCCGGTCGGGCTCGAACTCGTTCAGGTCGGCGTGCACGATCCCGCGCCCTTTGCTGCGCGCCTCCTCGACCATCCTCGGGTCGGCGTCGACGCCGACATACTCGACCCCGGGCAGGAAGTCGGCGAGCCCGCCATCGCCGCAGGCGAGATCGCAGACGCGGTCGCCGTTCTTGAGGGGCGGCCCGAGGGAAAGGATCAGCTCGGCCCGGTGGCGGAGGTACGGGACCGGGTCGGCGTACTCGCGCTCGCTCCACGTTCTCGGCGTCACAGCGCCTCCATGAACCGCCGCACGTCTGCGCAGGTGCGCAGCCGTCCGACGTCGACCTGCGCGTCGAGCCCGGCCAGGAGTTGGAGCACGCTGGGCCGGTCGTGGCGCGGGTAGCGCCAGATCCAGCGCAGGAATGCGAGGTCGAGGAAGTTCCCGTCGAGAATCCACCTCTCCCCGGCCACGGCCGCAACCATGTCGCGCGCGGACTCCTCCGGCGGGGCGGGCTTCCAGCCTGGGCGCCAGAACACGTGGTCCAGGTGTACGACGGGGAGCCCGGTGCGACGGGAGATCGCAACCGCGAGCTCGCTCTTGCCCGCGCCTCCAGGACCGAGGATCACGACCCGCTCCATCTCATCTGGCGAGCAGCCGCTCGGGGTGCTTCCGCGCGAACCGGAGCACCGAGCGCCAGTGCCAGAGCGTCCGCCGGGTGAAGAGCTTGCGGTCGCTGATCGCATCCCACCGGTGGCGGACGAGCGCCTCCGGCACGTACCACCGCTCCCAGCCGGCCTTCGCCGCGCGGTAGCAGAGGTCGATCTCCTCGCCGTACATGCGGAAGCCGGGGTCGTAGCCGCCGAGCTCGTCCAGCATCGCGCGGCGCAGGAGCAGCGACCCGCCGAGCATCCAGTCCGCCTCGACGGGTCCGGTGGGTCGCTCGTCGAGGTTGTAGTGGGCGCGCTGGCGCTCGAGCGGAGGGAAGAGGAGGCGGAGCGGCGTGCGCCGGACGAGCGTGCCGCCCACGGTCGGGAAGCGCCGCCGCGAAGGTTGCCACGAGCCGTCGGGGTCGACGAGCTGCGGCCCGGCGATCCCGCAACGGGGATGCGCGTCCATGAAAGCGGCGAGCGCGGCGACCGAGCCAGGCTGCGGGACGGCGTCGGGGTTGTTGACCAGGACGAGCTCGCCGCTCGTCTCGGCGATGCCGCGGTTGAGGTTGGCCGCGTAGCCGAGCGGCCGGGCGTTCTCGACGAGCCGCGCGCCGTGGGCGTCCGCGGCGGCGCTGCCCGGGACGTTCGCGATCACGACGATCTCGTCGACCTGCGGCGCGAGCGTCGGGAGCGACTGGGCAAGCTCCGCAGCGTGTCCGTGAGAAACGACGATCGCAGAGACCTTCACGCCAGCGCCTCGCGGTAGACCTCGAGCGTCAGGCGCGCGGTCTCGTCCCACGAGAACCGGCTCGCGCGCGCGAAGCCGGCGGCGACGAGGCGCTCGCGCTCCGCGATCGAGCGGCGGATCGCATCGGCGAGCCCGCCCGGCTCGGCGTAGAGCGCCGCCTCGCCGGCAACCTCCTGCAGAGCCGGGTCGGGGTGGGCGACCACCGGGGTTCCGCACGCCATCGCCTCCAGTACCGGCAGGCCGAAGCCCTCGTAGCGGGACGGAAGGACTAGGCAGGCGGCACCGCGGTAAAGGCTGGCGAGGACATCCTTTTCGACGTAGCCGTACATATGCGCGCCACGCCGATGCATCTCACGTGCAAGCGCCGGCTCGCGCTCAGGCCCGGCAACGAAGAGCGGGAGGCCGACCTGCTTCGCCGCCTCCACCGCCGCGAGCGGGTTCTTGCGCGCCTGGATCGCGCCGACGTAAAGGACGTAGCCGCCGGGCGGTCCGCCCAAGGCGCCGTCCGGTCCGAACGCCGGGTCCACCCCGTGCGGCGTGACGGCGATCTTCTCCGCCGGCACTCCATACAACTCGACGAGGTCGCGCTTCGTCCGCTCGGAGACCGCGATCACTCGGCGCGCACGGCGCACCGCGCGCGGGACGACCCGTTTGAAGATCGCGCGGTGTCGTAGGCTCATCGCGCTCGCCTCGCGCTCGAAGGAGAGATCGTGGACGGTGACGACCATCGGACCGTCCCACCCGAGCGGCAGCGCGTGCTGGAAGTGCGCGAGCGCCGGCCGCAGCCGCCGCAGCACGCGAGGGACCGTCCACGCCATACGCAGCTCCTGGAATCGAGCCCACAGTGCGCCCGCCTCGACGCCCGCAGGAACGAGCTCCGGGTGTCGGGTGAGCGCGGCGAAGCGGAATTCGTCGCCGGCAAGTGCTGGCAGTCGGCGCAGCAGGTTCAGGACATACGTCTCGTCGCCGGTGCGCTGCCGGCCGAGGACGTCGGCGTCGACGACGACCAGCGGGGTCATGGGGCCGCCTCCTCGTAGACCTGCCACGTCTCCGCCGCAACCCGCTCCCAGGTGAAGCCGCGGGCGCGCTCGAGACCTCGCGCAACGAGCTCCTCGCGGCGCGACGCCGCCTGCTCGAGGCCGGCCGCGATCGACGCGGGGTCGAGCGGGTCGACCAGCACTGCCGCGCCGCCCGCAACCTCCTCGGTCGCACCGCCCACGCTCGTGACCACAGGCGTGCCGCAGGCCATGGCCTCGAGCACCGGGATCCCGAACCCCTCGTACAGCGACGGGTAGACCAGGCAGCGCGCGCCGCGGTAGAGCTCGGCGAGCCGCTCGTCGGACACGCGCCCGAGCCAGCCGTCGACTTGCACGCCGCCCCAACCCCGAGCTCCCACAACTCTCAACTCGACAGCCAGCCGCTGGGCAGCTTGCTGCGCAGCGGCAAGGTTCTTGCGTGGCTCGAGCGTGCCGACTGCAAGCACGTAGTCGCCGTCCGCCTTCGGCCCGTCCGGCCGGAACGGCTCGGCGACGGCGTTCGGGATCACCCGGATCTTGTCCTCGGGCACCCGCAGCAGCTCGACGAGCTCTCGGCGGGTGAACTCGGAGACGGCAATCAGGCGCCTCGCCGCCCGCGCCACCCTGGGAACGGCAAGGCGGCTGTAGCGCCGCGTCCATTGGTTGAACGTCCCTGGGTGGCGCAGGACGGCGAGATCGTGGACCGTTACTACCACGGGAACGTCGTCGCGGAAAGGGCCTCGGAACGTGGGGCAGTGCAGCACCGAAATCTCGCGCTTCCTCGCTTCGCGAGGAAGCGCTAGCGGGTACCAGTACGCGTCACGTAGCGCCGTCACCAGTCGGTTGCTGCCGCCGAAGCCGAGCCGCTCGTATTCGTTGTGGGCGAGGAGCCCGCGCAAGTACCTGGCGGTGCCCGCCTGGGTCTGGGCGAGCGGTGAGACGTCGATGCCGACGCGCATCACGGGAGTCTCGCCGAGAACGCGCCCAGCATCGTCCGGCCGGTCTCGGTCCAGCGGAACCGCGCCGCATGCGCGAGCCCGCGCGGGACGAGCTCGTCGCGGCGGCGGAGCGCCTCCTCCAGCCCGGCGGTCATCGCCTCCGCGCTGTCCGGGTCGGCGCGAACGGCAGCGCGGCCGGCGGCCTCGTCCAGCGAGGGATGCGCAGAGGCCACGACCGGGACGCCGCTCGCCATCGCCTCGACGATCGGGATCCCGAAGCCCTCGAAGCGCGAGGGGTAGGCGAAGACGGCTGCACCGCGGTAGAGGCGCGCGAGCTCGCGGTCGTCCACGTAGCCGAGCCGGATCACGTCCGGCCGGTCGAGCGCCGGCTGCGGCCCCCAGCCGGCCGCGCCGACGACGGCGAGCGCGTGGCCCTCGGGCAACCGCGCGGCGAGCAGCGTCTCCAGGTTCTTCCGCGGCTCGAGCGTGGCCACGGTGAGGACGTACGGCCGTCCCAGCTCGGCTCGCTCGCCCTCGGATGAATGGAGAGCGCCGACGCCGGGATGCGCGACAACGACCTTCTCCTCGGCAACGCCGAGCAGCTCGACCACCTCCCGCTTCGTGAACTCCGCGTTGACGAAGATCACGTCGCAGGTGCTGGCGGCGTTGCGGTACTTCGCGCCGTGCATCCGCTTCGTCCGGCCCTGCACCCACTCGGGGAAGCGCAGCGGGACAAGGTCGTGCACCATCGTCGAGCGGATGCCGCCGCGCTGCGGCGGATACATCCAGTCGGTGAAGTGGAGCACGTCGAGCGGGCCGAGGAAGCGCTCGACCGGCGGCCGGCCGAGCCGGCTCCAGCCCTGCCGCCAGAAGTGTGCGAAGGGGAGGAAGCGGAGGCGCGGCTCGACGGGGATCCCGGCGAGCGCCTCCGGGATCCGCTTCAAGCCCTGCGGGCTCGTCGGCGCGAAGGCGACCACCTCGTGCTCGTCGCCCGCTGCCTCGACGAGTCCTGCGAGCGAGCCGCGGATGTAGTTGCCGACCCCCGTCCGCGGGTGGGACAGAGGCGACACGTCAAAGGCAATCCTCATGCTAAGGGTGGTAGCTGAACCGCGTGAAATGAATGCCGAGCTCGCGGGGATCCGTGTTCACGCCATTGGTCACGACCACGGGCACGGCCGTCGGTGAGACCGTGAACGTCACCGTGCACGTCCGATGGTCACGCACCAGCGGGGCGGCCAGGAGCCGCGTTGCCGTCGGCGGAACCCGCACGCGACCGACCTCGCGCCCGTTCACCGACGCGACGACGGTCTGCGGCTTGGTGAACAGCCCCGGGTCGCTCTGGAGCTGGACCGTGATCGAGCCTCCCCTGCAGTCGAGCCGCGTGTACTCGACGGTCGGGCCCGACCAGGTGTCCTGCGGGTACAGGCCCGTCACGTAGGAGGTCTGGCGCAGCGGCCCGGACAGCCGGTAGAGGAACATCCCCTTGCGGGCATCCCTGGCGACGACGGTGCCGTCGAGCTCGACCGAGCTGTCGGCGAGCACGTAGCGCGAGCGCACCGGGCTGCCGTTCGCGCTCATGATCCCCGTCCGCTTGTCGACGGTCAGCGGCGTCTCGGGCAGGTCGCCGCTCAGCGTGGAGCCGAGGTCGTACACCTTGCCGACCGAGCGGTTGAAGATCTCGTTCTCCCAGATCGCGTAGCGGTCGGTATTCCCCGACCAGATCGCCGCCACCTGCGCGTCGCTCCCGACGGCGCGGTCGATCCAGTCGCGGTGCGGGTTGGTGATGCCGGCAAACAGGGCGCCGAGCGAGGCGGCGCGGTGCTTGCCCTCGATCGGCTTCTGCGAGACGGCGAAGTAGACGAGGACGAGCAGCGGCAGGACGAGCGCATAACGCCCCGGCACGGCGACGAAGAGGGCAGCGGCCGCGATGCACGAGAGCGTGACGACGAGCGCGACCTGCTCGAGCGGGAAGAGCGCCGAGTGCAGCGACCAGATCGGGAGCAGGCCGATCGTGTCGGAGACGGCGTTGAGGTTGATCAGATGCTCGTAGGGGAGGACCCCGGGGAGCGCGCCTGCGGCAAGCGCGGCAATTCCGGCGACCGGACCCGGGCGCGGCGCACCCCGATCCACCCAGACGAGCAGCGCAATCAGGAACAGGGGCGCGACGTAGAACGTGTTGCGCTCCTCGACGCGGAGCTGGTGTACCGACGCGAAGGCGGAGACCTCGAGCACGAGCCAGAGCGCGGTGGGAACCGCGGCTGCGATGAAGGCCTGGACGCGGCGGTCCTGTCCCCGCGCGATTACGGTCAACAGGATCAGCGCTGCGAAGGGGACGACTCCCAGTGAGAGATCGAGCTCCCCGACTGCGTACCAGAACCAGCGAAAGACCTCCCAGAAGCGGTAGTGCGTCTGGCCCGCGACCTCGTAGGCACCGAGGACGCCGAGCGGCGACCGCCCACGCGCACCCTGGATTGCCAGGATCAGGATCGCGCCGGCGGCGACGAGGGCGTACATCAGCCTGTACTCGCGCAGCGAGCGCCAGCCACGACGCTGCGTCCAGTTGAAGACGAGCGGTGCGGTGAGGATCGCCGGCCCGAAGGCGAGTGCCTGCGCGCGGGTGAGGTAGGCGAGCCCGACGAGCGCGAGCACCGCAGCGGTCAGCGCCGGGGTCGGCCGCTCGAGCCAGGCGACGAGCGCCAGCACCACGAGAATGAAGATCGGGTAGAAGGCGTTCTCGGTCATCAGCGTGCCCGTGTAGAGCATCGACGGCACGGCGACGGTCAGCGCGGCGACGACGAGCGCCAGCCCGGGCCGGACGATCCGTCGGGCCAGCAGGTACGCGGGAACGGCCGCGAGCGACATCAGGGCAGCGTTGATCGTCTTGGCGACCGCGTACGCGTCGGGGACCGAGGCGATCCGGAAGGCCGGCGCGATCAGCACCGGATAGACGAAGCCGAGGCCGTTGTCGGGCACGCCGCGCACGGCGAAGTGGCCGGTCGCTGCGAAGCTCTTCGCGAGCTCCGAGTAGAGGAGCTCGTCGACCATGATCCACGGCGCGACCATCCGGCGGCCGAGGCCGTACTGGGCAGCGGCCGAGACGGCGACGATCCCGATCAGCCACGCCCAGGCCGGGATCGCACGCACGCGCGCCCTCGTCATCGTCGCGGTCTCAGTCGCCAACGCCGACCTCGCGCAATCGCTCGCCGAGCTCGGTGACGTCCTCGAGGCCGACCGCCGCCGCCGCCGCGGCGACCTCGTGCAGAACGGCGTCGTCGACAGCCTCGCCGCCCGCCGCGAGCTCGAGCGCTGCGGCGTACTGCTCGGCTACGCGGTCGAGGTCGTGCTCGCGCTCCACGTAGGCGCGGGCTGCGGCTCCCATGGCGGTGCGCGCCTGGGGGCTCGCCGCGAGCAGCTCGAGGGCCGCCGCGAGCGTGCGCGTCTCGTACTCGTCGACCGGGATCTTGAGCGCGACGTCATCGGGTAGCTCCGCGAACCAGCCCACGTCGGAGACGACGAGCGGCTTGCCGAGCGAGAGCACGCGAATCGCGCTTCACGACGTCTCGCCCATCGTCGGAGAGCGGAGGTTGACGCAGACGTCGCACGCGGCCATCAGCGACCACATGCGCGGCTCGTCGACGTAGTCCTCGCGGTGGATGGCGTCGCTGCCGGCGAGGCCGAGGCGCTCGAGCCGGCGGTCGAGGTCGAACCGCTCCGCCTGCGCTCCGACCAGAAGCAGGCGGGCATCGGCATAGCGCGAGCGGAGCCCGGCGAATGCCTCGAGCAGCTGCGGGATCCGCTTGTTCATGTTCAGGTTCCCGAAGCAGCCGATCAGCGGGCTACCCTCGGCGTCCGCTCGCTCGATTCGAGGAAGCGGCCAGGCGGGATGAGCGATGCGAAAAATGCGGCCCTCGTAGCCG
>Ga0137375_10010581_pt1 | contig 10913 bp, 8 predicted proteins | sample SagtaG_24_FD_104936 | JGI IMG/M metagenome (GOLD analysis project Ga0137375, IMG submission 104936) | Vadose zone soil microbial communities from Sagehorn Ranch, Mendocino, California, USA - Sage1_R_113_16 metaG | ecosystem: Environmental > Terrestrial > Soil > Vadose zone | place: USA... | reverse complement strand
GCCAGATCGATCGACTGGTTGGGGTCCTTGAGACCGACCACCTGCTTGGTGGTGTCCGCGACGCCGAAGATAATGACACCTCCGGTGCGGCTGTTGGCCATCCCACACATCCGCTCGGCTAACTCGGCGGGGCGCGGTGCTTTGATCTTGAACTCGACCGTGCCGGACTCACCGCCCGTGATCAGCTGGCGGAGTGTTTGCTCGTCCAAGTTCGTCGCCCTTTCCAGGCATGCCATCAGGTGCTAGCTGCTGACACGATCGTCACCATTGGATGGCCTATGATAGAACGGATGGTCTGGATCTGTCAATTGTGATGCGCGCTCGTTACGCCAGGCAGCGCGAATACAACCCAACTAGAAAACCGAGAATTCCATGTGGCATTCGCTGAAAACACGACGGAGAGACGACACGAGCACGACAGGGATAGGTCACCTCGATCGCGATCGAGGTAGCGATGCGGCCGGAACATGCCACAGCAACGACGGCAGCACGACGGACTTACGACACCCGTCCGGCGTTCTGCTTTCTTCGGAAGGACACACTTGGTTCCTGCGTAATATCTTACGTGCTGCGCACGTAAGCGCTTGGCAGGGGGAGCGTGGACTGCGACCGCGGCCACACCATTTGCCACTGCAGCTGCAATACCGTTGATCGTGCGACCTACTGTGCGGTAATGTGCGTTACGACGCTCTAGCACACCGAATCGCTACACAATGATGGGCGATTCAACCCAATTGCTGTGTCGGTCTGGTCGGACGAAAGATGGTATTCTACATGCAATGGAATGGCACGACATCCTGAATCTGACGTTCGCCTAACGCTTCGAAGGTCGCGATTAGATCGGCTTCGCTGATCATGGTTGAGACTGATGCTCGGCCAATCGCACTCGGGAGAATCCAGCGCGGTGTATTGCCGAATACCTTCTTATCCCGGTTGATCAGCTCAAGCAGCAGGTCGCGCGCGACCATAGGGATGTGCGTGGGGAGACCAAACCTGACGAGGAGTTCTTTTTGTCGCTGCTCGACCACTGGGTCGGCAAGACCAAGTCGCACCGCGAGGCGCGCCTCTACGACCATGCCGATTGCCACTGCCTCGCCGTGTAGCAACTCATAGTTCGTGGCTGTCTCAAGCGCGTGGCCAATCGTGTGCCCATAGTTCAGCAGAATACGGTACTGCCCCAGATCACGCTCGTCGGCGGCGACCACCTGAGCTTTCAAGGCCACACAGCGCGCAATCACGGGCAACAAAGTCGGCCGATCCAGCCTGATGAGCGCGTCAACCTGCTGTTCCAGATAGTCGAATAGCGGTGCGCTGATCGCTTCACCAGGCAGGAGCGAGTGTTCCAGCATGGCGTATTTGACCACTTCAGCCCAGGCCGCGCGCAACTCGCGTGGTGGCTCGTTAGACAGGAGCGATGCATCGGCCCAGACCAGGCGCGGATGGTAGAAGGTGCCGATCAGGTTGTGGGCGCGGCGATGATTGAGTGCTGTTTTACCGCCGATCGCGCTATCGACCATGCCTTCTAATGACGCTGGCACTTTCACCAGCGACACGCCGCGCATGTACGTGGAGGCCACGAATCCTCCCAAATCGTCGAGCGCCCCACCGCCAGCTACGAGTACGATGTCGTCCCGACGCAGTCGTACGTCGATCAGCCAATCGTAGATCGCATTCACTTCCTCAATCGTCTTCACCCTCTCGTCAGCCGCCACAGTTCGTACATGCATCTCCAACCCTGCGGCAAGCAGCGACTCGCGGGTAGTGTCGCCGAGCCACTCCCAGGTTGTGGTATCAGTAAGAACTGCTACCTGGCGGGCGCGTGGGATGACTCGCCGTACCTGAGAGCCGAGTGAATGTAGATGGTGCCATCCCACCACGACTTGATATGGCCATGAGCCAGCCGCAACAACCACTGGTGGTGGGAGATCGGGACTCAGCGAGTGGCGCAGCGGTGCCGCTGGGACATCAAACGTGGCGTTCGGATCGTCAGTTTGCTGGAGTAGCTCGACGGCTCGGATAATCTCAGCTGCGACCTGTTCGGCATTCAACCGGTCGGTATGGACTGTCCAGTCCGCAAGCGCATACACCGATTGTCGACTATGCTTAAGTGCGCGTACCTGCTCGAGCGGATACACGGCATCAAGCATGGGGCGAATGGCTGCCGGATCGGATTGTTGGAGTTGACGCTGGATTCGCGCATGCAGGGTTTCCGGCCGCCCTTCGAGCGTGATGATCCAGCCCGCGTTCGTCATCAGACGACGATTCTCAACTCGGACAGGCGCTCCACCACCGGTCGCCACGACGCAGCAGCCCAAGCCGGCGACGACTCGTAGCGCCTCGGTCTCGCGAACACGAAATCCCGCCTCACCTTCACGCTCAAAGATGATCGGGATAGACATCCCACTGCGTTCAATAATCATTTGGTCGAGGTCATAGACTGGCATGTGCAGCTGCGCGCCGATGAGCTGGGCGACCGTCGACTTGCCAGAACCACTGAAACCGATCAGGTAGATGCTTCGTGCTGCCACTCTTCGCTCTCGTATTCTTTTCTGGTAGCGTAAGGAGTTGCGTGACGTCCTTGGTCTGACGCCGCGACACTTGCTTCTCTATTCGTTTAGCTCAGCGCTGATGCTGAGTAGTGCACCGAGACGCTGTGTTGCCGGATACTGTGCGAACGCTACTACCTGTTCGTGCAACGTGCTGTTAGGCGATTCGGCAAGCAGTCGAAGCAAACGCATAAGGGATCGCTTTTGCTCTTCGGGCAGTGTTTGAAGCGCATCGAGCGGCACATCAAAGACAACCGACAGACCATCATAACCGAAATCCGACCAAAATCCACCGTCGCTGTACCAGGCTTGAAACCACCGAGCCTCGACGCCCTGGTTAGTGCGATGTTCAGATTGTTTATCTGGCTGTTGCTTGGACATTGTTATGCTCCCGAATGATCATAGATGATTGATCCCTTCGCGTCAAGTTCGGTGTGTACAAAGCGCAAAAGCGCGATAAACCGCCTTTCCTTTTTGGCAACAACTAACGCGTGAATGCGGCAGTCGTATTGCCAATCACAAATTCGCATGGAACCTGAATTTGCTCGTGCCCATCTAACGTCCCTGCGATGCGCTGAACCAACCGCTCCACCGCGACTTTGCCCTTGATGCCTCTGTTTAACTTGACGTATGTTGGAGTGGTAAAGGGCATATTCCACGTATTGATTACTAAAAAGACCAATGACAGATCCTGGGGGATGCGAAGCGCAAGTTTTTGTAGCACCTCGATCATCGGGGTAAAAAGTTTGCGGTCGGCACAAAGCAGCGCAGAAATCTCGTTCCGGCGTAGGGCTTGCCTAAAGTTCTCTAGGCTTGACAATTCCTCCCGCGAGAGAATCGTCAATTTGGCGCCCGCTGCCTCGTCAATCGCTTTTCGTACTCCAAATAGGCGCTCCTTGTGATACGCCAGGTTCAAGTCATCAACGATGAAGCCCAGTTGACGATGTCCCAGATCAATGAGGTGCCGAGTTGCAGCATAGCTGCAAGGGCGATGATCGTTGACAATGGTGTCAATCACATTGGTCGGGAATGTGCTTCGTCCGATGAGAACGAGTGGGAGTCCCTCTTTGAGCAACGCTTCTAAAATTATTGGATTCGGATAATTTCCGACCAGAATGCTTCCGTCCGCCAAACGAAACGAACTCATCCCGTCTGAATATCCATTTTGCGTCAGTTCCGCCAATTTCCGTGTAAAAAGCAAGACATTATAGTCTTGGTTCGTGGCTTCGCGTTCGATACCCATCAGGTACGGATAATAAAAGTCCTCTGAGGAGTAGGGGAACGTCTCTTCAAAGGAGTAAAAGCCAAGAATGCGTGTGGTGCCGCGCACAAGCATCTGGGCAACCGGATTTGGCATGTAGCCCAATTCCTGTGCAGCAGCTACCACTCGCTCTCGGGTTTCCGTACTGATAGGAACGCGATATTCGGTTTGGTTTAGGACCAATGAGACTGTGCCGCGGGAGACTCCGGCACGACGAGCGACATCAGCTTGGGTGGGTCGTTTTGATTTCATCGAGGCCTCCACGCTTCTAGGGCTTCTCAGTTCATTAACGGTGCGAGTAACCAACGTAGCGCGATGAGCAGCCCACCGTCCATGGTAACCGTACGGCCAGTCAGCGGCACTTCTCTCAGCAAGACCAGCAACGCAGCAACCTCATCGCTACCAGTGTGCTGCTGGACCCAGATCCAGGATGCGCGCAGACTGTTGCGGCCGTGCAACATCCCCAGCAGGACCAGGCCCAATATCGGCGCCAAGGGTTAGCGGCGTCCTTTGCGCTCGCGTGGATCGTGAAGCGCGCCACGACCAAGGCCATGGCGTCCTCGGCTTCTACAGCCGAGGACTGTGCTGGAGCTTAGCACAAGGTTAATGAATTGAGAAGCCCTACCACGCTTCCAATAGAGCTTGACAGTTCCTACCTTCTCTGTTATAATTCGTTAACACGTGTTATATAACACGTGTATGATCCGAATATATCACAGCTCTGCAAGAAAGTCCACCATGTCAAATCAAATCGCTCGATTCCTAAACGATTTGATTTTTTCCCACTTATTAACACGCTATAATTAGATTCGAGGACGATGGCGCCTTGCCCAACGCGTATTGGGAAACCCGATTGACAAAAACAAGCCCGGATGGCATTTGGATCCGCGGATATGACCTGCTTGAACTAATTGGACGAATGCCTTATCCGTCAGTGCTTTACCTATTGTTCAAAGGGGACCTTCCTGAGCCAAAGGTTGCCCGCTTGATAGACGCTTGCATGGTCGCGTGTATTGACCATGGCGCAGGCGCGCCTTCTGCACTTGCTGCACGTACAGCAACTTCAGGCGGCGCCTCTTTGGGGGCAGCCGGCGCCGCGGGACTTTTAACCCTAGGACAGTATCACGGTGCTGTAATAGATGATTCCATGACGGCAATGCACCGTGTTGTCGAACTGCATCAAGCTGACGGCTCAACAGGCTCGCTCTCGAACTCGGCGGAGCTGGTTGTTGCGGAATGGCGACGAGAAGGGCGGCGCATTTCGGGCTTTGGACATAGGCAACATAAGGAGCGGGACCCTCGGGTAGAGCGTTTGTTTGCGCTCGCGCGAGAAGCGGATGTGTCGGGACGTTTTGTACAAGCCGCCTTTGCGTTGGAGCGAGCGCTCGAGAGCGCTCTGGGCAAGCCCTTGCCGCTCAACATTGACGGTGCAACCGCGGCAATTTTTTGTGAAATAGATTTCCCGCCCGAGTTGGCGAACGCTGTATTTATGGTTGCCCGGCTCGCCGGTATTTTAGCACATGCGCAAGAGGAAAAGATCACAATGCCTCCAATGCGCCGGATTGATCCGGTTGAACATGGCTATAGCGGTCCCGCGAACAGACACTTGGAACTTGACCCTTAAAGGGGGTTTCCGATGAGCAAAAATCGCCTCCTTGCGTACCAACTAGCGAACTATCTCGAACAGATCGGCGTCGAGGTGATCTTTGGGCTTTGCGGTCATACCAATATTGCGCTGCTGGACGCGTTGGGCAAAAGCAACATTCGTTTTATCACGACCCGTCACGAACAGATTGCCGCGCACATGGCGGATGGATATGCCCGTGCCACAAGCAAGCCTGGAGTGGTACTCACGCACTTGGGACCCGGACTGACAAATGCATCCACCGGCGTCGCAAACGCGGCATTGGATGGCGTGCCACTCGTTGTCATTGCCGGAGATGTACCTGCTCACTATTTCGGCCGGCATCCTCACCAGGAGATGAACCTGTTTAGCGATGCGTCTCAGCATGAGATGTACCGACCCTTTTGCAAACGCATCTGGCAAGTGGAACGTCCTTCTGAGTTTCCCCGCATCATCGAACGCGCCTTTTACACAGCGACGACGGGCAGACCCGGCGCCGTGCTAGTAGATGTGCCGATGGATGTTTTTTCTGCCGAGATCCCCGACGGCTCGTTTAATCAGTTCATCCCCAAGAGCATCAAGCGTCCCACGCTGGACGAATCTGCCGCACAGGAAATAGCGAACGCGTTGATTAACGCTGAGAGACCAGTGATTCACGTCGGCGGCGGGATCATCCGTGACAAAGCGACGCCAGAATTGATCGAGTTGGCAGAACACCTCGATATTCCTGTAACTCATACACTGATGGGAAAAGGCGCCATCCCGGACCGCAATCCCCAGCGCGCAGGCATGACAGGTTTTTGGGGAACGCCGGTCGTCCACGACTTGACGCTCAACGCGGATTTAATTCTTGCCGTTGGGACACGGCTGGCGGAAGCGGACTCGAGCTCGTGGGATCAAAAATCCACCTTCAAGATTGGACCCACGCGCCTGATTCACATTGACATAGACGGCGCAGAACTGGGGCGCAATTATCCAACTGAAATTGGCGCGGTCAGTGATACGAAAGCGGCGTTGAGTCGAATCGTGGCGGCTGCCAAGCGTTTCCAACCGGAAGGCATTCAACGGCCCGGTCTGCGCGAAAAAATTCGAGCGGGTATCTGCGAGTTTATGCAGCAGTTTGAGCAGAATCGTATCTCGAACCAATTTCCACTTCGTCCCGAGCGGATTTTGGCAGATGTTCGCGCCGCATTGCCGGAAGATGGATTGATTGTTACGGATGTGGGTTGGAACAAAAATGGCGTTGGGCAACAAATGGAGATTAACGTACCTGGCACATTTATCACACCTGGCGGGTTGGCGACGATGGGTTTTGGCCCTGCCGCCGCGCTGGGTGCAAAAGTGGGGGCGCCGGAGAAAAAAGTTTTGGCACTCGTCGGCGACGGCGCGTTTAGCAGCAATATGTCGGTTGTTGCAACAGCGGTTGAAGCCAATGTTCCTGTGGTGTGGCTTGTCATGGATAACCTGGCGTTCGGAACGATCGCGCTGTTGGAAAAACACCACTATGGCTGGAGTTATGGGTGTCTATTTGAACGCGATGGCGAACCCTTCAGTATTGATTACGCGGCGGTGGCACGTGCGTGTGGCGCGGACGGCGTGACGATACAGTCCGCGGATGAGCTGCGTACTGCGGTCTGTGCTGCACTCGCTTCAAACAAACCCACACTTATTCATTGCCGAATGGAAAACGTTCCTACGCCCACGCCAGGACATTGGAACATCAACGATATTTACAAAGCAGGTGAATAATTCGGACAAGACTCGAAGGTATAGATACGCTTAATGGTGGGTGGGCGCCCAGCGGTCAATCAACGCTTGTAACTGGCGCGAGCGTCGTCCCCTCCGCCGCGGCGGTTCCCAGCGCGGTGGCGGCACCCGGTAACTGAGTAATTCACTTATCGACCACCAGTGGTCGGTAATGCCAGCGGCCATCGCAGGCGTCTGCCGCACACCATCGGCTGTCGTGAGACTCGTATGCAGCGTACAAAAGTTATAGCACGCGCCGACCAACTGCATGCCATGGGTCAGTGTTTCTGGCAGTCGGGCCAGCGCCCGTGTCCGGCGCACCAGTGGCGCCAGGCGAGCGCGGAACGTTGCGTTCAGGCGCTCGATGAACGCGGTATTGAGTACCTGACATCCCGGAGTACTCCACAATCCCGTCAGGAAGTCGCACACCGTGCCGTAGGCCAGCCGATGTTGCAGCCACGGCCCGACCGTGGCGTGTTTGACGACTTGCGCGATCACCAGGCCCGACCAGGGCACACACGTCCGCCGGCCGCCGTGCGGATGCGATTGATAGGTCGCGCAGGCACGCTTGAACGCCTCCACATAGGCGCCAAAGCCATCGACCACCAGCAGCAATCGCTGCCCGAGCGCGCTGCGTGCTACCAGCGCCGCCAGTTGGTCAATCAGCCCACGATCGCGCTTCAGGCTGACCACCCCACCCAGCCACAATCGCGAGGTGACCACCATCGCCATAGCCATCCAGACAACCCCACCCGCGATCCGCACGCGCAGTTCGTCGGCCTGAACCTGGCCCAGCTCACGCGGTTGCTGCACCAACTGCTGCTGCACCGCCGCGCTTTGGTGACTGGCAGCCGCTACCCAGTCGCGCACTGTGCGTGCCTGGAGGCCAAACGCGGCCTCAATCGCCACAACCGGACAGCCATAGCTCACCAGCGTAATGACCTGCACGATCAGGCGCAGTGCGGTGTGGCGCCGATGGAACAGGGTTCCGGTGCGTGGGCTGAAGGTTTTGCCGCAGACCGTGCAGCGGTAGCGGCGGCGCGTACGGCCGTGCCCAATCACATTCCCTTCACCGATCTGCCCTCTTGCAGGACAGGCCATGTTCGGACAAAATACATCCTGCGGGTTCATACGATCCTCCTTGTGCGGGAACACAGGGAGATCGTACACGAACCCGCCTCAGTTTTCAGCGTTCCAGGGGTGTCCCACCATTGAGTGCCCCTCTACCGACTCGAAGGAGGGCATATGGAGACGAAAATTCTCAAACCATTTCGCGACGGAAACCAAATCTGGTTAGGTCTGGAGCGGGAAGGGTATCGGCGCAAAGTGTTTCGTCTGGTGGATGCCTCTCTCACTGGCTCGGAGCATATTGTCGCGGGACTCACAATTTTCGATCCTGGGGAAGCTAGTGCGTATCACAATCACCCAGAATCCGAAGAAGTGGACTTTATTGTGCGTGGCAGTTGTAAAGCGATCTGGGGCGCGGAAGGGCGGGAGTTTGACGAAGAAAATACTGCTGAGATGGACCAAAATGATTTCATGACCATCGGAAAAAGCGTCTGGCACAAACACATCAATATTGGCAATGAGCCGCTCTGGCTTATTTGGTTCTATACACCTCCAGGGGAACTTCCAAAGGATTAATTCGTACTGCAAAACTTGACCCCCTCAGGGGCATATTCGATGAATCAAAAAGGTGATATGCGCGCGGCAGTACTGCGCCGTGTGGGAGAGATTGAGCTCGCGGATTTTGCTGTGCCGGAACCAGGACCTGATGATATGCTCCTTCGAATGCACAAGGCAGGCATTTGCGGATCCGATTTGCATATTTACGCTGGAGCGCTGCCGGGAGTTTCTCATCCGCTCATCATGGGACATGAAGGGGTCGGGATTGTCGAAAAATGCGGCATGCGCGTTTCCAAGGCGCGCCTGGGGCAACGAGTTGTTATAGAACCCAATTTTCCGTGCCTGACATGTCAGTTTTGCAAACGAGGTCAAGGCAATATCTGTCCCAACAAGCGAATTTTCGGCGTACGTGAACCGGGCTGCTTTGCAGAATATGCGATTATACCCTCTGAATTTGCCCATGTCGTTCCATCGGAAATCACTGATGAGGATGCTGTTCTCGTCGAGCCTACCGCCGTCGCATATCACGCGCTGAAAATGTCCAGCGCCAAACCCGGCAGCGCCATCGCCATTGTTGGGATGGGCGCCATTGGATTACTGCTCGCCCATCTCGCGCTGGCGCTGAACTATCAAGTTCTGGTGAATGACCAGGTGCAAGAAAAAGTGGATATGGCAGTCAGTTGGGGTGCGCACTCTGCGAACGTCGAATCGAAAGCGGATTTCGTTGCGTCGGTAAAAGACATTTATGAACAAGCAGATGTGCGTACCGTGTTCGAGGCAACAGGTTCAGGGAGAGGAACACAGTTCGCATTGGAAAGCGCGCCGCGTGGTGCAGAGGTCATACTCGCCGGATTGGCTTTCGAGCCGGTATCCATTGTGCCGTTCCATTTGACGCGCAATGGCAATCAGGTTTTAACATCAATGATCTACGACCACCCCCACGACTTTGTTGCCGTTCTTGCGCTGATTGCTTCAGGAAAAATTCACCCACGACGAATTATCACTTTGCGGACGAATCTGGAGGACTTTTCGGCAACGATCCGTCACCTCGCGAAAGCAAATGCGGGCAAAGTCATTCTGGATTTCGATGCCACGCATCAAGCAGCGTAACGGAGCTCATAGACCGTTGGCGGCATCAGAAATTAAATGGGAGTAGGCAATGGGTAGAGACATCACCGAGCAAGAAAAGACTTATGCGGCGGAATTGTTGTGCCAAGCCCAAAACGCCATGAAGCAAATCGAGGACTATGACCAGGAACGTGTGGACCGTTTATGCCGCGCTCTGGCCTGGGCAGTCGGCAATGAAAAAACGTTTGGTCGTCTGGCACGCATGGGGATCGAAGAATCCGGCGTAGGAGATCCGGTTAGCCGTCCAGGGAAACGATTCAAAATTCAGGGTGTCTTGCGCGATGCGCTTCGGCAAAAGAGCATGGGAATTGTGGAAGAGGATCCTGCCAAGGGGATTGTTAAATACGCAAAACCTGCTGGAGTGATAGTTTCCCTGATTCCGATGACGAACCCTGAAATTACGCCTGTAGGCACGGCGATCAACGCGATGAAAGCCAAGGATGCGGTCATCTTTAGTCCGCATCCACGCACCACGAAAACCACTTTGGAAACCGTCAACGTCATGCGCGCTGTCTTGAAACGCGAAGGTGTTCCGGAAGATTTGTTTCAATGTGTGAGCAAGCCCAGCATTCCACTCGCCCAAGAGTTAATGTCCAAGTGCGATTTGGTTCTCGCCACTGGAGGATCCGCAATGGTCAAAGCCGCATACAGCTCCGGCGCCCCCTCTTTTGGTGTGGGCGCAGGGAACTCGACAATGGTTATCGATGAAACAGCAAACATCGAAGAAGCGGCGCACAACAGTCGTCTCAGCAAGACGTCTGACTACGGATCCGGTTGTTCCGCGGATGGTAACTTGCTGATCGAAGAGACAATTTACGATGCAATGGTCGCCCAACTCATTCTTGAGGGCGGATATTTAGTGAACGCCGAGGAAAAGGCGATGCTTGAAAAGGTGATGTGGGACGAACACGGGCATCGCACTCTCTCTACTATCGCGGTCTCCGCCCAGACCATCGCCAAACTGGCAGGGTTTGAAATTCCG
>Ga0137375_10010577_pt1 | contig 10919 bp, 9 predicted proteins | sample SagtaG_24_FD_104936 | JGI IMG/M metagenome (GOLD analysis project Ga0137375, IMG submission 104936) | Vadose zone soil microbial communities from Sagehorn Ranch, Mendocino, California, USA - Sage1_R_113_16 metaG | ecosystem: Environmental > Terrestrial > Soil > Vadose zone | place: USA... | reverse complement strand
TGCACGGAGATATCGGGCGCATTGGCGCGCGTTTCACTTCGGGGCTGCTCGATCTCGACCATCTTCACCTGGGAGCGACGCTGGAGAGTCGCCTCGCTGTACTGCGTCAGCAAAGAGAGCACCTCCCGGCTTCGTGGCGGGCGGCCGTCAGTGACGTGCGCCAGCTGCTCGAGGACGTGAGGCTCGAAGTGGAGGAGTTCGAGCGCACGGTGCCGCACGATCCGCTCTATCGCGCGGAAGAAGAAGCGTCGCTCTTCGAAGGCCTGCGCGCCCGCTGGGGAGCCACTTATTATGCATCGCTCGCGACGCTGCACGAGCAGAGCTCCAGCTTGAGCGACGATGTCGTTCCTCTCGCGCGAAGCTACGCGTCGTCGGCATTGATGCCGCTCCTCTTGGCTTGCCCGATGCACCGTCGCGCCTACGAGAAGCCTCTCGGCTACGCGGGCGATTTCCGGATGATGGAGCTTTATTTCACACGCGATCTCAGCGGTGTCGGTCTGTTCGGACGGTTCTTGCACTCGGTCGCACAGGGTTATTCGCTGGCTGCCGCCGTGGTGGCGCGCGAAGCAGTGATGCGTGAAGCCGTCGTCGAGGCGCTCCGCGCCGATCACCACGGGCCCGTGCGCGTGTTATCGCTGGCGTCCGGCCCGGCCATCGAGCTGCGCAGATTGCTCGGTGAATTGAAGTCCCTCGAGCGCCCGGTCGACCTCATCCTGCTCGACCAAGACGAGGGCGCGCTCGACAGAGCGCATCGACGATTGGCGCGATTGCTCGTCGAGCAACACAAAGACCAGTTACCGGTCACCCTGCAATGCCTGCACTTCTCGGTGCGTCAACTGTTGAAACCAGAAACGGCGGAAGAGAAGCTGGTGCGCTACGTGATGCTGCAGAATCTCGACCTCGTGTACTCTGCCGGCCTCTATGATTACCTGACCGATCCGGTCGCGTCGCGGCTCACCGAAGTCCTGTACTCGCGGCTTCGGCCGGGCGGACGATTGTTGCTCGGCAATCTGGTCGAAACGCCGGATACCACGTGGATCATGGAATACGTGCTCGGTTGGCACCTGGTCTATCGCAGCGAGCCATCGTTCCTGCGTTTGGCGAACGGGTTGAAGCCAGCGCCGGCTCGCTGCGCGATCACGCGCGATTGGACGGAGCGCTGCCTCTTTCTCGACGTCACGATCCCGAGCTGATCGGATCGCTGGGAGGCGGAGTGGGCGTATCGGGTGAGCGGGTTCGATCCCGCTGCCACGATGCTGCTGGCACACGCGGGACGGGACCCACCGAAAAAGGAGGCGGGGGGCGACTGCTTTGTCGCGCGACGTAGGTCGCATCGCCGAACGTCCATTTGCCGGCCGCCGCGCAGCTCGACAACGCGAGCGCGAAGACCGACGCGGACTCGTAGCGTTCGTTGGGGTCCTTGCGCAGCGCGCGCATCACCACGGCTTCCAGATCCGCGGGGATGGCTCTTCCCAGGCGTTCCGACGGCGGGATCGGCTTGCGATGCACTTGTGCGAAGACGACGGCGCTCGGGCTATCGCCATCGAACGGTGGCTTTGCACAGATCAGAAAGTAGAGAACGGCCCCAAGCGCGTAGACGTCGGATCTTGCATCGGCCGGCTTTCCGCTGACGACCTCCGGCGAGATGTAGCGAGGCGTCCCCAGCAGCCATCCCGTGCGGGTCATGGTCGCTTCGGTGTCCTGCATGATTTTGGCGATTCCGAAGTCGAGTACCTTCACGAAGTCGTGCTCGCCGCCGAGAGAAGTCAGAAACAGGTTCTCCGGCTTGATGTCACGATGCACGATGCCGCGCGCGTGCGCCTCTCCCAGGGCGCGCGCCGCTTGCCCGATGATGTGCACCGCCCGCGCCGGCGGAAGAGGCCCCAATCGTTCGACGTGTTCGGCGAGCGTTTCCCCGTCGAGCAGCTCCATGACGTAGTAGAGCAGTCCATCTTCGGTGGCACCGTAGTCGAACACGCGCACGGTATTGGGGTGCAGGAGCTCGGCTGTGGCACGTGCTTCACGCTCGAAGCGCAGCACGGCGTTGTCCGATCCCATGCGCGCTTCGTTGCGAAGAATTTTGATCGCCACGTCGCGTTTGAGGCCGGGGTGGTATGCGATCCAGATTTCGCCCATCCCGCCGGCGGCGAGTCGTCGCTTGAGTCGGTAGCGACCGAGATTTCTGGCTTCGAAGACCTGCCGGCGTAGTGACCAGACGATGTGGCCGCCCACCACGAGGAAAACGTAGGTACCCAGAATGTAGGCCGAGTTCAAGAGAAGCGCCGTGAGCGCCGCGGCATCGTCGAATTGAGCGGCGACGTGCGGCACGAAGAACGCCGCTCCAAAGAGCACGAGGAAAAAGCAAGCGATCGGTATGCCGGACATCACCAGGCCGCGTCGCCAGGGGTCCTGGGCGGTGACCGTGCGCGCGAGCAGCACGAGGCAGAGCCCGGAAGCGTAGGGGCTCGCCAGGCCGCGGAAGTCGACGCACATAAGGGCAATCGCCACACCGGCAGTGGTGTAGCCGTGGAGATCGAGCCAGGTGAGCACGCGCGGTCGCAGCGGCGGGTTGCGGTAGAGACGAACGAGCACCGGAAGAACGGCGACGATGACGGCCAAGCGATAGGCGATGAGCCGCCCGAAGCTGGGCGCATCGAGAAAACGCACCACCATCCAATCGATTCCGGCGAAGGCGGACCATATCGCATAGCCCGCCGTAAACGCGCGTCGAAAACGCAATTGCGCGGCCGAGCGCTCCGCGATGCCCAACTTTGGCGCGCGGGTAAACGATTGTTCGTTTGCGTCGCTCGCGCGCGAAACACTCGCAGGCACCTCGTGCGCTGGGCGAAGCGCGGGTACTCTTCCGCTGGGCAGCGTTTCGACGTCGTGGCCGTGGCGCTCCCCGAATTTCATATCCCCATCTGATGCGTGGACCCATGCATTGTCAATTGGCGTATGAAGCCCACTTCGACACACGATCGATGATGCTCCATCCCGAGGTCGAAAAATGCGCAAACGTGGCCATGGGTCGTTCCTTGTACGTGCGTCAACCGGTTGACACTACGAGAAATCCACAGCCACCCCCGTCTCGGATTGCGGACCTGGTCACCTCGCTGACAGCCGGGCGAGGCGCGCGAGATCGGGGTACGACGAGACGCTGACCACAATCTCGGCGGGAGGCGATCGGCCGGTTTCGAGCATCGAGGCAAGCTCGTCGACGGCTCTGCCGGCGACGGGAGGGATCACCACAGTGGCGGTGAGTCTTCCGATCTTGACCAACCGCTGTCCGTAGGCCGGCGATCCGTCGCAACCGGTGACCGGACTCTGGCTACCTGCCGCGCGTTGTTGCACGCCCGCCCTGTCCATCAGCGCTTTGCGAGCGCCCATGGCCATGTTGTCGTTCTGCGCGCCGACGACGTGGGGGGCCAGGGGGCGGCTTCCGAAGATGCGAAGCCACTCCCGGGTGGCGCGTTCGCCGCCTTCACTCGACCAATCGCTGTTGAACGTGACGACATTGATGGGCGCAGCTTCGAGCTCCTCGCGCATGCCCGTAAATCGCCGCAAGGCCGAAGACGTTCCCATCGGGTCCTGGATGTAGAGCAGCTCGCCACCTTGGGGCAGCAGGATCTTGAACTGTCTCGCTTGGATGCGGCCGACTTCCTTCTGGTCGGGGTTGACCGCGAAAATGGGCAGCCGCGGAAACTCGCCTCGAAGGTCGAGCAAATTGTCGTTCCATCGATTGAGGATGATCCACCCGATATCCATGCGGGCAGCCTCACGTGCGGCGGTGAGCAGCACGGATTCGCGCACCGGGCTGACGAGCATGGCAATGGGACGCAGGATCTCCGGAGAGTCGAGACAATTGCGGATTTGTCGGATCTGCTTGTCCCCGTCGCCATCGGCGGAGAAGACCTCCAACGACAGGCCGCGCCGGTCGGCAGCGAGTTGGCAATCCTCGCGGAGCAGGTCTTGATAGTCATTCCCTACCGCGCGCAAGAACAAACCGATCCGCCGACCCGCCATCTGTTCCGCAAGTATGACACCACTGCCGGTCGGCTCGCTCGCTTATCTGAAGTACGTTGCGCGCCCACACCTCGACCCGCACGAGCCAACGACCTCATGCGTCGACGGGTCCGCTGTGCCTCACCGAGATTAGAACGTCCGCAGTTTCGTCAGCGTCCGATCCAGTTCGATGCGGTAATCCGAAGAGGGGGCCAGCTGCTGTTGCAACGTCTTGAGACGCTCTTCCGACGTCCGCCTGATCGGCGTCAGGTTCGCGTTCTCGGCCGCCGCCGACGGACCCCCTCCAATCGCCCGCGCGCTCCCGCTGGCCGACATCGCGCCGAGCTCGCGCGCGGCAGTCGCCACGTACTGATTCCAGTCCGATGTTGCGCCGGTCGTCGACGGCGGAGGCGCCACGTTGAGAATCCCGCTGAGCAAAGGTTCGGCCGCGAGTGACTTCTGCTGCGCCGGAACGTGCCTTACCGCCGTGAAGCGATCGACGGCAATGATCCAAGCGAGTGCTTGCGCCTCGGCGCCGGATTGGATCGAACCGAGGCTGCGCCCGAATTGGTAGAGCAAATCGAGCGAGCGATGCGCTCGTGCATCGTCGGCCCCGCGGATCAGCGCAGACGAAGAGCCAGCCGTCTGTCCAGTGCGGTCCTGTAGACCGCTCCGCACGCCAAAGAAGGCCTCATGCGCCAGTTGCGCTTCCTTCGCTGCGCTGGTGCCCCTGTCGAAGAAGGCGAGCGCGTTGCTCGATGCTTCGGACAAAGCGGCTCCTGACGACAGCCGAGCTTCGACGAGCCGGCGAACCGCGTCGAGTGCACTCGAATCGGCTCGTTCGAGTGCGTTCGGCAGCACGTTGGCTGCCTGCGCCGCGCTTCTGCACCGCTCCGGCGTGAGGCCACCGGCGGCCGAGGCGTTCATGCCGGCGCTATCCATCATCGCGCCGTGACCCATCGCGCCCTGGCTGACGGTTGTTCCTTGGCCAGTCGTGTCATGCCCCATGGTGTCCTGGCCTTCGTAACCTTGATCCATGGAGCGGTGCCGCACCGGAGCGGGCCCACCGCCGACGCTCGTTGCCCCGCCCTGCTCGAGGCGAATCGGACCGAGCAAGCAGGCAAACGTTCCGGTCATGATCTGGCTTGCCGTGGCTTGACTCGCGCTGGCGGTCGCCGACGGCACTCCTTGCGTTCGCGACGTTGAATCTGTCGTGCGTTGGGCGGTGATTGTCGTTCCGGGGGTCATGCGCTCGGGCGTTCCTTCCGAGCTCGTCTCCGAAGGAGGACGCGTTCCTCTGCCCGACTGCGCTGCTCCACATCCCGCGGCGAAAACCGCAACACCGCACAGAGCCCATCGGTTTCGCATGGCTGTCTCCTCGGTTGCAGATTGAGGTTGCGCTCGGCATGTGGTGCCGGAGCTCGTTTTTTGCAACCCGGCAGAGGTTCAGCGCAGAGGTTCAGCGCAGCGTTTCGCAGCGATGCGGGCAACCTGATCTATCTCGAACTCGCCATCTTGTTGGACCTCTTTCCGTGACGCCAAACGACTGATCCATTCGAGCAAGCTAGCCGAGGCAACGATAGCTGGGGCCCGGTCCGTCATCAGGGTCCGTGTCGCCAAAGCCTGGGGCAGCCATCCCTTGCTCAACCCCGTTCCAAGGGCGTGATGATGTGGCGTTCTCGATCCCGGAGGGTAGGTCTGCTCTTCGTGCTGGCGGCGTGGGAAACGGCGGATCCAGCTCGATATCGAATGTGATCTACGCCTGCGAGGATTGCCGAGCGTGGAATCTGGATGAACCAGGCCGCCGCCCGGTATCTGACATCAGGAGTCTGCCGGCGGCCTCTGAATCGAGCCGGGCACCTCTGCCCCGGCGCGCACTTTCTGCGATGCGTCCTTGGGGTCGTGGCGAGGCGTCGCCGAGAATCGGCGTCGTCCTCGTCCCACGCTCTGCCACGCTCGGCGAATCCGGCCGATGAACTTGTCGACCATTCCGGGCTGACCCTGAACTTGCCCCAGTCGACCCGGCGCGGGCACGTGGACATCGGTCGCTTGAAGATCGTCGCTACTGTCGGGAACGGCAGGTCGGTTGGGCTGCATGGTACCTCACCCAAACTTTCATACGCTCGTCGCTTGGCTCAACTCCGTCGTTGGTTCCTCGGTCTTGCCGTCACCAGCTTTCGCCGAATGGGCGGGCTTCCACTTCGAACGACCACGCCGAGCGCGGCTGCTGCGTCAAATGAAATGCCGTGGTGGCGACGTCGCTCGGTTTGACAAAAAAGGTGTCGGGCTTGTCCTTCATACGTGCGCGCGTGGTGGGAAGATCCACGACGCCGTCGATGACGACGAGCGATATGTGAATACCCGCCGGCCAAAGATGGCGCGCCATCGACTCGGCGAGGCTTCGCTGCGCCGCCTTGGCGGGCGCGAAGCCAGCGGTTCGGGCGACGCCGCGGCGCGAAGCGGTCGCGCCAATGACGACGATGCTCCCGCGCCCTTTGGACTTCATGGCCGGAATCACCGCCTGCGCGGAAGCCAAGAGACCACTCGTATTGACGCGAAAGGCCCATTCGAGGTCTCGCGTGGTGATATCTTCGACTGTGCCCCAGACGCCCGAGCCCGCGTTGTAGACCAGCACGTCGACGTCGCCGAGCTCGCGCCGGATCGCGTCGAACGCGCGCTCGATCGAGGGTGGATCGGTGACATCGCAGGCGTATGCCCGCGAGTCGGGCAGCTGGGTGGCGAGATCGCTCGTGAATCCCAGCTGGCGGGCCAGGAGCCCCACTGCAAATCCTTCTTCCGCGAAGCGGCGGGCGAATGCCGCGCCATTTCCGGGCCCTACGCCGACGACCGCGCACACCGGTTTGCTCATCCGACGCGTTTCGCGCCGACGCGCCGCGCTGTCAATTGGAACTCGATGCTCTCGAAATGAACTTTCCCTATCTCGGCCGAAGGGCGCGGGGGAACGCCGGTTGCCAACCGCTGGCATGCCATCTGCATTGTGGAATGATGACGCTCCGACGCAGATGGCGCTCTTTTTCGATGGGCTCTGGGCGACGCGATGGCTCTTTCAGCGAGGGCTTGCCGCGATCTACCTGGTGGCCTTCATCTGTGCTCTGAATCAATTTCGGCCGCTCTTGGGTGAGCGGGGACTTCAGCCAGTTCCGCGCTTTGTCGCGAGTGTTCGCTTCCGGCGGGCGCCCAGTCTGTTCCAATTTCATTACTCGGACGGGTTCTTCACGGCTGTCGCCTGGCTAGGTATCGTCCTTTCGGTGGTCGCACTCCTGGGTTTCTCGGAGTCGGGCCCGGTTTGGCTGTCCGCGATCGTCTGGCTGACCGTCTGGGTGCTGTACCTCTCGATCGTCAACGTGGGCCAGACGTTCTACGGCTTCGGCTGGGAATCGATGCTCCTCGAGGCAGGATTTTTCGCGTCGTTCCTTGGCTCGTCTCATGTCGCCCCCTCGGCGATCGCCTTCGTGCTTCTGCGATGGATGCTCTTTCGCGTCGAATTCGGCGCCGGCCTCATCAAATTGCGTCACGACACCTGCTGGCGCGATCTCACGTGTCTTTTCTATCACCACGAAACGCAGCCGATGCCGAATGCGATATGCGATCGGATGGTACGCGCATCGCCTACCCCGCCCGATCCTCGCCGGCGGCGTCCTGTTCAGCCATTTCGTGCAGGTCATTGCGCCGTTCGGTCTCTTCGCGCCGCAACCGATCGCGGCGCTCGCCGGTGCTCTCATTATTGCGCACCAGCTGTTGCTGATTGCAGCGGGCAATTACGCCTGGCTCAACTGGCTGACGATCGTCCTCGCCATCAGCGCGTTCGGCGACGCGCAGCTTGCCGCCATACTACCGGTCACGGTTCCCATTCTCGAACCTCGCTCACTCGTCCACGACGTCGTCCTCGCGCTCGTCGCAGGGATGACGCTCCTCCTCAGCATTCGGCCGACGCTGAACTTCTTCTCGCGCCGTCAGCTCATGAACTTCAGCTACAATCCGCTTCATCTCGTCAACGCATACGGCGCGTTCGGCGGCGTGACGAGAAAACGCTACGAGATCGTCCTCGAGGGCACGAGTGACGCGCACCCCTCCACGCGCAGCGTGTGGAAGGCGTTCGAGTTCAAGGGCAAACCTGGCGACCCCCGACGGCGTCCGCCTCAGATTGCTCCCTACCACCTGCGCCTCGATTGGCTCATGTGGTTCCTGCCGCTGTCGGTCGTGAGCGACGACCGCGTGTTCGGCCGTAGCATCGATCTCTGGTTCGTGCGTTTCATCGTGCATCTGCTGGAGGGCGATCGGCAAGTGTCGTCTCTTTTGCGCCACAATCCTTTCACCGAGGAGCCACCCCGGTTCATCCGCGCACACGTCTATCGTTATGCGTATACGAGTCGGGAAGAGCGACGGGCAACCGGGGCGTGGTGGAAGCGCACGTTCATCGCAGAGCTACTACCCCCGATGGGCATCGGACGGCGCACCGAAGCCGGCCCGGAACCGGCTTGGTCCCCCCGTCTCGGCGACATCCTCGACGACGCCGACCTCGTGTTCGGTCCCCCCACGCCGCAAGCCTCCGAAGCCATCGCATCCCCCGATCGCCACCCGCGCAGACCGTGAGCTGCGCGGCCATGAATCGCAGGCGTCAATTCCTCGCAGGTGGATAGATTTTGGGGTGCGCTTCGAGAACGAGCCACCGCCCGCGCACCTTCTTCATGAGCTGCACGACGTAACCCTTCAGCGAAGGCCCACCCGCCGGCGGCTGGATGGTGATTCCGCCCTGCCAAACAGCGAGGTCCGCCGTCAGCATTCGAATCGTTCCACGCTCTTGGCTGACCGTCGCGCCCGAGAAAGAACCATGCAAAAGCCGCTCATATCCAGCCTCCAGCTCGGCGCGTCCGCGCTGCACGTCGCCCGCAGCCCCTACCCGGACGCCGTCTTCCGTAAAGAAGGAAGCAGCAGCCTTGGCGTCCCCGCGACTCCACGCCGTCGAGAATGCATCGACCTCCTTGAAAATAGCTTCCTCGTCGTCCACATTCGTCATTGTCCGCTCCTTGCCACACGCCCCGTAGCTCGCAACGGCACCGGCGAGTATCACCATGAGCCATCGATTCACCACGCAGCCAGGATACACAGGGCGGATCGGAGTTCCACAAATCGTCGCCAAGACGTACCCATAGCCTTACAAATAGGTATAAATGGCAGACTCAAGTGAGAAACTCTGTCATTCTTTTCTCCGCAACGGCGCTTCTGGCCTGCGGTGGAAGGTCGTCTCTCGATGACGAAGAGCCGCCCGCTACTCCAATAGGGTCGCGGCTCGATGGCGGTCGCGATGCGCGCGCGGCCGACCAAACCGCGGACGCGTTGGCTCCCTCGGATGCGGGATTGAAGCGGTGGCGCGTACTCGGCGACCCCAGCGCGGTATCATCTTTCGAATGGCCGGCGCTTGCCGTCGACTCGACAGGAACTCCTTGGTTGGCGTTTCGCATGTCAGCCGGCGGCGGCCCGCGGCAGGCGGGCGTTGCGCGATGGCACGGAGCCAATTGGGCGATCGTTCGGACGTTTCCCGGAGAAGTTCCCCTCCCTTGTGACGGCGACTTTGCCATCGACGAGCACGATGATGTTTTCGTGTATCTCGCGTCCAGCGCCGACTCGAGCAAATTGGGCCAGGCGCGAGTCGCCGTACGTCAGGAGAGCGCGTGGTGGGACTTGGGCCAGCCCTTCCCATCGCTTTCCGGACAGCGCGTCGATCCCTGTCCGCGGCTGGCGGTCTCGCGCGCTGGAACGCCTTGGGCTGCGGTTTCTACGAGCTCCAATGGGACGGACGGCTTCATCACCTACGTGTCGAGGTGGACGGGTGCTAGTTGGCAAACCAATCCGTTCCCGTTCGTCGCCAAGGCATCGGGAGACGGCAGTGCGCGCCAGGGGATTTGGCTCGCGGGGCTGATCGTGGATGGGTCGGGTGCCCCGGTGGTTGCCCTCGAGCAGCGAGAGCTGGACACGTTGACCACGAAGGTCGAGCGCTGGACGGGCGCCCAATGGCAGGAGCTGGGTCGGCTGACGAAGGACTCTTACCCTCTTGCCGTCTCTCGAAGCGGAGCTCCGGTCATCGTCACGTCCGTATCCACCGGGCTGCAAGTTCTCGAATGGGATGGAAGCACTTGGCAGCCGATCGGTGGTCCCATACCGCTCTCACGGCACGTCCTTGCTCCTGCTATTGCCTTCGACGAAGCCGATCGACCTATCGTCGCGTTCGTGCAAGCTCCACCCGAAGAAGGTTCTTACGTCTGCCTGCACCGCTGGTCGGGGTCCGCTTGGGAGCGGATCCCAGCGCCGCTGAATCCGACGCCCTCAAACCCGATCTCGGAGCCGTTCAGTTTGGCCGTTTCGCAGAACGGAACCATCTTCCTCGCGTTCACGCAGCCCGATTTTACCGTCGAGCAGTACGGTCCGGAACCGTGAATTCGTAGACCCAGGTTGCTTCGCCCTTGCGGCTGTCCGGCGGAGCGAGGGTAAGCCCCTCGATGTTCTTCGCCACACACGCAGGTACCGGATCGGGGGCCGTGGTATTGGCTTTGTCGATGGTGACGTTCGAGACTTTTCCCTGCTCGGTCTCGACGTCGAACCTGACCGTGACTCTCCCTTGGGCGCCGGGATTCGCTCGCAGAACGCCGTCGTAGCAAGCGCGAATGGCCTCGTTCTTCGTGGCGAGAACCTTGTTCGTATCTTCCCGGTACATCTCCGGGCTGCGCGCCGCGAAGGAGCATCCCGACAGAACGGCCAATGAGACAACACTTACCAGAGCTGTGGTTTTCATCACTTCTTCACCTCCGGCTTGTTCGCATCTGCTTGCTTGGGTGTTTCGGTCATCTTCGACGCGCCACCCTTGGAACCAGGCGTGTCGACGGCTTGAGGGGGGGATG
>Ga0137375_10010570_pt1 | contig 10924 bp, 8 predicted proteins | sample SagtaG_24_FD_104936 | JGI IMG/M metagenome (GOLD analysis project Ga0137375, IMG submission 104936) | Vadose zone soil microbial communities from Sagehorn Ranch, Mendocino, California, USA - Sage1_R_113_16 metaG | ecosystem: Environmental > Terrestrial > Soil > Vadose zone | place: USA... | reverse complement strand
GTCGGTCCCGGCCACCGTGTTGATGTCGAGGCAATCGTTGCCGAACTCCGGGTGGAGGATCTTCACCGCTGGGACGAGTCCCGTGACGTTCACGTTCGCGTTGTTGGCGACGGTGATGGTGTCATCTCCGGCCGTTCCCTCCACGATCACGTCGTCCGCCTGGCCGTCACCGGCGTTCCCCCCGACGTCCCGGCGAGTCCACCGGACGTTCGTCACGTCGAGCAGCGCCGGCGCCAGAGACCTGCACGGGCGCCAACCCCAGACCTGCGCCAGCGAGGAAACAGGCCCGGGAGGCCGAGGCTCGATGTCTCGGCCCGAGCTGTCGTGTCGAATCGTGGAGCTCTGCGCTAGGCCGCCTGAGGGAACGGGGGGGCTGTATCGGCTTCGCCCTGCGGCTCAGCCCTCCCCCGTCGAACGGGGTGCAGCGTGAGCCACCGCTCCACGAGTCCGAGAGCAAGACCCGCCACGACTGCGGCGACGATCGTCCACAGAAGCGGCGGAATCACGTTCAAGTGCGGGGCCATCTCAACCGCCTCCATTCCGTTTCGCTGTCATCACACCTATCACTATAGACCGACCGGTCGGTATGTGTCACCTGCCCGCCGCTGACTCAGCTGGGCGACCGGGACGGAGGGCGAAGGCCCGCTTCGAAGAATTCGATGAAATGGCTCATGCGGGCGTTCAGGTCGGCACCATCTGAGGAGAAGAAGGACAACTCGGTCATCCCGAGGAACGAAGCGACTGCGATCTCGGCCACGGCGTCCGCGTCCACGTTGGCACGCACGTCGCCCTGGGCCTGCGCGGAGCGGACCAGCGAGGCGACCAGGTTGGACCACTGGGTGAAGTGTGGCCGAAGCTGTGGCACGAGATCTGGCTGTTCGGCGGCCAGCTCGAAGTACAGGCGCCCCAGGACTCGATAGCTCGAATCCGACTGGTAGAGCTCGCAGAACGCCGTGGCCAATGCCCGCAGCTGCTCGAGCGCCTCCCCCTTGTCCATGGCGGCGGTCAGCACGCGACCGGCCCACTGCTCCCGCTTGTACTCGAGAACGGCCAGGGCCAGCCTGGCCTTCGAGGGGAAGTGAAAGTAGAAGCCACCCTTTGTCACCCCGGTTGCCTTCAGAAGATCGCTCAGCGATGTGGCCGCGTAGCCCCGCTCCGCGAACAGCTCGGAGGCCCCGGCCAGGATCCGCCGGCGCGTCTCGTCGGCGCGTTCGCTGGGACCCGCCCTCCGGCGCTGCGCGCTCACCAGGTCAGCCTAGAACCGACCGGTTGGTTCAGTCAATCCGTCCGGGCGACTACCGGCGGATCAGGAAGGCCCGGATCGTCCACATCGTGATCGACTGTCTCGGCTCGTGGGCACGCCGACCCGGCTCCCGATCCGCTCCCAGACGTCGGTCTGTACCTGGACCGCAAGTGGGATCCGACGTGGCCGTCGACGATCCTTGGACTGGCCTGACTTGGACGCCCCGCGAGAGCCAGTCGAACCGGCTCTCAAGACGACGATGCGTCGACCGGTGAATGCCGACAGGCCGGCCCGGGTCAACTAGGGAAGCGGGACCCCCGTCACCCCGACCTCGGCTCCCATGACGGCGGGCCGTCCGAAGTTCTGCCCGAGATCGGCGATGAACAGCTCGGAGTGGTCGAGCGGACCCTGCCCGAAGGCGATGCTCGCGGGATAGTCCAGGCCGTCGTCCGCCCCGGCGAGCGTCGTCACGGACCGGCGCGGATCCACGCGGGCAAGGGAGTTCCCCAACCCGTCCGTGGTGACGTACAGGTCGCCCTGCGTGTCGAACTGCAGCCCGTCGGCGCCGTGGAGTTGGGGATCCCGGACCCATACCGCCGGGGTCCCGGCGGAGCCGTCGGAGCGGACGGGGATACGAACGACGGTGCCCTCGTCGGTGTTGCCCACGTACAGGGCGCCCTCCCGGAAGGCAACGCCGTTGGCCCCGAACCGGATGCCGTTCACCGGGTCGCCCGCCAGGAGGGGGTCTTGGGCCCACAGCGCCGCCTGATCCGAGCCGCGGGGGACCCGCCAGATGGCCCCGAGGAAGGAATCCGACACGAACAGGTTCCCCCGGTCGTCGAAGGCCAGGGCGTTCGGGAGCCCGCTCGGGTCGAGTGCAGCGAGCCGCTTCGCCGTTCCGTCCGGACTCACCTTCCACACCCCGTGGGTGGCCGCGTCGAAGGACCCCAGCGCCGCGTACACGGTTCCCCGACCGTCCACGGCCAGCCCCAGCATCCCCGGGACGTGGCATCGAAGGAAGGCCCGGCGACATCGGAGCTTTCGCAGGGCCACTTTCTCCACCTCCGGACGGAATCGCCTTGTCGGCCGCCGATCGAACAGCGGCTGCGCGTCCCGGTCGCGGAAGCTCTTGATCACGCCGCATAATAACGCGACGCGTTAACACTCGTCAAGCAAGCTCGGCCTCTTCGAGCCCAGCTGCGAGGTCGCGATCGGGTCGGTGGTGTCGGCCGTACGACCGATTCCCTTCATCCGCTCGAGTACCGCGCCAGCAGCGCCCGCAGGTTCGTTGGCGGAAGGCGAACATGGTCGCGAAGATCTAGACGACCCGCATCAGCTCGCCCACCGCGGTCTTGGAGCAGCGCGTGACGAGCCACGCCACGGTGTCCTCGAACGCCTTGTGGCCGTGCTCCGTGGCGCGCCCACGGCACCTGGGCGACCACCCTGCCGTGGGCCTCACAGCGCACCCCCGGCGCGTCGGCCTCCAGCCACACCTTCACGGTCCCGAGGTCGAGACCGCGCCAGCGCCGCCGGCCTTCCCCCTCGTCCTCGCGTGGGGCCGGCCGCCCGCAGACCCCGCAGCGGCGCTTCTGGGGCCTCTTCGATCGGACGTGCGCGATCACCGCCTCGGCCTCCTCGTCGATCTCCACCGATTCCAGCACGGTGCGGTCGCACACGGTCCCAGCAGCATCCGCCATATCCTGAGCAAGGCCGTTCGGTTCTACGAATGGACTCACCGCCCAAAGCGTAGGCGGGAACGGCCGTTCAAGTTACAGGCGTGTCATTCGACCCCCGGAAACAGCAGAAGAGCCCGTTTTCTGTGTTGGGTTGTGTCGGTCTCGCTTGCAACGCTGATGCAAGCCGCACGTCAGAGGCCCTGGCTGGCGGTCGCGGCCCACGGGGCTGGAGGTGCCGCTACGAGGAAGACACGTCAGGGCAGACCTTCTCATACGGGTGGCCGGGCAAGAACTGATCCCACTCTGCTCGCGTGAAGTTCCGCCGACCCACCGCGCAGGCGTGCTGTCCCCATCTTTCGAGCGTGGCCGGCCAGACATAGGTCCGACCGGACGAGAAGTTCACGACGATGCTCGAACCGCCGGGTGTGAAGTCGGCGAACTCCCAGACGTTGTCCTGTCCGGGGAACGCGGAACCGATCTGCTGCTGCGTCGAGACGTCGAAGAGCCGGGTGGTTCCATCCGAACCGCCCGTGACGATCTGTCGCCCGTCCGGGCTGAACTGGACGCTCACCACGGCGCCGTCGGAAGCCTTGAAGGACTTGCCGACCTGGTGACCGGTGGCGACGTCCCAGAGCTGTACATGCCCGTCCCACGGCCCCGTGGCGATCATTGTGTCGTCGGGGGAGAAGTCGACCGAGAGGACCGGTGGGAGCGTCCCGACCTCGAACTGCCGCTCGATCCGGCCGCTCGGGACGTCGACGATGACGGCCATCGCCTTAGGTCTCAGGGTCCGCCGGTCGTCGCCCACGACCCCTAGCCTGGAACCGTCGGGGCTGTACGCCACTTGATTCATGGTCGTCGGGTAGTTCGTCCGCTTCAGCAGGAGCTTCCCAGTGGAGACATCCCATACAGCCCAGCCCCCGGTGCTCGACCCGTCGGGATTGTGGACGGTGACACTTGAAGCCACGGTCTTGCCGCCCGGTCCGAACGTCGACCATGAGACCGCGAACGAAGGGTGGAAATCGAGAACGGTGTCATGCGAGCCGCTCAGGCTCTCGATCCGCAGGAAGCCGCGGATCGAGAAGTTCGGGCCGGGGGCGACACCGGACACGAGGATGGAATCGCCATCGGGGCTGAACTCGAGGTTCCCGACCTGTCCCGGGATTGCCTGCCAGCTGTCGATCTTTCGGACCGATTCGAGATCCCACAGGTTCACGTTGCCGTTCGCGTCACCGGCGGCCAGCATCCGTGCGTCCGGACTGACCGCGACGTGTGGGGCCGGACCGAAATCTCCCTCGTCACCTGCGCTTGCCTGGAAGCTGCGGCCGAACCGGCGGTCGCCCGAGAGGTCCCACACCAGAACGGTGCCGTCCAGACTGGAGGTGTAGAGCGTTCTGCCGTCGCGGCTCACGGCTTGATCGAGCACGCGTCCCCCGTGCCCGGTGAAGGTCTCCTTGACCGAGTGCGTGGCGACACCCCACAGAAGGACCGTTCGGTCGTCACCCGAGGTGATGGCGGTCTTGCCATCAGGCGTGAAGCCAGCCGACTGCACACTGGCCGAGTGACCGCCGATGCCTCGGGCCTGCCGGCCGGTCGTCAGGTCGAGGAAGGTGACCGACCCGTCCCCGTGCCCGAGGACCACGGTCCGGCCGTCCGGGCCCACCGCGGCGGAATGCGCCGGGCTGATCTCGTAGGTCTCGAGGGAGCGGCCGGAACCGGCGTCGAGGATCCACACCTTCGCCCCGATGGCGACGATCCGTCCACCGTCGGCTCCGTAGCCCAGCGCCGTGAGCGTGGCGCGCGGGAGAGAGATCACCGGTCCGACCAGTCTGCCGCTCTCGAAGTCCCACTGCACGACGTAGCTCGTGGCCGCGGGATCGTCCGGATTCGAGAAGCCGATCGCGAGCATCCGGCCGTCCGGGGAGAACTGCATCGTCTTGAATGGCGTGAGCGAGGAATCCGCGGAGGGGGGGTCCGGGACGTCAAGGGTTCTCACGACCTGGCCCGAGGATGGGTCCATCACATCGATGCTGGTCACCACGAACCGGTGATCGACCCGGGGCACGACCAGCGTGCCATCCGGGGCATACAGGATGCCGGGAACGTTGAATCGCTTGATCGGCTGGTAGGCGTATCTCCCGGTCCGGGTGTCGCGAAAGAGGATGGTCTCGGTGTTCTCGGCGATGGCGAGCACGCGCTGGTCGGGACTGAGCGAGATGAAGAGCGGGCGGTTGCCGTCGCCGTACAGCGCTCCGATCGCCGCAGGGCCCCGCAGCAGCGTCGACAGGAAGGTGCTGCGGGTTTGCTGGTTCACGGCGAGCTCCACCGATTCGCGGGCCAGCAGCATGGCGGTGTCCAACCGGGGCTCGACGACGGCCTGCGCTCCGAGGCTCTTGGCAAGTGCCACGGTGGCGCTGTGCCTTGCCTCGGCAGCGGATCGCCTGGCCTTGCCGCGTTGGACGAGCGCGAGGGCGCCCGCCACGAGCGCCACGACCAGGAACACGGCGACGCCGGCCAGCAGCCCTCGGAGCCTGCGGTTGGTTCGGCGTTGGCGCTGCGCTTCGAGCTCGCTGGCCTCCCGGCTAGCGTGGAGGAACTCGCGCTCGAGCTCGTTCAGCTCGGCGGAATGTCCTGCCCACCAGTCGAGCGTGGCAGAGAGCCTCGCTCCGCGGTACAGCTCGGACGGCTCTCGACCGGTCGTGCCATTGCCGGGAAGCCTGCGTGAGGTGCTGGCGAAGTAGGCGGCCCTGCGCGTCGTCGTGGAGCCAGCCCTGCAGCCGGGGCCACTCGCGAAGCAGCGCCTCGTGCGCCACCTCGACCGTGCCATCGCCCATCGTGAGCAAGCGGTCCTGGGTCAGCCGGGCGATCACCCCGGCCGCCGCCTCGTCGCGATCGAGGTCGAATTCCTCGAGCGAGACCCTCCGCCGGGTCACGGCCTCGCCCTCGCCGGTGGCCACGAGTCGCAGGAACACCCGCCGGGCCGACTCCCGTTCGGCATCCGAGAGCTGTTCGTAGGAGGACTCGGCGAGCCGCGCCACCGCCCCCCTGACCCCGCCGGTGCGCTCGTGGGCCTCCATCCGCATCCATCCGCCGTCTCGGGCCTGCCACAGCTCGACCAGGGCGGTCGAAAGCAGCGGCAGGCCGCCGGGCTCGTCTGCCACCTCCTCCACCAGCGCGTCGACCAGCGCGGATTCAGCGCGCAGCCCGGCCCTCCGGGCAGGGAGCTCGATCGCCCGCCGGAGCTCCTCGCGGGTGAGCGGCCCCAGGAGCACGTTGTTGGCGGCGAGCGCCTCGGCCAGCTCGGGGAACGGAGCGCAGTGCGCGTAGTAGTCGCCCCGGACGGCGAGGATCACGGCAACCCTCTCCGGCCACCGCGTGGCGGCGCCGGTCAGCTCGTCGATGAACTCCGCGCGCTCCTCCTCGGTCGCGCACGTGGTGAAGGTCTCCTCGAACTGGTCGATGACGAGGACGAGCCGACCCTCGGGCGGCACCATCGCGACCGTCGTCTCGAGGCCGCCTTCGGAACCGAGCGCGGCATGGAGTGCCTGCACGGGGTGCTCGCCCGGCCGCATCGAGGCCTGCGTCCAGCTCTCGCTCCCCGGCAGCAGTCCGGCCCGGAGGGACGGAAGCAGCCCGGCCGCGATCACCGAGGATTTCCCGCTGCCGGAGGCGCCGACCACGCCGAGGAGGCCGACCTGCACCGTCCGCGCGGCCAGCTCGCCCACGAGCCGCTCCCGGCCGAAGAAGTACGCCGAGTCGTCCTCCTCGAAGGCGGCCAGCCCCTTGTACGGACACGTCTCCACTGCGAGGACGTCGCGGCCCTCCACGCTGTAGAGGCGGCCGAGCTTCAGGCCGATCACGTTGTTGGCGAACTCGAGGTCGGATGCGTGCCGCTCGCGGCCGGTCGCGAGGAACTCCGCCGCCGCGGCCAGGCGCCTGCTCGCCTCGGAGCGGGCCCAGTCGCTCACGACCTCGTGCACGCGCCCGGGCACGCCCTGCGACGCGCGAGCTATCGACTCCACCGGGACCTCGGCCTCGTCGGCCCCGACGTACAGGCGGAGGATCCCCCGGACTCCGTCCAGATCCAAGGGCGCCAGGACGCGATGGCCATCGCCCCGTTCGTCGGCCCGGGCGATGACGGCGGAGAGGTCCGCCGCCGCGGCCGGGTCCCGCAGCAGCGCCAGTACCAGCACCGGCCTCGCTGTGAGCTCGTCGAACGACGACGAGAGCGCCTCCGCCACCGCAGGGCCGGAGACGTCGACGTCGTCGAGCACGAGGAGCGTGGGTGCCGTCGTCGGGACGGCCTCCCGGATGGCGGACAGCGCCATCGCCGTCGCCGCGCCGCTCGGACCCGCGTACCGGATCAGCCCGCCGTCGCGCTGCACGTGGCCGGCTATCTCTCCGGCCAGGCGAGTCTTGCCGATCTGCGCCGGGCCGGACATGAACAGCACCCGCCCGTGGCCCCGGCGGACCTGGCGCCACGTCCCGCGGAGCCACCGCATCTCGTGCTCCCGGTCGACGAGCGGCGTGAGTGGATCGAGCTCCGGCGGAACGCTCCGGTCCTCCTCCCCCGAGGGCGCGATCTCCGGCCGGCGCTCCCCTCCCGCGACGGCTTCGATCACGTCCACCTGTTGCTCGAAGCCCTTGAACGACGCGGGGCCGCGTTCGACGAAGCGGACCTCCCCGTCCATCGCCGCGCTGGCGCCCACGATGGTTCGCGTCACGAGGACCCGGCCGGCACCGGCGTTGGAGCACAGCCGGGCCGCCATGTTCAGCGCCACGCCGCGGTAGCCGTCCTCCACCGGCACGGCCTCGCCGGAGTCGATGCCGATGCCGACCGGGAGCGGGAAGGCCGGATCGGCCTCGCTCTCCTCGACGCACGTGGCCTGGAACTCCACCGCGGCCCGGACGACCTGTGCCGGCGAGTCGAACACGGCGAGCGCCTCGTCGCCCCGCAGCTCGATGACCCGACCGCTCCGGGCCTCCACCGCGTCCCTGGCCAGGTCGGCGAACTTCTTGGCCAGGATGGCCGCCGCAGCGTCCCCGCGTTCCCGTGTGAACCGCGTGTACCCGCGGACGTCGGCGATCAAGAACGTCCGAAGCATCCTCGACTGAGCGGAATCCGCCGCTTCCCGCGCCAATACAGCCCCCCCGTGGTGGGTCCGTTCGGGCCAGTATCGGGCCTCACCGAGGCCCGGACAAGGTGCCGTCCGGCACCATCCGTCGGTGCCCTCCAACACCTCGGCCGATCAGCTCTTGCCGATGGGGTCCTCTGCACGTCCGTACGGGAGGGGATCCCCTGTTCCTACGGAAGGTTGTTCCCGGCGCTCGGGCGGGGAGCCCGCATCAGACTCATACGTGGGCTCCAGTTTCGTTGGAACTTCGTGGGAGTGAAGGCCTGACCGATGGGTGACAGGCGTAAACGACCTGCGTGTTCTCGCTGGTTAGCGGGCCTCTTTCTGGAGCGGACTACGGGATTCGCGACCCCCACCTTGGCAATTTCATGGCGCTTGTCTCATGGGTCTCCGCCAGTCTCACCCATGTCCCTGAGCTGCGCGTTTATGTCCGCACTTGTCTCATGCGTCGCACCGGTCGCTGGAGACGACTCCATTTCGTTGGTGATTTGGTTGGTGTCGAGGCCTGTCCGCCACCTGAGCATCAGACGGCGCGGGGTGCGACCTCCCGCTCGATGCGATCCCCGGCACGATCGTGTTCCACGTCCAGGTCGTACTGGGCCTGAAGGTTCAGCCAGAACCGCTCAGAGGTCCCGAAGTACCTGGCCAACCGAAGCGCGGTGTCCGCAGAAACCGCCCGCGTGCCGTGGACGATCTCGTTGATTCGACGAGGAGGAACAGCGATGTCCTTGGCGAGCCGGTACTGACTGATCCCCATGGGCTCGAGGAACTCCTCGGCCAGTACCTCGCCTGGATGGACCGGTGGAAGACGCTTGGCCATCATCTCCTCCTAGTGGTAGTCCACGATCTCGACGTCGTACGTATCGGCGCCCCGCCACCTGAAGCAGATCCGCCACCGGTCGTTGATCCGGATGCTGTGCTGGCCTGAGCGATCACCCCGGAGGCGTTCCAGACGGTTCCCGGGCGGCACTCGAAGATCGTCCAACTTCTCGGCAGCATCCAACATCCGGAGCTTTCGCAGGGCCACCTTCTGCACCTCCGGACCGAATCGCCTTGCCGGCCGCCGATCGAACAGCCGCTGCGCGTCCCGGTCGCGGAAGCTCTTGATCACGCCGCATAATAACGCGACGCGTTAACACTCGTCAAGCAAGCTCGGCCTCTTCGAGCCCAGCTGCGCGACGCCATTCCCGAGCTGGGGATCAACGGCCGGACCGGTGTTTCACCGAGTTCGACGAGCTGGACCTGGCCGACGAAGCCCGGGAGGGAATCCTGAGGGGGAACGCGGCCCGCCTCCTCGGCTTGGCATCCGGTGTGATGGTCACCTCGGGGGCCGAAGACTCCTGCGGACCACCGGGCGGGTGGGCTTGCGCCGGGCCACCTCCCTGAACCCGGCCCGGTCGTGCATGGACTTGGCCCCGAAGAACATGATGTCGGGATGGCCCCGTTCGTCCTTGTCCACCTGGTAGGCCTCCAGGAGGCGAACGCCCCGGGAGCGAGCGTAGTCCACGGCTGCCCGGAGCAGCCGCTCCGACACCCCGCGTCCGCGGGCCTGCCGGTCCACGAAGCGGGACTCCATGACTCCGACCCGGTCCCAGCGCTTATGCACCCTTGCAATGGCCTCCTGTGTCAGCTCCTCGGCCTCGCCCCGGTCGGCGGTGAGCAGGACGAGAGCCCTGACCAGGCCCCGGTACTCGGCCCGGCAGAACTCCGCGAAATCGAGGCCTGCGGCCACGGGTCTCAATCTTGTTGCTTGCACCTCCATCCGACTAATCCTCCGGAGCCACCGAACGTTGCATTCGAAAGATGGATCGTGGACAGGCCAAGCCTGATGACCCCGGGCGACCAACCGGTCGGCCCGGATGCCCTGGCTTCAGGAGGCGTCGTTCACACCGTCGAGCGCAGCACTCGAGTGGACTCCATCGAGCAGATCGGCGAGTGTGCGGTCGCGGGCACGGCCGGCCTCCGCTCACGGGGCCGATAGGGGGGGCCTGATCTTGTCGCTCTTGCCCTTCGAGACCCCCCGGGTGTAGCGTTCCCCTTGTCCCTGGAGTGAACCGGGGCACGGGGCGCAGGGCAGGAAGCAGGCAAGGGACCTAGCCGAGAGCCACCCGAGGTCCCGAGGCCACGGAGCGGTCGCAAGGTCGCTTCGTCCCGGAAGCTCCAGGGACACTCTCACTTCTGGCGCGGGTCAGGCGCCGGGCCCAAGCGCAGGATGCGACCCAGAGCCGGGCGGCGTCGATTCAACCCACGACTGTCGGCGCGATTGACTGCAGACCAGGGCCGCGATAGGGGTGCTCCAGCGGGTGCCGGTGGATCCTCCCTGGAAGTCCGCTCGCGCCCTGAGGCTGGATTCGCTGCGCTGACGCGCCCTTCTGATCCCCGCGTGCGACCCGACCGCAGTAGGCTGGGGTGGTAGGCGAAGGAGGTGGGGCACATGGTTTCGGCCTACGTCCTGGTGTCCGTGGAGCCCGGCAAGAATCAGGAGGTGCTCTCGGCCCTGCTCAGCGTGCAGGGCGTGAAGCAGGCCCATGCATGCTGGGGCACACCCGACATCTTCTCGTTTGTCGATGTAGCCGACACGAAGGCCTTGGCGGACACGGTCCTGGCAACGATCCAGAGCATCTCGGGGGTGCGGGGCACCGAGACGCACGTCGTCATCGACTAGAGAGCCCGGCAGACGCCTGTCGGGGGCTCCTACCTAGCGAATCTGCTCCTTGCCCTGCTCTTCGTCCTCCTGGTGCTTCGCGAGTGCGACGACCGTGGCCGGCTCGCCGCGGAGCAGGTCCTCTCCGCGCATGTTCACCGATTCGGTCTGGCGGCCTGCGGCGAAGACGACGGTCTCATGCTTCATGACCTCCGGATCAACGTAC